>ERZ773116.3276-NODE-3276-length-11884-cov-45.246344_pt1 | contig 11884 bp, 9 predicted proteins | sample MGYA00580563_ERZ773116 | MGnify/ENA primary metagenome ERZ773116 (study PRJEB29015, sample SAMEA2737864) | human gut metagenome | biome: human gut; feature: human-associated habitat; material: faeces | place: China | collected 2012 ... | reverse complement strand
AAAACATAGAGCCACAATCATTTTGGGAATTCTAATTTTTACAGGCAGTATTGCACTTGCAACTACAAATATAGCCGCAATCATACATGTTCTTGCGCCTGTCATCCATAGTAAATACAGCAAATACGTAACAAGTATAACAACAAAAGCTTTTTTCCTTGCATTTTTTAGATAAATTATGACAATGCAAATTACCGCAAAAATATAAATTCCTGCAAGATTGCTGTTTCCAAAATACAATGTAAGCGTCGGTGAAACTGTATTATTATCTCTATAATATGCAAACGGCATTAGTGAATAAGCAGAGAACAGCAATCCACTTAGTATTCCAAATCTATATACTGTATCAATCGTTTTTTTATTCTGCAAAAACGTATTATTTAATGCTATAACCCAAAATAATGAAAAATAACAAACTATGGCATAAAGCAATCCGCTTTCAAACGGTTCATCCGTTGTAAATAGACTCACAACAACATCAATGAGAAGTACAAAAAACAATACTATATATTTTCTTTCTGCGCCGTTATTGTAAATCGTCAAAGCGATATTTGCTGTTGTTGCAATAACACCAAGCCAAATCACATAGTGGATAATTCCAGTGTTTTTTAATGGAATAAGCAGAAAGAATAAGAACGCCGCAAACAGTTGGATGTCATGGAAAGATACCTTAAATTCTCGAAGCGCATGTTTTTCAACCATTTATACTTTAAAAACCTCCTACCATATCACTATATAATTTTATATAATCACCATATTTCACCTTTTCACTAAATCTGCAAGCAGAATTAATGCACGTAATTCGGCTAACGTCCGCACAGTTATTATTTATGATTGCTTCTAACATTTCTTCATAAGAATCAACCACTACACCCGAATTCTCATCAATGCACTCAGGGCTTCCACCAGTGCGAAATGTAATCACAGGTATCCCGCATGCTTGTGCTTCAACATTCACCAATCCTAAAACTTCTTCTCTGGTCGGATTCACAAAAACATCTGCTGCGGTATAAATGCCTGCAAGTTCTTTTTGATTCTGCGTTCTATGAATTGTTATTATACTAGCGGGCAACTTCTTATCAATTTTTTCATCCGTTCCAACTAAAACAATTTTGAACAGATTTCCATCCAGTTCAGACGCCAATCTTATAAAGCAATCCAGACCTTTTTTTACTCCCCAGCCAAATGAAACTCCCAAAATAACTTTCTGTCCCTCTTTAACGCCCCACTTATTCCTATATTCATTTTCTGTTGGCTTAAATACATGCAAATCGATGCCATTGTTAATAACTTTTACTGGATATTCATTTAAATAAGATTCATTCACAAGATTCGCCAGCCATTTTGACGGAGTAACAGCAGTCAAATTTTTTACCCCAGTAAACCATTTTTTCTTTAACCTCCACATTCGCTTTGTATTATCATACAATGCTTCTGGATATTCTTTATACTGAGGGCAATTAAAACAACCTGTTCTCCATTTATCACATTTTGCCATTGTAAAATGTGGACATTGTCCAGTGAACGCCCAGCAATCATGCAGAGTCCATACAACCGGAATTTCATGCTTCTTTATATACGAAAATAGCATTGGCAAATTAATATATGAATTATGAAGGCTGTGCAGATGAATAATATCGGGCTTGAATTCATCAATCTTCTTCAAAAGTTTATATGTCTCAAACCATGCGAAACACCCATTGAATCCTGTGATTCTGGCAAGAGCAACATTTACCCGGCGACTATTGAATGTTCCGATTCGATAATAGCCGCAGTTCTCACCTGCATCACGGTTCGTTGTGGTAATAGGCGACGCACACATTACCTCGTGGCCCTGTGCTCTTGCTACCTCGGCAATCCCCATCATGATTTTTCCGGTGCTTCCTTTTGCCCCACCGTTAATCTGCACAATACGCATCACTCGTACTCCTCACTGATTATCGCTAAAAAATGTATCTCCTCTACGCCTCATGATTGCCTTTGAGAGATTGAACAGCGGCTTCGGAAGCCACTCACGAAGCCACGTCCGGAATTCAAGCATCCATTCATCTTTAACTCGCATATCCTCTCGGTCACCTTTATAAATAGGATTCCCATCGAAATACTTGCGTGCCTTCGTCAGCACCTTTCCTTTACGAATCACGTCAAGAATAGGGAATTCCCCGCGTCGGCTATCTGCGCAACGGGCATTCAGCTGTCGTGCCATATTCGTCAACGCAACCTCATACTGCCAGGCATTCAGCGTTTTTGTCAGTGTCTTTTCCATGAAATCCTTACGCCAAATGCCCGCATACAGACTGACAATGTAATCGCCTGCATGATTGTCCAGCAGAAAAATACCCGGTTCCAATTCCTCAGCTTTTCTGTTTCTCAGACTCTTCATGGTCATAACAAACAGACGCAGATAATCAATCTGATGCTTTTCCATGATCTGAATATCTTCGTTGACCGCCTGAGTCGAAATCCTTTCCGTCAGGAAATAGTCATCCAAGGTAAAGAGAACATACTCGGTCTTAATCAGCGGCATCACTGCTCTCAGACGTTCCGTTATTTCCGTGCCTTCGCCTGCTGCCACCACTGTTACATTTTCAAAAGTACGATCAGTGGGTTTATCGGTTACTAAAAACGTCTCCACATTTCGGTCTGCCCAATTCTGATTCAAAAGCAAAATATGTGCATCCCACAAATCCGAAAACTTGTCGCACGTCGAAATAATAATTGAAAAGTTGTTCTCCATCACCATGTATCCTCTGCCACTTATTTCATATGTCGGATTGCCTTTGCAACCACATCTTCCGATGTCTTGCAGCTAGCCTGCAGATTATGATGCTCTCTTGTCATCACAATCGCTTGTTCGTAGTATTTCTTTTGAAGTGCCTGATTCGAAATCAGCTGTGTAATCGAATCCACCAATTTGGCTTTATCCGTACAAACCATTGCCGCATCCGTTGACTGCATATACTCAACGATGCCGCTTTCTAGCGAGCCATATGTTAGAATGGATGCACCGCTCGCCAATGCGTCCGCTGCCTTCGTAGAGAGTGAATACCGTGAAAGGTTGATGTCCTTTTCCTCAAATCCCTCTACAATAACCGTTATGTCGCTTTCTGCCATGCGCTTTTGAACCTGCGTGTACGGCACAGAACCCATATATTTGACATTTTGATTGTCCTTGAATACAGAATAGACCTGCTCGTCCTTTTCGTTGGAATAAACCTCCAGCATATATTCTGGGTTGATTTTCCCAAGGGCGTAGCCAATATCGTTCAGGGAGTTGTTGCGTCCCATACCGATATTTCCGAAGTAAGTAATAACCGGGCAATCTTTGTTAATCACGCTGAACGGTTTACGCTGAACCGTAGAAGTCAAATAAACCGTTTCGCCGTCCAGTCCAAATTCCGAATTATACTTATCCCGAATCTTGTCGCTGATGTAAATCGCACTACCCGGCCAAGTCAGAACCTTGTCAATCAATTTCTTGTAGGTCGATTTATAAAGGTGATAGATCGGATTCAGCGTCTTTTCCACATTGAAATAATAGTCATCGCCAATGCAGGAGACAATTGGCACGTTATATCTCTTGGCGACATACATTGCAATCTGCGGGATAAAATAGTCATCCGAAAAAGCCAGAAACACGCATTCTGGTTTGAAGTCATCTAGCCAATTATTTAGCTTCTCCGTGCACCAGAATCTCTTACGCCAGAGGATTCCCCTGAGCAAATGCGTAAGAGGCGTATGCTTTCCACCGAACTTATAGGCAGCTTCTGCTTTTGTATTTCCGAGTTCCAAATCATTGTCTTTCCACTCGGTGTCAAGCTCATCATAATAATAAATTACGCCAGTATCGACTTTCTTCCCCATCCACCGCTGCAACACACGGTGATCCGTAATTTGGAAAAGCGTTTCGCAATGCCCCTTGCACGGCTTCTTTGTATTAGAGAATATCTGTGCAATATTCTCTTTCTCCCAATAGTGAAAGTACGCATCAAAAGCGCGTGACGTTGATTTTGTGTTATATGGAACCGTTCCTACGATCAGCACTCTCGGATGCATATCGTTTCTCCTTTGAACTTTTATCGAATACTTAATACTTTCTTGAGTACGACATTTTGATTGAGCAGACGGATAACTACTGCGCACAGCCCTACTGCCAGGGCGAAGTTTCCGGCAGTCAGTAAATACCCTTCAATACTGCTAAATTGGATTGCAACACTGCTTTTGAAGATATTGAGAAGCAGACCGTGCATCATGTAAATTTCTAAGCTTTGGTTTCCCGCCCAAAGGAAAAACTCACTTACTTTTTCTTTCCGGCTAATACAAAGCTCAGTACGGCATTTGGGTTCATCATCACTATTGCCATCACAGTAAGTGCTACCGTAATCACATAGTTGACCAGAACCAAGCTCAGCCCCACCGGACTGTACAGAATCGGCACTTTGTCCGACTTGATCAAGCTGAGAAGCAGATAGTGCGTGAGATACACTTCCAACGAGTGCTCTCCGACCCATGCAAGAGTACCCCCCGATTTTACTGGAGAAGATTCCCCTACAGAGACCACATACTGCAATACACCCAGCCAACGATGTTGCCGCACGCAAGATAATCGCAAAGCCGCCATCCGACATCTCATAAAGCGGAAATCTAAGAATAACGAACAGCCACACCGCAAAGCAGATTGCGACTACACTATCAATAATCTTTTTACCAATCTCAGATTCCTTCATCCTGTCATCAAACTGACCATACAAGAAGCCTGCATAGTAGAAAGGCATATAATAGAGCGTCAATTTGATTGCAAAGAACGAAAGCCCTAAAATTGCGCCAATTCCCACCAGCAGAACCATTCCCACTAAGTAGCACCCCAAAAGTACGGTCTGCTTCTTCAGCAGGTTTTCTTTGCTCACCCGCTCTGCAATGAAAGAGGCAATGCCAAAAATCATGCTAATCGTCCAAATCGTTGCAAGGAACCAATAACCTGAATCCATATTCCACAGGAGATGCTTAACGTTTAGGAAACCATCCTCTCCAAAAATGATACCTCTAACTAAAAAACTCCATACAGCCCACGGCAGCATATACGCAACCGTTCTACGCTTCACATATTTCCACAGCCCCTTACCATCAGAGATTGGGCGGCTATATTTCGTTACAAATCCACTGATCAAGATGAACAACGGCATTTGCAATGACCAGATGATGTTGAAAAGAAAACTCTTCTGCGAATCAACAGTACATCCAGTCATGGTATGCCCCAAAACAACCAGAAGCATCGCTATGCCACGCATGATATCCACAAATTGATTTCGGTTTTCTGTCTTAGCCTGCATCCCTTAATACCCTCTCAAACATAAACTTCCGCAGCCAGTTGGGCGCCAGCGCCGACCCGCTGCGGATTACGCAGCTCTTAATGTACTGACCATTTCCAATAAAGCCTTGCTGTTTCATAAATTTGAACAACTTGGCCTGCGTCTTGGCATATTTCCAACCGGCTCTTCTTAAATACATATCCGAGCCAGCTCTCATATGGAGCAGCGGCTCTTGAATGTTGTACCCATGATATCCTGCCATCAGCATCCTTAGCCAAAGGTAATAGTCCTCCAGTAAGTAGAAATCCTGATAGGAGCCAACTGCTTTGACTGCGGACTTCTTATACATCACACAGGGGTGATTGAACGGATTCCGCTTCTTTGCAAACTCTATAATTTCCGCATTCGTCTCCGGCGGCACTCGCCTCGTATCAACCGTGTTCGGATCAGTGGTAAACTCCTCCACGATGCCGGAGCAAATGCTCACCTCCGAATGTGTGTTAAACACAGCAATCTGTTTTTCACATCGATCTGGATAAGCGATGTCATCGCTGTCCATCCGGGCAACCAACTCATTTTTGCAATACTTGATTCCCTCATTCAGCGCATTGCCAAGCTCACCGTTTTTCGCAAGTCGGACAACATTCAGAGATTCACCCATCTCCTGCTGCTTTGTAGCAATCACGCTATCTAGCTGTTCGTTCAGTGGTCCATCACATACCAATACGAAATCATTTGTGGATAGCGTCTGCGCTTGTATGCTCTCTATTGCCTGCTTCAGATACTCCGGCTTCTCTTTGCGATAGACCGACATAAGAACGGAGTATTCTCTGTATTCCACAACACTCATAGTCCCTCTCCGCATATCAAAGATTACAGCCCAGACTCATCTCAAAGAGTCTGAGCCGTTTTCCTTATAAAGCTCTACTAATCGTCCTCAGCAGTGTGATCTACATGTTGCCGCTATTATGTCTTGTGCCGCTATATCTTCCAAGTCTTAGCAGGTGAAGTGTGGATTCTCGACGTTAATTGGTGATTTCTCCACTCATAGCAGTGGTTTGACCCTCGGAAATTCCCTCGGTGCTTTCCGGCGTAAACAGGATCTTCACCGTGGCAAAGCAGATGCGCAGATCCGTTATCAGGCTGGGATGGGAGATGTACATCAGATCCATCTTCAGCTTGTCGTAGGGCCGGGTATTGTACTTGCCGTAGACCTGCGCGTAGCCCGTAAGACCGGCCTTGGCCTGCAGGCGCAGACGGAACTCCGGCATCGTCTCCTCGTACTGCGCCGCGATCTCCGGGCGCTCTGGCCGGGGCCCCACCACGGACAGGTCGCCCCGCAGGATGTCCACCAGCTGGGGCAGCTCATCGATGCGCGTCCTGCGGATGAAGCGTCCCACCGGCGTGATACGGTCATCGTGCTCGCCGGTGGACAGGCGGGCCACGCCGTCCTTCTCCGCGTCCACCCGCATGCTGCGGAATTTATGTATCCGGAACACCTTGCCGTTCCGGGTCAGACGATCCTGGGTGTAAAAGACCGGGCCGCCGTCATAGAATTTGATGGCTGCCGATGTCACCAGAAACAGGGGGGACAGCACCAGCAGCGCCAGCGCCGATGCCAGAATATCAAAGACCCGCTTGACCAACAGATACAGCGGCGACGGATGATACCGCCCTACCTTGAGAATCGGGAGGCGGAACAGGTGCACCTGCCGTGCGCCCTGCATCAGGGTATCGCCGATGCGCGGCGTCACATACACGTCGATGTCCCGCTCCACGCAGTATTTCAGGATCTCGTTGCGCTGACTGCTGCTGACATCGCTGAGGAACACCACACCGGCGCCGTCCAGCACGGACAGATCTGCCAGACAGGACGCGGCGTCCACGACGCGCTTGACAGCGAAGCTCTGTTCAAGGCCGGAGCGGGCAATGAGCTCGTCCACCGCGGTGTGGTCGCTGTATACCACCACGGATGGGGCGGCGGGGTGAGCAGCGAAGTGCCAGCGGCGCTTCAGGACGCACCACAGCGCCGACACCAGAAGCTGGAGCGCAAGCGTCCCCAGCATGGGGAGCACATTCACGAAGCGGCGGGCCAGCAGGCAGGTGACGAAGTAGAAGATGACATCCGCGAACAGAATAGAAAGAGCCTGGCTGAAAACCGCTTCCAGAACGCTCTGCAGCACCACCTCAAACGAGTTGTAGGCGCGGCAGAGCAGACAGTACACCAGGCAGAACAGTGCGCTCACGCACCATCCCTCCAGATGAAACGGCGCAAAAAGCGCACTCTCATAGAAGCTGAACCAGCACAGGCCAAACAGGGCGGTGGTGCAGGCAGCGCCAAAGGCGTCGACAGCAAACACCGTCAGGTCGTATTTAAATTTTCCCACTTCCAAGATCCCCCTCAATTTTCTCATTCAGTGGACACGCCGCCTGTGAACAGGCGGCACCGCCGTGAAGAGCAGGTCCCTCTCACGGATCGCAGCGATCCCCCTTTACCTGCCGGTTCACGGTATGAGGCGCGCACGGCGGCGCAAAAACCCATATTTAATATAATACTACTTCTATATAACACTACAAAATGCGGGAAAAGTCAATCTCTTTTTGCCAAAATGATTGACTTATTGTAAAAGCATGTCGAAGGAAGCGCCCGCTATGCCCGGTAGCCCAGCGCCGCCGAGATCATGGCGGCTGTGGTGCAGACCTGCTCCACGGCGCCCCGGAACTCGTCTGAGCGGGTGCTGCGGAACATGCCGATGACGCCCACGGTATACCGGACGGTGCGCTCCGCCGTGTACACCGGCGCGGAGATGGAGCGCAGGCCGATCTTGTACTCGCCGTTTTCGATGGCATAGCCGCTCTCGCGGCAGGCGTCCGTCTCCCGCAGCAGCGCGCCCACGTCCGTGATGGTATGGGGCGTGAACTGGGTCATGCCCTGCCGGCGCAGCAGCTTTTCCGCCTCGGCCCGGGGCATGTGGGCCAGAAAGACCTTGCCCTGGGACGTACAGTAGATGGGCAGCCGCGCCCCGGCGTCCGACACGATGCGCAGTCTGTCCCGCGCCTCCACCTGATCCAGCGTGATGACGCTGCCGCCCTCGCAGATGGACAGCATCACCGATGCGCCGGTGGACTGGGACAGGTGCTCCATGTAGGGGCGGGCCACCAGCGAAATATCCCATGTGCGCTCCACCTGCCGCCCGTACTCGAAAAGCCGCAGGCCCAGCGCGTATTTGCCGCCCGGCGTCTGGGTGATGATGTCGTAGGCGCGCATGGTGGTCAGCAGGCCGAACACCGTGCTTTTGGGGTAGCCGCAGCGCTCCGTCAGCTCCGCCAGCGACAGGGGTCTCCCAGCCTGACTCAGCACCTGCAGAAGCTCCATGGCCTTGGCCACGGACAGTATGATGTTGCCGTCCACCATGATATGTCACCGTCCTTTGCATCCTCTATCATAGCGCAGGGCGCGGCGGACTGTCAAGGCTGTGCGCCTGCCGGACGGGACTTGCCGGAGGCGGCCGGGTGTGGTATACTACGGATATCTGAGCAGGTAAGGAGAGCGCACCATGTTGGAGATCCTTATGGCCTTTGCGCCGCTGATATTTCTCATCGTCTATGCGCTCAAGACCCGCCGCATGGCGGAGTCCATGGTGCTGGCCACGCTGCTGGCCATGGCGCTGCTGCACCGGCAGCACTTCCTCACCGGCACCATCGACGGTCTGTACGCCGTGCTGTCCAGCCCGTCGTACCAGTTCGCGCTGTGCGTCATCATCGGCTTCGGCGGTATGATCACCCTGTTTCAGGAGTCCGGCGCCCTGATGGGCTTCCGCGACCTGCTGCTGAAGGTGGCCGGGGGTCCCAAACGGACGCTGGTGCTGGCGTGGTGCATGTCCGCGGTCATGTTTCTGGACGAGTATCTCAATGCCCTGACGGTGACATTCTCCATGCGGGAGATCACCGACCGGAACCGCATCCCCCGGGAGCATCTGGCCCTGCAGGCCAACATCATGGCCTGCTGCCTGTGCATGACCATCCCGTTTTCCAGCTGGACGGCCTTCAGCGTGGGACTGATATCGGAGTACGATCTGGGCTTTGGCGACTACCTGCGGGCCATTCCGTACATGCTCTATCCGCTGTGCATGATGCTGCTGTGCCTGCTGCTGGCGGTGGGCGCATTCCCGAAGCTCGGGCCGCTGAAGCAGGCCTATCAGCGGGTGCGCAGCGGCGGCCCGGCCTTTGAAAAGAAGGAAAAGGCGGAGAAGCTGGTGGACATCGCCGATGTGGACGAGAGCCGCGTCTCCCCGGCGTGGAACGCCGTGGCGCCGCTGGCGGTGTCCACGGGCGTGGCCGCGCCGGTGATCATCGCCGCCGTCATGAGCGGCATCGCGCTGGGGTACAGCACCTGCTTTTACGCCGACGCGGTGTTCATGACTACGGCAGGTACCGGCGTGTCCAGCATCACCATCATCCGCACCACCGTGCCCTACGCGGCGGGAGCGGCGGTCATCACCGTCGCGGGCTTCCTGCTGTGCGGGCTGGGCGTGCTTTAAGAAAACGGCAGGGGAGCGGGCATCCGGGAGGATGTCCGCTCTGTTCTTTACGGATTCTTAACTCGACTGGATGGCAGTTTTCTGGTATACTACCATCAATTTACAAAAAGGAGGGGTCGTACCTATATGGATACTGACGGCGGTGACTATCCGGGTAACCATCTGAACTGCCATCTGTTTTTGGGAGCATATCTGCGCTGCGCGTTGTGGGGCAGACGTGCTTTTTTGCGCTTGTAGGCGCCCGCTCACCGGAAAAAAACAGACGACAGAAAAGGAGCTACATATTTTGTCAACCACGACTTGTATCATTATGATGGCGGTCTGCCTGCTGCTGTCCGCCTATTTTTCGGCCACGGAGACGGCCTTTTCCTCCGCCAACACCACGCGCCTTCGGACGCTGGCGGAGAAGGGAAGCGGCGGCGCGGCGCTGGCGCTGAAGCTGCTGGAGCAGTATGACCGTCTGCTGTCCACCATCCTCATCGGCAACAACATCGTCAATATCGCCACCGCGTCCATCGGCACGGTGCTGTTTGTGCGGCACTACGGCGACGCGGGCGCCACCATCTCCACGGTGGTGGTGACGGTGGTGGTGCTGATCTTCGGCGAGATATCCCCCAAGAGCATCGCCAAGGACTGCGCGGAGCGGTGCGCCATGCTGTCCGCCCCCATCCTGCGGGTGCTCATCTGGGTGCTGCTGCCGCTGAACCAGCTGTTCTCCCTGTGGAAGAAGCTGCTGAGCAGGGTGTTCCGCCTCGGCGGCGAGAGCAAAATGTCCCAGGAGGAGCTGCTGATGCTGGTGGATGAGGTGCAGCAGGACGGCAGCATCGACCGGGACGAGGGCGAGCTGCTGAAAAACGCCATCGGCTTTTCCGAGCAGGAGGCGCAGGACATCCTCATCCACCGGGTGGATCTGGCGGCGCTGCCCGTCACCGCCGGTAAGGAGGAGGTAGCGGCGCTGTTCACCCAGACCAAGTACTCCCGGCTGCTGATCTACGAGGACTCCATCGACCACATTCTGGGCACCGTCCACCAGAAGGACTTCTATGTGGGCTGCGGCGTGACGGATAAGCCGCTGCGGGACATCATCGCCCCGCCGGTGTTCGCGCTGGAGAACGAGCCCATTCGCCTGCTGCTGAAGAAGCTGCAGCAGGCCAAGACCCATGTGGCCGTGGTAGTGGACGAGTACGGCGGCACCTGCGGCATCGTCACCATGGAGGATATCCTGGAGGAGCTGGTGGGCGAGATCTGGGACGAGCACGATGAGGAGGAGGTATTCCTGCGGAAGCTGGGCCCGGACACCTACACCGTGGACGCGGCCATGGATCTGGAGGATTTCGCCGCGTACTTCCACGTCAAGACCGGCTCGGAGATGGTATCCGTCAGCGGCTGGGTCATGGAGCAGTTCGGCCGCGTGCCGGAGGTGGGGGACAGCTTCACCTGCGGCGATCTGCAGGTGGAGGTCATGCGGGTGGAGAACCACCGCATTGAGGAGATCCGCGTGGTGCAGAGGGCGGCGGAGCCGTCGGAAGCACCGGCCTGACACCCATAAAGCAGAGAAAAAGCCGCGTCAGCGGCTTTTTTCTCTGCCCGGAGACGGGCATTTTCACCGGCGCGCCAAAAAAGCTGTCAGGCGGGCAGAAAAAGTTTTTGTACCGTTAAGAAAGTGTGGTATACTACACATACTACACGCCCCTGCGGCCCAAAGGAGGACACACCATGCGCAAGACAGCCCACAGCGAGGCGGCACTGTTCCGGTTCCGCGGCGTACCGCCGCTGGGTATGGCGGTGTCCATGGCCCTGCAGCATCTGGTGTCCATGATCGTGGGCTGCGTCACACCGGCCATCATCATTGCCAACACCGTGGGACTGCCCCAGAGCCAGAGGGTGCTGCTGATCCAGGCATCGCTGGTGATGTCGGCGGTGACCACGCTGCTGGAGCTGTTCCCCATCGGAGGACGGTTCGGCGCGGGGCTGCCGGTGATCTTCGGCGTCAGCTTCGCGTACCTGCCCAGCATGCAGGCCATCGTCTCCGGC
>ERZ773116.3273-NODE-3273-length-11891-cov-3.277205_pt1 | contig 11891 bp, 8 predicted proteins | sample MGYA00580563_ERZ773116 | MGnify/ENA primary metagenome ERZ773116 (study PRJEB29015, sample SAMEA2737864) | human gut metagenome | biome: human gut; feature: human-associated habitat; material: faeces | place: China | collected 2012 ... | reverse complement strand
GCTGGACTCCAACCCCGCCCCCAGCCGTGAAGAAGTGCGCGACTGGTTCCAGAAACATCACAATATCTGCCGCTGCACCGGCTACAAGCCCCTGGTGGATGCCGTCATGGACGCCGCCGCCGTCATGCGCGGTGACAAGGATATCGAAGAACTGCGCTACAAGCTGCCTGCCGACGGCCGCGCCTTCGGTTCGCGCCTGCCCCGTCCCAGCGCCCTGGTCAAGGTGACCGGCCTGGCCGAGTACGGCGCCGACGCCGCCGTGCACATGCCGCCCGACACCCTGCACCTGGCCCTGGCCCAGGCCAAGGTCTCCCACGCCCTCATCAAGGGCATCGACACCTCCGAAGCCGAAAAGATGCCCGGCGTGGTCCGCGTGCTGACCCACAAGGACGTCAAGGGCAAGAACCGCATCACCGGCCTCATCACCTTCGCCGACAACAAGGGCGACGGCTGGGACCGTCCCATCCTCAACGACACCAAGGTGTTCCAGTACGGTGACGCCCTGGCCATCGTCTGCGCCGACAGCGAGGCCCACGCCCGCGCCGCCGCCGACAAGGTCAAGTTCGACCTGGAACTGCTGCCCGAATACATGAGCGCGCCCGAAGCCATGGCCCCCGACGCCATCGAGATCCATCCCGGCACGCCCAACATCTATTACGAGCCCCACATCGAAAAGGGCGAGGATACCAAGCCCTTCTTCGACGATCCCGAAAACGTGGTGGTGGAAGACAGCTTCTACACCCAGCGCCAGCCGCATCTGAACATCGAACCCGACGTGGGGTACGGCTACCTGAACGAGCAGGGCCAGCTGGTGATCCACTCCAAGTCCATCGGCCTGCACCTGCATGCCCTGATGATCGCCCCCGGCCTGGGCGTGAAATTCCCCGAAGAGCTGGTCATGGTGCAGAACACCACCGGCGGCACCTTCGGCTACAAGTTCAGCCCCACCATGGAAGCCCTCATCGGCGTGGCCGTGCTGGCCACCGGCCGTCCCTGCCACCTGCGCTACAACTACCAGCAGCAACAGCAGTACACCGGCAAGCGTTCGCCCTTCTGGACCAAGGTGCGCATGGCCGCCAACAAGAAGACCGGCAAGATCATGGCCATGGAGACCGACTGGACCTGCGACCACGGCCCGTACTCCGAATTCGGCGACCTGCTGACCCTGCGCGGCGCCCAGTTCATCGGCGCCGGTTACGGCATCCCCAACATCCGTGGCGACGGCCGCACCGTGGCCACCAACCACGCCTGGGGCGCGGCTTTCCGCGGTTACGGCGGTCCCGAATCGGAATTCCCCTCCGAAGTGCTCATGGACGAACTGGCCGAAAAGCTGGGCATGGATCCCTTCGACCTGCGTGAGCTCAACTGCTACAAGGAAGGCGACACCACGCCCACCGGCCAGAAGCCCGAGGTCATGAACCTGCCCACCATGTTCAAGGCCCTGCGTCCCAAGTATGAGGCCGCCAAAGCCAAGGCCAAGGCCGAATCCACCGATGCCGTCAAGCGCGGCGTGGGCCTGGCCCTTGCCGTGTACGGCGCCGGTCTGGACGGCCCCGACTCCTCCGAAGCCTGGGCCGAACTGAACCCCGACGGCTCCGTGACCATCGGCAGCTCCTGGGAAGATCACGGCCAGGGCGCCGACTCCGGCGCGCAGTGCACCGCCCATGAGGCCCTGCGTCCCATCGGCCTGCCTGTGGAAAAGATCCGCCTGGTCATGAACGACACCAGCAAGACCCCCAATTCCGGTCCTGCCGGCGGTTCCCGCTCCCAGGTGATGACCGGCAACGCCATCCGCGTGGCCTGCGAACAGCTGGTGGAAGCCATGCGCAAGCCTGACGGCGGCTTCTACACCTATGACGAAATGAAGGCCGAAGGCCGCGCCGTGCATCAGGACGGTAAGTGGACCGCCCCGGCCCGCGACTGCGGCAAGAACTGCCAGGGCGAACCCTTCTGCTGCTACATGTACGGCCTGTTCATGGCCGAAGTGGCTGTGGAAGTGGCCACCGGCAAGACGCAGGTGGAAAAGATGACCATGGTGGCCGACATCGGTAAGGTGGTCAACCGTCTGATCACCGACGGCCAGCTCTATGGCGGTATCGCCCAGGGCATCGGCCTGGCCCTTACCGAAGACTACGAGGACATCAAGAAGCACAGCACCATGGCCGGCGCCGGTATCCCCACCATCAAGGATATCCCGGACGACCTCGAGCTCATCTACGTGGAGACCCCGCGTCCTGACGGCCCCTTCGGCGCCTCCGGCACGGGCGAGATCCCGCTGTGCGGCCCGCATCCGGCCATCATCAACGCCATCTACAACGCCTGCGGCGCGCGCGTGACCCATCTGCCCGCGTACCCCGAAAAGGTGTTGGCGGCCATGCCCAAGAAGTAAATGGAACAATGACTGTCCGGGGGGCCGGTTCGCCGGTCCCCCGCCAGATGCAGACAAGGCTGACGGCATCCCGCTGGAGGGATGCCGTCTTGCCCTGTACCGTTTTTTCCCTGCCCGCCGCAGGCGTGCCCGTGCCGTACCCGTCGTCTGCCTTCCGCACGGGGCATGACGAAGCGGGGCCCCTGTCCGCCGGCATCCCGAGGTCCCCATGAGCATTTCCATGAACTGCCAGAGCGCGCTGCATGAAGTGGAATCCCGCTGCACGCAGGAGCGCCCGCCCCGTTGCCAGTCCCTGTGTCCGCTGGGGCTGGACGCGCGTGCCTTCCTTGGCCATGCCGCCGAAGGCCGCTGGAGCGACGCCCGCAAACAGCTGGAGCGTTATTTGCCCCTGCCGGGCCTGCTGGCCCGCATCTGCGACCATCCCTGCGAGCAGGGATGCCTGCGCGGCGATCTGGGGGGCGCCGTCAACCTGCACGGGCTGGAGATCTTCTGTACGGAACATCTGGGCGTGCAGACCCGTTCCCTGCCCATGCCGCGCAAACAGAAGCGCATCGCCGTCATGGGCGCCGGGCTGGCCGGTCTGGTCTGTGCCTGGTATCTGGCCGGCAAGGGCTATCCCGTGACCGTATTTGAAAAGGAGCAGGCACTCGGCGGCATGCTGACTCTCGGCATCCCCTCTTTCCGTCTCGATAAGGCCGTTGTCAATGCGGAGATCGACATTCTCAAGGAGCTGGGCGTTGAGTTCAGAACCGGCGTCGAGGTCGGAAAGGATGTAACTCTCGACGCGCTGCGCGCCGAGGGCTACAAGGCTTTCTATCTTGGCATCGGCGCATCGAAGGGCACGTCTCTCGGCTGCAAGGGCGAAGAGCTGCCCGGCGTCTACACCGGCATTGATTTTCTGCGCGAGGTCAACCTCGGCAAGAAGCCCAAGGTCGGCAAGAGCGTCGCCGTCATCGGCGGCGGCAATGTCGCCATCGACGTTGCCCGCAGCGCGGCTCGTCTCGGCGCGAAGAGCGTTACGGTCGTATACCGCCGCAGCGAAGAAGAGATGCCCGCGGCAGCGGACGAAGTCGAAGAGGCCAGAGCTGAGGGCGTGAAGTTCATGTTCCTCGCCGCGCCCGCCGAAATCATCGGCGAGGGCAAGGCAGAGCAGCTCAAGGTAGAGCTTATGGAGCTCGGCGAGCCTGACGCGAAGGGGCGCCGCAAGCCCATCGGCACCGGCAAGTTTGAGACCATCCCCGCCACCGCCGTTATCTCCGCCATCGGCCAGAAGATAGACCTCAGCGGCATCGCCGATTTCGAGACAGCGAAGAACGGCGCCGTCATCGTTGACAAGCAGAGCTATCAGACCAGCGTCCCCGACGTGTTCGCCGGCGGCGACGTTGTGACCGGCCCGAAGTTTGCCATCGACGCGATCGCGGCGGGCAAGGAAGGCTCCATCTCCATCCACCGCTACGTCCACCCCGGCCAGACCCAGAATCTCGGCCGCGACAACCGCGACTACAAACCGCTCGATGTCTCCACCGTCGCCGTCTCCATCGGCAGCTTTGACACGGCTCCGCGCCAGAAGGCTCCCGAAGCTCCGTCCGCCGAAGCACTCAAGACCTTCAAGGATCTGCGCGGCACGCTGACCGAAGAGCAGATAAAGAAGGAGGCCGCCCGCTGCCTCGGCTGCGGCTGCGCTGTCATCGACGAGGATCTCTGCATCGGCTGCGGTGTCTGCACCACCAAGTGCAAGTTCGACGCGATCCATCTTGAAAAGACCATGGACAACGTCGGCAGCACGTATTACCGCACCCTGCTCACCGCCGTCACGAACGCGCCGCACACCATCGGCCGTCTGGCGAAGAAAAAGCTCGGCAGCGTCAAGAAGTAAGGCGGCGCAATGCACGAGATCGGCATAGTGCGGAGCATGTGCAAGACCGTCCTTGATTACGCGAAGGCCAACAACGTCCAGCGGATAAGCGAGATCGTATGCGAGGTCGGCGAGCTGTCGCTCGTCATCCCCGAATATGTCGAGGAGCTGTACCCCGCCGTCGCCGCCGAGACGCCGCTGAAGGACACGAAGCTCATTCTTGAGATCGTCCCCGGCATGGCGGAATGCGACGAGTGCGACGAGATATTCAATGTTGTCGAGAACGAGGGCTACTGCCCCAACTGCGGCAGCTTTGAGAAAACAGTTCTCACCGGCAAGGACTTCAACATCAAGGAAATACATGTTCCGGAATAAAAAAAGGCTGCTTCAAAATGCGAAATGCATTTTGAAGCAGCTTATTTTTCGTCCAACTCCAGCGCCATGAATTCGTCCCGCGTCATCATCACGTTTAGATAGTCCAGCAGGCACGGAGCCGTCATATGCTCCGGCAGCTCAAGCCGCTTTAAAAGCGCCTTTCTCCGTGCGGCGCTGTCCTGTCCGCCGCTCAAGCCTTTTGCAAACATGTCCGCCTTGCTTATGCGCTGTTCGCGCCGCTGCGGCGGCAGGTCGTCTATCGTCGCGCCGCACTTGATGAGCGCGTCAAGCAGCAGCTCCGGCCGCATACCCTCGACGCCGAGCTTGCCCTCCTTTGAACCTTTTCTCTTCCGCCGCTCCTTACCCTTTATATCGGGAATGTACGCATGCTTCACAAGCGCAGGATCTATGCAGGACTTGATAAAATTTCTTATCACGAAGCCCGCGCCGTCGGAGTCGGTCAGTACGATGAGCCCGCGTGCCTGCGCCATGTCGCGCAGCAGCTTCTGCTTCTGGGCGTTATTGAATATCCCGAAGCCCGAAGTCTCCACGATGACCGCGTCGACCACCTGACTGAGCGTATTTTTATCATAGCGCCCTTCGACCACTATGACCTCGCGCACGCTATGCATCGGCTTCACCCGCGGCGATGCGCAGCACAAGCTCCTTCAGCAGTTCCGTGTCATCCGTGGAGCTGCTCTTCATTTTGTAGTCCGCGTCGGCGCACAGCTCGACCGCGCGCACGAGCTGCGGCAGCGTGAAGCCCCGCGCCGAGGCAATGAGTTTTTTGGCGATGAACTCATATTTTATGCCGCAGGCGTCCATGAGCGCTTTCATGCCGTCCGGCTGCGTGGAGGCGAGCTTCGCCCCATATAGCCGCCGCATCTGCTGGCCTATCATGGCCACCATCGCAATGGGCGCGTTGTTTTTATCCGATATAAGCTCCGCGAGGACGGCCATTGCGGTGTTGTATTTCTTCTGCGCGATGTAATCCGTCATATCAAAAACCACAGCCTCCGGTATGTGGTTTGCGACCACTTCCACATCCGCGACAGTGACCCTGTCACCCTTCGCGTAGGCCGCGACCTTCTCTATCTCCGGAATGAGCCTGCTCATAAGATCGCCGCTTATGAATATCAGCCGCTGCGCCGCCTCAAGCTCTATGCTCTTCCCCGCCGCCGAAAAACGGCGGATAAGCCAATCTATGAGCATTCCCTGCGACTGTGCGGTAAATTTAAGCTCCAGCGCGCACTGGCGGATGCCCTTTATAAGCTTCAGACGTCCGTCCGGCTCATACTGCGCGTCCTGCACAACGGCGACGGTACAGTAGTCCGGGATGTCCTTCAGTATATCCAGCATTTTGTCCGGATCCTTGCAGGCGTTTATATCCACGCCGCGCAGCTCCACGAAGCTGCGCTCCGTCATAAACGGCATCGCGTCTACCGCCATGCGCAGCTCGTGCATATCAAGCTCCGGGCCGTTGATGCGCTTGTAGCTGAAGCTGTCCTCCCCTTCCGGCAGACATATCTTTTTCAGCTGCCCCAGGTACTGCTCGCGCAGATAGTCCTCCGGCCCCCAGAGAAGATACAGCCGCTCGGGTCCGAAATCCTTAAGCCTGCGCAGCTCCGCGGAATAGTTCAGTTTTTCTTCCTTTGAATTTTTCTTCGCCATGTTCACTCCGCTGGGAGACGTATCTCGACGTTCCCGTTCAAATCAGTCCTGTACACATTATACCCGTAAGCCCTGAGACGTTCAAGAGTTTCGTTTGTGGGATGGCCGTAACTATTGTAGCCGACGCTTATCACCGCGGTTTCGGCTCCGGCGGCTGACAGCAACTCTCCGCTGCTTGAATACTTCGAGCCATGATGTCCGGCGATCAGGAGCTCGGCATCCGGAAGCTCGTGGCTTTCGATAAGCTCCCGCTCCGCCGCCTGCGGCGCGTCGCCGGTAACTATCATGTCAAACGCCCCTATGCTCACGCGCATCATCATGCAGCGCTCGTTCAGGTCGCCCTTTTCGCTCGGCGCGAACAAGTTCAGCTCAATGTTCCCGACGCTGAAAAGCTCGTCGGATCCAAGCCGCCGCAGCGCCGTGCCGTGACTTTCGGCGGCGGAGACGATCTCGTCTAGCATCCCGTCCTCATCCGTCACAGCGTCCGGTATGATGATCTCCCCGACGTCCACAAGCTCCAGCAGCCGCGGCACGCCGTTGACGTGGTCGGCATGGAGATGCGTGAGCAGCAGCACATCCACGCGCTTTCTGCCGCGCGAGAGCAGGTAGCTCCCCGCCGTCTCTCCGGCATTATCAAGGCTGTATATGCCGCCGCAGTCGATAAGCACGGTCTTGTCACCGGAAATAACGCTGATACACTGTCCCTGTCCGACGTCGAGCACCGTTATCACGCCCGCGCCGACTCTCATGCTCTGTGCGTTCACGCACAGCAGCAGCGCAAGCGAGAGAACCGCGAGCCCGCCGGGCAGAGATATTTTCGCCCAGCGCGGCAGTTTGGACACGGCGGCAATAATTAACAGCGCGTACGCAAGGACTATCCATATCACGTTCATCACGTCGTCGGTGTACAAAGCCGCGAACGGTATCCCGCCGATAAGCCGCGCGACCCACAGTACATATCGCGCAAGCAGCGATGTCAGCCACGCAAGCGCCGCGCCGGCCGGCGCGAAGACAATTCCCGCAAGGCAGGCGATATATCCGCCGCAGAAGCATGCGGACACCGCCCAAAGGCACATGACATTTGCAATCGGCGACAGGATGGCGATGTATCCGAAATGCCACGCCGCCAGCGGCACAGTGAGCGCCATGACGGAGAGTGAGCTTGCCGCAACGTTTACCGGCCAGCGGATAATGCGGCGCAGAGTGCCGCGCGGCACATCCGGCATCAGCAGCGCCGAAAGCTTTTCCGAGAACAGCATCAGCCCCGCCACCGCGCCGAACGAAAGCTGGAGACTTACGCTCGCGGCGGAATATGGGTTTGCTGCGAGCAGGATGGCAAGCGCCGTCATCAATGAGGTCGGCGGGTCGTTCTCGCGGCCGAAGATCGGCGCGATGAGCAGCATCGACTGCATGACGCCCGCCCGCACCGCGGACTGGCTCGCCCCTGTGGCCGCAACGAACACCCACACCGCGATGATGCACAGCACGGAGCTTCTTCTCGATTTTCCAAGGGCGAGCTGCAGAATACTTATCAGGAACGCCACATGCATACCGGATATGGCGACAATGTGCGTTATGCCCGCGCGCCCCATTGCCATGTACGCGCCCGCATCCTCATACAGCTCTTCCCTGCTGCCGATGAGCAGCGATTTCATAAAGGCCGCGGCGTCGCGCGGGAATATGCGCTCTATTTCGGCGCACACACTGCGGCTGATATCCTGTCCAAAGCTCAGCCACGCGGAGCGCTGCGCGGATATGACTTCCGGCGGCGTCTTGACGCTCGCGACAAGAAAAATACCGTTTGAATTATAGTAGTCGTAATCCTCGCCGTACCGCGTATCCGCCGCGCGGCAATACGCGCTGATGCGCAGCCGCCATCCCGGTTCGGCATAGATCGCCGCGCCGCTGCGGTCATACACCACCGCGCGCGTGACGCCGCCGTCCGGCAGGCGGAGCCGCATTTCATAGCGGCAGTACCCGTCATACTCCGCGGAATAGGTCAGCACGACGCCCTCAAGCTCCGCCGTCTCGCCGTCAAGCGCCTTTGCGGGCAGGGCTTTCGCGAGATACGTACCGCCGAACCATACGAATCCGACAGCGAGCGCCGCAAGGGTTATCACAAAGGCTCTCAGCCATTTACGGCGCATGAAACCAAGCCCCAGCGCCGCGGCCGCGCACAGCAGCGCAAGCCACGGCAGGAGCCGAGCCGGAAGTATGTAGTTTGCCATGAATATCGCGGCGGAGAAGCCTCCCGCCGCGAACGCAAGTCTCCGCATACGCTCACACGCCCTTTAAAAATGCCGCGCGGGTAATTTCATCGCCCGCGCGGCGTTATGGAATCAGACTATTTTTTCGGACAGCTTCAGGCCGCCGAGAATGTGGAAATGCAGGTGCATGACGGTCTGGCCACCGTCCTCGCCGCAGTTGTTGACAACGCGGTAGCCGTTATCCAGTCCCTCGGCCTTGGCGATCTTCGCTATCGCCTCAAAGCACTTTGCGACATATTCGGAGTTGCTGCCATCTATTGCAGCGGTGCAGCAGATGTGCTTTTTCGGCACAACAAGTATGTGTACAGGAGCCTGCGGGTTTATATCGCGGAACGCGAAAACATACTCGTCTTCATATACCTTGGAGCTGGGTATCTCGCCGGAAATGATGCGGCAGAAAAGGCAGTTATCGTCTTTCATTGCAATTCTCCTTGTTCAAATTATATCAGTCCTGCGCGTGCTCGTTGACGAAATCGTCAACAGCCGCCATCGCGTCGTCCAGCTTAAGCAGGTTCTTGCAGCCGCCCATTGCGGAATCGGGCTTGCCGCCGCCTGTGCCCTCGCAGATCTTCGTGATGCTCTTGATGAGGTCTCCGGCCTTGACGCCGCGCGCCACGGCATTCTTGCCGCAGACCGCAAGCATTGTGGCCTTATTTTCCGCCGTCGCAGCGAGCACGGCGACGATGTTGGGATAACGGTCACGCAGCTGGTCGCCCATCTTGCGGATGTCGGCAGCATTGACCGGGCCGTTTGTGATGGTTATGACCTTGAGACCCTTGATGTCCTTTGCGCCGTAGAGCATTCTCTCCGCCTGACCGGACATGAGCTGATCCTTGAGCTTGTCGATATTCTGGCGCAGCTCGTGGATTTCGCTGAGGTTGCTCTCGACCTTGTTCATTATCTCCAGCGGTCTGGCCTTGAGCCTGTCGGCAACCTTATTTATCATGCCTGACATTGCAATATACTTTGCAATAACCTCACGGCCGGTAATTGCCTCAATGCGGCGCACGCCGGAGGCGACGGAACCCTCGGAGGTGATGACGAACATACCGACCTTGGCGGTATTGTCAAGATGTGTACCGCCGCAGAACTCCGTTGAGAAATCTCCCATCTTCACTACTCTGACCGTGTCGCCATATTTCTCGCCGAAGAGCGCCATTGCGCTGAGCTTCTTCGCCTCGTCGAAGGGCATCACCTGCGTCTCGATATCAGCGCCCTCAAGGATCATATCGGCCATAACGGTGTTGACCTGGCCTATCTCCTCAGCGGTGAGCGCGGAGAAGTGGGTGAAGTCAAAGCGCAGATAGTCAGGCTCTACGAGAGAACCGGCCTGATGCACATGGTCGCCGAGGACAAGGCGCAGCGCGCTCTGGAGCAGATGCGTGGCGCTGTGGGCGCGGGATATGGCCTTGCGGCGCTCGGTGTCGATGCTGACGGTGAGCTTATCGCCGAGAACGATGCTGCCCTTGAGAAGCTTGCCGTAATGCATGTATTTTCCGCCCTTGTTTTTCAGGACGTTATTGACCTTGAATACCACTCCGTCCGCAGTCATCACGCCCTGATCGGCGACCTGGCCGCCCATCTCGGCGTACATCGGGGTGCGGTCGAGCACGACGATGGCGTCCATGCCCTCGTTTACCTCGCCGCAGATCTCGCCCTCGGCGACGAGTGCGACGACCGTGCCCTCGCTCTCGGTCCTGTCATAACCGACAAACTCAGTCTCCGGCACTTCCTTGCCGAACTCCTGGCCTGCCCAGCCGAGATCGCCCAGCGCCTCGCGCGCCTTGCGGGCGCGGACGCGCTGCTCTTCCATCAGCTTCTTGAACTCCGCCTCGTCAACGATCATTCCCTCGTCGGCGCACATCTCTATGGTGAGGTCAACGGGGAAGCCGTAGGTATCATAGAGCTTGAATGCATCCGCACCGGAGAAAACGGTCTCGCCGTTCGCCTTGTGCCCGGCTAGCAGATCGCCGAATATCTTCATGCCGGCGTCGATGGTCTTTGCGAAGTTCTCCTCCTCGGTCTTGACGACCTTGGTGATATAGCTCTGCTTCTCGCGCAGCTCCGGATACTGGCACTCGTTCTCGTGGATAACGGTGTCGATGACCTTGTAGAGGAACGGCTCGTTAACGCCGAGGAGCTTACCGTGACGCGCGGCGCGGCGCAGCAGACGGCGCAGCACGTAGCCGCGTCCCTCGTTCGACGGCAGGACGCCGTCGCATATCATAAACGTTGCGGAACGGATATGGTCAGTTATAACGCGCAGGGACACGTCCATCTTGTGGCTCTTGCCGTAGTACGCACCGGTCAGCTCGCTGACCTTATGGGTTATGTTCATGACGGTATCGACGTCGAACAGGGAGTCAACGCCCTGACATACTACGGCCAAACGCTCAAGGCCCATGCCGGTGTCGATATTCTTCTGCTTGAGTTCGGTGTAGTGACCCTCACCGTCGTTATCGAACTGCGAAAACACGTTGTTCCAGACCTCCATATAGCGGTCGCAGTCGCAGCCGACGGTGCAGTCGGGCTTGCCGCAGCCGTACTCGGGGCCGCGGTCATAGTATATCTCGGAGCAGGGGCCGCAGGGACCGGCACCGTGCTCCCAGAAGTTATCCTCCTTGCCGAAGCGGAAAATGCGCTCGGCAGGGATGCCGATCTCTTTGTTCCATATTTCGAACGCCTCGTCGTCATCGACGTAGATGGACGGATAGAGCCTGTCCGGATCAATGCCGACCCACTCGGGCGAGGTGAGGAATTCCCAGCTCCATGCGATGGCTTCGTGCTTAAAGTAGTCGCCGAAGGAGAAGTTGCCCAGCATCTCAAAATAGGTGCCGTGACGCGCGGTCTTGCCGATGTTCTCGATGTCACCGGTGCGGATGCACTTCTGGCAAGTGCAGACGCGGTGGCGCGGCGGCTCCTGCTCGCCCTTGAAATAGGGCTTCATGGGTGCCATGCCGGAGTTTATGAGCAGCAGGCTCGCGTCGTTCTGCGGAATGAGCGAAAAGCTCGGCAGACGAAGATGTCCTTTAGTCTCAAAAAAGCTCAGGAACATCTCTCTCAGTTGGTTAACTCCATACTTTTCCATTTATTAATCCTCCAAATTCTTTTTCATTCTCTCTGAAAAGCTCTCTTCATGCTCAACGTCAGCGTTATAGAATTCCATCTTCCCGCAGTGCGGGCAGGAATATATCCGCACCTCCATCGAGCCTGAGAACAGGTTGCTCAGGTGTCCGGAGAAAAAGCCGTAATGCCCCAGCTGTATCTCCTCGCAGCCGAGATCGGTCATCTCTGTCCCACAGCGCAAACAATTCATTTTTGTCCTCCTAAAAAA
>ERZ773116.3267-NODE-3267-length-11911-cov-14.420294_pt1 | contig 11911 bp, 8 predicted proteins | sample MGYA00580563_ERZ773116 | MGnify/ENA primary metagenome ERZ773116 (study PRJEB29015, sample SAMEA2737864) | human gut metagenome | biome: human gut; feature: human-associated habitat; material: faeces | place: China | collected 2012 ... | reverse complement strand
CCTCCTGGCTCAGGCCGGCCAGCGTTTCCAGACGCTCCATCTCCTTGGCGCGCAGAGCGTCGATCTCTGCCAGACGCTCCTCGGCCTCGGCAGCGCGCTTTTTCAGCTCTTCTTCCTTCTTTTCCAGCGCCTCGGTCTTGCGGTCCAGCGCTGTCTCCTTCTGGTCGATGCGGTTCTCCTGACGGCTGATCTCCGCACGGCGCTGCTTGATCTCCTTGTCGGCCTCTGCCTTCTGGGCATCGACCTCGGCTTTCAGACGGAAAGCCTCGTCCTTTGCTTCCAGAACCGCTTCCTTGCGCTTCTGGTCGGCGGTCTTGATCGCCTCGTTCACCAGCCGGGTAGCCTCGGCCTCGGCGCTGCCGATCTGGGCTTCGGCAGTCTTTTTACGGTTGTTGTAACCAATAAAATAGCCCGCAGCCACACCGACAACAGCAACGATCAAGGCCACGATCACTCCGATCGCGGTCATTGCGTTCACTCTCCTTTGTTTCAATTCAATGCAAAATTAAAAGCAGGAGACGCTGCGCAGCAGGACACGGGCAATGATATAGAAAGAGCTTTCAATGCAAAAAGTGACACCAAAACCATACGCACCACCCAAAACCGGCGGCACGGGCAAAAGCATACGGCTTTTCTCTTTACGGTTCCATTTTATATCAAACAGGCACGCTTTGCCTGAAACGGGTACAGGGTCACACTGAAACCTGCGTACAGCGTCTTTGATTCCATACTACTAAATATAGTACGAAACATTTGCCCGCTTGTCAAGAGGAAAACCCTGCCCGCAGAACATTTTGTGCAGAAAAACAAAAATAAGATGGCTGCGGCAGGCACCCCCTCAGTCATCGCTGCGCGATGACTGAGGGGGTGCTCTCCTTCAAACCAAAAAGGCTGCCCCGGAGAACGGAGCAGCCCTTCTGGTTTATGATGAAAAGAAGAAAATGAAGGAGAATGTCTTATTATTTGGCGGCTTTTTCGCCCTCCGGGAAGATGATCTTATTCACAAAGAAGAAGATCACCATGGAGATGCCGCCGTTGAGCACGGTGGTGCCGATGTTGTAGATGAAGTCCGGTACCAGCAGACCGGCCACCGCCACCCAGATGCAGTTGATGGAGTTGACGATGCAGGTAATGACGCAGAAGGCCAGTACATACCAGCCGATCTGTTTTGCCAGATTGCCCTTGCTGCGGAACACAAAGTTGCGCTGGATGGGGAAGTTGATGCACTCGCCGATGACCATGGCGATCATGTAGGCGCAGAAGTAGGGCAGACCGCCGTGGGCGGCATCGTAGCCGAGGATGTTCCACTTGAAGGTCTCGCCGAACAGGGTGATGTCAATGCCCGGCCAGCCGAAATCCACCACCGGCAGGCTGGCAAAGGCCTTGGGCAGAAATTGCAGCAGCAGGTACTTGAACACGGTGATGAGGTTGGACACGATGACGAACAGGCCGCCCTCGCGCACCCACTTGGCAGCGGCGGGGTGCTTTGCCGCAAAGTTATTCCAGAAATTCATAGCCTGCTTCCTTTCAGCTGTTTTTCAAGCGCTCTTCCATGCGGCTGTTCAGCACGAGGTTTTTCACAGCCTCAAAAATCACCCGCACAAGGCCGATGATCCAGAAGCCCTGCAGCTCCATCACGATGCCGTCCACCATGCCCATGCTGATAGCGCCGTTGGTCATTTTGGCCAGCGCCCGCAGAGGCATATTGTACTGGAACAGGATGTTCAGGTCGGGCTTGCCCTTTTTGATGCTGCGGCGCAGCAGGGTGCCCAGCACAGCAGCCGCCAGCCAGCCGATGGGGCTGCGTCCGTGCCCCATCTCGCCCAGCGTCATGTTGCGGTCGATGTGCACCTTGTTCTCCGGGATGGGACGGCCCAGCAGCGCCTCAAACTCCGCGTCCGGCACGTTCTGCACCTGCGCAGTGCGGTAATGCTCCAGATTTTTGCCCGCATAGGGGTCGGGTGCGCCGGTGCCCGCCACCGTGACAGCGGCAGTCAAGCGGATATCGGCGCTGGAAGCACCCACCAGCAGCTGATAGCTGCCGCCCTCCACCTCCCAGCGGTCGGTCTTGACATTCCAGTAGCGGAACGCCTTATCGTCCAGCGGGATGGTGACGGTCTTGCTCTCTCCGGCTTCCAGCTGCACCTTGGCAAAGCCCTTCAGCTCCTTGACAGGGCGGAAAACTTTTGCATCCGGCTTTGCCACATACAGCTGCACCACCTCGGCACCGGCACAGCTACCGGTGTTGGTGACAGTCAGGGTCGCGCCCTTTTCGTCTGCTTTCAGGTCACTGTACGCAAAGCTGGTATAGCTCAGGCCGTAGCCGAAGGGGAAGGCGGTGGGCACACCGGCGGTGTCATAGTAGCGGTAGCCTACATACAGACCCTCGCGGTACTCCACAGTGGGGCCGTCGCCGCCGAAATGCTCCTTTGCGGGGGTGTCGGCGTAGCTGCGCGCCCAAGTCTCCGCCAGCTTGCCGCAGGGGTTCTGCGCACCGGTGAGCACCTCGACCAGTGCGCCCGCACCGGCCTGACCGCCCAAGCAGCCGTAGACCAGCGCCTTGCAGTCCTTGACCCAATCGCTTTCCAGCGAGGAGCCCGCACTCAGCAGCACCACCACGTTGGGGTTCGCTGCCGCCACAGCGGTCAGCAGTTCCAGCTGGTTTTCTGCCAGCTTCATGTCGGCGCGGTCGATGCCCTCGCTCTCCTTGATCTCGTCCAGACCCATGCACAGCAGCACCACATTGGCGTTCTTTGCCAGCAGCACCGCCTCGGCCTTCAGTGCCTCATCGGGCTTGCCCTGCCGGTCAAAGCCCTTGGCGTAGCCGACGCTGTTCAGGCCGCTCTCGGCAAGGCAATCCAAGAAGGAATCCACCTTGATGGAGTTGACGGCGCTGGAACCTGCACCCTGATAGCGGGGCGTCTGGGCAAAGTCGCCGATGACCGCCACCTTTTCTCCCTTTGCAAGGGGCAGCAGGCCGTTTTCGTTCTTCAGCAGCACGATGCTCTGGGCAGCAGCCCGGCGTGCCAGCGCGTGGTGGGCGTCGGCATCGAACTTGCCGGGTGCGGCGTCCACCGCCGCCTTGGTGGTGAACACCAGTTCCAGCAGTTCCTCCAGCCGGGCGTCCACGTCCGCTTCGGTGATCTTGCCGGTCTGCACCGCCTTCATCAGCTCCCGGATGGCGTCCCCGCCGGGGGCGGGCATTTCCAGCGTAGAGCCGTTCTTTACGCCGAGGGCGTGGTCGTTGCTGCCGCCCCAGTCGGTGACCACCGCGCCGTCAAAGCCCCAGTCCCTGCGCAGGATCTCCATGAGCAGGTGGGCGTTCTCGTTGGCGTAGGTGCCGTTGACAAGGTTATAGGCGGACATGATGGTCTTTGGCTGCGCCTCCTTGACCACCATCTCGAAGCCGGTCAGGTAAATTTCCCGCAGGGTGCGCTCGTCCACGATGGAATCCGAGGCCATGCGGCGCAGCTCCTGACTGTTCACGGCAAAGTGCTTGGGGCAGGCGGCAATGCCGTTTTTCTGGATGCCGCGGACGTAGGCCGCCGCCATCTTACCGGCAAGGTAGGGGTCCTCCGAGAAATACTCGAAGTTGCGGCCGCACAGGGGGCTGCGCTTGATGTTCAGGCCGGGGCCCAGCAGCACCGACACGCCCTGTGCCGCTGCTTCTTCGCCCATGGCTGCGCCCATAGCCTCGCCCAGTGCCGGATCCCAGCTGTTGGCAACGGTGGCCGAGGTGGGGAAGCAGGTGGCGGGCACACTGGGGTTCAGGCCTAGATGGTCAGCCGCACCGGCCTGCTTACGCACGCCGTTGGGGCCGTCCGACAGGGTAATGGCCGGGATGCCCTTGCCCGGCAGCGCCCGGGTGGTGAACACCGTGCCGCCGCTCAGCAGGGCGCATTTTTGTTCCAGGCTCAGTTTTGCAATAATATCCTGATGTTTCACGGGGAAATCTCCTTTCAGTAGAAACGGTATTGCCTTTGGAAACAGGACCACGCATAAGGAGAAGAAGCGTGATTCTGTTTCCAAAAGGGAACACGGCTGCGGGCCGTAACTGCCGTGCAGCCGTGTTCCGGGATTAGAAGAAAGACAGTTTTGATTACGGGTCAGTACTTATGCCTTACTCACATCCGCACCCGCATTGGTATTAGCCAGCATTTTATTATACTTGCGGCGGCGAAGAATCACCACAACACCTGCCAGAACCAACACATAGACAATCACACTGCCTACCAGTGCAGGCGTGCGCCACATAGGCACAGGCGCATCTACATCTACACCGTAGCTATTCGCCAGCGTATACAGATACTGATGTGCAGCTTCGCGCATCTTCAGCTGACCGGTAGCAGTCTGGCTCAGGTTATCGAAGGTCTTAGTGCCCCAGCCAAACAGCAGACTGGTACCACCTGCCAAGACAGCTTTTTCAATATCCATAAAGCCATGCTCCTCGTTGTTATCCGTAATCACAGTGCCAATAAAGCCCCATTCATTACGCAGAACATTGGTCAGCAGTGCAGTACTTGCACCGGCCCAAGTAGTACCAATATTATTGTAGGAAGACATCACAGCCGTGCTGCCGCCTTCCTTCACAGCCTTTTCAAACGGCACAAAGTAAATTTCACGCATTGCCTGCTCATCGGCCCAGGTGCACAGACCATAATGACGCCAGGTTTCACGCTCATTCAGTGCAAAATGCTTAATGTAGCAGTACATACCATTTTTCTCTGCCGCACCAACCGTAGCAGCGGACATGGAACCAGAAAGGAAGCCATCCTCAGAATAGTACTCAAAGTTACGGCCAGCAAATGCATTGCGGTGGGTATTAGCACCAGGTGCATACCAGCCGGAAATATTCCACGCCTTTCCTTCCTGCGAGATTGCATCGCCAAATTCAGAAGCCAGGTCTACATTCCAAGTAGCCGCCAGCAGAACTTCTGCCGGATAAGTAACCGTCTTATATGTGCAGGTACCCATAAAGGCATCGAACACATAACTCAGAGCGGCAGGGCCGTCCATTTCATAAGTCTGTCCCTTACCGATATTATCAACTGCTGCACTTCCCCAGCCATCTGCGCCCAGCAGTTTGTACATATCATCAAGGGTCAGCTGATCCAGCAGCTTATCCCACTGTGCATCATCATAGGCAAGGCCTTCCATGTCTTTCAGAGTAAGGCCATTCTTTGCACCAAAGGTCGGCGCAGTGTCATCTGCATTCACATAGCTATCATCCACTAACAGCGCATTGTTGAAGGCTTCCAGCTGTTCAGCAGTTGCTTCCTTGCTGGTACCGGGAACGATCTGCCAAGTGTCACGGTTGAGGTAAGCCACATCACCAGCTGCATCATCAAACTGATTTGTTGCTACCACTTCGTCCGAAGAGCGCTTGCCGACATACTTGCAGTTTTCCACACCACTGCCAAACGCACTGTCCTGGAACACTTCATTCTCAGCAACCTTGCAGGTCATGGTCAGATTATCTTTCACCGTATGAGAATCCGTACGCAGAGAAATCTGATACTCGCCAGCTTCCAGCACGTAGGAACCGGTAGAAGTGTAGTACTTCTGTGCATCATAAGAAGCCATCTGCTCTACCGGCATAGAAATCGTAACCGTTTCCGTTTCGCCCGGCTGCAATTCCTTCGTTTTTGCAAAGCCGCCCAGTACTTCGCCAGCCTTCTGCAAGCCGCTGCCGCCTTCAGCTGCACTGTAATAGGGCGCACTGTAATACAGTTCCACAACATCTTTGCCAGCCACATTGCCAGTATTGGTAACTTTGACATTCCACTCCAGCGTATCCTGTGCGGTAACGGTAGTCGGAATCGTGTTTTCCAGTTCCCAGTCAAAGCTTGTGTAGCTCAAGCCATAGCCAAAGGGGAACTGCACTACATCATTGTAGGAAAGTCCCGTCAGATTTTCTCCTTCACGGGTAGTGTAATCGTAGCTTTCACGGGTTTCGTAATAACGATATCCCACATAAATGCCTTCCTGATACTCTACAAGGTAGGCAGGATGACTTTCGAAGTTTTTGAAGCAGTCCTTAGAGTTGGTATACTCAAAGGTATCAAAGTTGTAGTAAGAAGGGGTCGTTTCTACTGCATAAGGGTAGATATCCGGCAGACGGCCAGAGGGGTTGACTGCGCCCGTCAGAATGTTGACAATTCCAATCGTGCCCACATCACCGGGATCACCGATCCAGAGGGCTGCATCAACGCCTTCATCATTCAGGAAGCCCAGTTCCATGGCATTGCCCGAATTGATCAGAACGATAACATTATCAAATGTCGCTTCTGCCTGTTCCAGCAAAGACTGTTCCGCGCTGTTCAGTTCCAGATAATGCTTGCTCTGATCCGGTGCATACGAGGTATTTTCAGCCATCGAAGTGGGCAGGTCATTGCCTTCACCGCCCTTGCGGGAGAACACGACCACAGCAGTATCCGAAAAATCCTTCATTGCTTCAAATGAGCAGTCTCCAGTATACTGGTACTCCACACCCATGTTCTTAGCCAATTCCTCGGTTGCAGGCAGTTCCGGGATGGAAAAATCAACAGAGAATGTATTTCCGCCTTCGTTGTTTTTGGGTCTGTAGAGATTGACCAGATTTTGATTCACTTCAAAACCTGCATCCGTAAAGGCTTTTACAAAATCTGTCCGGTTTGCAGTGTAGCTGCTGCCACCGGAACCCGTACCGCCATAAACCGGATTTGCGGAAGCATAGCCCAGAAGATTGATTTTTCGGTTTGTTCCTGCCAACGGCAGAGCGCCGTCATTTTTCAGAAGGACTGCGCCTTCCTCCTCGATTTTCTGAGCCACTGACAAACCATTTGCATACGATGTTTTTTGCAATTCCGGGTCTCCATTCTGGCCAGGGAATGCCTTGTCCAGAGAACTGGGAAACACACCAAACATTGCTACATCTGCCACTATTCCAACTGCCAGTAAGAGTGCTGTAACAGCTGTCAGCAACTTTGTGGGCTTTTTGTTGTTCGGATCGCGCTTCATTGTGTTGTCTCCTCCATATTCTTTTATATTTTTTGGGCCGTACCCAACTGTGACCCATTATAACGGATATTTGCGCATCGTTATCATCTTTTGCACAATCTGTCGTTTTGGATACACAGTTTGCAAAAGTTACAATAAATTTTCAATTTTTATTGTGCTAATACACAAATATTGCAACATTGTATTTGTGCACCCTGCCAGACAACAAAAAACGGCAGGGGATACCTGCCGTAAAAAATCATTCGTTTTTGGGTAGCGGAAACAGGATGCGCAGGGTGCACCAGTTGTTTTCCCAGTGCAGCGTCATGCTGCCGCCGTGCTGCCCGACGGTGGTGCGGACACTTTTCAGGTCCGACCCCTGCTGCGGCAGACCGTCCGCATCCAGTGCCGGGGTGGCCTCTGTATAATGCTCGAACCGCAGCATGGCAAAACCGCCCTGACTGTACACCGCCACCTTGATGAGCCGCTTTTCGGGGTCCGGTTCGGCGCGCACGGCGGCAATGGCGTTGTCCAGCGCCACGCCCACGATGGTGCACAGCTCCCGAATCGTGAGAAAGCCCAGCATCCTGCCGTCCGCCACACTGGTGATGGTGATGTTCTCCTGCTGGCACTCCATGGTCTTGGCGGTGAGCAGGGTATCCAGCACCGGGTTGCCGGTCTTGTTCTCGGCCTCGTACTGGCGGATGTTCTGCTCCATGGCGGCAATGGCGGCGTTCTGCTTGGTCTGGTCCTGCTCCTCCCGGATGCGGGCAAGCTGGATCTTCAGCTCATGGTACCGCCGGTTGATGAGGTTGATGCCCTCCTTGCTGCGCTTGTACTGCTCGTACTGGCGGTGCAACACCTCGTCCATGGCGGCAAGCTCGCTGTGCAAAGCGTTCTCCTGCAGCTGCTCGTGCTGCACAGATAAGATCAGCACGCCGGAAAAATCCACCAGTGTGCGGATGGAAAAAATGCTCATGTTGATCTCGCTGCCGGGCAGAAAGCCCAGATTGCTCACCGCAAAGGCAGTCAGCGCCAACATGACCGCCGTCAGGGCGGCGCTGCCGCCGATCTGTAAGTGCCCGGCGGGCTGGGGACGGCGGTGCTGCAGATAGCACATAATGCCGAACAGCGTCCCATACACCAGCGCCAGCAGCAGCAAAGACAGCGGCTCCCATGGGCCGCGGGCGGGCCAGAGGGCGCAGTGCAGCTGCCACTCCACGCTGGCGGCAAGCTCTGCCAGAATAAACGCCCGGGCGCAGTGATACCCGGCTTCCAGCAGGGTGATGCTCCACACACCCCATAAATATAAGTAGGAAAGCCCGATGGCCGCTGCCATGCAGGGGATCCAGAGCCCGCCGGGCACGTTGCCCGTCAGCCCCAGAAAGGCCGACAGCACCGCCGCCCACAGCAGGGTGATGCCCCCGGTGACCGCCCTAGAAAAGCGGGGCGCAAGCGCCGGGGTGAACAGCAGCACCGCCAGACACTCGGCAAGGGCGGTGTACAGCCGGGGGATATCCGGCAGCGCGGTCATGAGCCTTCACCTCCGATGTAGTCGGTCAGTGCGGCAAGAAAGGCCTTGCGCTTGGGGCGGCTGACCTGCAGCTCGCAGGGGCCCACCTGCACGGTGCTCTGCCGCAGCTCCCGCACCTGTGCCAGATTGACAAGGTAGCCGCTGTTGCACCGGGCAAAGGGGCAGTCTGCCAGCTTTTCCTCAAAGGCCTTGAGGGCGCCGGGGGCGGAAAAATCGCCCTCATCGGTATAAAAATGCACCCGGTGCCCCTCGCTTTCCAAATAATAGATGCTTGCGGTGTCCAGCCGGCGCAGCCCGCCCTCCACCGGCACGGTCAGGTAGTGCTTTGCCCGCTTTTCCAGCCGGGCAACCGCCTTGAGCAGCTGCTGCGAAAAGGCAAAGTAGGGCACCGGCTTCAGCACATAGTCCAGCGCTCCCACCGAGTAGCCCCGGATGGCGTACTGCGCCATATTGGTGATGAAGATCAGGATGACGTCTGCATCCATCTGCCGGATGCGCTCTGCCGTGGTCATGCCGTCCAGATGCTTCATCTCCACATCCAGAAAAATAATATCGTAGACCGCGCGGTAATCCTCCAGAATATCCACCCCGTCCGCAAAGACCGTCACTTCAAACTCTGTCCCGTACTGCCGGGTATACCGCCGGACATACTCCTGCAATACCCCCTGCACCTCCGCGTCGTCCTCTACGATCGCCACCCGGATCATGACCACACCTCCCTTACCACACCTTTGTGGAACTGTTACGGCTCTATTATAGCGCAATCCCGCCGGGTTTGCCAAGGGGGCACTCCGCAACAAAGGGCAGGGCGGCCCACAGGCCGCCCTGCCCTTTGTGTTGAGTTCTCTTACGCTCACGCCCAGTTCTTCCGGCCGTAGCGGGTGGTCAGCTGGCAGATCTCTTTCTGGAGTTTCTTGGTCAGCTGGGTCTTTTTCAGCCGCCAGCGCCAGTTCTGGCCTACGGTGGAGGGCTTATTGATGCGGGCGGCGTTATCCAGCCCCAGCCAGTCCTGCATGGGGATGGTCAGCATGTGATGCAGACCGAAGGGCAGCAGCAGACGCTCCATCGTACCATAGATGAACGGAGCCAGAATGGGAGAAGTCTCGGAAGAGTTGGCGATCCAGATGCCGAAGTTATTGATGCCGGTCTGCACCACAGGCCAGAACAGCGACAGCACGATGGAAATGACCACCGAGTAGACAGCGTAAAAAACGCTGCATCCTCCGGGGGTATTTTGATGCCCCAAAAGGCACAAAAGAATGCCCGCCCACCTGTGGAAATCCGCGGTGGGCGGGCATTTTATGGTTTATCGTTTGCGTGCTGTAAAAGCATTCAGAGGGCGGCGGTCTGGGGTACCAGCCGGAAGAGCATTACGGGCAGCTCGCTGTTTGCAAAATCCAGCGTATAGATGAGCTTTCCGCGCTCTGTTTCAAAAGGCATCTCCGTCTGTGTGCCGTCCGGGGCAATGCGCACAAGCTTTTTGCCTTCCAGCAATCCGGCGGGCAGCGCGAGCCTTACCCGGCCGGTGGGCTGCGTCAGGCTGCCTGCGGTTTCAAAGGCCACGCTCAGGTATTCCCCATTCGTCCGTGCGGTCACATCCTCCGCAGAAAGACTGCCGCTGTTAGCCCACGCCGTTGCGGCTTCGATCTTTTCCAGCTGCGCGGCGTTTTCTGCCTGCCCGCACACGGGGCAGAAGGTCAGGGTTTCGCCTTCCGCAGTGCGGAAAGTAAACTTCCGGCAATCCGTGCTGCCAGTGTGCGCGCAGCCCTGCCGCAGACAATCGGCGCTCTGAGAGCCGGTTCCGTTCGGGGACCATGCACCGAACTGGTGTCCCAGCTTATCCGTCGGGTCTGCGGTGTAGTTGTCTTTGCAGCGGGAGCAGGTAAAAACAGTATAGCCGTCTGTTTCACAGGTTGGGTCTACGGTAACAGCCTGATAGTCGTGTCCCAAGATGGGCAGCTCCGCATAGGTGGTATGGTCACAGCGGGAGCAGGTTTCGTAGGCGTTCCAGCCAATTTCCGTACAGGTGGGAGCTTGCGCATCGTGCTGCACCAGATCATGATTCAGTGCGGGCAGTTCCACATAGGTGGTATAGTCGCAGCGGGAGCAGGTTTCGTAAGCCCAGCCCATTTGCGTACAGGTGGGGGCTTTTATCACGCGCTGCCTCAGATCATGTTTCAGCGCGGGCCGCTCCACATAGGTGGTATAGTCACAACGAGAGCAGGTTTCGTAAGCATCACAGCCGGGTTCCGTACAAGTGGGGTCTTTTGCTTTGTAGTACACCAAATCATGTTTCAGTGCGGGCAGCTCCACATAGGTGGTATAGTCGCAGTTGTTGCAGGTATCGTAGGCATCCCAGCCGATTTCCGTGCAGGTGGGGGCTTGCGCATCGTGATGCACCAAATCATGCTGTGCGGGCAGCTCCACATAGGTGGTATAGTCGCAGCGGGAGCAGGTATCGTAAGCATCCCAGCCGATTTCCGTGCAGGTGGGGGCTTGCGCATCGTGATGCACCGGAGCATGATTCAGCGCGGGCAGTTCCGTGCGGGTGGTATAGTCGCAGCGGGAACAGGTGTCGTAAGCATCCCAGCCGATTTCCGTGCAGGTGGGGGCTTGCGCATCATTGTGCACTAAATCATGGTTCAGCGCGGGCAGCTCCTGATAGGTGGTGGTATAGTCACAACGGGAGCAGGTTTCGTAAGCATCCCAGCCCTTTTCCGTACAGGTGGGGGCTTTTGCTGCGTGCTGCTCCAGAGCATGGTTGTTTGAGTCTTTTTCGCCGTATTCTGCACCACACGTCACACAGACCGCTTTGGCGCTGCAGGTTGCTGTGCCACCGGTACAGCTTGCAGTATCAACCGCGTCGCAGTTGCTGCGCGTGCAGCTGCGGATGTGTGTGCCGTTGCCGGCGGATGACCACTCGCCCCATGCGTGACCGAGAATGCCATATTCCGACCAGCATAAGCGACAGATTTTGCCTGTGGTGCAGGTGGGGGTTTCGGTGCCGCCGGTATGATACGAAAACGGTTTATAAATGATCTCGTTCTCCGTGCGGCAGGTCCTGCATTTTATACGGATCTTATGATAGATTGGATCAGCATTTGATTGCCATACGTATCCGAGGATATCACAGGTTTTATCAGCCTTACATTGGATGCAGTACGTGAAGGCATTAGCTACTGCTTTAGCGTTTAACGCGATCCCCGGTATCAGGCACACCATTGCCAGCACCGTCAAACACCGGATCAGCCATTTTTTCATGTTGCTCCCTCCTTATCATCAAACCTTGTTATCCTTTCAGATCAAACTGCACGGACAGCGATGCAAGCACGGCATCTACCACCTTCCGCGCCTGGGCAAGCATATCGATCTCCGCCACAAAAGCAATGACCTGCTCGC
>ERZ773116.3257-NODE-3257-length-11949-cov-13.435009_pt1 | contig 11949 bp, 18 predicted proteins | sample MGYA00580563_ERZ773116 | MGnify/ENA primary metagenome ERZ773116 (study PRJEB29015, sample SAMEA2737864) | human gut metagenome | biome: human gut; feature: human-associated habitat; material: faeces | place: China | collected 2012 ... | reverse complement strand
ATTCATAATGTTTTTGTATAATATGAAAAGGGGTGCTTGTGAAAGTACCCCTTTTGTATATCTATTGTATAGCTACCTGCTTGGTTATCAATACCTTATTTGTACGGAAAAATAATTATCCGTATAATACCTGACAGATAGGTATACAATAGATATGTTGTAGTTTTGTTACTATTTTGTTACCGAAAATTTGCGAGTAACAAAAAAAATGCTTATCTTTGCAGCAGATTTATAAATGTAGGCTTATGGGAAGGAAGAAAACAATCGACAAGGAGCCAGTCACTATCAGATTCAAGGAACTTGCCAACGGAAACAAGAGCATCTATCTGGACATCTATATGGACGGAAAGAGGAGTTATGAATTTCTCAAACTATACCTCATCCCAGAGGTTGGTAGAGAAAGAGCGAAGGCGAGGGCGAAGAATGCTGAGACGATGGCTAGTGCGAATATCATCAAGGCTCAGAGGGTTCTCGACTTGAAGAACCGAAAGGCAGGAGTATTCAGCAGTAACAAGAACATGCGCTTGGTAGAATGGCTAGACATCGTGAAGGTTGCCAAGCAGAAGGCAAGTAGGTCGGATGAATCGAGCAAGACTATAGAGAATGTAAAGAAGCACATCATCAAGTTCTGTGGCGAGTCTACAAAGATGGTTGACATAGACAAGAAGTTTTGCATGAAGTGGATAGAGTATCTGAGAACTGCCACCAAGAGAGGTGGGCAGCCGTTCAGCGAAGTAACCAAAAAGGTGTACCTTACTTGCTTTGGTACGGTTCTGAATCAGGCTGTCCGTGATGGCATCATTCAGATGAATCCCCTATCGCTCATAGACCCAAGCTATAAGTTCGGGTCTCCCGAAAGCGAACGAGTATACCTTGACATTGAGGAGGTGAAGAAACTGGCTGCAACGGAATGCTACAGCCAGCACACCAAGCAAGCATTCATGTTCTCATGCTTTTCAGGTCTTCGTATCTCAGACATCAGGAAGCTGAAATGGAGCGATATTGAAGAGGTGAAGAATCCTGACGGAACATCATCCTACCGCCTGACCAAGACGATGGAGAAGACTCAGCGAGTAGTCAGCTATCAGCTATCCAACGAAGCGATGAAATGGTTGCCTGAAAAGACGGAAGACGAACTGGTATTCTATGAACTATGCCAGCAGCCAAACATCAACTATCATATTAAGGTATGGGCGAAGGCAGCAGGAATCAAGAAGAACATATCCTTCCATACCGCTCGGCACACCTTCGCCACCATGATGCTCACGCTTGGAGCCGACATATACACCACCAGCAAGCTACTCGGTCACTCCCGAATATCCACTACTGAGATATATGCTAAGATTGTGGATAAGAAGAAGGATGAAGCAATGGGGCTGATTGATAAGTTCTTCGATAAGGAATAAAAAAAATCTCTGTAAGGTAGCCAGCCTTGCAGAGATTTTTATTTTTCTAGTTGAGAAAATATTTTTTCCTAGTTAGGGAAAATTATTTTTCTCACTTACCATATTTCTTATCGAGCTTCTTCTTTAGCCAAGGTTTCATTGCTCCTATAATTCCAAAGATGATGGCGAAAGCCACACAGAAAAGTACTGGTCCAGCCTTAAAACCAAAATTTTCCATCACAACGAAGATAGTAACCATGATTGCCCATAAGACAAAGAATGTCGCTACCAATACCGAATAATAAACAAAGTTCTTCATACTATATATATTTTAATTTAATAACATATCTTGCAAGGAGTTCTGCCCATATCCTCAGCTTCCTCCTCACTTAACTCTTCTATTTCTCCTGAGCAGCGAGAGAGACCTTTGCAATCTCGCTCGCAATGGTAACGCTTGGATGAACTGCCAGTACAGATAAAAACATTATCACTAGATACAGCCGACTTTACGGCAGACTCCTTCTTCTCAGGTTCTACGTCAGCAGACTTCTTTGAAGAACTGCTGCATGATGCCATCAGGATGATGGCTAAAAGTAATACTATATGTTTCATACAAATCATTAAAATTGTAAATCTGCCACCCAGTTAACCCCAGTAGGCTTACGATATTTGAAATTCTCTAAGTAATCATAAATATCATCATCAATACATATATGACATGATTTTTTCAGCAAAGACTTATCCATATCTTTTAATAGTATTCTCTTTACGCCTGAGCCACATTTAATACTTCTTGAAACCTCAACATCATCACCATCCTCATCTGTAGCATATCCGCTAAGAGTTCCACCTTCATTTATTGCACCACAACGTAATTCTGTATGCAATACTCCAACTTGGTCAACATAAACGTATTTACCTACTCTATTGCAAGGCTTTTTGCTTTCTGCATCTTTCTTTGCTTGTGCAATAGAATCAGCAATCTCCATTTGTCGTTCTACTTTTTTCTTTTCAGCAGCTTCATCACTTTTTATATTAGAATAAGCAACAAATCCACCACCTATTATTAATATCACAACAATCCAAATCAAACAAGATTTATCCATACCCACCACATTTTAATTATCCTACATTTGCTTTTCTCATGCCACCGCCCAAGATAGACAATAGCTGGTCGTAGCGTTTCTCCAATTCCTCGTACTTCGCCTTCCAAACAGAATCATCCTGATGAGACTCTTCTATCTTATGTTCTTCACGATGAGGAGTCTCAGCAACCATACAAGAAGAATCATCTGCATCTTGGTTACTATACATAGTACCTATCCCACGCATCAACCATTCAGCAGACACGTCAGGAAAGGCAGTCAATATCTTCTCTACGATATTGGCAGCTAAAGTTCTATCACCTCTTAACTGAGGATTTAAAGTAGCTTGCGCCACGTTAATCTGTTTAGAGAGAGCATTAACGGAAATAGATTTATCCTCTAAAACCAACTTAACTCTCTGATAAATAGTCATTTCCATACATTTTACATTTATAAATGTTAACTAATTAATCTTAAAGGGCTAATCTTTTTCGAGAAAATGTTTGGTAGTTTACTCGGAAAAGAGTATCTTTGCACTCGTAAACAACAAGTTGCTTAATTATTAGAAGCAAAAGTACAATAAAAAATTAAGATATGCAAGTAAAAAAGATAAAAATTATCAAAGTTTCGCCCGAAGGACGTAAAAAACTTGCAGAGCGGTATAGATGCAGAAGGGAAACCATCTACAACGCTCTAGGTTTTAGAAGTCAGAGCAAACAAGCCGAAAGCATCAGGCATGATGCCTTGAATGAGTTCGGAGGAGTTGAGACCGATAAGGTCATGTTCTATTAAAAAGGAGGTATAATTATGGTAGACCCAGAGATTAAAGAGCAGCTAGACCGCATAGAGCAGTATTCGCTCATAGCTGCAAAGAATGTGCTCAACATTAATGAAGCTGCAATCATTCTTGGTATGACGGTTAGAGGAGTGAGAGAGAACGTCAGGAACCGCATCATTCCTTGCTATAAACCAAACATCAACCGACTCTACTTTAAGAAGAGTGAGTTGGAAGAATGGATGACTCAGAATCGAAGGAAGAGCATGGCAGAGTTGAAATCAGAGGCAGCAGCCTATTGTTTTACCCATTAAACAGATAAACTTATGATAGCAGATGTAATGTTGGTAGCCAGCGTAATAGTTTTCGCTGTTGCCGTTAAGGAAATTCACTCCTACTTCAAGGAGGTAGGCAAGTAAGAAATATGGAGATTGAACCTCACAAGTTAAATTTAGTATTAAGTTATTAATGTGTTAAGTCTTATAATATTTCAGTCATTGAAAACAGCAGAGGTTTTTTGGGGTTTGCTACTCCCAGTCTCCACTATAACTTTAGTCGTTATAATTTTACATGTTTTAAGTTTTTACCCAGCGCAAGTAACTCAGTTGGTAGAGTATGAAGGTTCTTCCCCCTTCGAGGTCGTGGGTTCGAGTCCCACCTTGCTCCCCATATAGCCCGATTCCAAGGCTTTATATCGGATAGGATAAACCTTCCTAGAGAGGTACACGTACCCAAAAGGAGCATCATTAACCACAGATGGTGCTTAGACGTGGAAGTGGCAAGCGAGTACATACACCTGATAGGTGGAATTTGGAAAAACTTGGAGTTCACTTGTGAAGAAGCAGACCTGATGCCGTGACCCTTATATAATAAGGTAGCATCTAAAGGTAGGAGCGCACAACTACAAATCGGTTCTAATGCAGCCAGCACGCTTTCTTTCTATTCGGTTCAATAGTTATAATTGGTTATTTTATAGAAATCAGATATATCACAATATGTGCGATTACTAGTGCTGGGAGTCCTAAGCCTCCATGAATGCAGAAGGGAACCAAGGAGCGATTCACCATCCGCCAAGATTGTATAGATGTCGCTCCACGGAGGTGGCGGTTTTATCATATTCATTTTACTGCCCCTCCTTTTCTAAAGGAAATTGCAAATATTGACATATTAGTGTGTTTCATACAGATTACATTTTCGATGCGGTAGCGACCGCTCAGGTTAAACTAAAATAAAAAACTCTCGCCCCACCATTCGTGAGAATCGTGGGGTTTTTAATTTGAACATTTCAAACCATACAATATGAGATATAAAGCAAATAGTTGTCACGATTGTATCTTCTCGACCATGTGTGACAACCCGAATAAGAACCCAGATGGTGGCTACAAATGCAGCCGCTATGAATGGAAATATCAATAACAACTTAATACATATAAGATATGGGTAATTTAGATTATTACAATAAACTCAAAGTCGTTCCTCAAGAGGCACTCAGACAAATTCAGTCAGGAAGACTTAGAGGAAAACACGACATCAACCCAATGTGGCGCATCAAGGCAATGACAGAGCAGTTTGGTGTGTGCGGAATCGGTTGGAAGTACGTAATCACCAAGCAGTGGACAGAGACTTTCGGAAGCGAGGTTAAAGCCTATTGCAACATCGACCTCTTTATCAAGGTGAACGGAGAATGGTCAGATGCCATCCAAGGAACAGGAGGTTCGTCAGAAGTATCAATGGAAAGCAATGGAGCATACGTATCTGATGAATGCTACAAGATGGCACTCACAGATGCCTTGTCGGTTGCTATGAAGGCACTGGGTGTAGCAGCAGACGTTTATTTCGAGGCAGGAAAAGGCATCATAGATATTTATAGCAAGTATGATGCTCAGGATAGTAGAGCAGCGCAACAGCAGACACAGACTCAGCAGCCAGCCGCCCAGCAGAAAGCATCCCCTCAGTACCACCCGAGCGACCTGAACGAAGGATTGGCTTATCTGAGCAGATGTGCTAACAAGGACAATCTGTTGTGGGTAATTCAGCATTACCAGCCGCTCTGCTCTAACGCTCAGTTTATGCAAGCAGTATCAGCCAAGAAGAAACAATTAGGTATACAATAATATGACAGCAGAAACAAAGAAAATCACTTTGAATGTGCCAAGAGTCACATTCATTGAGGAATCTCATCAGTACTTCATCGGCAAGAAGGAACTGAAAGGAGTAACGGGAACGCTCATTAAGAAAGCCTTCCCCGACACCTATAAGAATATTCCAGAGTTTGTATTGAAGAAGGCAGCAGAGCGAGGTGGTCTTATCCACAACACGTTTGAAACCTTCTGCTCCATCTTCGATGCCGACATCAAGCAGTACCCGAACCCTACGGAAGAGCTTCAAGCCTTCCATAGTATGTTAGTCGCATACGATTTACACTATGTAGCATCCGAGTATCTTGTTACAGATGGTGAAAACTTCGCATCTGCCATTGATGGAGTCTTCGCTGATGAAGAAGGCAACATCTATCTGGTAGACTACAAGACCACCGCCACCCTCCACTACGACAACGTTTCGCTCCAATTATCCATCTACGCAAAATGGTTCGAGGAGCAGAATCCTGACTTGAAGGTGAAGGAGATTGTCTGCATGTGGTTCAAGAACGGACAGAGCAAGTTCCAGCCGCTACCTAGGGTAGCAGATTGGCAGATTGACGATTTAATCAACGCTTATCTTGCAGATGATGCAGAGTATCAGTATAAGGTAGAAGTTCCTGAGCAATTCTCTGCACTAGAGCAGGAGTTCAGATTAATAACCGCTCGTGTGGATGCCCTGAAGATTAAGCAGGATGAGTTGAAGGACAAGATAATGAAGATGATGGAAGACAACAAGCAGAAATCCGTCAAGACTCAGTTCGCCTCCTACTCTTATGTGGCAGCTACCACCAAGAAAACCTTCGACACGAAGCTGTTCAAGGACACGGAGCCTGACCACTACGAGCACTATCTAAAGGAAACGACCACCAAGCCATCAATAAGAATCAAACTTAATTAAGTATAGATATGAACGTAAAGTTTACAGGCAAAATTATTGCAACAGGGCAAGTTCAAATGGGGACTTCCCAAAACGGAACCCAATGGAGTTCCCAAGAGTATGTTATTGAGGAACTGAATGAGCAGTACCCTTCAAGAGCCGTTATCCAAGTTTATGGTTCAGACAAGATTCAGCAGTTCGGCATCCAAGTAGGTGAAATCATCACCGCCCACATCGGATTGAAGGCACGCCAGTCTAAGGAAGGACGTTGGTTCAATCAGTTGGACTGCTGGAAGGTGGAAAGACCAAATGGTCAGCAGCAGGGTCAGCTCGTTCAGAGTCAGATTAACGCAAGCGGTCAACCTATTCAGCAGAACGCTCAATATGCAGGTGGTCAGCAGCAGAGTCTTCCCTTCCCTGCCCCAAACCAATAATATATAAGGTATGGAAATCCATCTAGTAAGAACCTCCACTGGTCTTCGCCCCTACACGGATGATGATTACGAGGAAATGAAAAAGATAAAGGTTGGTTCCATCGTCAAGGCGAACATAGTTCGACCAAGGAACATAAAGTTTCACCGCAAGTTCTTCTCCCTTATCAGAGCAGCATGGGATTGTCTCACAGAGCAGCAGCGCACAAACCTACGTTCTATAGACACATTCCGTGAGCAACTGCTGATAACATCAGGATTCAGCGAACCGCTTTACGACCTCAACGGACAGAAGTTCTTGGAGAGAGCCAAGTCTATCTCCTTCGCCAAGATGGATGAGCCAGCCTTCAATGAAGTATATAGTAGAGTCTTAGACACCATCCTCACGATACTCTATGCAGATGGTGTTACAGAAGACGAGTTTAATAACATTTTACAAAATTATAGTTGATATGACACGTAGAAACGACAAGCGCAACAACAGACGTAATCGTCAGCGCAACAACACCCCAGAGTTACCACCATTTGCACAGATGCTTTTCGGAGCAATCGTTGGCAAAGGTGTAGACATGATTGCCAAGAAGATGGCAGAAAATGCCGAGCAAGAGACTCCTGATATTCATGCAGAAGGAATCAGTAATCAGGACGTTACCAACATCAATAACGGAAAGGCAACCCTATCTAAGTTGCGCATTCCTGCTGATGGTTCGGCAGTAGAGTACCCAATCCCTGATAATCTCCAGTTCTTCTTCGCTGAGGATGGCAAGTTGATGGTTCGCAAGAAGACGGAACATGATAGCGTTCCTATCAAAGAAGAGGAAAAGCCTATCACTTATGATGCTATTTGCAAAGAACTCTTCTTAGATAAGAATGCATACTGGATTGGTAATGTTAATATCAACACAGCGCGACCACAACACAACAACTACAGCGACATTAACAACTGCACTAGCATGGCTCAGGCAAGACGTTTGATTGCCTTCAACAAGTTGCAGAACATCGCCAAGTATCTCAATAGTGACTGGAAACCAGATTTTAGTATCCCTGAAAAAAAATGGTCTATCCATGAAGAATTTGGTGATTTCGAGTCGGTATTTAGTGTATCAGAGAACGACGCAAGCGTTTACTTCAAAACTAAATATGCAGCCGACGAAGCCATCCGTCTGATGGGCGAAGAATCTCTCAACGACCTTTTCTCAACTGATTGGTAATGGCAAGCTACGCTGAAATCAAAGCAAAACTACAGCAGGAAGGCAAGAAGATACGCAAGCGTTTATCCTACGATGAGCACAACTTGCAAGCCGCAGAGGTCAGGTATATCCGTGGGGTATATCCTGACCTTGAAGGAGTCTTCTTTGCCGTTCCCAATGGTGGCAAGCGAACTTCCCGACAAGCCGCATGGCTGAAAGAAGAAGGTATGAAGGCAGGAGTATCTGATATGCTGCTCCTGAAGCGCACCTCCCAGTACGGTTTTCTCTGCATCGAAAACAAAACACCGAAAGGTAGGCAGGAACCCGAACAGAAGGTATTCCAGTATGAAGTAGAACGACATGGTGGTAAGTATATCATCGTCCGCTCTATAGATGAATTTATCCAAGCAATCGACAATTATTTAAATGGTGAACTATGAATTATGTTAAATTTGATAATAGTTTTTTTAGAGAGGAACCATCTATTATAGAACAATTCTTAGTAGAATATCAGGAAAAAGCAGATGAATATATTACACAAAAGATTATTGCTATTCTTGAATCCAAAGGCTATAAGGTAACCGCTCCACCAAAGGAAGTCAAAGACGAATATACCTTTGAGCGAGCATGGAACTTGTACGACAAGAAGGTAGGCTGCAAAGCCAAACTCGAAAAGAAGTGGAACTCTATGAGCCAGAAAGACCGAAAGGCAGCTATAGAGTATATCCCTCTCTATGTAATCTCCCAACCCAACAAGCAGTACAGAAAGAACTTCCAAACCTTCCTTAACCAGCGAGGATGGGAAGACGAACTCATCGGAGCAACACCACCGCCAGCAGCCGTTAACGAGAATCCTTCCGAAATCAGCCAACTTATCGCAAAGACGAAGGCTGAACAGAACGTAACAAATGCGGATAAGGACAACGTTTTCAAGACACGCATCATAGGAATGATAGAGCTTCTGCAAAAGAATCCTCATAGCCTATGCCGAAAGCAGTTGGAGATATATCGTGATAACGGAACCTTGGAACGCTTGGGCATCCAATGGAATCCATAAACCACAAATCTGTTTACCAAAATGATAGCAATCAGTAAGTACAACAAGCAGCATCCTCTTAGAGTCTTTGAGGCATTCGCTGGCTATGGCAGTCAGAGCCTAGCCTTCAAGTACCTCAAAGATAAGCATCCTGAGTTCGAATTCAAGGTAGTGGGCTACTCAGAGATAGAACCATCAGCCATCCAAGCCTACGGACTCCTGCACGGAAGAGATATTCCGAACTTCGGAGACGTGACAAGGATAGACTGGAATGAGGTTCCCGACTTCGACTTCATATCATGGTCTTCACCATGCCAAGATTTCTCCAATGCAGGACTTCGCCAAGGAGCAGAGGAAGGAAGCGGCACACGCTCATCCCTTATCTTTCAGGAGAAGAGAATGCTGGCAGTAAAGAAACCGAAGTATGTGATGCTAGAGAATGTGAAAGGTCTACTCACAGAGAAGATGAGGAAGTACTTCTTCCAGTACCTCAAAGACCTTGACTCCTTCGGTTACACCTCCTTCTACAAGGTACTGAATGCCAAAGATTACGGAATCCCACAGAATCGTGAGAGAATCTTCGTAATATCCATCCTACGCACAGAAGACGAGCCGAACCCAGAGTATCACTTCCCTTCTCCCATTAAACTAGAGACAACGGTTGAGGACTTCTTAGAAGACAACGTATCTCCCGAATATTTCCTATCCCAGCCCCTTCTCGAAAAGTATCTCACCAAAGCAGACATCAATGAATCAATCGAAAAACTCTACCCCGAAGATAGCAATACCGAAAACTGCTGATGGATGCTCTGTAGCAGTCACAGCCAGTTTCTCTATGATAAGTATCATGAACCTCATAGACACCGCTCATTATCCGAAAGGTGGAGTTCTTATCATAAAAAGAGTATGATAATATTCAGAAACAAACACGGAAGTTTCAAAGGTGGGTTAATTAAAACAAAAATATCACCAACCATCACAACAGCTTCCTTTGAACACAATACATTTATCTTAAAAATAAAAGAATGTGCGACAAAATTATAAAGCTAGCAAACCTCCAAATCAAAGGCAGAATAGAGCAGCAGACCAGAGTCTACTCCACCAAGGGAATCTCTCCTACTCTCAATTCTGCTATGGGTCACGGAGGTAACTGCATCCCACTATTCTTAATAGTAAAAGAGATATGATAACCGGAGGAAAGAGAATGAAATCCCTGCTCCTATCGGGGAAGGTGAAATCTGATGTAGGTGGTCAGGTTCTTGACATCTACAACCAAGCAGTAATGCAAGGAATCTCCCCTACCATCAAGACAACCATTGATACAGCAAACATGACATTCGTAACAATCATGAACAAAGAAATCATTCATACCGCTCCCAACGGAAAGAAATACTCCATCCAAATCAGAAAGTACACTCCAAGAGATTGTTTCCGACTGATGGGAGTTCACGAAGCTGACATAGACAAACTCCTGAGCAAGGAGAAGTCTGGTCAACTCATCATCAGCAAGAGCAAACTATATGCCCTTGCAGGAAATTCAATAGTAACCAACTGCCTGACCGCCATATTCGAGGAACTGATTTTCCCATCAGGAAATAACTATCATGACAAGACTGGTCAGCTATCACTCTTTTAGCTTATGGAAATTTTTGCAATTACTAAAATAAATTTTGGATATATCAAGGTAGGCAAGCGTATAAGCAAAGCGCACAAAGCCATGTTTACCCACAAGACAATGGTACTATGGTACAAAGGCAACCCAATCATCGGAACAATGCACGATGGCTTGTGGTATCAACAAGACCTAAACGGAATGTTGGAACAATTAATGTTCCAGTCCGAAGTCACACACGTCTCATTTTTACCTTCGCCAAATGAAGACAGAGAAAGAAAAAATCCTAGCCATCATCGCAGAGATTCAGGCAGAGCGTGAAGCTGCCCACATCGTGCCGCCCCACGTCCTCACATCTGAAATCATCAACCGAGGATTCCCGCATCCTTATCAAGCCATCAACGAGTTGTGTGCAGAAGGCAAGATAAACAGGTGCAGAACCCTCAACGATATGGCATTCACTATCAAGTCATAGCTTGGCTATGTGGATTGAAACACTATCAGAAAATTATAAATCAAGAACAATATGGAAAAAGAAATTATTACACAGAAGGAACTGGTTGTCTTGGCAAACGATGCTTACCTGAATGCACAAAGACATGGTTTCTATCCTGACAACACAGATATAACAACAGCTCTGATGCTCATTATCACAGAAATGGCAGAAGCTGTTCAGGCAGACAGACACAACCGACACGGAAGTATCGAAGACTATGAGAGCGAGATTCAGATGGGAAGAGATATTCCTACTGCCTACAAGAACACTCTTGAAGGAACGGTAGAATCCGAGTTCGCTGACGTTGGCATCCGAATCTTATCACTCTTGGGATGGATGGACACCAAAAGACCAACAGAATTTCAAAGCGACTCTTATCTCAAAGAAGAGTATGGAATCGCAAAGATTAAATACAAGTGTGGCATAGCTAAAGATTTCTACCATATCATCAGTTTCCTATGCTCGTTTACAGACAACAACTCGGCATATTGGTATATCTCAAAGATTATCCAGAAGACACTCATACAGGTTTTCGCCCTAGCACAGAACAACAATATCGACCTGATGGAGCATATCAAGTTGAAAATGCAGTATAACGAATCTCGTCCGTACCTACACGGATGCAAATATTAGGAGGACAGCAATATGTTTGGAATAGAACAGATTTCAAGAAGATGTTTATTGACGTTGAGTGATGGTAGCAAAATTCAAGCTACCATCTACATTCCAAAGCCCACCAAACCCATCTTCCCTGAGCAGATGGAACGCAATATCATCGAGAATTTTAATAAATCGCAACCTCTTGCAGTAAACAAGGTTATCAAATGTCACATAATGAGAAATTAAGCGTATGGAAGATTTACCTATAGGCTCAGAAATCGTCTTGAAGGTGGTTGAAAGCGAGACAGAAGAATGTAATGG
>ERZ773116.3246-NODE-3246-length-11966-cov-5.037696_pt1 | contig 11966 bp, 11 predicted proteins | sample MGYA00580563_ERZ773116 | MGnify/ENA primary metagenome ERZ773116 (study PRJEB29015, sample SAMEA2737864) | human gut metagenome | biome: human gut; feature: human-associated habitat; material: faeces | place: China | collected 2012 ... | reverse complement strand
CTTTCGCTATTGTATTTACTTTTTCCTAAATGTTTATACGCCAGCTCAGCCACCTCTCCCATTGGGAGAGGCAAGGGGTGCAGTTCCATTCCGTGGGACGGGCTTTTATCCAACAACTCGATAAGCCTATATTTCCTATCAGAGAAATAGGAAAATATTTTTTCAAAACCTATTGACAAGATAGGAAAGTGGGTGTATTATCTAGCCATCGAATCTGAGCAGCGAAACGAAAGGAGCGGATTGCAATGTTTGAAGTCAATTCTTATGCTGCACAGTCTTGTTGTCGAATGCGTATCTCCCGGGCATATCCGTATGGCGGGGTGCATTCGTATACGCTTTTCTGCACCTGAAACATGATTTTTCCGAAGGGATATCATAACGCCATTTGCCCGGGAGCTACCAGAAGCCCCGGCATTTTTTTGTGCTTGGATTCCCTGATTTTATTGATTTTAACGAAAAGAGAGGACTTTTTTATGAAAAACCTGATTAAGAAAATCGGAGCCGTCTTCCTGAGCCTGACCGTCGCCGCCTCCCTGCTTGCCGGCTGCGGCGCAAAGACGACCGAACCTGACGCATCCGCAGACAAGGGCGCGTTCCGCACGCTGGAGGAGATCAAGTCCAGCGGCACCATCAACATCGGCGTATTTTCCGACAAGAGCCCCTTCGGCTACGTGGACGAGAACGGCGAGTACCAGGGCTATGACGTATACTTCGCCAACCGCATCGGGCAGGATCTGGGCGTAAAGATCAACTACGTCTCCACCGAGGCCGCCAACCGCATTGAGTATTTGCAGACCGGCAAGGTGGACATCATCCTCGCCAACTTCACCGTCACCCCCGAGCGGGCGCAGGAAGTGGACTTCGCCCTTCCTTATATGAACGTGGCGCTGGGCGTCGTTTCCCCCGAGGACGCGGTGATCACGTCCCTGGACGAGATCGGCGCTGACGATGAGGTCATTGTGATCTCCGGCACCACCGCCGAGACCTATCTGGAAAAGAACCACCCCGAGATCAAGCTGCAAAAGTACGACGCCTACGCCGAAGCCAAGACCGCCTTTGAAAACGGCAACGGCGTGGCCTGGGCCAACGACAACACCGAAGTCATCGCCTTCTCCATTGAGAATCCCGGCTATGTGGTGGGCATCCCCTCTCTGGGCAGCGCGGACACCATCGCCCCCGCCGTCACCAAGGGCAACACCACCCTGCTGAACTGGCTGAACGACGAGATCAAGACCCTGGGCAAGGAAAACTTCTTCCACGCCGACTACGAGGCAACCCTGCTGGACACCTACGGTAAGGACTACGAGGACACCCTGGTGGTTGAGGGCGGCGCAGCCGCCGGTGCCGAGGTCGCGGAAACCGTAGAGCCCAAGGGCACCATCACCGTGGCCGCCTCTCCCACGCCCCACGCGGAAATTCTGGCCGAAGCCGCAAAAATTCTTGCCAAGGAAGGCTGGACGCTGGAGGTCACCGAGTTTGAGGACTATGTGCAGCCCAATCTGGTGGTAGACAGCGGCGAAATTGACGCCAACTACTTCCAGCACACCCCCTATCTGGACGACTTCAATGAGAAGAAGGGCACCGACCTGGTTGCCGTGGCCGCCATCCACTATGAGCCCTTCGGCATCTATCCGGGCACCAAGACCGCGCTGAGCGATCTGACGGACGGCGACGTGATCGCAGTCCCCAACGACACCACCAACGAAGCCCGCGCTCTGCTTCTGCTTCAGGACAACGGCGTGATCAAGCTGGCCGACGGTGCAGGCCTTGCCGCCACCGTCAAGGATATTGTGGAGAATCCCCACAACGTGAAGATTCAGGAGCTGGAAGCCGCCCAGGTTTCCCGGGTCAAGGACGAGGTGGCCTTCGTGGTGCTCAACGGCAACTATGCGCTGCAGGCGGGCTTCTCCGTCGCCCATGACGCAGTGGCCTACGAAACCAGCGCTTCCGCCGCTGCCAAGACTTACGCAAACGTCCTGGTGGTGAAGGCGGGCAACGAGAATAACGAGGGCGTTCAGGCGCTGGTCAAGGTTCTCAAGTCCGACGAGATCAAGAAGTTCATCAACGACACCTATGACGGTGCGGTGATTCCCTTCGAGGACTGACAAATAAGCGGGCAGCCGCAGAATGCGGCTGCCCTGCTGTGCTATCTTGAATATGGGGTGACGACATGGCGCAAACCTATCTGGAAGTTCATAATCTGTGTAAGACCTTCACGGCGAAAAACGGCAGCGTGGAGGCTTTGAAGGGTGTGTCCCTCTCCATCGGCAAGGGGGAGATTTTCGGCGTGATCGGCCTGTCCGGCGCGGGCAAAAGTACGCTGGTGCGATGTATGAATCTGCTGGAACGCCCCGACAGCGGGGACGTTCTGCTGAACGGGGAAAGTCTGCTGAAGCTGAGCAAAGAGCAGCTCCGCCTGCGCCGGCAGAAGATCGGCATGATCTTCCAGCATTTTAATCTGCTGGAGCAGCAGATGGTGCTGGAAAACGTCTGCTTCCCCCTGGAAATCCGGGGAATTCCCAGAAAAGAGCGGCGGGAAAAGGCGCTGGAGCTGCTGGAAAAGGTGGGGCTGGCGGACAAGGCGGACGCCTATCCCGCCCAGCTTTCCGGCGGGCAGAAGCAGCGGGTAGCCATCGCCCGGGTGCTTGCCAACGAGCCGGAGGTCATATTGTGTGACGAGGCCACCAGCGCCCTTGACCCGGAGACCACCCAGACCATTCTGAGGCTGCTGAAAAGCATCCGGGATACCCTGGGCATCACCATCGTGGTCATCACCCACGAAATGCGGGTGATTCAACAGGTCTGCACCCGGGTGGCGGTGCTGGACGGCGGACTGGTGCAGGAGGAGGGCAGCGTTGCCGACATCTTTGCCCATCCCGCGTCCCGGGCGGCCAAGCGGCTGCTGCTGATCGAAGACGAGGAGGAAGAAAGCTATGCTGGATAAAGCGATGATTGAAATGATGGCCCAGGGCATCTGGGACACCTGCTACATGACCCTCGTCTCCACCTTTTTCGGCTACGTCATCGGCCTGCCCCTGGGCATCGCCCTGACGCTGACGGACGAAAACGGCATTACCCCCAATCGGGCAGTTTACCGGGTGTTGGATATCATCATCAACGTCACCCGGAGCGTCCCATTCCTGATTCTGCTGATCGCGGTCATGCCCCTGACCAAGCTGCTTGTGGGGAAAAGCTACGGCTCCACGGCTACCATCGTTCCTCTGACGCTGGCCGCGGCGCCCCTTGTGGGCAGAATGGTGGAATCCTCCTTGAAGGAAGTTCCTGCCGGAGTTATTGAAGCGGCGCTGAGCATGGGCGCGAAAACCGGCACCATCGTCCGGAAGGTGCTCATCGGGGAAGCCAGAACCTCTCTGCTGGTGGGCGGCACCATCGTTCTCGGCACAGTGCTGGGCTATTCCGCCATGGCGGGCGTCATCGGCGGCGGCGGACTGGGGGACATTGCCATCCGCTACGGCTACTACCGCTACGACACCGGGGTCATGCTGGTGACGCTGGTATTCATCGTTGCCATCGTGCAGCTCCTGCAAGGCATGGGCAATCTGGCGGCGCGGATGATCGATCATAGAAAATAACAGAAACTCCGTATAAACTGGAAACCGGAGGGTGCTTATGGATTTTGAGGTTATGAAAGCCTACCTGCCGAGGTTTTGGGACGCGCTGCTGTTGACGCTTCGCATCGGCTGGCAGGGCGTGGCGCTGGCCTTGGTGCTGGGCGTTGCCTGCGCGGTGACGGTGCACTGGAAAATTCCCGTGCTGCGGCAGATCGTCGGCGGATATATTGAGCTGTTTCGCAATACGCCTTTGCTGGTGCAGCTGTTTTTTCTGTACTTCGCGCTGCCCAAAATCGGCGTCCGCATTTCCGCGGAAACCTGCGGCAAGCTGGGACTGGGGCTGCTGGGCGGCGCGTACATGGCGGAGACCTTCCGCAGCGGACTGGAAAACATTCCCATTATCCAGACGGAAAGCGCCCAGAGCTTAGGACTGCGCCCGGCGCAGGTGTTCGGCTATGTGATTCTGCCCCAGGCGGTGACCTCCAGCGTTCCCGGATTGCTGGCGAATCTGATTTTCCTCCTCAAGGAAACCAGCGTGTTTTCCACCATCAGTCTCATGGATTTGATGTTTACCGCGAAAGACCTGATCGGCATGTACGCCAAGACCATTGAATGCCTGACTATGCTCGTGGCTTTCTATCTGGTTATGCTCCTTCCCGTGTCCGTTCTGGGAAGCTGGCTGGAAAGGAGGCTGCGCTATGCAGAGTTTGGGAATTGACGTCCTGTTCAAGGGGACGAACTTCCTGCGGCTGCTGGGCGGATTGTGGGTTGCGCTGCGCATCAGCCTGATCTCCGTTGCCATCAGCATCGTGCTGGGCATCGGGATGGGAATGCTCATGACCTCCAAAAGCCGGGTTCTGAAAGCCATTTTCCGGGTTTACCTGGAAATCGTCCGCATTATGCCCCAGATGGTGCTGCTGTTTGTGGTGTATTTCGGCACCACCCGGGTCTTCGGCTGGAATCTGGAAGCGGAAGCGGCGGCCATCATCGTGTTCAGCTTCTGGGGGACGGCGGAAATGGGCGACCTGGTGCGGGGCGCGCTGCAAAGCATCCCCGTTATCCAGTGGGAGAGCGCCCAGGCGCTGGGCATGAAGCCCATTCAGGTGTACACCCTGGTGATCCTGCCCCAGACCGTCCGGCGGCTGATTCCGCTGTCCATCAACCTCATCACCCGGATGGTGAAAACCACCAGCCTCGTCATGATGATCGGCATTGTGGAGGTGCTGAAGGTCGCCCAGCAGATCATCGAAGCCAACCGGCGCACCTCCCCCAACGCCGCCTTTGGCGTCTTCGGGGTGGTATTTTTGCTGTATTTTCTGATTTGCTGGCCCGTCAGCCGTCTGGCGGGGTATTTGGAGAAAAGGTGGTCGTAACTATGGAAAATGTGCTGTTAAGCGTGCGGCATCTGAAGAAAGCCTTTGGAGACCACGCGATTTTTGAAGATTTTAATCTGGACGTCCACAAGGGGGAGGTAGTCGTCATCATCGGCCCCTCCGGCTGCGGAAAAAGCACCCTGCTTCGCTGCCTGAACGGCCTGGAGCCGATCCAGGGGGGCGAAATTCTGCTGGACGGTGAACCGGTTCTCCGGGAAAGCAAATCCATCACCCGGATGCGGCAGAAGATCGGCATGGTCTTCCAGAGCTATGAGCTGTTTCCCCACAAGACCATTCTGGAAAACATCCTGCTCGCGCCCATGAAGGTGCAGAAGCGTCCCCGGGCGGAGGTAGAAAAGGAAGCCCTGGAGCTGCTGGAACGGGTGGGACTTGCCGACCGGAAGGACGACTATCCCCGGCAGTTGTCCGGCGGACAGAAGCAACGGGTGGCCATCGTCCGGGCCATGTGTATGCACCCGGAAATTCTGCTGCTGGATGAGATCACCGCGGCTCTCGACCCGGAAATGGTGCGGGAGGTGCTGGACGTGGTTTTGTCTCTGGCCAAAGCGGGCAGCACCATGGTCATCGTCACCCACGAGATGAACTTCGCCCGGGCCATTGCCGACCGGATCCTGTTCATTGAAAACGGCGCGGTGGTGGAGCAGTCCGACGACCCGAAGGCCTTCTTTGCAAGCCCGGAAACCGACCGGGCAAAGGCGTTTCTCAAATCCTTCGACTACGAATAACGGAGAATCAGGATGTTGAATCCATTTTCCAGAACCGAGCTGCTGCTGGCAGAGACGCCATGGAGCGCCTTGCCGCGTCCCGGGTGGCGGATATCTACAAGACCCGGGTTGATCCTCGGGCGCGGGTCATGCGCCGGGAGCTGGAAAAACGGAGCATCCGGAAATGAAAGGCCGTCTATTCCGAGGAGCAGCCTCTTCGCCCCGTTGATACTGGTTTTCAATAAAACGGTTAAAAACCGTTTTATCCGGCTGCTGTTTCAGCAGCCAGCGGCGTAGCCGCAAAAAACGTAAGTCCATACATTTCTCGCCGCTACCGGCGGCCTGCGAAGGATTCGCAGGATAAAATGGTGATAACCATTTTATCGAGAAATAGTATGAGGACATGGCCATCAGCTGCCGGGCGCACTGTATCTGCCCTCCCGGCACCAAACGCCACTGCACCGACCGCCGGGATATTCCGGGCAGCACAGCCTTTGTCCCCTCCGTAGCCGGCCTGATTCTGGCCGGCGAGGTGGTGAAGAATTTGGCAAAGGGTAGCGTGCGCAGTAATTAATGTAAAAATGATTTCTTGCGTTTTGCTATGTTCTGTACTATGATAATCGTAGTTTTTAATCGTCATCCTTTTGGAGAGGAGAGATAGTGGTGTCAACAGGGGCAAAGCATTATGTAAGTGATATTGAATCGCTCATGCAGGAATGGGATTTTGAGAAAAATGATGTCCTTCCGCAGAAAGTGACCTGCGGCTCAGGCAAACGTATTTGGTGGAAATGTCAAAACGGTCACAGTTACCAGCAGACAGTCCACAAAAAAGTATCGCGTAATGCAGGATGCCCTGTCTGCTCTGGCCATCTTACGATTCCGGGGATTAACGACTTGGCGACGGTCTATCCAGAAATTGCCAAAGAATGGCACCCAACAAAAAACGGCACTTTGCGTCCCTGCGATGTCTCAAAGAAAAACGGCAAAAAAGTCTGGTGGCTATGCCAATATGGACATGAATGGCAAGCAACGCCTCATGACCGGGCAACGAGCAAAACAGGGTGCCCTATCTGTAATCGGCGCAGACAGACATCTTTTCCTGAGCAGGCTGTTTATTATTATATCAAAAAACTATATCCCGATACTGTAAACCGGTTTCGGGATATTTTTGACAATGGAATGGAACTGGATATATATGTTCCGTCCATCCGGTTTGCGGTTGAGTTCGACGGTGCTACATGGCACAATACAGAGGAAGCACACAGCAAGGAAAAAGTCAAATATGATATCTGCCGAAAAAATAAGATTACACTCATTCGGGTCAAAGAACATACCGGCCATGAGTGGAGGGACGTTGCAGATTGTACATATAAGATACAGAAGAGAAAGAATAATAAGGAATTACAGTCAATCATTCAGGCAATTTTGGATTCAATAGATCGGCGTTCAAATATGTGGACTCGTAAAAATCCAAACCAAATACACAGTTCGGTTACTGTTGATTTGAACCGGGATGCTAATGAAATACGGGAATATTTAACACCCATTCCAAACTCTTTGGCTCAACAAAGGCCGGATCTTTGCCTGGAATGGAACACCGAAAAGAATGGAAATCTAAAGCCGGAGATGTTCGGTATCAATTCCAATGACAGAGTTTGGTGGAGATGCTCAGAATGCGGACATGAATGGCAGACCGCTATAATACATCGTGCGGGCAAAAGGAATAGCGGGTGCCCCGAATGCGCAAAGCAAAAAAAGGGAGAAACCTTTACAAAACGCAGAGTTTCCGAACGTGGTTCCTTGCTGGAAAAGAATCCAACGTTGGCAGCGGAGTGGCACCCGACCAAAAACGGAAGCTTGACACCAGCCGACATCACAGAGAAGCGATTTGCCAATGCCTACTGGAAATGCCCGAAGTGCGGGTATGAATGGGAAGCGTCCCCCAATAACCGGAGCAAAGGGAGTGGTTGTCCCTGCTGTAGTGGACGCGTTCCCCAAATAGGGAAAAATGATTTAAAGACACTTTATCCTGAAATTGCGAAAGAGTGGGATTACGAGAAAAATGGCGAGCTGCGACCGGAGCAGTTTCTTCCGAAAAGTGGGAGAAAAGTGTGGTGGCGTTGCAGCATATGTGGATATAAGTGGGAAACGGAAATTAGAAATCGGACAAATGGCCACGGCTGTCCCCATTATCGTGTACATCCCATGCCTGACCAGTGTAGCATTGATGAAATTTAGCGTGGCCATGCTTCCCGGGTGGGAGAGGACAAACTGAAAGCCTGATATCACCTGCGTAGTCCGCACGTTAGGGAGTTGACTGTCCTCATCTGCGCCAGACAAATGCTTTTCAGCTCCCTTACAGCTGTGGCGGCGGGGTGCTGTGTGGATTCTACCATGCAGACTTTGCGCAGCGGGACGGTTTCCGTCAGGCCGATGCGGTATATGGAATGTCCCCAGTCTTCCTCCGACGGGAAGGACGCCGGGACGAAGCCGATTCCTAAATTTGCCTTCACCATGGGAAGTATCTGATCCGCCGTGGCCGCTTCGATGTCCGGCTCAAAGGGGACGTGATGCTCCGCAAAAAACTGCCGGTAGAACCGGTAGCCGCTGCCATCCGCGCCAAGAGAGATCATGGGGTGCTTCGCCAGTGCGTCCAGCGTGACCGGAGTACCCGTCAGGGCGCGGTAGGCGCTGCCGCATACGGCGATCTCCTGCACATCCGCCAGGGGGGTGCTTCGCAGCTTGTCCGTCATGTCGATGGGCGATGTGACGAAGGCCAGGTCCGCAAGGCCGTTTTTCAGCTCGTCAATGGCGGCCGGAGTGGAGCCGTTGAACAGCTTGATGTGGACGCCGGGGTAGCGTCCCCGGAATTGGGACAGCACCGGAAGAAGGAAAACGTGCAGCGCGATCTCCGTCGCCGCGATCCGCAGAATTCCGCCGTCCAGTCCGCCGCCGCGAAGCAGCGCTTCCTCCCCCGCCTGAAGCTGCTCAAAGGCCGCGCTGACGTGGCGGTACAGCGTCTCCCCCTCGGCGGTCAGCTCCACATGGCGGTTGTTCCGAAGGAACAATGTGCAGCCCAGCTCCCGCTCCAGATTCTTGATGATCCGGGTGATGTTGGGCTGACTGTTCCCCAGGGCGTTCGCTGCCTGGGTAAAGCTTCGGGCTTTGGCGGTATAGTAGAAAACACGGTAGGCTTCATAGCTGATATTCATAGATTTCTCCATATCAATTTGATATTACGACATAAGAAATATATATTTTACATATCGTTCCATTTGGATTATAATGTGCCTTTGGTTAGAAGTCAATCAGAAATTGGAGGTTTATCGTGGAATTGCGGATGATGCTGAGCATGTGTACCGCTCATGGCAATGCCGCCTGATTCCACGGGAAGGAAGGTCATCATGAATAAGGATTTAACGGTGGGGAATCCGTCAACGGTTCTCTGGAAATTCTGTCTGCCCCTGTTCGGCAGCATCGTGTTTCAGCAGCTTTACAACATTGCCGACAGCTGGGTGGCGGGGAAATTTATCGGGCAGAATGCCCTCGCCGCCGTGGGCAACAGCTACGAGATCACGTTGATCTTCATTGCCTTCGCCTTCGGCTGCAACATCGGCTGCTCCGTGCTGGTATCCCAGCTGTTCGGCGCGCGGGAATATGGCGATGTAAAGACCGCCGTGTCCACCGCCGCGCTGTCCAGCGGCGTGGTTTGCCTGCTGCTGATGCTGGTGGGCATTCTCGGCTGCGACGGCCTGCTGACGCTGATCAACACCCCGAAGGAAGTGTTCGCCGACTCTGCGCTGTATCTGGATATCTACGTCTGGGGTCTGCCCTTCGTATTTTTCTATAACATTGCCACGGGCGTTTTCTCCGCCATGGGCGACAGCAAAACACCCTTCGTATTCCTTGCAGCGTCTTCTTTGAGTAACATCGCCGTGGATATTTTCTTCGTCACAGTCTTCAAAATGGGCGTGGCAGGCGTGGCCTGGGCGACCTTCCTGTGCCAGGGCATCAGCTGCGTGCTGGCGGTGGCCGTGGTCATCCGCCGGTTGAAGCAGTTGCCCAGCGAGGGGAAGATGGTACTGTTTTCCGGCGATCTGCTGGGACGGTTCGTGGTCATCGCCATCCCCAGCGTTTTGCAGCAAAGCTTCATCTCCGTGGGCAATATCCTGATCCAGAGCGTCATCAACCGCTTCGGCACGGACATTATGGCAGGCTATTCCGCTTCCGTGAAGCTGAACAATCTGGTCATCACCTCGTTTACCACCATCGGCAACGGCATATCCAACTATGCCGCCCAGAATCTGGGCGCAGGCAAGCTGACGCGGATCCAGGAGGGCTTCCGGGCGGCGCTGAAAATGGTGTGGCTGATCTGCCTGCCATTGGCAGCACTGTACTGCACCTGCGGCCGGGCGCTGATGAACTTCTTTATGGAGGACGCCACGGAGGCGGCGCTGGGCAGCGGAATGCGGTTTTTGTGGATACTGTCTCCCTTCTATTTTGTGGTCTCTGCCAAGCTGGTGGCGGACGGCATTCTCCGGGGAACGGGGAAAATGCGTCAGTTCATGACGGCGACCTTTACCGATCTGATTCTGCGGGTGGTTCTGGCCTTCGTGCTGTCTGGGACGGCGCTCGGCTCCACGGGCATCTGGTGCGCCTGGCCCATCGGCTGGACGGTGGCGACGGTGATTTCCATTCTGTTTTACAGAAAAGGCGAGTGGAACACCATACCGGAGGAAGTCCGTGAGGCACTCATGACGGAGAGTGCTTCGATGTAACATATACAAATTGCCGCGACAGTCACAAAAGTCTGTCGCGGCTGTTTTATACTGTTGCGCCTGCACGATAAATCGATGATAATGGGCGGTGCCGCACTGCCCCGTCATCAGACCGGGCTGCGGGGAATGATGATGGCGGCGATGATGTATGCCAGGATACCGCTGCCGCCCATCAGGCTGAACAGCGCCCAGATCAGGCGCACCACGGTGGGGTCGATGCCGAAGTATTCGGCGATCCCGCCGCAGACACCGTCGATCATTTTGTTCTGATTGGATTTATACAGCTTCTTTTCCATAATGGCTGCCCTCATTTCTTTTTATTCCGGGTGGCTTGCAATGCCGCCGTGGTTTGTGGTATGATTGTACCATAACATGGCAAGATTGGATAGACCGCTTTTGCGGAAAAATGTGTCTATTTTTCAGGTGCGCCCCGAAGCGCTGACCCGGCGGATACAGGCATTAAAGTGAAACGAAGCGTCTGCGATCATTGACCGCAGACGCTTGAATATTTGTCCGGCGCTTATTTATGGAAATGGTTTTTCCGAAACACACGGGCATTTTGAGGTGAAAGCATCAGAAGAATTCTTTTTCAAAACTCTTGCGACATCTTTCTGAACGTGATATGATAATAAAAATCTTCGCATTATTTACAATTCCTATTATGAAGCACTTACAGAAAGGAAGAAATACGATGGAAGTTAAGAAAATCAATCTCGGAGAAGCCGCCATTGGGGCGGGGAAGAACGCAAAAGCCTTCTTGGGGAAGACAAAAGATACAATTATCAAGGCAGTTGACCAAAACGGCGATGGTTCTTTTGACTTTAAGGATGTGTCTGCAATGGCAGATTCGATTGGTAATGCAGCTCAGAATGCTGCCAATGCCATGAGAGATAATGCAGAAGCAAGAAACCGGGAAAAGGAGAGAAAGGCGCTACAGCCCGTTTTCCTTGAGGATTTGGATAGCACCGATTTTACGCTTTCAAAGTTGATTCGTGTTGTGGATATTGATAAGAAACATGCGGAGAGTGAAGTGTGTAAGGGTTCGGTTGGCTTCATTTCGGAGCAGAAAGAACTGCGCATTGTGAATATCTACAAGAATATGATTGGCGCATTTGGTATATCGTTATATCCTGATGCAGACAGCGAAATTTATTACATTGACCCGAGTGACAGGGATAAGTATATTGCGCTGGATGACTATTTTGGCTATCTGAAAATCGCGAGAGTCAATGAGCTGCAAAAAATTGCTCAGGATTTAGGTGCAAAGCATTTTCGGGTCACCTACAGAGAGAAGAAGGCATCCATAACCAAGAATGATATGAAAGCAAAGGGCAATGTAAGGGCTGGTGCTGCCGAAGCGGAGCGCAACCTTTCCATATCGGACAACTCCAATATTGAGGTTGCGGCCGAGATGCAGTGCTTAGGACATGCGCCTATTGAACCAAAGCTCCTATACCTTCGCGGTGAACCCAGTATTCAATCGCTGATTGCGCTGAGGATGGATAAGAATTCTCAAAT
>ERZ773116.3221-NODE-3221-length-12030-cov-7.782881_pt1 | contig 12030 bp, 24 predicted proteins | sample MGYA00580563_ERZ773116 | MGnify/ENA primary metagenome ERZ773116 (study PRJEB29015, sample SAMEA2737864) | human gut metagenome | biome: human gut; feature: human-associated habitat; material: faeces | place: China | collected 2012 ... | reverse complement strand
GCTCTGCTGTCATATTTTCATAATCAAAAAGATTTAAAAATTCTGGGTCAAATGCTGTGTCTTGTGTTGTTGCTATTTTTAGTGCTTCATCTTTTAAATCCCTAGCATTTAATTTCCTTTGAATTTCTTGATTTGCTTCTTCTTGTTTCTTCAATTGATATTGAAGTTTTTGAGTTTCATTCATTTGTGCTAATTTTTCAGCTTCTGATTTTTGTGTATCTCTTTCTAATTCCCATTGTTTTCTTGCATTTTCAATAGCTGTTTTATTAGAACTTGATACTCTTGAATCTAAAAATGATTGAAGTTCTTTGTCTGTCTTAATAAGTTCTTCATAATTAGTTCTTTCACTTTTACTTGTTTCTGTTCCCTTTGAGTTCTCTGCCTCAGAGTTAACATTTTGATTGTTTTCTTGTTCCATTTGTTCCTCCTTGCCCCTTTAGTTCTCTGCCTAAAGTTGCTTAAAATTTATTTTGTTTGTTTTATAAAGCCTAACTACAAGAAAAACGGCATAAAAATAAGAGCTAGTCGACTTAGCTCTTGATTTATAATTATAAAATGTTAATAACTTATTTATTTTTTGTCACAACAATACCCTATTATTACCATTATAATTGCTAATAATGTAATTATTGCTTTTATTGCTACTACAATAAAAAATGGCATTAAACACATCATCCAACTTAATGATATTAAACTAAATACTTTAGCTATTATTAATATCAATGATACTAATACTAAAAATTTCATTTTTTCACCTTCTTTCCATAATAAAAGCACCTACTTGCTAGTAAGTGCTAAAATTTACCTTTTATCATTTTATTATGATATTTTTTCCATTTTTCATATTGCTTTATTATTTCTTTTGGTGTATTTTCTTTCCATTTCCAAGGTTTTTCTTCTCCTAATGTATCTATTTGCCAATCTGTCCAAGGGTGTTCCATAGGCATCATATTAAATCATTCCTTTCATAACTTCTATTATGTTTTTGCTTAATAATGAAGCATTTTGTTTATTAGCATAATAATCTGCAAATGCTTCAGCAATAATTTCCTGTCCTCTTTCTTTATATGCATATCCTGAAATATTCCTTATTAGCAAATCTTTTTCTTTTATATCATTTACACCTATTTTATTCAAGGCTTTATTTAATATTTTATTTACTGTTATATTATTTTCGCTATCAAAAACTATTGCATTATTATTGTTATGATTTAATTCTTTTATTATTTCTGTTACTGCTATATGTCCTGCTTCATGTATTGACATATCTTTATAAGTTGTGTTATTAGGATGAAAATGTTTCTTAACATCCTTTTCATATAATTGTCTTGGAACTTTACTATTATAAAATTTATTTTTATTTATATACATTACATATGTTCCATCTTTTTGTAATTCTACTGCTAGTCCACCATTTGGATGGTCTATTTCTTTTATTTCTTTAATCTTTCCTCTTATATTTGGAAAATCATTATATACTCTACTCATATTGTTTAATAATTCTTTTAAAGCTTCTTTATCTATATGCCTTGTATTCATTTTTTTAATATTGTATTTTTCTTTTATATCTTTTTCAAATTTTGTATCAAATATATTAAATTGTTTTTCTGTTTCTAACTCAATATGCTCATTATTAGAATTATACACAATTGTACTTCTACAATAGTGAAAGTGATGTTGTATTGGTGGGAGATTTAAGCCTAGTACTAATCCATTGCATCTAATTCTTTGTACTGTTAATTCTTTTTGTGTCTCACCATAATATCTATCAAATACATTTTCTTTGTTAATATAAAACTCTTGATTATTTAAACTATCACACATTAAAGTTGTTTTATCATCTTCTACTGCAATAAATCTAACTTTTGAATTATCTTCTGTTACTTCTCTTATCCCTTCTGCTTTTGCTAGATTATTTAATCCAATCATTTGTAAATCTACTGCACCTGATATCTTATCATTATTTATATTAAGTTTTTGATTATTTTGTCTATTTATTATTATCTGAAACTCACTAGAATCGATTTCTAGACCTTTTTGTTGTTGCATATTTAAAATTGCTTGTTTATATATTTGTTGTGCGTTATATTGTATCGTTGCTTCTATATACTGTTTCCAGTTAAAACCACTATAATTGGGTTGGTCCAATAATGCAAGAAATAAAGCCATCGCTAATATTGATGGCTTTTTCTTTTTATTTACTTCCTTTTGTCCGTTCTTCATAGTAATAATTAGCATCTTCATACATTATTTGTGTTTCTTGCTCTTCTAATTTGTTTTGTTCTTCTATATACGCACTATAAATTAATAATTCTAGTATTTCACTGTTCTTTACCCTTGTTCTTTTATAAATATTGTTTGCTAATACAGTAAAATAGTTATTATTCTTTAATAAGCCTTGTTCTTTCCATTGTTCTATATATGTATTTATTCTTTTCTTAGTTTTATTATCTGCAATATTATAGATGTTTTCTGTTGTAAAATTAAATGTATCAAATAGTTCTTGAAGTCTGTTTTGAGTTTGTTTTGATATTTTATTATATAGTTGTTTTAATTCTTGCATTTTTGTATCGTGATAATTCCATATATTCATTTATCTATCGCCTTTCCAAAACCAATGATACAAATCTTTTCCCATTTCGCCAAAAAATCCTAACATAATAAAAAAAAGAATCATAAATATTCCTTGCATTTATAACACCTCTATTCTTTATTGATTTGCTTATTAACTACTTTTATTTGCTTTTTCTTATTGTTTGCCATTAATTTCTGTACTTTCTGTTGTTCTGTCAAATCTGTTATTTTGTTATCTTGTTTATTTTCATTCTTATTTTGCCCTACACCTGTTTGTCCCATTATTTGCATTTGTTGTAAATTTTTTTGAATGTTTTCTTCATTTTGTTTATCTATTTTTTCTAGTTCTGAATTACTGTCTAGGTCATCTGGCAACATATCAATAACTGATGCATCGCTTAATAGTCCCCTTAATTTTAATGCTCTTGCCGTTTCAGTATCTTTGTCGGTTGGTAGATTTCTTTGTAAATCTATTTTTATACTCCTAAAATCATAAGATTTGTGTTTTCTTTTATTTATTCTATCTATTATTGTTTCCCATCTTCTTAGTATTGCTTGTTTAAAGTGTTTGTCTGCATCTGTTATCATTTGTTCTAACGCAAAGAATTTTCTATCTAATGCACTTGCATTATCTGCATTTGTAAATCCTAAGTCTGTTATGTTTGGCACTCCACTTATCATCGCTATTAAGTCTATTAATGTCTTTTTATGATTTTCTAGTGCTGTATCTTGTACTGATTTTTCAACCCATGCTATGTCACCTGAATTATCTGGTGTATAAAATACTTGCATTTTCAATAGTGCTTTGTCTTCTTCTTCTCTTGCTTTATTAACCACTTGTTTGGGTTGTCCATTTTCATCTAATTCTGGTTCGCCTTTGTCATCTAATTTTGTGGTCATTAAATCATTTTGTGGTGTAAAACCTGTTATCTTTAATTTTGCATCATCATTATATTGAAATGTATTTCTACTATTTTGTACTACTCTTTCATAAGCACAAATTAAAGAGACTACCAATTCAAAGCTTGATAATCCCATTTCATTTTCTATTGCTATGCAAGGAAGCATATTCCATTTACTTTCTTCAAATTTTTGTTTATCTTCTTGTAATTTTGCATAATCATTTGGTGTTGGTGAATAGTATCTTTTGCCATTTATCGTTGTTAATTCTACTATTGTTATGTCTGCACCATTTTTATCTCTTTCAGTCCATTTTCTTAATTGTCCTATTTGTTTTACTGGTGTTGAATAATCAAATATTCCTATTGTATTTAATGCACTTTGTTTAGTATATACTATTTCATTATCTTCATTCTCGTATAATACTTCATAGCATCCTCTCATTCCAAAATAATCAAATGCTAAATCAAAATATTCTGTTCCATCATCGTTGTATTTACTTATATAATCTATTAATATTTTTAATTCTTCATCCTTGTTTACATCTGTATTAAAGACTTTATTAAGCAATTTTTTGATTATATTTAATTTTGTTGGGTCTGATATTTTTTCAACATCATATACTGGTGCTTTTCCTGCAAAATATCCTGTTACCATTGAATTTATATAATTTTCAAATGCTACTTTTATTTTTTCATCATTTATACTTACTAGTTCAGAATTATCTGTCTTTCTTCTTATTCTTTCATATAATTGTTTTCTTGCATTCCATTCTTTATCTGCTAGCATTAATATTTGTGCTACACTATTTTCATTTTCTAATGTTTTTGGATTCCATTGTATCATTGTTTTCCTCCTATATTGGTTTTATATAACCAAATTGTAATTTCTTAAAATTATATTCTTTTTCTCTACTATATCTCGTCATATCAATACTATGATTATTAGCATCTGGATATTTGCTTTTAAAATTGCCATATTTATCTTTTTCGTATTCATATGTACTAAATTCTCTTGCGGTATTAGGGCATCTTTCTGGGTCTATTATTATTTCAACTAAATTTTGTAGCCATCTAACGCCAAAGTCTATACTATCAGGTCCTTTCTTAGCTCCTACTATTCGTAATCCACCATAACTATTCATTTCATCAATGCTTTTTGGTTCTGCACTATCTGCCGTAATCTCGCTTCTTCCAATTTTTACTTTTATTATTTCGTCATGTAATTTTTTATTTGATATACCTACTTTGTAAATTTCATTAAATATATATAGTTTTCTTCTTGTTTTATCTAAATGATTTTGACCATAACAAGCTGGGTCTACCGCATATCCAAAATCTATACCATCTGCTATATTGTCAAAATGTGATATTTCTTCATCTGTTATTTTTCTTAATGTTATGTTTGTAAATACTGCTCCTCCAGTTCCTGTTGGCTCTCCTAAATACTCATTTCTATATGCTAATTCATTTGTCTTTTTAAGCTCCTCTGCTTCTATTAGAAATTGTTCTCCCAACCATTCGACTGGTACATCTAAGTATGTAGAACTGTGAACAAGTCTATCTGGTCTTACAATTATTACTTCTGCATTTACCCAACTTGCTAGCATTTTAGGTGGATTGTAAGAATAAAAAACTTCGTAGCCATTTCCGACCACGAAGTAACGATTGTATTATACTTCTTATTTCTTCCATTCCAAAGAACTCATCTAATTCTTCAAACCAAAGATATTTGCAAAATCCTCTTTTAAATTTTGTTGATTTTATTTTTCGGTAATCATCTTTATTATTACAACTTCTAAATAATATTTGTTGTCCTGTTGGCTTATAAGTCAATCTTAGAGGGCTTACTTTTGCCTCCCAATACTCTGATACTCCTAGTTGCTCTATCCCCCATAAAATTTGAGTATATACACTATCTGCTAATGTATCTCCAACCTTTCTCATTGCTACTGCATTTGAATATATACCATTTTGTGCATCTATCATCATCATTAAAGGAATTGTTATTCCAATAAAACTTGATTTTGTACTTCCTCTTCCTCCGTTTTAACCAGTAATGAGTATGTTTGTTTTCTAAACAATCATCAAGTAAATCCCAAAAATGTTTTGCTATTATATTATATGGATTAATCATCTTTCGGTCTTTCTATATTTATTACTGGTGGATTTATGTTTTGTATTTGTTCTATTGGTTTTTCCCCTATTGTATCTCTTAGTAATTCAAATGCTTTTGTGTTACCCTTTATTGCTTCTTTCCATAATGCAAATACGGCACAACTTTTATTACTTACCTCTTTATCTGCAAATCCAAAATCTATCATCTGTTGCTTTAATCTTTCATCTGATACTTGTCCATCTAAAAACTTACTTATTATCTCTTTAAATGTTTTATTTTGTTGTCTTTTCTTTGCACTTGCTTTTCCACCTTTTCTTCCTCTTTCTCGCGCTTCTTCCGTGGTTGGTGGTCTTAAATTTTGCTCATTTGCCATTGTCTCACTTCCTTACCATTTAATTCCGTAATTTCTTTGCTATTCTTCTTGCAGCCCAAGTACTTGCGTTATCTTCATGTCCTCTTGCTGCATCAATAATTCTTTCCTCTTTAGTTTTATCTCTTAGTTTTCCTTGTTTTACTAATTCTCTATATTCTTTTCTGGCTTGTTCTCTTTTCACTTGATATTCATCTTCTGCTTTTACAATTTCTCTCTGGAACTTTTTTCTTCCTCTTTGAGAAGTAACAAGCATATTATTGGTAAGTTTATCTATTGTGTATCCACTAGAAATATCTCCTACACCTTTTAGTCCTAAATATTCTCTTTCTGTCATTGCTTTTGGTTGTGATGATGTTGCTCCGTCTACCGCCCATACTTTACACCTTCTTTGTTATCGTTTTCATTCTTCGATCTTTGTTATTTTTACTCTCTGAACTTGCTACTGCCAAAAGTCTACCTTTCCTCATAGTTCTCTGATATTCTTCTCCCGTTTCACTAGATATTGTTGTTATTTTGTAGCTCTTGCCACTATTGCTCTGTTCTATCGATTCTACTTTTGATGTGTATCCATAATTCCACAGTAATATATCACCTTTTTGTATATTTTCTACTTTATATGCGTTTACCTCTCCTATCGAACCTATATTAGTTTTACCATCAAATTTTCTCTTGCTTACATTACTGCTACTTGTTCCTCTTCCTCCCATTTTTAATCATCCTTTCTGTTACTTCATTTTCATAATAAATTACTTCTATGTCTCCATAGTCATAATCTAGTTTTCCACCATATATTAAAATAGTAGATGGCTTAATTCTTTTTATAAGCTCATCTACTCCTTGTTTCCATATTTTTAGTGCTTCTTTATTCTTTTTTACTCCTATCGTTGATATACTTACTATGCTTCCTTGAGGTATTCCTTCAAAGCAGAATTGAAATGTTTCTTCTTCTGCCCAACTCAATGTAGGAATTACCTTTATACCTTGGTTTTGATAATATTGCCCTATTAACCTGCTTCTATATATATTCCATATCTTCATAGGCATTGGCATATCCATGTATAAGCTAAAGTCTGGACTTAGTATACATTCATATTGCTTTAATATATCAACGTAATCCTCTGGTCTGTTCCATAACCTCTCAAATTGATAATCGTCTAAATAGAAATGTATTCCTACATTCTTTTCTTTGCTTGTTTTAGCATAGTTAAATCCAATTAACTTACTTGGTATAAAATTATCATTCTTTATAATAGGCATTTGCCAAAAATCTGACACATTTTCATTATCCATTATTCCTAGATTATATGTGTCGTTTGTTCTGTGTCTTTCGTTTTCTTTAAATATATCATCAAAGTCTATTTTAAAATCAAAATCAGACATGTCTATATTATCTATGTTGAATAATTCTTCATTTAGTAATTGGGTATCAAATCCAGTATCCATATTTAATTTATTATGAACCAATATATATGCCTTTTTCTGTTCTTCTGACAAATTATCTAACCTTATACATTCTACATTCTCATATCCCAATTGCTTTAAGGCTTCGTATCTACCATGCCCTTCTATTATCATATTATTTTCATCTATTGCTATTGGGTCATTAAATCCAAATTCTTCAATGGATTTTTTTATTTTATCTATCTGTTTTTGAGGGTGCTTTTTTGCATTATTTTGATATTGTACTAAATCATTTATGTTTATAGTTTCTATATTTAACTTGTTTGTATTCAATCTTTTCTACTTCCTTTTCTGGTTTATATCTGAAACAATAATCATAATATCTGCATTGTTCACATTTTCTTTTCATGCAATTTGCATAGTTAATCTTGTCGCTCATAATATACACACTTTGTACATATCGTATCATTGTTTTTGAATATTCTTATTTCACAATCAAACTTGTTTTTGTTTTTACATTTTGAACAATGCTCTTTTTTATACTTTTCTATTCTTTCTTGATTAGTCATATGTACATCTCCTTTTATTTTATTTTTTGACATTTTTCGACATTATTTTTATTTTTAATTTGCTATAATTACCTTGATTGGAGGTGATTAATAATGCCAGATTTTAAAAAATTCTTAGATGCTATTTCTAAAGAAGATTTGTCTTTTGCTGAAATTCCTGTTACAGAGGAAAATGCAAATGACAGAGTACTTCCATACTTATTACAAAGTTCTTCTAAAATTACTTGTATGATTTTAGAAAAATATCACAATTGGCTTACTCAAAACTATGATATAACTCCTAAGAAATAGTTTTATTACAATCAGTAGTTGTTCTATCAACTGCTGATTCCTTTACTTTCATACAACTTAATTCTTTTAATGATAAATCTTTTAAGTCTTTTACTTTTATTTCCATATCTTTTCCTCTTTTCTTTTATTTATAAACTCTATGCAATGATATATCGGTTTGCATAAGTAGCTATCTTATACCTTTGGATTCTGGTCTATATCACAGCTCAACCTTTAACTTAAAAGCCGAATCTCTTGGAAGACTACACACTTTTCTTCCCTGTGACGGAATTAGTGTTTCAACCTTATGCTTCCATTACTAAGTTTTATATATCACTGCATACAATTTATAAATATTAATTAGAACTCGCTAGGAAAGTTCTATAAAAGTTTATATAAAAAAAATAAAATATTCGAAAGGAGGTCTGCCATATTCAATCAAACATAACAAACAATTTATATTATCAGTTACCTAGCATACTAGTAATAACATAATAAAAAGAATAGACATTTAAAACATCTATTCTTAAATACTATTTTCCAAAAAATATTTTTGTGGGACATATATAATAACATTGGGTTTGATATTTCTATCTGCTACTATATATTTTTCTCAATTATATATATATCATATTTCTATGTCGTGATTACACCTCTTTTGTCGTGTTGTTCAAATTTTTTTAATGCTATTCCGTTCATTTTGCACATATGCTTATAATCATAGTCCATTTCACTTGCTGTTGTTACTAATGTTTTCCCTTGTATGTATACTTTTTCTAGAATTAACTTATATGGTTGTTCTACTTTGTCTAATTGTTCTATAATTTGTTTTTGTTTTTTCTCTTCTTTTAATATTACTTTTAATATGTCGTTTACATCATCTAATAATATTGATACCTTCTCTGCTATGCTATCTTCAACTTGTCTACTTCCGTTTTGGCATATCTGATAATAATGATGTTATATTTGTTATACTTTCTTTATATTCTTCTATATGTTCCGTTCTGTCTTTTATCCACTCTTGTGTATATTTATAATTTTTTAAATCTTCTCGTGTCATATCTTTTGTGCTCCTTTCTGTTTATTTTTAATATTTTCTCTTATTAATTCATCTTTAAAATTATCTAAGATTTTATATGCTTCATTCAACTGTTGCTGATTATATTTTCTTTTGTCTAAACTTATAAAATCTATATTTTCTAATTTGTTCATTGTGTTTACTACTATGTTGTATATGTGATTTATTGTCATTTGTATCACTCCGCTTCTTTTATATACTCTATTACACCTCTTTAGATTCTCTTTAGAAACTCTTTAGATGTAGTATAATTTATTAATTAACTTCTATTTAACTATTTTAAGATTATCTAATTCTCTTTTGATTTGTTCTATTCTATCATTTAATATAAGCGTATCTAAATCTTCCCATTCATGCCATTCTTCCATATCGACTATATCTCTCAATAATAAAACTATTGTATTTATAGTGCTTTTTCGAGAATCGTTTGGTGCTTTTAAAGCAAATACTACACTTATATATTCTTGATTATTTCCTTCCATTACTTCACCTCTTTTGCTTTATTTTCAAAATATTGTTTCCAACATTCTTTATCTGTTCTCACATATTCGTTTACTTCTATCATTTTCTACACCTCATTTCCCCAACAATCCCAGCCTTCTGCTTTTCTTCTTGCAAACAATTCTATTTTCTTTGTGTCTTCTCCGAATATTTTTTCTATTCTTCTCATCACCTCGTCTGGTTTTACTGAATGTCCTCGTCTTTGTTCCATGACTACTTGTCTTACTGTTTTGTCTACACTTTTTATATGTCCTCGCATAGCCAGTAAGCATAATTCTGCATTTGATTTTGTATAACTTCCCATTCCTGCAAGCGGCTGTCCGTCTTTTTTTGTTTTTACCCACGTAAACGCACATGTCTTATATTTAAATCCCCATGCTTCAATCACCTTAAAAACTTCGGGCAAGCATGGCATTGTTGTCCATATGAATAATGCACAATTTTTTTCTCTAATTGTTTTTATGTATTTTCCTAACTCGCAAATCTCTTCTGTTGACATTGTTTGATAATGTTTTTCGGGGCAAAAATTTCCTCCGTTTTTACCTTTCCCCCACAAGTATGCCCATGGTGGGTCTGCATATATTATGTCGTATTTTTTATCTGTATTATATATATCTACTATCATCTCTTATGTTCCTTTCATTTAATTATTCTTAATTCCAAATCTGGATAAACTTTTTCAAATATTTTATGTTTTAATTTGAATACATCTGTCTGCATTCCTTTTACATCTTCAACTATTGTTTTACCGTTTTCTATGTATTTGAAATCTGCAACATATTCTATCTTTCTAAATGTCCTTCCATTTTTCTTAAAACTATCTTGTAGTAAAAATCTTGGTTGTAATTCTAAGTCTGTTATTGTTCCTGCTCTTTCTAATAGTTTTAGTTCTTTGTATCTTCTACTTTCTTGAATGCTATCAAAGATGTAGTCATCTACTATTACTTTTTTATTTCTGTATTTGTTCACTTTTCTTTAGCTCCTCTCTTAACTTTTTTTGCCAATTCTCTATTCCTGGTACAAAATATTTACATCTTGCTACTGGCTTATAATCTTTGTTTTCTTGTTTGTTACAACCTAGACAGTAATAACATAGTGTATTCTTTTTTATTTGTTTCATAGGTTAGTCCTCTGGCATTTCATAACATATGAAACCTTTGTAATCTGACATTGCTCCATTTTTCCAAAATTCTGTTATTTCTGCTAATACTTCTTTTGCTCTTTTCATTGTTTGATATTTACCTAATATGGTAAAATTATCTTTTTCAAAATATGCATATATTGCGTATCCGCTTAATTTCGTATTATCTATTCCTACATTTGCTTTTAAAATTGATGCAAATATATCTCCTAATTTATCTTCTAAGACTTCCTTTTGTGCTACATAATCAGTTATTTTTATTTCTGCTACCCTAGAAAAATTTACAATATCTTCTTTATTTTGTTTTACTATTATCATAACTACCTCCTAAAATTTTTAAACCTTTAAACTTTGCTATTTGTAATTCTTGTTTTGTAATCCATTTTTGCCATTTCCCACATTTACCACAATATAAGCCTCTTCTATTTCCTTGTATTTCTACAAATAGTTCTTCACTATCACATTTACTACATTTTTCTTGCATAATTACCTCCTAAATTCTTGGAATATGGTTCATATTTTGTTCAACCATTTTCTCAATTTCTGTTGTTTCTCTATATACTGCAACTTCTTTGTTTGTAATACTACATTTCTTTGTTTTGTCAGTTGTTACAAATCCTAAACTTTCTAATTCTGTAATTCTTGGTCTAGCATTATTAACATCTGCTGTATTTGTATAATGTCTTTTATATAATTCTTGTGCTATTTCTCTTGTTGTCATTTCTTTATTTTTTAGTATTTCTAATATTTGTTTATGTCTTATGCTTAAATGCTCTAACATATCTTGATAACTTTTGTGTCTTGTTTTAAATGTTATTGTATTCATTTGTTTATCACTTCCTTTAATCTATAAATTCTCCCCACTCTAAGTTTTTGTATAAATTTCTTTTGGGGTCCTCCACATAATAATCTATTGGATTTACTGCTATTCTTGCTCTTACGTCTGCTATTTTGGGTATAAATTTAACTTCTTGTATAGTTCTTTCTATTGCCTTTTCAAAATGTTTTATATCTGTCTTTTTAAATTCTTCATACCAAACTGTCATTTCCTCTTTTGTAAATATCTTGTTATATGCTGTTTGAATTTTTGATATTTGTCTTTTAA
>ERZ773116.3213-NODE-3213-length-12063-cov-3.047135_pt1 | contig 12063 bp, 5 predicted proteins | sample MGYA00580563_ERZ773116 | MGnify/ENA primary metagenome ERZ773116 (study PRJEB29015, sample SAMEA2737864) | human gut metagenome | biome: human gut; feature: human-associated habitat; material: faeces | place: China | collected 2012 ... | reverse complement strand
CTGTAGCCTGATCTCCGATTCTTTCCATATCTGTAACCATCTTAAGGGCTGCTGAAATCTTTCTCAGATCCGTTCCTACCGGCTGCTGTTTCAAAAGCAGCTGCATACAAAGTGCTTCAATATTATGCTCTTTATCATCAATTTCTTTCTCGATTTTTCCAATTTCCTTTGATGCTGTTTCGCAAATTTCCACACTTGCCAGAAGCTGACAGGTTTTCATTATTGCCTGTCCGCACAGATTTCCCATTTCCATGATTTCATCTGAAAGTCTGGCAAGCTTTGCATTATAAAGATCTCTCATATCAACCGAACCTCCCTGTGATATACTCTTCTGTTTTCTTGTTCTGTGGTCTTGAAAACAGCTCTGTAGTATCGTTATATTCGATGATCTCACCCAGCAGGAAAAAGGCTGTTTTATCTGAAATACGAGCTGCCTGCTGCATATTATGAGTTACGATTACAATCGTATAACGGTCCTTTAATTCCAATGCCAGATCCTCAATATGAGATGTAGAAATCGGATCCAAAGCAGAGGTAGGTTCGTCCATAAGAAGAACCTCAGGCTCTACTGCAAGAGCTCTTGCAATGCAAAGTCTCTGCTGCTGTCCGCCAGATAACTGATATGGATAATAGTCGCCCTTATCTTCTAAGTTCATCTTGCGAAGCAGTTCCTTCGCCTCGGCATACACCTCATCCTTGTCACGCTTCTGCACGTGGATCGGTGCATCTGCGATATTCTTCAGCACGGAATAATGTGGGAACAGATTAAAGTTCTGGAATACCAGTCCGTAATAGCTCTGGATCTCCTTTAAGTCTGCCTTGTCTGCATAGACCGGAACGCCGCTGTCGGAATTGACCGCTTCCTTTCCGCAGTACACCATGCTTCCGCCGTCAATCTTCTCCAGCATTGTCATGCAGCGCAGGAAGGTCGATTTTCCCGAACCGGATGGTCCAAGAATTGAGATAACCTCGCTCTCTGCCACCGACATGCTGATATCTTTTAGTACTTCGAGATCATCGAAGCTTTTCTTTATATTTTTTACTTCCAGTAAGTTCATCGTAGCCCTCCTATCTATAATAATTCATGCGTTTTTCGATCTTCTCCATCACAAACGCAACGACAAAGTTAAAGATGTAGTAGAACACACCGGCGATAAACAGCGGCATAATCGTTGTCTGTGCGGCTGCCACCTGCTTGGCAAGTGTAAACATCTCCGTATAAGAAATTGCAAATGCAAGCGACGTATCCTTAACCAGTGTGATAACCTCGTTTGTGACAGAAGGCAGGATGTTCTTCGCCATCTGTGGGAACACGATCTTGAAGAACGTCTGGATCTTGCTGTATCCTAAGATCTTCGCTGCCTCATGCTGTCCCTGTGGCACTGCCTGAATACCGGAGCGGTAGATCTCTGCGAAATATGCCGCATAGTTTAAGGCAAATCCAATGATAACTGCCTGGAAACGATAGCTTGTCGTAAGTGTCGCGCCAAACAGATAATATGGTCCGTAAAATACAACCAAAAGCTGTAACATCAACGGCGTACCACGTGCGATGGAGATGTAGAACTTCACCAGCCAGCGAATCGGTGCAATCTTACACATTCTGCCTGCTGCAACCAGAAGTCCAAGCGGCAGGGAGAACAAAAGTGTCAGGAAGAAGATCACCAGGGATGCCAGCAGACCTTCTGCAAGCTGCTTTGTGATCGAGCAGAACTTATCCCAGAAGCTTGTGTTCTTCTTGCCTGTGGATGTGCTGTCTGTCGCAGTTGCAGCAACATTTCCATCCTGCACCTGATCGTCCGGCGACAGACAGATGGACTCCTCCAGACCCCATTTCTCTGCGATCTCCTCAAATGTACCATCAGCAAGCATGTCAAGCAGCGTTGCCTGTACTTTATCACGAAGCTCGGTATTTCCAAGCTTAAATCCAATTCCATATTCCTCGGAAGACAGACGATCCTCGAGCATCACGAACTTATCGCCGCGGGATGCAATCTCATAGTTTGCAACACCGATATCCATGCAGATTGCATTGACGGCGCCTGACTCCAGATTCATAAATGCACTGTTGTAATCGCCGACCTGCTGCAGATCCTTGAACGTCTCAGCAAGTGCCAGATTCTCCTCGCTTGCATCCTCTCCGGTCAGTGCTGCGAGTGCGGAGCTGTCCGCCTGCACGGCAACGACCTTGCCTGACAGATCGGATAACTGTGTGATACCAGAATCCTTGCGTACAACGACCACCTGGGAATTATCCACATATGGTGTCGTCCATGTGTAGGCATCTTCTCTTCCATTCATTGTAAATCCGTTCCAGATACAGCTGATCGAACCGGAATTTAATTCCATATCCTTCGAGTTCCACTCGATTGGCTGCTTCTTTAAGATCCAGCCGTTCCGGTCACATACCTCCTGTGCCAGATCCAGATCGAAGCCGACGTATTCGCCGTCATCATTCTTATATCCATATGGTGGGAACTCCGCATCGAAGCCGACAACAAATGTATTATCATCTGCGGCTGTCTCTTCCTGCACCTCATCGTCTGCAGTCAGACAGATGGATTCCTCCAGTCCCCATTTCTCTGCAATCTCGTCAAATGTACCATCGGCAAGCATGTCAAGCAGAGTTGCCTGCACTTTGTCACGGAGCTCTGTATTTCCCTTTTTAAATCCGATTCCGTATTCCTCGGAAGACAGACGATCCTCGAGCATCATGAATTTATCCCCGCGGGATTCGATCTCGTAGTTTGCGACACCGATATCCATGCAGATTGCATTGACCGCGCCCGACTCCAGATTCATGAATGCACTGTTGTAATCGCCCACCTGCTGCAGATCCTTGAATGTCGCACACAGTGCTTTATTCTCCTCGCTTGCATCCTCGCCTGTGAGTGCCGCAAGCGCAGAGCTGTCTGCCTGCACGGCAACGACCTTCCCAGAAAGATCGTTAAGCTGTGTGATGCCGGAATCCTTACGCACGACAACCACCTGTGAATTATCGACATATGGCTTTGTCCAAGTATAGTCATCCTCTCTGCCATTCATCGTGAATCCGTTCCAGATACAGCTGATCGAACCGGAATTTAATTCCATATCCTTCGAGTTCCACTCGATTGGCTGCTTCTTTAAGATCCAGCCGTTCCGGTCACATACCTCCTGTGCCAGATCCAGATCGAAGCCGACGTATTCGCCGTCATCATTCTTATATCCATATGGTGGGAACTCCGCATCGAAGCCGACAATAAACGTATTGTCGTCCTCTCCGTCCGCCGCCCGTGCCGGTGTCTGCATCGATACAATCGGTCCAAGCAGCAGCGCCATCATCAAAATTGCGGTCACTAGCCGTTTCCATTTTGCGTTCATAATGTCTTCCTCTCCTGTTTTTCTATTTAATATGCAGAGATATAGGATCTTGCTGTACTGCCCGGAGCTGCCTGTCCCTTCGGCACAAGCCGGATCTCTATCCCTTCCAATCGTTTTGCATAACCGGCGGTTCCTGCCGGTGCGCCGTTTTTCGCCCAGCCAAGCCAGCCAAAACTCTGCGCATGCACACGATAGTATACATCATAATGCCGTTGCATATCTCCTGTCAATGCAATACAGATGGCTTCGAGTCTTTTTGCCTGCCCGGATGTGCCGCTCATCGTTCCATTTCTGCGCCATGCAGATGGATTGTTTGTCGGTTCCTGCCATCCGTAGCTCTGCACATGGGTTGTATAGCAGACGCCGCCGGAATACGGTGCATTCGTCAGTTTAATCTCAATTCCTTCGAGTCGTTTTGCCTGTCCGGATGTGCCGCTCATCTGACCATTATACTTCCAGCCCTGCCAGCCATAGCTCTGCACATGGGTACGATATGTAACATTCGGGCTGTCCGCACCCGCGATCTGCGGATTCATGCTCTGTCCCGGCGCCGCGTAAAATGCATTCGCAAACTGCGATGCGATTCCCTGCATATTCCGGTTGAATCCCGCACCCTTCTTCACGACCACGATCTGAATGCCCTCCAGACGCTTCGCATAACCTGCGGTTCCTGCCGGTGCGCCATTTGCCGCCCAGCCAAGCCAGCCGTAGCTCTGCGCATGCACGCGGTAATAGACATCATATTTATCCTTGTCGGATCCGGTCAGTTGGATCTTGATTGCTTCCAGACGTTTTGCTTCCCCCTGCGTGCCGTTCATGTCACCGTTCGCAGACCAAGGCAGCCAGCCATAGCTCTGGCAATGCGTCGTGTACTGGATTCCTATACCGGAATTACCAGATACTTTGATTTCGATTCCCTCCAGTCTTTTCGCTTTTCCGGAAGTCCCGGACATCGTGCCGTTCTGCCGCCAGGTGTTCTCCCATCCGAAGGTCTGGATGTGCGTGCGGTAAGACACCGTCACATCCGGCGTTACAACCGACGTTGGGGTTGGCGTCGGCGTTGGTGCCTCCGTCGTGGTCGTAGCTGCCTCCGTCGTGGTCGTTGTCTCGCCACCTGTTCCCGGTTCTGGATTTGTTCCCGGATCTGGGTTTGTTCCCGGGTCTGGATTTGTTCCCGGATCCGGGGTTGGTTCCGGCGCCGGTGTGACTGTCACGCTCTTTTTCTTGATGACAAACGTCTTGTCTGCCCCACGCAGATACGAAACATACAACGTTCCATCCGCCGCACAGATCGTCTGCGATGTAGAATACGAATCGAGTGAGACTCCTTCCTGCGCAAATTGGTCATTTGCCACATCATACCGGTACAGATTGGTTGTCCCTGTATAGGCACCCGATGTGAGCACGAACAGTGTTCCCTGCCTGCACACCGGAACTACATCCGAGATTGTGCCATCTTTCATTTTTGAGCAATGCCATGCTTTTCCATCATACCGGTTGACAAGTATGCCTTCGCTGCATGTGGCAACATACAGGTTTTTCCCATCCGTTGCCATGCCATACGTGCTTCCTTTTGTCGCTGCATCACTCACTTCTTTGTGGTTTCCATTTGCATCCAGGCAAAATGTGTGAACCGCCATCGTCCCTGTATTCCGTATGGACGCATACATCGAAGAGCCTATCGAAATGAGCTTTGGTTGACCTGCAAAATGATTTGTCCCGGCGGTCGTGTAATAGCTTCCGAGATTGGTTGTCACGGACAAACTTCCGGCTTTGAAGCATCTCGCATATGCGGTCGTATTGTTCTGCGTGTATACAAGATACACGCCATCTGCGCCAGCCTGCATATCAAAATCCGCAGCTCCAGCAATCGTCTGTTTCTCTGTCACGCGACTGCAGGATGCATCCAACTTTTCAATCTCTATCCCTGCTGCATCCGCATATGCAAAATAAAACGATCCATTGTAGGAACAGAGCTTTATTTCATTTCCATAGTTCTCGGAGATTTTCTGCTGATATAGTTTTTTCCACGTGTCCTGCTCACAGGAATATAGCGTAAGCGCTGCATCATCTTTCGTATACGTAAGCACGTACGGTTTCTGTCCGCAAAGCGTCATCGCTATCTGGTTCCATGCATTTTTGCTATTTCCGGCTACAGAGGCAAATCCACAATCCGTCCATTTCGCAGAGTCCGAAACCTTCGGGAAATCCACCTTTAAAGTAATCTGACTGCCCTTGGCACTGCCGACCTCACTGATCACGATTCCAGAATTCGTTCCATCTGAGAAAGTCAGTGCGCCATCGGAGAGACCTGCGGAAAGGTCGGATTTGCCGATGGTTGTCCGTCCTTCTTCTTTGGAAAGATATGCTTTATAGACGCTCTCTGCCATCTGGGAATATCCTGTCTGCCCCGGTTGCGGACGGAACACATACACACCGGTCTGTCCATACAGATTGCTTAAGCCTTCGACTGCCGGGTTGATCCGGTAGACAATCACGCCGGATCCTCCAATAAACCGGTCATAGCTGTCGAGACCCGTATCCTTCTTCCGGAATTCCACAACAAAAAGCTCCTGCTCATTGAGCGGTGATTTCAGAATATATGCCGGATGACCGTCCTGCTTATCCTGCGTGTCCAGTGTCAGCGTCTGCGATGTAGTAACCGTATCCAGCATAAGCCAGCCGCCCACTTTCATCCGCATATACGCAAGCGGATAAGACATTCCATAATCTGCGCCGCCCATGATATCCCAGTTCCCGACCGGATAGGTTCCATCACTTGTATAAAGATCCGGGAAGCCAAGTCCATGCAGGAATTCATGTGCGAGTACACCGGATTCCTGAGCCATCGTCGTATTGCCTGCACCTAAAAACTGTGGTGTATTGATCATGTTATAATGTCCGACTTCCTTCCCACCATATCGTAAGTTCTTATCTGTCGGATAAAATGCGTGATGCGCGACGAGTGAATTGCCGGATGTCTGGGATTCTTTCTCCGACTTCATAATGACAGTGAGATTGTCGATGTATCCATCTCCGTCATAGTCTAACACCTGCCCGGAAAGTGCCGGAATGTTCGCCAGGATTTCACTCACAATCGTCGTATCCATATTTCCACCTGCCTGCACAGAAGCTTCCGTAACCGAAAGTGCACAGGCAGAAAGTGTTGTGCCATCATCCTGTGGGAAATAATTTTTCACACGAAGTTTTCCATAGGAAACAGCAGACAGATAATTCGTGAAAGAACGGTTCTTTGCGCCATCATACAAACCTAGGATTTTCGCACGATTTGTCTGGAAATATGAAGCGCCTTCCGCATCTCCCTTAAAATATGCAAACACAACAACGTTCGCATAATCCTTTGCATCCGCTGCCCGCGCCATCGTCTGCGCGTTGTTCATCCCCCAGTTCGTAAGAAATAAAATCCCCGCCAGCAGGATTGCCAGGATGCGTCTCCCGTATCGTTTGTATGGCATATGTGTACCTCCCATTTTTTGTCATAGTTTCATTATATTGGAAAGTGTAAAAAATAACAATTAAAAAAGAAAAACCGCGTACAGATTTTTCTTCTCTGCACGCGGCACACACATTTTCCATTCAGAATGGAGGATTTATCTTCTTTTTCTTCGAATTACGACATACCCGGTCAGGCTTCCTGCCAGAACAAGCATCATCCCTGCAACCGGCATCGCATCTCCGGTCTTTGGCGAAGCTGTGTCATTTGTCTTTGCCGGTTTCGTATCCTTGGCTGCCGGCTTCGTAACATCTGTATCCGGCGCTGCCGGTGTCGTCGATGGTGTCGTTGTTGATGGTGTCGTCGATGGCTTGTCCACGCCTGCAGCCTTCGACTTCTTCACAATAATATAGGTTGAGAACTGATTTGTCTCGAAGGAAATCGTTCCCTGCTCGACCGTTGTCGAAAGCTCGGTCAGCTTGCCATTATGGTTACGCACAACCGTATAATCATAGTTTGCATCGTAATTATCCAGTGCGAGATTCAATGTGACTGGTTTCTCAAACTCTGTAATATTTTTTTCCCAGTTCGAACCATTTCCCTTACTCACAATCTGATCCAGCTTCAGATCTACTGCCTGTGCAGACTGCGCACCGGATACCAGCGCCTGTGCAGCCGTCGTGTCATAGCTCTCTGCATCCGATACCGTCAGTCTCAGATTGCCGCTTGCGGCTGCATTAGCACCATTGGTAATGCTTGCAGCCTCAATCTGTTTGCTGTTTGAATTCACTGTATCCGATACCTTCGTGAAAAGCCCCTTCATATGAACCGGACTATTACCCATAACAAATGTAAACGTCGATGTCTGCGCATCATCCGGCTGCAAGGTCACGCCACCGTTCAACTGCAATCCTGCGACCTGATAGCCATAATCCGGAACAAGTTTAATTGTTACCTTCTTTCCCGCCGGAACCGCAATATTTCCGCCCTTAGCATCTCCCGGATTGCCTCCGAACAGAGTTGAAAAATCACTCACACCCTCAATCGCGGTTATCTGTGCCTTTCCATGTTCCAGATATGCGTCCGCGCCGAAGGAATCGCTGTCATACGCCCAGGTTACTGTCAATGTCTCAGATTTCTTATCAATCTGGATGTGTTGCATACCGGCTGTGATTGACGCCGCTGTACTCTCTGTATTTCCAATCGTTATTCCTCCAAATGCAGACAAATCATAGTTAGCTGCATCGTAAGTAATATACACTTTTACAGGTGTAATTTCTGTTTTAAATTCATAAACACCATTTCCTTTCGATGTCACAACACTATCTGTAACCAGCTGGCTCATTGTCTTATACCCACTACCTGTATCTGCATAAATTTCAAAGTGCGGGTCTGCCTGCTTTAATTCGTTGTAGAAGTCATTTGCACTTCCAGAAAATGCATTACCCTCGAGCTGTAACGTAACGGAACCTGATGGCGATGGTCCTCCCGGATTTGGATCACCACCGGAACCTTGACCTCCGCTTCTGGTGAATTGCGCTTCAATACCCAGGTTTGGATCTGTGCCTGTCGCCGTAATGGTTCCTGTCATGGTTCTTCCCTCACCGCCTGTCAGCGGCACGGTGTTTCCATTCAACCGAAGAGTTACCTGATATCCTTCACTTGGCGTAACAGTAATGGTGAATACCGTATTTTCCTGTACCTCTTCTATCAGTTTGCTCGACTGCTGGAACCCTTTACTATCACTTGAAACTATCTTCATAGTCCCCATCACACTGGTTCCATCCTTATAAGTAAACGTTCCATCGGACGCTTCACACGCTCCGTGAGATTCATCAATCTTCACTGTGTACGTCCCTGCCGCATAGCTTCGCATCACCGGCAGATAGCTCACGATCAAAAGCAATGCCATCAGAAGCGGTAATAGTCTTTTCTTCCTGTTCATAGCCTTGTTCCTCCTCTTTCTTTTTTGATTTTATTTCAGCAAAAATGCCCATAAACTAAAATAACCATAGCAGATTTTCGCCTGCTATGGTAGTTGACATATGTCTCAAATGCACAAAAATACGCTATTTTTCAGGGTTCCACCCATAATAGAACTGAATCAGCCCCATACGCGCCTTCGTCGCGGTCTTCTCATTCATATTCGAGATGTGACGATAGATTGCTGCCCGGGAGATACCAAGTGTATGTGCAATATCCTGTACATTTTCACCCGAGGAAAGCAATGCCCGGAGCACTTCCCGCTCCCGTTCCGTCAAGCTGTATTGTTCGCCGAAGGCTGTGAATTTATCCGTCGTGGACAGATCGGCCTGCTTATCCTCCGGTTCTGCTGCCCCGCCTGTCTGTGGCATCAATGCGGATGCTGCAGCTTCCATGCTTCTAAGCTCCATCCCTATCAGAATGTTTTGGTACGAAAACGCCAATACGCTGATCAGGAAAAAGAGAATGACCGCGACAATCATCACTTCATATCGCACAGAAGCGAATCCACCTGCCAATGTCATGATCATCAGTGCGCATACATTATTCACAGCCCGGCCCAATCCGGCCCAAAGCTTCGGTTTCGCACTATGATAGGAGATATCCATAAATCCAACTGTGAAATATACCGAGAAAAAGCCTGCAGACAGATAAAATACAAGCAGCCCCAGCAGGAACGGTCCGCCAAACCCAATCACAATCACGCAGATTGTGGACAAAAGCGTTACACAATACATAATCATATGCATCCATCTTCGACCGCGTATATCATACAGAAAGCCAGCCGCAATTCCACTTAACGCAAGCAGCAGGCGCGGCCATTGTCCGATATCCACATCGCCCGATGCATGCACCGCAGTAACCGCATTGTCAAGCGTTGTAAATACAATCGTCTGGAGAAAGACAATTCCGATCAGCATAATCCCAACGTAAACAGGATATTGTATGTCCTTCTGTACGGCAGCCTCCTGCGATTGTCCGACGATGGGATATCCACCCTCCTGCTCCTGACACGGAAGACTTCCCTTCCTGTCCGGAGTGCAAAGCACAAACAGCAGATACCCGGTCCCTGCACACAGTGCAACCGCCTGGGTGTGATTTTCATGAATCATATTATTATTCAGAAACTGGAGGAAGATTCCCCCTGCATACGCAAACCCAACACATCTCGCAAGCATTGCACGATCATAAACCGAGTACGCCATCCGGTAATGTACACCAGCCCCAACCACGCCCAGCAGGAAAAACAGTACTCCGCCCGCGATCATCATCTGCACATATCCCGCATGCAGGATAATACAGCCCATACACCCGGCTCCAATGCCGAACGCAAACAGTCCGGTTCCCCCGGTCACCCACGGACTCTTATCCGCGAAGAAATCGGAAATCCAGTTGTATAGCAGAAACCCGATTGCGCTTACGCCAAGCATCTGATTCTGCGCACGCACTACGCCTGATGCATCTGTCACGTACATCATACAATTATCAAACAGGTATTCCGTTCCCAGAAATGCGAAGAAAAATACCACAAGCATGATGATATTCACATATATAGTTTCTTTTTTCGCATTTGCCTTCATCGTTTCTATCCTTCCGGCTTCCCGGTGTTTTATTCCTCTGCACTTTCATCGTCGGCGTCAGTTTCTGTATCATTTGCAGGTGCATCATCCACCGTTTGTTCCGCATCGTTGTCCGTGTCCCCGGATTCCTCGTCCAAATCCTTATCAACCTCATGCAGCAATACGCTCTCATCATGTGCATGCAGATCTTCTTCCGGCAGGTATGGCTTGAAGCATCTGAGCATAATGTACGCCCACAGATATCCAACCGCACCGAATCCGATCAGCACATATACAATAATAGAAATAACAATGTCATAATAGAAGCACCATGCAATCACCAGATACGTAAGCAGCATCAGAAGTGTCATCGGGAAATTCTTGATACTTAGCAAAAATGCATTCCGAAGCTGCACCTTCCACGAATTATCGAACTTCGCCTGCAAAGCAAATGTATAGATAAACGTCATAACTGTCAGGGTAAGAAGCACGACACTCACGAACAAAAACGGCTTCGCGAGTGCATTTCCAGTTGCCTTCCACTGTGTCATCCAGAACCAGATATCTACCGACAGGATGAAAAATGCGACTAAAAAGAGCATCCACATACCGGTTGCCTGCTTGAAGTTCTGCTTGAAGCTCCGTGTATAGAACTTCCAGATATAACCATCATCACCGGAGATTCCTTTCATCGCTGTATAGTAAAGCGAAGTAAATGCTGTGCCGATCGTAATAATCGGGACGCACGAAAGCACAAAAAGAATGGATAAAAGCATCGCATCACCCACTCTGCTCAGCATCCTTATAAATATATTGTCGTAGTTCATTCCTGATTCGCCGTTATCTGCCATGTATCCAACACTCCTGTTTTCTTTTTATTTTATCCCGCCAACGAACTGCATCCTGTCCGCAGTCGTTTCCGGTATGTTCCTGCGTCGTATCCGCAATCATCTGTACCAAAACCGCACATAATAGTTTATGATACCATCTTCGATATTTATTTTCAATTAGATATCAAGTTTTTTACGCCATTTTACTTGACAAAACGCAGTTTTACTTCTAGATTATAGAGAGCGTGAATAAAAAGGCTGATAAACAGAAACACCTACTACATATAGGAGGAATATCATGAAGACACCATTTGTAACGAAAGCACAGATCGAAGAGATCGTAAAGACATACCCGACTCCGTTCCATATCTACGACGAGAAGGGCATCCGTGAAAATGCAAGAAAATTAAAGCAGGCATTTGCATGGAACAAAGGTTATAAAGAATATTTCGCAGTCAAGGCAACTCCGAACCCAACCATCCTGAAGATCCTGAAGGAAGAGGGCTGCGGTACCGACTGTTCTTCTTATACTGAGCTTCTGATGTCAGAGAAAATGGGCATCACAGGTTCCGACATCATGTTCTCATCGAACGACACACCAGCTGAGGAATTCGTTCTCGCAAAGAAGCTCGGTGCAAACATCAACTTAGACGATTACACACATGTACAGTTCCTGAAGGATACATGCGGTGTTCCGGAGACAGTATTCTGCCGTTACAATCCGGGCGGAACCTTCTCTATCTCCACAACCATCATGGACAATCCCGGCGATGCCAAATACGGCATGACAAAAGAGCAGTTGTTCAAAGCTTATACAGAGCTGCGTGACGCCTACGAGCGTCTGTACCGTTATGAATCGCTCCGGCGCGAGGCA
>ERZ773116.3207-NODE-3207-length-12083-cov-8.388011_pt1 | contig 12083 bp, 6 predicted proteins | sample MGYA00580563_ERZ773116 | MGnify/ENA primary metagenome ERZ773116 (study PRJEB29015, sample SAMEA2737864) | human gut metagenome | biome: human gut; feature: human-associated habitat; material: faeces | place: China | collected 2012 ... | reverse complement strand
CGCGCCAGCGCCATTGGCAAAAATCGCGCAACAACCCATGAGCTGGTGGTTACTGGCGATTTTGTATGGTCTGGCGGGTTTTGGTTATATCATCGTCGCCACCTACCTGCCGCTCATGGCGAAAGACGCGGGCCAGCCTGTGCTGACGGCTCACCTTTGGACACTGGTTGGCTTGTCGATTGTCCCAGGTTGCTTTGGCTGGCTGTGGGCAGCCAAACGGTGGGGAGCATTACCTTGCCTGACCGCGAATTTGCTGGTGCAGGCGATCTGCGTGCTGTTAACTCTCGCCAGCAGCTCTCCTTTATTACTCATCATCAGCAGTATTGGTTTTGGCGGCACCTTTATGGGGACGACCTCGCTGGTGATGACCATCGCCCGCCAGCTTAGCGTGCCGGGAAATCTTAATCTTTTGGGCTTTGTGACCCTCATTTATGGTATCGGGCAAATTCTTGGCCCGGTGCTGACCAGCATGCTCGGCAACGGAACATCGGCCCTCGCCAGTGCCACGCTCTGCGGCGCAGCGGCGCTATTTATCGCAGCATTAATCTGCGGGATGCAAATATTCAAATTGCATACGAATTATTCTTAAGTAATTTAACGAATTTAACTTTTCAGTACATCACGTAAAATAATTAAAACATCTTTTTTCTTTGGAGGTACTCAGCCACCGCCGTTATTAATCCTGGTTTAGCAATTCCACGGCGAATTCATTATTTCTGGTCATATTATAGTCAGGATCGCATTATATCTCCGTGCTAGAAAAAACAAGTTTAATTCTGTTTTTTCACGGAAGGTCACTATGTCTTCAACAAATGCGCATCAAATAAAAAATAATATTCAAAATTCTTTATGTGGTCTGGGTGACAAAATACGCCGCCTGACCGCCGGAGTTTGTTTATTTACACAAATTTTTTTCCCCGTCATGGCGACGGCACAAAATGTGGTACACGCTAAACCTCAGACGACAGTTTCATCTGCCCCCCCTCTAATAGAAAATAATACTGTGCCTTACACGCTTGGAGCGCTGGAATCAGCGCAAAGCGTTGCTGATCGATTCGGTATTTCACTGGAGGAGCTTCGTCGTCTTAATCAGTTCCGTACTTTTGCTCGCGGCTTTGATAACGTGCGCCAGGGTGACGAGCTGGATGTTCCGGCAACAACCTTGCAGAAAAGTCATGAGCAACAAAATGCCGTACCGCCTGCGAATGGCGAAAATACGCTGGAGAATCAAATAGCCAGCACTTCGCAGCGAGTTGGCACTCTGCTTTCACAAGATATGAATAGTGAGCAGGCCAGCGGCATGGCGCGTGGTTGGGCGTCTTCAGAAGCCTCAGGCGCGATGACTGATTGGTTAAATAACTTTGGCACTGCGAAAATCTCTCTGGGTGTGGATGAAGATTTCAGCCTGAAGAACTCCCGTGACGGCAACCCTCGAAAATGGCGATTCGATGCAACAAACAGTGACCTATGTGCCGAACGTCGCGAATGCTGAAATCACGCTGGCAGCCTCGAAGGATCCGGTGATTGCCGACAATAACGATCTCACGACACTAACAGCAACAGTCGCTGATACAGAGGGCAATGCGATAGCCAACACTGAGGTAACATTTACTCTGCCGGAAGATGTGAAGGCGAACTTCACGCTGAGCGATGGCGGTAAAGCGATTACTGATGCTGAAGGCAAAGCGAAAGTCACGCTGAAAGGTACAAAAGCAGGCGCTCATACTGTTACAGCATCGATGACTGGCGGTAAGAGTGAGCAGTTGGTGGTGAACTTTATTGCGGATACGCTCACTGCGCAGGTTAATCTTAACGTTACCGAGGACAATTTTATCGCTAATAACGTCGGGATGACCAGGCTGCAGGCAACAGTGACCGATGGAAACGGCAACCCGTTAGCCAATGAGGCGGTGACATTCACGCTACCGGCAGACGTGAGCGCAAGCTTCACTCTCGGACAAGGCGGTTCCGCCATTACTGATATCAACGGCAAGGCTGAAGTTACACTGAGCGGTACAAAATCCGGCACCTACCCCGTGACAGTTAGCGTGAACAATTATGGTGTCAGTGATACGAAACAGGTGACTTTGATTGCCGATGCTGGTACCGCAAAACTAGCCTCCTTAACCTCTGTATACTCATTCGTCGTCAGCACGACCGAGGGCGCAACCATGACGGCAAGCGTCACTGACGCTAACGGCAACCCGGTAGAAGGCATAAAAGTTAATTTCCGCGGAACCTCCGTCACGCTAAGCAGCACCAGCGTTGAAACGGATGATCGGGGTTTCGCTGAAATTCTTGTGACAAGCACCGAGGTCGGACTGAAAACAGTTTCAGCCTCTCTGGCAGATAAACCTACTGAAGTCATCTCGCGATTACTGAATGCCAGTGCAGATGTTAATTCTGCGACGATTACCAGTCTGGAGATACCGGAAGGTCAGGTAATGGTCGCACAAGACGTAGCAGTTAAAGCTCACGTTAACGACCAGTTTGGCAACCCGGTTGCGCATCAACCCGTGACATTCAGTGCAGAGCCACCAGAGCACATGACCATCAGCCAAAATATTGTCTCTACTGATACGCATGGTATAGCCGAGGTCTCCATGACGCCCGAAAGAAACGGTTCGTATATGGTGAAAGCATCCCTGGCGAATGGAGCCTCACTTGAGAAACAACTGGAGGCTATTGATGAAAAACTGACACTCACGGCGTCCAGTCCGCTTATCGGTGTCTATGCCCCTACAGGCACTACTCTGACGGCAACGCTAACCTCTGCAAATGGCACTCCAGTGGAGGGTCAGGTCATCAACTTTAGCGTAACGCCAGAAGGGGCGACGTTAAGTGGCGGAAAAGTGAGAACTAACTCTTCAGGTCAGGCTCCGGTCGTTCTGACCAGCAATAAAGTCGGTACATATACGGTGACTGCATCGTTCCATAACGGCGTAACAATACAGACACAGACAACCGTGAAAGTCACTGGCAACTCAAGCACCGCACATGTTGCTAGCTTTATCGCTGATCCATCGACTATCGCCGCCACCAACAGTGATTTAAGTACCTTAAAGGCAACGGTTGAGGATGGCAGTGGTAACCTGATCGAAGGTCTCACTGTGTACTTCGCCTTAAAAAGCGGCTCTGCCACATTAACGTCATTAACAGCGGTGACCGATCAAAACGGAATCGCGACAACAAGCGTGAAAGGAGCGATGACAGGTAGCGTCACGGTAAGCGCAGTCACGACCGCTGGTGGAATGCAAACAGTAGATATAACGCTGGTGGCAGGCCCGGCAGACGCCTCGCAGTCCGTCCTTAAGAACAATCGGTCCTCACTGAAAGGGGACTTTACCGATAGTGCTGAGCTACATCTTGTTTTGCACGATATATCAGGCAATCCGATCAAAGTTTCTGAAGGGATGGAATTTGTGCAATCAGGTACTAACGTGCCCTATATGAAAATTAGCGCAATTGATTACAGTCAAAATATCAACGGTGATTACAAAGCCACTGTTACAGGCGGCGGAGAGGGTATCGCAACGCTGATCCCTGTATTGAATGGTGTTCATCAAGCTGGTCTGAGTACCACAATACAATTCACTCGCGCAGAAGACAAAATAATGAGCGGTACAGTATCAGTCAATGGTACTGACCTACCGACAACTACATTCCCTTCGCAGGGGTTCACCGGGGCGTATTATCAGTTGAATAATGACAACTTTGCCCCAGGAAAAACGGCGGCTGATTATGAGTTTTCAAGCTCTGCCTCCTGGGTCGATGTTGATGCTATCGGTAAAGTGACATTTAAAAATGTCGGCAGCAATTGGGAAAGGATTACGGCGACGCCAAAATCAGGAGGCCCTAGCTATGTATACGAAATCCGTGTGAAGAGTTGGTGGGTGAACTCCGGCGATGCTTTCATGATATACAGCCTTGCTGAAAATTTTTGCAGTAGCAATGGCTACACACTTCCCCGTGCAGACCATTTAAACCATAGTCGTTCCCGAGGCATCGGGTCACTGTACAGTGAATGGGGAGATATGGGGCATTACACGACTGAAGCTGGTTTTCAATCAAATATGTATTGGTCATCTAGTCCCGCAAACTCAAGCGAACAATACGTAGTTTCCCTGGCAACAGGTGATCAAAGCGTATTTGAAAAGCTTGGGTTTGCTTATGCGACATGTTATAAAAACCTGTGATTTTCCGTTATAATTTCTTAAAGAGTGCTCCATTCGGAGCACTCTTTTTTACATTCCCTCTATAGAGCTTGCCCTTCTCTCACAGAAAATGAATAAATAAAACTGCTGCACCGCAAGAATCGCGTTCGATGTGACTATGATCGTATCCGGTGAGTACAGCTTTGATCCAAAGGCTGGTTTTCTGTGATGATTGACCAGCCTCAGAGTATTGATGACACCACCGTTCATAACAGATCGGCATTACTATGCATAAGTACTGTCTCATATTCTCGCCAAAACACTTTTTAATGCCTTTGCGAATTCATCCAGACTTATATTGTCAATTTTTTGCCCAACGACGACTGACTCCGAAACATCGGCCATTGCGGGCCATCGCGTTTTGTAATCAGCATAAATTGCAACAACGGGAGTATTATAGGCACTTGCCATATGTAATATTGAGGTGTCAGGAGTTATTGCGATATAAGCATCTTTTATGATTGCTGCTGAACGTTTAATCGAGGGTGATAAGGATAAACGGTAGACATTATTATAACAATCCACTAATACCCTGGCTTTATCTTCCCCTTTTGGTCCATGAACGATCACTATTGGTATATCTGTTTCACTTTGAATTTTTGCTATTAGATTTTCTGCAATCGATAATGAAAATGTACGTTCCTGCGAGCTACCTTCTAAATTAAGCGCAATGTAAGATCCTAACGATCGCATTTCCTCGCGCACCTCATCGAGTACATCCTCACTTAGTGGCAATTCATATATTGGCCTGACTGCTGGAAAACCCGCCTCACGCATCATAAATGCCCATGTCATGGGTACAGGAGCCCGGAGATTCTGATCCATCCGGGACGCGTTCTTGCACAAAGGGGAGTAGCACTTCATGGTTAAACCAACAACCTGAAAATTCGTTTTTGCTTTCAACTGACTGATAAATATCATCGTTTTCAGGTTCTTTTTACGCATCGCCTCTATACAAAGATCCGGCGTACCGTATTGCTGTGTTATGTTCTTTGCTAAATCTTTTATTTCTTTTAATGTTGCGTGATCCTGCATAGTCATTGTGACTAATGTTAATTTAGTCTTTTCAAGTTTAAGTGCATTAAACACTTCTAAATTAATTGTCGACGTAACAATTAAAAGATGCTTAATTTTATGTAATTCAAGCGCCCGAATAACAGGAAAGATGGCCATAGCATCGCCAATCTGGTCGGGAATATGGATGACAACAAAGTCTGTTTTTTCAATATTGAAATTATAAGCTTTATAATCGTAGTAACTAAATGCAATACGTCTCAACAATGATGCTAAAAACATACCTAACCTCGCCTCCCTACTGGTTATAATGCAATGCAGTCTATCAGACTCATCAGGGTGCCATTTTGTGCATATGCGGACTTTTATGTTTCATATCTCTAACCTGTGGGTCCTCTGCTTAATCCTTAAACAACACCAGCAACTCCTGCGCTTTCATCTTCCATCGAATTTTTCATGTTGCCGCTAATCAGCCATAAAATCATTTGCAGATGCGCTCTGTCGAGGTAGTCTCATAAGGTTCGTTTATAGATCGACGGCAATGTGAGTTACCTTTTCCATACTAATTATAAAAAGACAGTACAAACAGGATCATTATGGACTCCACGCTCATCTCCACTCGTCCCGATGAAGGGACGCTTTCGTTAAGTCGCGCCCGACGAGCTGCGTTAGGCAGCTTCGCTGGTGCCGTCGTCGACTGGTATGATTTTTTACTCTATGGCATCACCGCCGCACTGGTGTTTAATCGCGAGTTTTTCCCGCAAGTAAGCCCGGCGATGGGAACGCTCGCCGCATTTGCCACCTTTGGCGTCGGATTCCTTTTCCGTCCGCTCGGCGGTGTCATTTTCGGTCACTTTGGCGACCGGCTGGGACGTAAGCGCATGTTAATGCTGACCGTCTGGATGATGGGCATCGCGACAGCCTTGATTGGTATTCTTCCTTCATTCTCGACCATTGGGTGGTGGGCACCTATTTTGCTGGTGACACTGCGTGCCATTCAGGGATTTGCCGTCGGCGGCGAATGGGGAGGCGCGGCGTTGCTTTCCGTTGAAAGTGCACCGAAAAATAAAAAAGCCTTTTACAGTAGCGGTGTACAAGTTGGCTACGGTGTAGGTTTACTGCTTTCAACCGGACTGGTTTCATTGATCAGTATGATGACGACTGACGAACAGTTTTTAAGCTGGGGCTGGCGCATTCCTTTCCTGTTTAGCATCGTACTGGTACTGGGAGCATTGTGGGTGCGCAATGGCATGGAGGAGTCCGCGGAATTTGAACAACAGCAACATTATCAAGCTGCCGCGAAAAAACGCATCCCGGTTATCGAAGCGCTGTTACGACATCCCGGTGCTTTCCTGAAGATTATTGCGCTACGACTGTGCGAATTGCTGACGATGTACATCGTTACTGCCTTTGCACTTAATTATTCAACCCAGAATATGGGGTTACCGCGCGAACTTTTCCTCAATATTGGTTTGCTGGTAGGTGGATTAAGCTGCCTGACAATTCCCTGTTTTGCCTGGCTTGCCGATCGTTTTGGTCGCCGTAGGGTTTATATCACAGGTGCGTTAATCGGAACGTTGAGCGCATTTCCTTTCTTTATGGCGCTTGAAGCACAATCTATTTTCTGGATAGTTTTCTTCTCCATAATGCTGGCAAACATTGCGCATGACATGGTGGTGTGTGTGCAACAACCGATGTTTACCGAAATGTTTGGTGCCAGTTATCGCTATAGTGGCGCTGGAGTCGGTTATCAGGTTGCCAGTGTGGTTGGCGGTGGATTTACACCTTTTATTGCCGCTGCACTCATCACTTACTTTGCCGGGAACTGGCATAGCGTCGCCATTTATTTGCTGGCTGGATGCCTGATTTCCGCAATGACCGCTTTGTTGATGAAAGACAGTCAACGCGCTTGATAGCCTGGCGAAGATCATCCGATCTTCGCCTTACACTTTTGTTTCACATTTCTGTGACATACTATCGGATGTGCGGTAATTGTATGGAACAGGAGACACACATGAATAATAAGGGCTCCGGTCTGACCCCAGCTCAGGCACTGGATAAACTCGACGCGCTGTATGAGCAATCTGTAGTCGCATTACGCAACGCCATTGGCAACTATATTACAAGTGGCGAATTACCTGATGAAAACGCCCGCAAACAAGGTCTTTTTGTCTATCCATCACTGACCGTAACCTGGGACGGTAGCACAACCAATCCCCCCAAAACGCGCGCATTTGGTCGTTTTACTCACGCAGGCAGCTACACCACCACGATTACTCGCCCTACTCTCTTTCGTTCGTATCTTAATGAACAACTTACGTTGCTGTATCAGGATTATGGTGCGCATATCTCTGTGCAACCCTCGCAGCATGAAATCCCTTATCCTTATGTCATCGATGGCTCTGAATTGACACTTGATCGCTCAATGAGCGCTGGGTTAACTCGCTACTTCCCGACAACAGAACTGGCGCAAATTGGCGATGAAACTGCAGACGGCATTTATCATCCAACTGAATTCTCCCCGCTATCGCATTTTGATGCGCGCCGCGTCGATTTTTCCCTCGCACGGTTGCGCCATTATACCGGTACGCCAGTTGAACATTTTCAGCCGTTCGTCTTGTTTACCAACTACACACGTTATGTGGATGAATTCGTTCGTTGGGGATGCAGCCAGATCCTCGATCCTGATAGTCCCTACATTGCCCTTTCTTGTGCTGGCGGGAACTGGATCACCGCCGAAACCGAAGCGCCAGAAGAAGCCATTTCCGACCTTGCATGGAAAAAACACCAGATGCCAGCATGGCATTTAATTACCGCCGATGGTCAGGGTATTACTCTGGTGAATATTGGCGTGGGACCGTCAAATGCTAAAACCATCTGCGATCATCTGGCAGTGCTACGCCCGGATGTCTGGTTGATGATTGGTCACTGTGGCGGATTACGTGAAAGTCAGGCCATTGGCGATTATGTACTTGCACACGCTTATTTACGCGATGACCACGTTCTTGATGCGGTTCTGCCGCCCGATATTCCTATTCCGAGCATTGCTGAAGTGCAACGTGCGCTTTATGACGCCACCAAGCTGGTGAGCGGCAGGCCCGGTGAGGAAGTCAAACAGCGGCTACGTACTGGTACTGTGGTAACCACAGATGACAGGAACTGGGAATTACGTTACTCAGCTTCTGCACTTCGTTTTAACTTAAGCCGGGCCGTAGCAATTGATATGGAAAGTGCAACCATTGCCGCGCAAGGATATCGTTTCCGCGTGCCATACGGGACACTACTGTGTGTTTCAGATAAACCGTTGCATGGCGAGATTAAACTTCCCGGCCAGGCTAACCGTTTTTATGAAGGCGCTATTTCCGAACATCTGCAAATTGGCATTCGGGCGATCGATTTGCTGCGCGCAGAAGGCGACCGACTGCATTCGCGTAAATTACGAACCTTTAATGAGCCGCCGTTCCGATAATAAGTTCTGAACCTTCTCATCAGAAATAGATGTGAAGGATTAAGTAAGACATCTGGCAAATAGCCTGCAATCAACGCGGGCTGTTTGCTTCCTTGGGCAGATGCGAGTTTCATTATCGTCTTAATGATTTCCGCATATTAAAAGCATGTATGCTTTCAAAATATAATTATAAAAAATCCCGCCAACAACATTAGTTTTTATAAAACAAAATATAAGATTATGGCTTTAGAATATTTTTATTTCTAATAGACGAGATTTTTCCTGTTATGATATAATATGCCGAATTAACACATGTTAACGATTTACCAGTAATGTAAATAAATTTTCGAGGAGATCATTCCAGTGGGACGTAAATGGGCCAATATTGTTGCTAAAAAAACGGCTAAAGACGGTGCAACGTCTAAAATTTATGCAAAATTCGGTGTAGAAATCTATGCTGCTGCTAAACAAGGTGAACCCGATCCAGAATTAAACACATCTTTAAAATTCGTTATTGAACGTGCAAAGCAGGCACAAGTTCCAAAGCACGTTATTGATAAAGCAATTGATAAAGCCAAAGGCGGCGGAGATGAAACGTTCGTGCAGGGACGTTATGAAGGCTTTGGTCCTAATGGCTCAATGATTATCGCCGAGACATTGACTTCAAATGTTAACCGTACGATTGCTAACGTTCGCACAATTTTCAATAAAAAAGGCGGCAATATCGGAGCGGCAGGTTCTGTCAGCTATATGTTTGACAATACGGGTGTGATTGTATTTAAAGGATCAGACCCTGACCATATTTTTGAAATTTTACTTGAAGCTGAAGTTGATGTTCGTGATGTGACTGAAGAAGAAGGTAACATTGTTATTTATACCGAACCTACTGACCTTCATAAAGGAATCGCGGCTCTAAAAGCAGCTGGAATCACTGAGTTCTCAACAACAGAATTAGAAATGATTGCTCAATCTGAAGTTGAGCTTTCCCCAGAAGATTTAGAAATCTTTGAAGGGCTTGTTGATGCCCTTGAAGATGACGACGATGTACAAAAAGTTTATCATAACGTCGCAAATCTCTAATTATATTTTAAAGAAATCTGTCTTTACGGCAGATTTCTTTAATCTCATATAACCCTTATAAAAAATATAATGTTCAACTCGTCATATTGATTATAAAAAATCCCCGTTCCCAGAGAAATAATATTTATTAAAATTCCAGTTCTTCTTTTTCTGATTACAGAAGGCAAAGTGGCAATAACGCATAGTTTCCCGATAAAGACGCGATAGCGACATCCCGCATAAGGCATTTTTCTCTTTATCTTTGTACGGTACTTCATGGAACAGAGTTTTTGACCTTGCGAATCGTGATGTCTGTTGGGGGGCAACTTGCTCACTGAAGCGTGAGACTCGATTAAGCGCACGAAACACAGAAATCAAAAAACCCGGTCACTTTTTTACAAGGTAACCGGGTAAAAATAATTTTTATTTTTTAACTGTTTTGAGACTCATAGAGATGTCTCAAAACTAAAATTTGGCTCCTCTGACTGGACTCGAACCAGTGACATACGGATTAACAGTCCGCCGTTCTACCGACTGAACTACAGAGGAATCGTGAGAACGAGGCGAATATTAGCGATGCCCACCCACAATGTCAAAGCCTGTTTTTTAAATTTGAAATCGTTTGCTGAAATAATCTGCATTTTGTCGTTTATTCCGACACAACTGGCTTTTTTTCACACTTTTGCGGCTCGGGTCGAGGGTATTTCCATAGCCAACGTCCAGTAACCATTCGCCAGTAAAACAGCACGGCCCGCACAGCCCAGTCGGCAAACATTCCCATCCAGACACCAACCACACCCCAGCCAAGCATGATTCTCAGCACATAACCGACTACAACCCGACAACCCCACATGCTCAACATCGAAACCCACATGGCGTAACGGGCATCACGAGCACCTTTAAATCCAGCGGGTAGCACCCATGAGGCGGACCAAATAGGCATAAATAAAGCATTTAGCCAAATCAGAATCACAACGACATGTTTAACCTGTGGATCCTGGGTGTAAAACGATGCCATAAGCCCGGCAAAGGGAGCCGTTAGCCAGGCGATGGCCGTTAATCCAAGAGTGGACAGCCAGAACACATGCCGCAACTGAATCTCTGCTTGCGCTATCTGCCCTACCCCCAACCTTCGGCCTGTAATGATCGTAGAAGCAGAGCCGAGCGCACTTCCGGGTAAGTTGATAAGAGCCGCAATTGAAAACGCGATAAAATTTCCGGCAATAACACTGGTCCCCATCCCGGCAACGAACATTTGGGTTAATAACCGACCACTGGTAAATAACACTGATTCGACACTCGCGGGAATACCAATCCCCATGACTTCCCAGATAATGCTAAAATTCAGCGGTTTAAAATAGCTCTTTAACGAAATCCTTAGCGCAGGATTAAAACCAATCGCCAGCACCCACAAAATTGCAACTGCGCCAATATAACGAGAAATGGTTAAACCCAACCCAGCCCCGACAAATCCCAGTCCCGGCCAGGAGAAAAGGCCGTAAATCAATATGCCGCTAATAATAATATTAAGAATATTCAGGCTACCGTTAATCAGTAGCGGTATTTTCGTATTCCCTGCACCACGAAGTGCCCCGCTACCAATTAGAGTGATGGCAGCTGCTGGATAACTGAGTACCGTCAGCTCCAGATAAGTCAACGCCAGTGCTTTAACTTCTGTCGTGGCATCACCCGCGACGAAATCAATAATTTGTTCGCCAAAATGATGAATAAGCGTTGCCAACAGTACGGCAAACAACGTCATGATCACCAATGACTGCCGCGTCGCCACCCTCGCTCGTCGTCGATCCCGCTTACCGAGACTAAATGCCACAACGACAGTAGTACCAAGATCGATAGCAGCAAAAAAAGCCATAATGACCATATTGAAGCTGTCCGCCAATCCCACGCCGGCCATCGCATCTTTTCCCAGCCAGCTGACCAGAAAAGTGCTCAGAACCCCCATCAACAGGACACAGGCATTCTCCATGAAGATAGGAACAGCAAGCGGGGTTATCTCGCGCCAGAACAACACTTTGTAGCTCTTGCGTTTAGCGTGCCAGCGAGTGCCGTGAACAACCTGGCGTAAAGCAGAGGAGATATTCAAAGCCGACCTTAATTGCAGAAAGTGAAACCACATTTCAAATAATGAGGGAGAATCAGCAAAGCTGCAAAGATTTTCGCCAACAAATTGTCTGCAAATGCAACAAACTGTTGATAGAAACGGCAAACAGTTGGGGAATTTAAAAATCGGGTTTGACAAAAGATTTTTCGCCGTTAAGATGTGCCTCAACAGCGATTCCTCTGTAGTTCAGTCGGTAGAACGGCGGACTGTTAATCCGTATGTCACT
>ERZ773116.3190-NODE-3190-length-12134-cov-4.215581_pt1 | contig 12134 bp, 10 predicted proteins | sample MGYA00580563_ERZ773116 | MGnify/ENA primary metagenome ERZ773116 (study PRJEB29015, sample SAMEA2737864) | human gut metagenome | biome: human gut; feature: human-associated habitat; material: faeces | place: China | collected 2012 ... | reverse complement strand
TTTTGTTAATATAACTTACCTGCCCGGATTTTCATAGGGGATAAAGGGGGCAGGGGAGTCGGAGTGTTCGCCGATGAGCTTTTCCATCCAGATCATGTCATACCAGCTGTCAAACTTCCTGCCGCAGGAAATAAAGCGGCCTATCAGGCGGTAGCCCATGTGCTCGTGAAATTTCATGCTGTCGTTGGTGAGATGAGCGTCCTCATGCTCTATGTATGCGATGCAGGCGTAGGCATTCAGCACGTTCTGCTTTTTGAGCATATCCTCAAGCGTTGTGTAAAGCAGCTTTCCGCAGCCCGAGCGGCGCATATCCTTTTTGATATATACCGTCAGCTCGGCGCAGCGGTTGTATGCCTCACGGGGGTGAAAAGCAGAGGCATAGGCATATCCCACGATATGACCGTCCTTTATGGCGGCGATGTAGGGGTAATTTTTCAGGGTGTGTTCTATCCTGCTGCGAAAATCCTCCACAGTGGGAATATCTATTTCAAAGGAAATGGCAGTCTCGGCAACGTAGGGGGCGTATATTTCAAGCAGCTCCTCCGCATCGTCGGGAGTTACGTTTCTGATAGTTATATCGCTCATTTGAAGCAGTCCTTTCATAATATCATACAAATATTATAGGATTTGAAAATGAACAAATCAAGTATATCAGCCGCAGTCATAATTATAGACCACTTCCGAGAAGTCGCAAGCCCTGAGCTTTTCTGCGGGAATGAGGAACACGCCTGTGCCCACATCTCCCCATATGATGTCAAAGTCATGACCGCCCCATGAGGTGATCTCTTCACCCTGCAGGCTGCCAAGCTCGAAAAGAACACGGTCAAAGCCTTCCAGAGACGGGCAGTCCTCCCGTGGGTCGGACTGGGTAAAACGGGGATATCCGCCGATGAATGCCACGCTTTCGGGGCAGCGGTCATAAGGGGTGTCATAGCCGTCTATATTCCAGTAATTTGATACTTCCTGACCCATTATCTCACTATAGCTGCTGACAAGAGCATTGCTGAAGCGATAGTCGTCGGGAGTGGCAGGGCATTTGTCAGGCTCTTCGGCACATAGGATAAATTCCTTTTTCAGCGGAAAATCGTACTCATCGCTGCTGAAGCTGTCGCAGGGGATATCGTCATCTGAAATGAGCAGAGATGTGTCGGTTATGATGTCCTTGTGATATATTACCCTGAAGCCGTTCTGATCGGTCTGTTCATCTGCGGAGTTGAAGTCAAAGCCATACAGGCAGTCATTTTCACAGGCGAGGAATATCTGCAAAATTCCCTGACGGGGGAAATCCTCAATGTGAGGAAGTTTTTCAAAATTCAGCTGCACCAGCAGGCGCAGAGGCTTGTCCTTGTAGCTGCCATCAGTTCCTCTGGGGTATTCCATGGACTTTGGAAAATAAGGCGTTCCGCCCAGCTTGCTGTCGAAGATGCCGCCTTTGCCTGCCACAGGTCTGAGCCTGAGTATTGGCAGAGGTGGAACAAGGCTGTCGGCTTTTTTGATAACATCGTTAATATCAGGCATATGATAGCTCCTTTGGCCAGTAAATTGTTATTATTATTATATCATGGGTATAGGGGAGTGTCAAACAGCCCTTTCTTTCCCCGCCGCCCTTTTCCTGTACTCGCAGGGCGTAAGTCCCGTGTGCTTTTTGAACACACGCATAAAGCAGATGTCAGTGTCATAGCCACATATCTGGGATATCTCTTTCACGGGCAGGGCAGTGGTGGCAAGGTAATACTGCCCCGACTGTACCCTTGCAGAAATGATATCCTCGTAGCAGCTGACCCCGAACTGCTTTTTGTACACCGTCTGAAAATAGGACGGGCTGAGATTTATCCTGTCCGCCAGCTGCCTGACGGAGCCAAATCCCCCCGCATTGCTGTAAATATCCGCTCTCAGCTGCCGCAGCTGCTCACTGTAGGTGTGTTCGCCGTCACTGCTTTCGCCTCCGCCCTCGGATATTTTCATAAGTATCATTCGTATGAGCATATCGGCATACTGCCGACGATGTTCCGAGGGGGACATATTCTCACGGCAGAGTATGGTCAGCAGCTCTTCCACGGCGGAGATGTTCACCGAGGTTATGAGCCTGTCCGTCTCCACGGTGTCGAGAATATTGTCATCATCGGTCACGTTGAAGTGAATGAAATGGTTGGCGTAGTTGCCGCAGATGGTCTTATAATACTGGGGCGTGTCCTTTTTGTAGATGATAAGGCTGTCGGGTGGGACGATGATCTCATTGCCGTCAATGATGAGCAGGGCGGAGGTCTTGAAGATAACAAGCAGATTGTCCCCTGAGCCGTCAGGCCGCCATATGCAGAAATCCCCCGTATGTCTCGTGTCCTTTCCTATGGCGTTGAGACTTATCATATCATCACCTCATAAAGTATTATTTGTTAGTTTAAAAATATTATATGTCATTGAAAAGCAGCTGTCAATAGGCTATAGTATAAATAGCGTAAATATAATATGTTACCGTTAGGAACGCTAAAAACGTCAGGAGGAAGCGATAAATGAAGAAAATATCAATGCTAATCAACGCAAAGGACAAAAAAGGACACATCAATCCCGAGATATACGGCCATTTTTCCGAGCATCTGGGAAGATGTATCTATAACGGCATTTATGTGGGCGAGAACTCGTCTATTCCCAACATAAACGGCGTGCGCAGGGACGTTATCGAGGCTTTCAAGCAGATAAAAATGCCTGTTCTCCGCTGGCCCGGCGGCTGCTTTGCGGACGAATATCACTGGAAGGACGGCATCGGCGAAAAAAGTGCCCGCAAAAAAATGATAAACACCAACTGGGGCGGCGTTACCGAGGACAATTCCTTCGGCACTCACGAATTTTTCAATATGTGCGAGGAGATAGGCTGTGAGCCTTATCTTGCGGGCAATCTTGGCAGCGGAACTATCAGCGAGCTTGCCGAATGGATAGAGTATATCACCTTTGACGGCGTTTCCCCAATGGCAGATCTGCGCCGAAAGAACGGCAGGGAAAAGCCCTGGAAGCTGAAATATCTTGGCATCGGCAACGAGAACTGGGGCTGCGGCGGAAGTATGCGTCCCGAATATTACGTTGACGAATACCGCCGTTATCAGAGCTTCTGCAAGGATTTTTCGGGCAACAAGCTGTTCAAGATCGCCTGCGGCCCCAACTCCAGCGACTACGGCTGGACAGAGACTATTATGAAAAATCTCGGCAAATGGAACACCCGTGGCATATCGCTCCATTACTACACCCTTCCCACAGGCGACTGGGGACACAAGGGCGATGCGGTGGATTTTACAACGGACGAATACTACGCAACCATTTCCAAGACCCTTTACATGGAGGAGCTTGTGACCCGCCACGGCGAGATAATGAACCGCTACGACCCCGAACATGAGATCGGGCTGATAGTTGACGAGTGGGGCTGCTGGTATGACGTTGAAAAGGGTACAAATCCCGGCTTCTTATATCAGCAGAACACCATGCGTGACGCTATCGTGGCAGCCTGCAACCTGAATATCTTCAATCGCCACAGCGACAGGGTGATAATGGCAAACCTTGCTCAGGCAGTTAATGTGCTTCAGGCGCTTCTGCTTACCGAGGGCGAGAAGCTGGTGAAAACTCCCACATATCATGTGTTCGATATGTTCAAGGAGCATCAGGACGGCGAAAATGTTTACTGCTTCTGCGAAAATGTAATGACAGGGGAGATACCCATGATGTCCGTTTCCGCCTCTGTAAAGGACGGCGTGATGACCGTTACCGCTGCCAACTGCTCACTGGAAGAGTCTGCTGAGCTTGACTGCGATATCAGTGGATTTGAGTGCAGCAGCGTAAGCGCCCGTATCCTTACCGATGAGGTACACAGCTTCAACAGCTTTGATGCACCCGAAAAGGTAGCTCCCGAGGCTCTGAGCGCTTCCGTCTCCAATGGAAAGCTGTCGGCAGTGCTTCCCGCATGCTCCGTTGCGGTGTTCACTATTTTATACTAAGCACCAATTAAAAACTATACAAAAAATCTTCGCATAATCTTGCGTGTGTGGATTATGCGAAGATTTTTTTGTCTATAGTTTTATTGGTGATTAGTATTATAAGCTTGTAAGTATATATGACACAAAAAAGGCATTACCGCCAAGCGGTAATGCCTTGATTTTTTATGTATTGAAGCGATTCAAAATCAGCCCATGTCGGAAAGCTTGATCTTCTTAGCATCAACGGTTCCGTCGTAATCATCGTTTACGGGAGTGCCCTTGTTGTGCTTGGAAGCGTCAGCCTCGATAGCCTTAGCCATCTTCTCAATCTCGCTCAGGTCAAAACCGAAGTTGTTGTTGAGCTTGGGAGTAGGCTTGGGAGCGGAAGCGGGTTTTGCTGCTGCAGTGTTGGCTGCGGGAGTGGGTGCAGGCGCAGGCTTTGCAGCTGCATTGTTGTTAGCCGCAGGAGTGGGAGCAGGAGCAGGCGCAGGCTTTGCTGCGGGAGCAGGAGCGGGTGCGGGCTTAGCATTATTTACAGGAGCGGCAGTCTTTACACTCTTGGGTGCTGTGAACTGAGGGATACCGTTCTTCTTGAGAGTATCCTGGGTCTTGGTGAGAAGGTCAGCAGTTTCATTTACCTTAGCAAGGCTGTCCTTGGTAAGAGAATCGAGAATGCCCTTGAGCTGTGTAACGTTGGACTCGATATCTGCGATCTCGGAAAGAACAACAGCCTTCATGTTGTCGGCAGCTGTACGCATCTCAGCAGATCTGTCCTCAGCGTCTGTAAGGATCTTGGAAGCCTTTTCATCAGCAGACTTAACGATGGTGGAAGCCTTGCTGTTAGCGTCGTCAACTACCTGGTTAGCGAGCTTCTTAGCGTCCTCGTCCATCTTTCTTGCGTTTTCCTTAGCCTGAGTAACGATGGTGCTTGCAGTTCTCTGGGCCTCAACGAATACGTTTGTGAGCTCCATAGCACTGTTCTCGGCAGAGGAAGCAGCAGCTGCCTTGTTCTTAGCCTCAACAAGCTCATTTTCCATATCGGCGAGCTTCTTCTTCAGCTCTTCGATCTCCTTATCCTTCTCAGCGGACTCATCTTCGCAGTTCTTGAGCTGATTCTTGAGAGAGTCATTGCTGGTCTGGAGCTCGGTGATCTTAGCCTTATCGGAAGCCAGGAGCTGCTCATACTTTTCCTTGTCTTCCATGTTTCCGCCGCTGTTTTCAAGAAGCGCCTTCTTTTCTTCAAGCTCGTTTTCAAGAGTATATATCTTTGTATTGAGCTGATCTACATAAGCAAGTACGTCTTTTTTATCAAATCCGCCGAAATTGACTGTTTTGAGGAATCCGGTTCCGTCCATGATAAAATACCTCCAAAAATAAATAGAAAAATTGCGAGTCTGACGGTAGATTAACCTCAGCCCGTCTTAATACACCTATTATAACACATTGTTCAAATTACAGCAACCAATTTTGACAAAAAAATGTGCATAAACTTATGTTGCGAATTTTGTTATCAATTACAAGTATACATAAACTTTGACACGATTACACTGCAATATATACAAAAAGGTGCGAAAGGCTGCCGAAATATTTACATATGATACAATAAAAACGATAGAAAAAACACATTCGGATATGTTATATTATATTTGTAGCTTACAATAGGATGTTGGAGTCGGAGGAGCATATGGAAAATTGTAATGAGTTTTGCAGGGAGATAGATGTATCCACCAGGAAGTCCATGTTCCGTTCGCTGTTTCGTGTATGGGCTGCGGCGGCGACTGCGGCTCTGGTGATGTACCTGGTCATCCCGTATGTGGATATCTGGGCGTTTCTCTGGAAATAAGTTTGCAGAGTTGTATGATGTGCTGTATAGCTCCGCTAAAATCGTGGCTTTGATTGTGATATTTTACAAAACTCGATTTTTTTGATAAAAAGCCTTGACTTTTAGCGAATAATAGCGTATAATAAACAAGTCGCTTGAAACTGAAACAAAAACAAACGACAAAAAGAATATGGCGGTATAGCTCAGTTGGCTAGAGCACTTGGTTCATACCCAGGGGGTCGTAGGTTCAAGTCCCACTGCCGCTACCAGACAGGCTGCTGAAATATCGGCAGCTTTGTTGGCCCGTTGGTCAAGAGGTTAAGACGACGCCCTTTCACGGCGTAATCATGGGTTCAATTCCCGTACGGGTCACCAGTAAAAGTCACGCAGACAAGACGTTTGCGTGACTTTTTTGTTTTTTACTAACCCGCTTTTATACTGATTATAGATCTTATACTAATCACCAATAAAACTATAGACAAAAAATCATCGCATAATCCATATACGCAAGATTATGCTCAATTTTTTGTATAGTTTTTAATTAGTGCTTAGTATTAGCAAAAAATCCGGCAGCAAGCTAAAAAATAACCTGCTGCGGATTTTTTGCCATACACCTCTCGTTTCCATTGATCTCAATATCAAGGTTAGTTTTGACACCTCATAACATATTGAACAAATACGCACATAATCAAATAGTCATAGCATTTGCAATGCCGATAATACATTGTATTATCCGCCGAATATGACACTCATACCCGGCGGTGTTATTTTTCCGTTGATTATAGGTCAAGGAATCTTTTTGTTCTGCGTACTAATATTGGTTACAAAAAATCCAAACTTTTTATAAAATCCTATTGCAAAATCTCTGAAAGTATGATATAATATAATCAAACGATTGTTTATTTAAAGGCGGAAACGATAATTGCGTACTGTTAATGAAGAAGCCAGACAGGCAAAGAAAATCGAACTGATGGAAAAATGTTATGACTGTTATGCGGAGAACGGTTTATCCGGCGTTGGGATAAAAACGATCGCAAAGGCGTGCGGGTGCAATGCAGCTACACTGTATCTGTATTTTGAAAATCTCGACGACTTGATAATCAAATCCACCGCATACTGTATGGCAAAGGTCGAGGACGATTTTATGGCGAAAGCCCCTGCCGACCCAAAAGATGTTATTCGCTTTATTGAGGAGATCCCATACTGGACGGCGAAAGAGCATGGCAAGAAGTATCGGCTGATGTATCAGGTCTATACGCACCCGAAATTTATCGAACACGGAAAGAAGTTTTTCGAGGGCGTAAACGAACGGTACACCGAGTACGCAAAGCAGCTTGAACCGAAGATCGGCATTCCCCATACAGTCATTACACCGCTCATTTTCATTTTCGTCCGTGCCTGCGTACACTACGCAATGTTTGAGGACGAATACTATTTAAAAAGCCAGATGGAGGTCTTAAAGCAGACGGTTTCTCTGTTTATCGAAAAATACAGCAAATTATCCGAAGGAGGTAATGAGAAATGAAAAAACAAATAAAAAGAATAACGGCTGTTGCTGCTGCGGCGGCTCTTGCAATATCCTTTACATTCCCCGCAGAGCTGGGGCTTGCAGACCTTGGTGTCGGCGGCAATGCTATTGCGGCAAGTGCGGCAAGCAGCGGTAATTGCGGTGATAGTGGCAGCAATGTAACATGGTTACTTGATGACAACGGCACACTGACTATTTCAGGCTCGGGTAAAATAGAGGATTATCGATCAGATATTGATCAACCATGGTATAGCAACCGTTCGGATATTACTTCAGTGGTGATTGAACCGGGAGTTACTTCCATTGGATCGCTGGCTTTTTATAAATGTTCCAATCTTACAAGCATAACTATCCCGAGCGGTCTTACTTCCATTGGAGAGATGGCTTTTTTTAATTGTTCCGCTCTTACAAGCGTAACTATCCCGAACGGCGTTATTTCCATTGGAAATTTTGCTTTTGGAAGTTGTACCGGACTTAAAAGCATAACTATCCCGAGCAGCGTTACTTCCATCGAAAATAATATTTTTCAAGATTGTACCGGACTTACAAACATAACTGTTGACAGCAGCAATCCTTCCTTTTGCTCGGAAAGCGGCGTACTGTTTAATAAAGATAAAACAACACTTATATATTGGCCACGCGGGAAAACCGGCAGCTACACTATCCCGGACGGGGTTACTGCCATTGGAGATTATGCTTTTTATTATTGTTCCGGACTTACAAGCGTAACTATCCCGAGCAGCGTTACTTCCATTGGAGAAAGCGCTTTTCAACATTGTACCGGACTTACAAGCATAACTATCCCGAACAGCGTTACTTCCATTGTAAATCTTGCTTTTTGGGATTGTGACAGTCTTACAATAGTTTATATTCCGAGCGGAGTAAATTTCGTTCCGGACGAATCAGGTCTCACCGGCGATTTTATTTCCCAAACAGCCACAAAAATAACCTATACCGTTGACAGCAGCAATAATGTCAAAATAACAGACATTAGTCTTTCCTCAGGGAATACGGTTGATATTCCTCTAACAATCGACGGCAAAACGGTAATAGCCGTTGATGAGGATCATCGGCACAAAGTCGGTAATCATACTTGTGTAACCAACACCACACCTACTTGTATAAAAAAGGCAACTTGCGGTATTTGCGGACAAGATTATTATGGTGACCACGACCTTTCCCATCACAATGCAGTGCCTCATACCTGTACAACAGACGGAAACGTAGAATATTGGGAATGCTCCCTATGCCAAAAGGATTTCTCCGATGATAAAGGAACTGCTGAAATAACAGATATTGTTAAGTCTGCACTCGGTCATTCGCTTATCAAGACAGATGAAAAGGCTCCCACCTGTACCGATGACGGAAACAGAGCATATTGGACTTGCACGGAATGCAGAAATATATTCTCTGATGACGCAGGTTTAAATCCAACCACACTTGCCGATGTGACTGTCTCCGCAACAGGTCACACCTGGTCAAACGATTGGAGTTCTGATGGAACAGGACACTGGCATGACTGCGTTAACGCAAATTGTCCCATTACCGAAAATAATCAGAAAGTCGGTTATGCTGCCCACACTCCCGGAGACGAAGCAACAGAAACAACACCTCAGACCTGTGACGTATGCGGATATGAGTTAGCTCCTGCGCTCGGACATATTCACACAAACCATTGGCACGAATGCTCCTGCGGAGAAAAGACTGATATTTCACAGCACATCTCCAACGGCGGAGTAATTACCGTTCCGCCTACTGCAACCACAGCGGGCGTAAGAGTATATTCCTGCTACATATGCGGATATGCTTTCAGAACAGAAACCATTCCTGCAACGGGATATGATTACTATCCCACATATCCAAGCTATCCCATATATCCGACTTACCCCACATATCCCGTATTTTTAATACCCGGCGTATTCACCGAAGATCTGACCGTTAATGCAGAAGCGGACGGAAGTATGGTAACGCTAAGCTGGGACAAGATAGAAAATGCCGACAAATACTATGTATATCAGTATAAGGACGGCAAATATGTCAAGATAAAGACCACCACGGATACATCGGTAACGCTTAAAGGTCTGAAAAACGGTGAGACCTACAAATTCCTTGTAAGATACTCTATCGGCAGAAAGCTCTCGCCTATGACTTATTCGTACAAGATAACGGTCAAGGTTTACTATAAGCCGATCGCAAAGGCAGCATCGACCGAAAACAGCGTAAAGCTTACTTGGCAGGCAGTTCCCAATGCTGAAAAGTATGCGATCTGCAAGTATGTGGACGGAAAGGCTGTAAGGCTTTGCGAAACCGAGAAGCTTGCAGTAAGGATAAACAAGCTCACTCCCGATACCGAGTATCAGTACATCGTCCGTGCTTATGTTGACGGAAAGTGGACTACTATGACAAAATCGGATATTGTAACGGTCAATACAGATGCAGAATAATTTCACTTAAACCAAAACAAGGCGTACATCATACCGAAAAGGGTAGGGTGTACGCCTTGTGTCTATAGAACGATAAAGGTCAGTATAAAACCGCCCCGCCGTATCTGATACTAATCACCAATAAAACTATAGACAAAAAATCATCGCATAATCCATATACGCAAGATTATGCTCAATTTTTTGTATAGTTTTTAATTGGTGCTTAGTATGATATATGCCCAAAAGCCGCTTAACTTTTGGGCATATCAATACAGCGGGGCGGTGTCATATCATCTTTTAGTCGTAAATATCCTTAAGGAAATCGTAGTTGTAGCTTTGTGTCTTTCTGTTGAACCAGTCACTGCAGTCCCAGATCATTGCGCAGTAGCCCATTTCGCTTGAAAGATCCTTAACAGACCGTAAGAACTTGTCGGTGCCCTTTTTCATAACGTGTTTTCCGCCGTCTGTGTTGTGGCAGACACCGTATTCGCCGATGATAACGCCGTAGCCTGCGTCGGTGAATTTCCTCATTTTTTCAAAATCCCTGCGCATTGTATTGTAGTCGGCCTCGGTGCCCCAGCTGTCGCTGTAGCCCCATGAGTTGCTCTTCTTGTCGGCAATGCAGAATGTGGAGGGCGAATAGTAATGTACCGATACCAGCAGACGATCCTTTGCGGTGTCGTCGGGCATTTTGAACCTGTTGTCGGCGGTCTTGGAAATGTCGGTATCGTAGCCTGCGATGAGCAGGAATCTGGACTTGTTCTTGCCGCCTGTGCTTCTTACTATGTCAACGAATTTCTGGTTGATGTTGTTTACTCTTTCGTAGCTCTCGTTCATGCTGGAGTTGCCCTTTGTCTTGCTGCCAAGCTCCTCATTTGCGGACTCGAATATCAGCTTGTCGGAGTAGGACTTGTAATGCTTTGCAATCTGCTTCCACATGGCGGTGTATTTGTCCATGGCTGCCTGAGCGACCTTTTCATCGGAGGAGCCGAAGTCCTCCCACCAGCCGCCGTCCCAGTGAATGTTGATGATGCAGTACATATCATTGTCAAGGATATAGCCCACGATCTCGTCGATTCGGTCGAAATACTCGGGGGAGATGGTGTATTTGCCGTCCTTTGACATCATGTTTGACCATGCCACGGGGACACGGACAGACTCAAATCCGCTGGCTTTCAGGGACTTTATCATGGCAGCAGTGGTCTCGGGCTGACCCCATGCCTTTTCGTAGTCCTTGGGAGTTGCATCTGCGCCCAGCCATGTTGCAACGGATTCCATGGTGTTGCCTAAATTCCAGCCGTCGCCCATTTCCTTTGCCAGAGCCACCGCAGCGGAATTTTTGCCTGATGTTTTTGCACTGCTCTCAGCGGCGGAGGCAACGGTTACGGTTATCTTTTCGGAGATATTTCCCGTGATGTACTTGCTGCCCGACTTTGTAAGAGCTGCGACCTTGAAATAGTTCTTGCCCTCAGCCAGACCTTTTACCGAGGTCTTGGTGGAGGTGACGGTTTTAAGTTTCACGAACTTCTTTGCGCTCTTGTCATACTGATAGATGCGGTATGCGTCTGCGCCATTTACAGCCGACCACGACAGCACGGCAGCCGTTCCGTTCACTGCGGCTGTAAAGTCCTTGGGGGCATTAAGCTTTTCTGCGGCAGAAGCCACTGTGGAAAGGCTGAGCCCGGTCTTAGGGGGAACTATTGGCATTGTGCCCAGCATTGCTGCTGCAAGAATTATGGCAGGGATTCTTTTTATTTTCATTATCAGCGCTCCTATAGTTTATTATATGGTAATTATACATCTTTTTATAGCAAAAGTAAATAGCTTTTTTCGCAATGCGGGATATCTTTTTGTGCAGTATGGCTTCTGCATTGTTAAAAAAGTTGTTTGTTATATTTATAAATCTGAGCTATAATATAATTATACTACAGCAATCCACAAAAGTATCTATGTGGCTTTATGCAAAACCGAAAGGCAGATAATATGAAAGAGATAAAACAGGAATTTCTTACGGGAGAGCGGGCATTGTTTCAGGGACATGACCTGCGCATAACCGATACTATATTTGATGACGGCGAATCACCGCTGAAAGAGAGCAGGAACATAGAGCTGTACGGCAGTATGTTCAAGTGAAAATATCCTCTTTGGTACTCGGAAAACATCACCGTGAAAAACTGCACATGGTTCGAGATGGCACGGGCAGGCGTGTGGTACACCGGAAATATGACCGTTACCGACCTGACCATTTACGGCAATTATTCCTATCAAAGTAAATAACACATATGCCCCAATCCACCCACATATAAGTACATAATATTTCTTTTCATTCTGTAAAATTTTCCGATTTAATATTGCATGAGCAAATATAATAATATTTTTTTGTTTTCTATTTTTTGAAGCTT
>ERZ773116.3184-NODE-3184-length-12156-cov-8.039418_pt1 | contig 12156 bp, 9 predicted proteins | sample MGYA00580563_ERZ773116 | MGnify/ENA primary metagenome ERZ773116 (study PRJEB29015, sample SAMEA2737864) | human gut metagenome | biome: human gut; feature: human-associated habitat; material: faeces | place: China | collected 2012 ... | reverse complement strand
CACCGGCAACGCCGCCCACGAGCTGCGCACGCCGCTGGCGCTGATGCAGGCGCAGTTGGAGCTGTTTTCCGCGGAGCATCCTGATGTGCGACCGGAGACGGCGGAGTTCCTCACGCTTTTGCGCGAGCAGACGGAACGGCTGACCCGGCTGACCAAGACTCTGCTGGAGATGAGCAATCTGCGGCAGGTGGCGCGGAACGAGCGGATCCAGCTCGCTCCCATGATCGAGGAGATCTTCACAGATCTTGCGCCGCTCTCAGATAAGCTCGGCGTCACGCTGACGGCGGAGGGCGACGGCATTATGACCGGCAGCGATGCACTGATCTACCGGCTGATCTTCAACCTGACGGAGAATGCTGTCAAGTACAACCGACCGGGCGGCTCAGTACGGGTTTCTGTCACTCAGAAGTTGGAAAAGCTCCTGCTCCGCGTCTCCGACACCGGCTGCGGCATTCCGGAGGAGTATCAGCGCAGTATCTTCCAGCCCTTCTTCCGGGTGGACAAGTCTCGCAGCCGGGAATACGGCGGCGCAGGACTGGGGCTCTCACTGGTATGGGAGATCACCGACCTCCACGGCGGCTCCGTTTGGGTAGAGGAAAGTTCGGAGAAGGGCACGACCATTGCGGTGGAGCTGCCAACGCAACAATCAGCGAAGCCCTAAAACCCTTTTATTCGTTTTTCGCCGCTTCCCTTGCCGCCCTGCGGCGTTCCTCTCTGTATGGGGCGGTCAGCCGGAAAGAGAAGCGTCCCTTTTCAATCTCAAATTCCTTGCAGCGTTTCGTCCATAGAATCTGTTTTCCACGACGGGGATATCCAAAATACGACACCTCCGGAAAACTCAAAAAGGTTGGCCCCTCCCAGGAACTGAGTGATTCCCTGGTTTCCAAATTCAAAGACATTCTTTAAGACAAAAAAATGCTCTGCCGAGTTCGTTTCAAAAACTCAGCAGAGCATTTTGCTCCATATAGGATTGGGAAGCAGCCTGTAAGCCACTTGTCCCTTTTGATGGGAATGAACAATTGGCCAAAAGGGGCTGCTATCATTTTGCTGTCAATCGGGGATTAGAATTTCAAAAAGATGTGATTTCTCTAGGCTATTTTACTCCGGAGTATCACAATTTTCTTATTCCCACTCGCCAAATGAAACCACTTCCTAAACATTTCTGTTTTGGCCATTTAATTTCATTTGATTCCAATTGATTCGCATTATCCTTATCCTATGTATTTTCTGAGTTTTTGCTATCAAAAAGCTATCAAGGGATGCTATCACAGTGGAAAACGTGTGCTTTTTCGTATCTGTATTATACCGAGTTACTAACGGAAACGCAAGCTCTGATTTCCAAAATTAAAAAATTATTGGTTTTGGAAATCAAGCAGCCAATCCGCAATATCCACAATTTTTATCCCCTCATACTGGTACTCGTCATGCCGTGTGCGGGCAATCACCATTTTGGGGTAAGCGTCTTTGATTTGCAGCAGGGGCGAAACCTCCCTTGCAAAGGTCTTTTCGTCGCTGATATTATCGGAGACTTGAATATAGATTTTCTCGTTGCGTTTCATTGCAACAAAATCAATTTCCTTTTTGTAGAGAACGCCCACATAAACCTCATAGCCCCGACGCAGCAGTTCAATGGCCACAATGTTTTCCAAAATACGGCCATAATCCATATTTTTCGTACCCAGCTTTGCATAGCGGAAGGTGTGGTCGCTGAGATAGTATTTATCGTTGCTAGACAGATATTTTTTGCCCTTGATGTCATATCTGCGGATTTTATAAAAGGCAAATGCATTGCACAAATACTGTATATAGGCACTAACCGTCACATGGTTTGCTTTTTCCTTCAAGCTGCCGAAGGCATTCGTTATATTTCTGGCAGAAGTCAGATTGGAGATATTATCCATCAGGAAATCCACCAGTCTGTCCATAAGCTGCATATTACGGATTTTGTATTTCTGTCGAATATCCCGAACAATCAGCGTGTCAAATACATCCGCAATATAATCAAGCTTTGCTTCCTGATCTTTATAGAGGTAGGACCCGGCCATGCCACCTTCTATCATATATTTGTCAAGTGCGGCATATCGGTCACTGCAACCAAAAAACTGCATATATTCGCTGAAAGAGAAAGGAAATACCTTGATTTCAAAGGTTCGTCCGGTAAACAACGTTGCCAGATCTGAACTCAGGAGGAAGGCATTTGAGCCGGTAATATAAATGTCAAATTTTTCAGATGCGTGCAGCCCATTGATCGCTTTCTCAAACCCAGAACACATCTGTACCTCGTCAATCAAGACGAAGTTCTCCTGCCCGTTCACATACTTGGAATTGATGTGATCATATAGCGAGTGATATTCCAGTAGACTTTCATATTCCGGCAAATTGAAGTTGATATGGATAATATTGCAGTCTGGTACATTCTGCTCGACATAGCCCCGAAAGGCTTCCAGCAATTTCGATTTTCCGCTGCGTCGTACACCGGTAATCACCTTAATATCCGGTGTGCCAATCACATTGATGAGCTTTTCCAGATATTGCTTTCTTTCAATCAGCTTCATAATTTTCACCTCGCCTCTGTATTATACCCAGTCTGTTTGCCGAAATCAATATTTTTTCAAAATTGGTAAATAGAATTTCTGGGTCAAATTTACGGCCGGAAGAAACCATTCTCCCGGCCGTTAAATTATGAATAGATGTTCCCAAAACGTTGCCAGCGGCAGTCTCAGCCTTCAAAAAGCATTGATTTCTCTGGTGCTTTTTCCCCTGTGTAAATCATTCCCACTCAATGCAAGAACACATATCTTAACGGATTTTGCTTAGATAATATTTGCTTCTGTTCTTCTGAGAATTTTGAGGCTCCATATTATCCGGGCTATACGATGGATGTTTATCAAAATCTTATCAGGGGTGATAAAGTGCCTTTGGCGTATAATATATATACTATCATTGTTCTGTTAAGCACTTGTATGAACCGCTTTGGCAATAGACGCTTCTACAAAGCTATTAAGGCTCACATTTCGTGCCATGGCGGCAACAACAGCTTGCTTATGCAGCTCAGGAGAAATACGCACATTGAAGTTGCCCTTGTATGCTTTTTCCGGTTCCGTACCGGACTGCGCACACAAATCCAGATAATCATCTACCGCACTATGGAAATCCGCAATCAGCTCCCGTGCGGTGCTTCCCTCATAGGAAACCAATACCCGGATGCCCAGAATCTTGCCGTAGAACAGAGCATCTTCTTCCGAAAATTCCACACTGCCGAGATAGCCTTTATATTCCATTGTATTATTCATAGAAGTCCCTCCTGTTCCTATATTAGGTGTTATATACGGTATCAAGTATTTTTTAGAAAAAGCGATCCAAATCATTCAAAGTTTTTGGAATAAGCTTTGTATTTTCATATCAGTGTGTTATCATGTTCGCCAACCGGAAAGAAGGCTGATCCCTTGCATTAGGTTTCCCGGGAGGCTGGAACGGCATCCACACCTTCCCGGTGCGCATACCATCCCAGCCTCCCGGGAAATCGGTAGCCGAGGGGCGGTTAAGCCGCCCCCTGTAATAGATTTCTACCAGAGCTGTAATCAATTTTGCGTGTATCTGTGCCGTAATTAATTTTGCGCATAACTCTTGACACTACCGCAATTTACAATCTAGTTTTGCATATTTCTCATCATAATCCGAGCAGAAAAACACTTGATAATACCCCAAAGGCACTTTCTGATTCTGTGTCAAAAGGCTTCCGGCTACCATGCAGATCAAGGATACAATCCAAGCGGGAATAAAGGCGTTTACGCCACCCATGGCAACGCCCCACCAGGCTTTGGTGTAAGGGATAATACTGGACAGAAAATAGCAGACAATATACGTTCCATAACCACCAATCGTGGAGAGGATCATACCGGTTTTTGTGGCCTTTTTCCAATAAAATCCCAAGAGGATTGGCCAATACCAGCCGCCGCCAATGCTGCCGAGAGCAAAGTTAATCATGTACTGTGTAATGTCTGTAGGCTTCAGAGCAACCAGCACACCAATCACACCGACGCCAATAATGACGCCATAATTGATTCTGCTCTGCGTTTTTTCAGGAACTTCCTTCATGAGGCAGTCGACGATGAAATCCTTTGCCAGAATAGCACCGGCAGAGATGCATATACCGGCAATGGAGGATTGAACAGCAGCGAACACACCAGAGAAGATAATGCCGCCCACCCAGGAAGGAAGCAGATTAGTGGCCACAAACATAGAGGTGTAGTCAGCAACAGCAATATTCGGATTGATTGCACGGACCAGTGGACCAATCATGCACATCAGGCCGTTGACAATAAAGAAAGTTAATGTGGCGATCAAAATCCCCATCTTCAGCTTTTTGTGGTCGTTATATGTCATGGAAACAGACAAGGAATGAGGCATGACACCAACACCAACGCCGAAAAAGAGGGACAGGCCCAGGATATTCCAAAAGGAACCGGAGGACTGCGCTTGGAGAATTGTTGGGAAGGTAACGGCAAGGCTCTGCATAGCCTGGGTGACGCCTCCATACATTTGGGTGTTTTTAAATATCAAAACGCCAATGATAGAAAACGTGGCCGCTAGCATAACTACACCCTGAATAACTGCTACCTTTGCCAGAGATTTTACACCGCCTGAAACCGTGTAAACAACAGAGATAATAATCACTAGGAACAAACCGAGATAGTAGCTGTTGCTGCCAGTGACGGCCGCAAAGATTTTGGCACCGGCGGAAATTTGACCGCATCCAAAAAACACCAGGCCCAACGCGCCCGTGACTGCCAGCGCGCCCACAACACCTTTGGACTGAAAACGGAGGCGCAGCAGCTGCAAATAGGAAACTGCGCCGGTCCGTTCACGCAGAATAGCAATTTTCCGTCCAACAGCACCAAGACAGTAGGCGGAGGTCAGAAATCCGCTGTAATAAATCAGAGGGGAAGCAAATCCGACCGCGTAGCTGAGGCCGGGAGCCGCAACCATGGAACCGCCGGACATTGCGTTTGTCGCGGCAATCATGGCGATGGAAAATGCACCGATGTTGCCGCCTCCTGTAAGGAAGGACGCGAGGTTGTCGGAGCCACCCTTCCGGGCCTGTGCTTTTACATAGAATCCGAATCCGACGATGATAATTGAATACACCGAAAAGATTAGCAGCATGGTGACCGAAGTAGAGCGGGCAATGGTAAAGCCGCCAAGATCCTGTGCCATTATTTCTCCCCCTTTCTATTAGCTCTTGCTGTCAGCGGAAATTCGTCCCATTTACAGATATGAACGATGCCAATGATGGTCATGATGGTGTAGATAATTGTCGCACCGGAAAACCAGAGAGGAAAACCCAAAAAGTATGTCATCTGTGTGGGATCGCCCGTCCCGAAATAAAACATCCAGCAGGTGCCAATTATAGATGCGACAATGCCAAGAATGTGCAGAAACAAAGCGCTCTTTTTGCTTGCTTCAAAGCGCGGATCATAATCAGTGATGGCCGCAGTGTCATAATCACAGCGGTCCAAATCGTGATTGCTATTCACGTTCAATACGCTCCTCTCTAAAATTGTCTATGTGGAATCAGAATTTGCCCGTTTTCGCGTAACGATTCAACTCTTCGGCGTTTCTGCCGCTGATGCCGAGTACTTCGGCAGTTCTGCCGTTTTTGAACCAATCTGTGTCATGGGCGACACCGACCAGAGTGATCACAGCATCCATGATGGGCGTTTCAATGCCCAGCCGATCCGCGATAGAGGCCCAGCAGACCAGAGCGATTGGGATATCTTCCGTCAGATAGCGGTAGTTGATATCATTGGGGCCGGCAATCGAGGTGAGGTTGTGGCAACCGTGGCCCATAGCATACAGTGGCACCCAGGAATCGACCTTATCGACGCCAGCAAAATCCTCCAGAGCATGGATATCATAGCCGAGCGCCTTACCAATTTTCAGCCGCTCCTTGTTAAGGAGAACGTCAATTTTCAGACCGGAGGGTTGGAATCCGTGCTCGTACAAAAAGAAGTTGACATCTGGCTTTTCGATGTTGCTGAGGTTGACAAGGCAAGGGCCAGGGTGTACAGTAGGATTAATCAAGCTTAGACCGCACTCAAGAACATCGCTGTAGAGACCGGGGAAATCATAGACATCCTTGCGAATCTGATCGTAGTATTTCTCTGCGGCGGCGGCGGGGAAAAACGCGATAGGTGCTAGATGACGCTCAAACATACGAACCTTCCCTGGTTCTGCCCGCCTGGTGCTGAAGGGCGGGATCGTAGATTCCACAAAGATGGGGCAAGTAGGGTCATCGCCCCATACGTTCTTGTAAATCAGAGAGGCCATACAGCCGTTGAAGGTAATCACGATCTGCTCAGCTGTGGTATGCCCCTTCAGGATTTTGGCAAATTCCTCATGACGATTGCCAGGGACACAGATGATGATATAGTCTGCACCCTTTACAGCCTCGTCAATGTTGGAAGTCACCACATCGATCTTTTCTTTTGCGTTAAATTCGCCGACGCATTCAATCTCATGAGAAATTGCGATGGTCTGGAATCTGGAGAACAGATAGTCAGGCGCAAACAGCCGGACTTCCTGACCCTTGGCTTTCATATCGACAGCAATTGTCTGGGCTACATTTCCAGTTCCTAATACAGCAATGGTTTTCATGGTGTACCCTCCTGTTGAATCCCGTAGTTACGGGTATTCGTTATAACGAATTTGCGTTCGCTATAGCGTATATACATAATGCATCATTTCAGCCGCTCTGTCAATAACGCAATTTTACAAATTTTTCTTCAGGAATTTAGTGGTATTGCCACCTTGACATATCCTTAGATACGCTGTTAAAATAAAAAATACGCTTATCCGAAATGGATGGACTATATTATATCTGTCTGCAGCGGCATAACAGGAGGCGGAATTCATGGGCGAGCAATTGAAAATCGGCGAAAATTTGAAAAACATCCGGAAGAGCATGGGGCTCAGCCTTGATGCGGTTTCCTCCATGACTGGTGTTAGCAAAACCATGCTGAGCCAGATCGAACGATCTGAGTCTGTTCCGACACTGGCTACGGTTTCGAAAATCGCAAACGGATTAAAAATACGATTCGACAATCTTCTGACGAGTCCTCAATCTCTGTATTGCGATATCAAGTATATTGAGAACATCTCTCCGGTTGTTGACAACGACGGAAAAATCTTGTTTTACTGTATTTTTCCATTTACACCTGCAACAGGCTTTGAAATTTTCTATTGTGTTCTCAAGCCTGGATGCAATCATGTGTCGCAGACTCACAAGAACGGGCGGACAGAGTACGTGATGGTCGCTGATGGGGAAGTCGAGGTCGCTGTTGGTGACAATATTTACCAGCTAAAAAGAGGGGCTTCCATTGCGTTTGACGCAAGTGCGGAGCATAAATATATCAACAACGGCATAGAAGATGCAAATATGTATTTTGTACTTAGCTACAAATGATTTAGGGATCCTCTGAATATATCGCCCCATATTCTGCTTAATGGGAGAATTTCACAAATTTTATTTTGTCGTTCTCCTCAAATTCTGTGTGTTCTTCTTCGCCAGCTCGCTGGCTGCTTGCCGTCTTTTTTCGCTGTAAGGTGCCGTCAAGCGGATGCCAAAACGGCCCTTTTTGACGGCAAATGTCTTACAGCCGTTCCCATCGTCGTCCAGTTGACGGCACTCTGCGGGATATTTGGCGGCAAATTCCGTCAGCCGCTTTTTGAAGTCTGTGTTATAGGTGCAGATTTCTACAAATTCGTCCGCTTCTGTGAAATAAATGCTGGTTCTCTTTTGCCTCTTGGTAAGCCCTGTTTTCATAAGTACCTTCTGAATCTGTAAATCTTTTCCCGGGTCTACACGGGATTTATCGTGCCTCGTCCCTGGAACGGCCCATATCCCTGTTTTTACCGAAGAATCTCCCCAAATCGTACCGGTCAATGATGGCGTTATAGACCCGAAGCTTGTCCCGGAAATGGCACAAAATACCATCCCAGGAATTCAGCGACTATCTGGTAAAGCTTTTGCTGATTGGCTGAAAGATTAAAACATGCAAAAAAGGAGCTAACTGACGAATGGGATCAGTTAGCTCCTTTTTTTATGAATTATGAAAAGATGTTGCCAAAACGTTGCCAGCGGCAGTCTCAGGATTCAAAAAGCATTGATTTCTCTAGTGCTTTTTCCCCTGTGTAAATCATTCCCACTCCACCGTTGCCGGCGGTTTGCTGGTCACATCGTACACCACTCTATTGATGTGCTTTACCTCATTGGTAATGCGGTTGGAGACGGTGGCCAGGATGTCGTAGGGGATGCGGGCCCAGTCGGCGGTCATGAAATCGTCGGTGGTGACGGCGCGGATGGCCAGGAGGTGGTCATAGGTGCGGTGGTCGCCCATGACGCCCACGGTGCTGACGCCGGGGAGGACGCAGAAGAACTGGGCCATCTGACGCTCATAGCCGTTCTTGGCCATCTCATCCCGGAGAACCCAGTCGGCCTCCTGGAGGATTTTCACCTTCTCGGCGGTGACCTCGCCGATGATGCGCACGCCCAGGCCGGGGCCGGGGAAGGGCTGCCGCCAGACCAGCTCGTGGGGAATGCCCAGCTGCTCGCCTACCCGGCGGACCTCATCCTTGAAGAGGCTGCTCAGGGGCTCGATGATATCCAGGAACTTCACATCCTCCGGCATTTTGACCTTGTTGTGGTGGGTCTTGATCTTATCGGCGTTGCCCTTGCCGGACTCGATGCAGTCGGGGTAGATGGTGCCCTGGGCGAAGAAGGCGTCCTGGCCGCCCTGGCGGCGGACCCGGACGTGCAGATCATCCGCCTGGCCCCGGTGGGGAAAATGCCCACGCTGGCCTCCATCGGTCCCCTGCCGGGGACCTACCCCGTCACCGAGTTCCCCATCCCCGATAAGGGTGCGGGTCAGCTGCGGCGTGAGCGGGACGACTGCGACCAGGGGCTTCGCAGCTGCCAGGCCTTCCTGACCGAGGCCGCCAAGCACCTGCCCAGCATCCACGACCAGATGCTCAAGACCCAGAACGCCGCCGAGTACTCCTCCGTCAGCAACACGTCCCAGAGCCAGGATGGCCTGGTGTGGCTGACGGGCTATATCCCGGCAGCGGAGGTGGAGGGCTTCAAAAAGGCCGCCGCCCAGGCCCACTGGGCCTGGGCCATGGAGGACCCCGCCGCCGATGACGACAAGGTCCCCACCAAGGTCAAGTATAACAAGGTCACCCGCCTGATGATCCCGGTGTTCGACATCCTGGGCGTGGTTCCCGGCTACCGGGAGTATGACATCTCTTTCTGGTTCCTGGGCTTTTTCACCCTGTTCTTTGCCATGATCATCGGCGACGCCGGATACGGCTGCCTGTTCCTGCTGGCGGCCCTGGTCATGACCCTGAAGAATAAGAAGGCGTCCACCGCCGTGCAGCTGCTGTGGCTGCTGTCCATCGCCACCATTGTGTGGGGCGCGCTGACAGGCACCTGGTTCGGCCTGGAGCAGGCCATGGACGTGCCGCTTCTCAAGAGCCTGGTGATCCCCACCTTCGCCAACTATCCCGCCAACTTCGGTGTGGAATCCACCACCCAGCAGAACACCATCATGAAGTTCTGCTTCATCCTGGGCACGGTGCAGCTGTCGCTGGCCTGCGTCATGAACATCCGGCGCAAGCTGGGGGAGAAGGACCTGAGCTGGCTGGCGGACCTGGGGTGGCTGGCCGCCATCGACGCCCTGTATTTCGTGGTGCTGTACCTGGTCATCGGCCAGCAGGTGAATCTGATGCCTGTGGCCTGCGTGGTCATCGCGGGCTTCCTGCTGGTGGTGCTGTTCGGCGGCATGTCCCCGGACAAGACCTTCGGCCAGGGCCTGAAGGCAGGCCTGGGCGACGCGTTCACGGTGTTCCTGAACACCATCAGCGCCTTCGGCAACATCATGAGCTACATCCGCCTGTTTGCCGTGGGCATGGCGTCTCTGGCCATCGCCCAGAGCTTCAACAACATGGCCCTGGGCTTCAAGGGGCCCCTGGTCATCGCCGCCATCCTGATCCTGCTGATCGGTCACGGGCTGAACATCGTCATGGGCCTGCTGTCTGTGGTGGTCCACGGCGTCCGCCTGAACCTGCTGGAGTTTTCCGGTCAGCTGGGTATGGAGTGGGCCGGTATTGCTTACGATCCCTTTAAGAAACGCGATAAAATCAAAAAATAAACGGATAGGAGATCAACTATGAATATCGAATTTATTGGTATGGCGTGCGCTCTGGGCCTGTCCGCCATGGGCTCTGCGTTCGGTTCCGGTTTTGCCGCTCAGGCCTCCGTGGGCGCGTGGAAAAAGTGCTACGCCAACGGCAAGCCCGCTCCCTTCATCATGGTGGCCTTCTCCGGCGCACCTCTGACCCAGACCATCTATGGCTTCCTGCTGATGAACTTCATCCGCAGCGCCGTGGAGGGCGGCTGTGACGCGGCTCTGGCCATGTTCACCGGCATCTTCGCGGGCCTGGCCATCGGCCTGTCTGCCTTCTTCCAGGGCAAGGTGGCCGCCGCCTCCGCCGACGCTCTGGGCGAGACCGGAAAGGGCACGGCAAACTACTTCATTGTCATCGGTATTATCGAAACGGTGGCACTGTTCACCCTGGTGTTCAGCCTGCTGCTGCTCCAGTAACCCCGCAAAAGCAAGGGGATCCGGTCCCCTGCCAGACAACGCAAAAACTTCCCCTGCCTATGGCAGGGGAAGTTTTTTGCTTATTAAAAAGGTCTCGCAGAGTTTGCCGCCCGCGGGTTTCGCGCATTTTGGACAAGTATTAGTAATACTTCACCAGCCCCGACAGCAGCAGGGTGGGGAGCAGCAGCAGAACCAGGAAGGCCAGCATGTACAGCGGCGACAGGGCGGCGAAATCGCCGGCGGTGGTCAGATAGTACGACAGCACCAGGCCGCACAGGCCGCCGATCCAGCTGAGGACGGTGGACCAGCGCACCGCCTGACACATGCGCTGACTGCCGATGACGGTTTCCGCCATAGGCAGCAGGCCGTCCCGATAGATCAGGGCGTTGGGGGTCTCCCCGGGCTGGGCGGTCAGGTCCGCCAGGGCCAGCCGGGTGGCCACCCCCGGGTAAATGGGCCGGGCGTTCAGACGGAATTTCCGCTTCAGCAGATTGGGGGTGATGTTGACGCCCCGGGTGGCCAGCACCGGGGTCACCCGGTTCCGGCGCAGAGCCCGCAGGGCCCACTCCACGTTCCGGGAGGGCAGGTACTTCACCGCGAAGATGGCCGCCAGGCGGCCGTCCACCGTCATGAAAACGCCGGTTTCCATTTTCAGGTCCCGGGGCAGGGCGATGCGGCGCTTTTTCATGAAATAGGCGCTGCCCATGGCCACCGTGGCCCCCCGGACGGTGCAGTCGATGCCGCCGTCCTCGTAATAGTGCAGGTCATGGGCGTCGTAGCGGAAGCTGACCTGGCCGTCCATCAGCTGCAGCAGCAGGGGCGTCAGCTGGCTTCCGGCGGCCCGGCACAGGGCCTCGGCATAGGCCAGGGCCTCGCCGATCTCCTGATCGTATACCTTCAGGCCGTTAAGCTCCACCGTACCCAGGGCGGCGGAGGGCTCGTTCTTCTCCTTGCCGTGCAGGGACAGGACCCCGACCGGGAACAGGTCCTCGTCCGTGACCACCACCCGGCGGGCGGCGGTAATGGCCCGGGCCCCCCTCCAGCCCGCCACGGCGCAGCCGCTTTTGTGCAGACGGCGGCACAGCAGGGACAGGGGCAGCGTCCCGGACAGAGGCAGGGACAGAGGCACCGTGGCCGACAGCAGCGCCGACCACAGCCAGAGAAAACGGTTCATCTGATGGCCGGCCAGTGCCGCCACCAGGGCCAGCACCGTGGCTAGGGCCAGGTACAGCGGCGTCAGAATGGGCTGCCACCGGGCGGCGGGGTCCGGGGACTGCCACATGCGGTAAAAGCCCTCCAGACGCCCCTGCTGCTTGCAGGCTCCGGCGGCGGTGACGGAGGCCACATACGGCGGCGTGCCACCCAGCTGGGCCAGGCGGAAGCTGTCATACCGGGCCCGGGCGGCGCGATACTGGCCGCAGGCGCACAGATACAGCAACGCCGCCGCCGGGGCGGCAAAGGGCAGATTCGGGCATTGCCCCAGAAACAGGCACTG
>ERZ773116.3165-NODE-3165-length-12219-cov-5.007974_pt1 | contig 12219 bp, 10 predicted proteins | sample MGYA00580563_ERZ773116 | MGnify/ENA primary metagenome ERZ773116 (study PRJEB29015, sample SAMEA2737864) | human gut metagenome | biome: human gut; feature: human-associated habitat; material: faeces | place: China | collected 2012 ... | reverse complement strand
CCCCTTCACGCACAAAAACTGCGAATTTAAACGGGGTATTAACCCCCAATACAGCTAAATACCATACAAGGGGCATATATCCCATTCAAGATGATAGAAATAAAATCAAACAATTCTATGATTATTTCCCTGCATCTGCCATCTGGATAACCTTGATTGCTTCATTTCTTACAAGTTTTCCGTCAAGGAACTCAAATGCAAGATATCCAATCTGATCATACAGTACAAATTTTTCCAACAATGTTCTTACCGTCACAGGCTTTCTTCCCACAATCCAGTAATAAGAAAAGTCACCAAATGCAATCGGCTTAGTACCTATTTCGATATCCGGCATATATTCCGAAATAATAACCTGTTTGCCAAGAATTGTATCATTTGCCTGATTCCACAAATAATTGCCATCGTTATCCTTCAGCTTTCTGAGTGCAAGTGCTGTTTTATCATTCATAAGCCAGATGCCATTTTTTCTGTATTCCTTATCAACACTAAAATATAAAGAAATCACATCATCATAAGTCAGCGTTTCTACTGTCAGTGCTGTTTTGGCTCCATCTGTATGATGAAGTATACCTGTAGGCTCATCTGCTCCGGTTCCATTAATAAATGCGTTATCCTCTGCTTTTCCAAATGACTTCCCAAGCTTTTGTGTCAGATACTTTTCAATATCAAATCCTACGTCATTTACAAAATCCTCATCCAAAGTAACGATAGATGCCAGCTTATAGCTTTCAATCGTTTTTTCATCGAAATCTCCGGCACTTTCATATACCGGGATTGCAGCTCCCTCCGCTACAAATTCCGCCTTATCCTTGCAGTCCTTTGCAAAGATTTTGTAGCCATTTTTGTATGCACGAATAACTGTCGCTATCTTTCTGAAATCAGATTCCTTTTCAATTTCATTCATGACCTTTCCGGCTGCAACAGTCGGCATACTGTAAGTTCCTGTGCTAATATCCCTGCCCTTTGCAAGAATATCCTCTCTCGCCTCTTTGTTTCTCATCGCATTCCAGAACTGAATATCATATTCTGGCTGTGCCGTAATCTGTGTATTGCTAATCATGCTTTTCTCCTCCTTAATTTCTATCACACACAGGACATTTATAAAGTCCAAGTGTATTTAATGTCAGCTGTCTTCCAATCTGTTTCAAATGATTGCCACACTTCGGGCAATGAATTTCATACGCAAATGCCATTTCCTCTGTATGATCACTGCTCGCATGAAGTCTGTACGTTCTCTTTATCTTTCCTGTCTCATCCCGGCTCAATTCATCCGTCAAATACAAGCTGCACATTCTCTGTACATATTCTTCAGTATAATAAGAATGGGATGCATTCAGCAATGTTCCTTCCTTATTCAGCTTTGTTAATGGAAATACCATAGTAAAATCCTCCTTCTTTCTATCGTCTGCACCTGTCACAGGTGTACAGACCAAGTTTATTTGCATCATGGTTTTGAGCCATCTGCCTTAATACCGCACCGCACAAAGGACAGTGAATTTCTATGCTGTCAGTAGCATTCTGGCTCATCGGCTCTTTTGAATAAAGCCTGTAATAATTGGAAATAATCTCCGACAGGTACATTCTACTGTTCTGCCGTACTGTTTCCTTGTCTGTTGATAAAAACATCGGTACCTTTTCCAGTCCATCTGTATCTCCATCAATCAGAGGATGGTATCTTATCATCTGCATCCACTACACCGCCTTTCCATCTAATCTTGTAAATCTGTCTCTGCAGAAATCCATTGCATCTTCATAAGTAGGGAACACCAGACACGAAAATCCATACTGCACTTTCCATATTGGAAAATCCTTGTCCTGTTTCTGAGATACCACCACAGGCAATCCTACCCTTCCCTGCAATAAATCCTTGCATTCATATCCCTCTCTTGAAAACATCTTCTTATCAAAATCTGTCAACTTGAAATCAGTTCCATAAAATATTCTGTGTGTCATGTTCTTCACTCCTCCTGCGTAATTTATTGTTTTTCCATATTTTAAGCGGAATAACTTATCGTAGCTGTCATAGCCTTGTGCAATCAGCAAATTACTATATTTCATCAGTTCTTCAACATTCTCGCCAATCAGCTCTCTTGGAATATCTCTGACAGTTTTTACGATGATGCATTCGGTCATTGTCTCCATACCAGAGATATATTGTTGCCTTTTTCTTCATGCTGGACGTATGCATTCCACCGATTTCTACGTTAAATCCATTTCCAAAATCTCTGTAAATTACTCTTTCAAGATCTATAGTTGTTACTCTGTAATCAACTCCGAGGCTCTTACATAATGCTCGGATCATTGTGTCTCGTTTCGACATCTTCTTCTCTCCTTCCTTTTATCTGTGGGTAGCAGTTCTATCTTCCGAGGTAGCAGTACAGGTAGCAGCAATTCTTGTAACTGCTACCCGGCTTATCCCTTGTTTACCAAGGGTTTCCGGCTATTCGGTAGCAGAAGGTAGCAGTTCTCACGGTTTTATAATCACAATTACTCTTTTTATATGCCGTTTTATTTCTACATTAAACTTTTTGTTTTTCAGCTAAGAAGTTAAAAACTCTGCTACCCATTGCTACCCATTGCTACCAATATACTCAATGCCTTGTGTTTACTGACTTTTCACGGGTAGCAGTACCTAAAATCACTGCTACCCGTACTGCTACCTCTGCTACCAGGCCAGGAACTCTGTTTCCTCATATCCGTATTCCTTGGCATAAAGTTCCTTAGTTTCCTCTGTTATCGTGAAATCTTTATAATAGGTATTACCCTTCTGTCTTGTTGTCACATCTGCAAATGTGCCACCAAGATATCCTGCAAGCTGTTCTCTGAACTCTTTTGCAGTTCTGGCATAACCATGATTGTTCTCCCTGCACCATGCCTGATATACCTTGTATATTCTCCCTGTGGTACAATGTCTGACAATCTTGCCATTCTCCCAAGGGCACATACATTCTTCATAAAAAGAAATCACTGTACTGTTTGCGCTCTGGTAATCTCTTCTTGCCTCTGCAATGCTGTCCGGCTCTGTAAATCGATATCCATTTGCTATAACAGTCTGCAACGCTTTCACAGCTTTTTTCACAATGCCTCTGCGCTCTGCAAACATTTTTTCTAAAAGCTGCTTGTCCTGCTGTTCTTTCGGTATCACATTCGGGCAATCCACCACCATGATGCGGTCATATACCCATTTGCCGTCATCTCCTCCGAACTTCGGCAGTCGGTTCATACAGAACCACAGCAATCCATTAAATGTAAATTCAAATGCCTGCTGTCCTTTAAATTCTGCAAAAAGGCTGTCCCCGCCTGTCATTTTCTTGAATGTTTTCAGTTCATCCACAGACAAAAAACTCATATCCGAACTTCCTGCAAGCCTTGTCCCATACACTGCCCCTGTTCCAAACCGGGATTCAATTTCTTTCAGATCAATGCCTATAAAGTTGCCCCTGCCAAGCAGACGCTCCACAAGACTTTTAAGCTGTGACTTTCCTGTATCTTCCTGCCCTACAAGAAATAATGCTCTTTTCATCCGCCAGCCTTTCACATTGGAAATGCAGACACCAATAAATTCCATCAGCAGCTGCTTTACCATCTCATCTCCGTTGGTAAGCGTGTCCATATAAGAATCAAATACAGGTGTATCAATATCCTCATCCGACCATTCACAAGGAAGTTGTATAGTGGAAAGTATATCTGCTGAATGTGGTATCAGTTCTGTATCTGTTGCAGTAATCTTCAAAACTCCATTCTGAAAATTGATGATATCCTCATCTGCATTCAACGAATCCTGACTTACATATGTAAGGTCTGTGGTAATATGCAAAAGCACCTCATTGACCTTACTCATCTTTACAAGTTCCTCGTCATAATCAGCAATATACTTTTTTATGATTCCAAGCAGCATATTATCTGCATAAAGCCTGTAACATCCACCTTCATATACATATTTCAAAAGTCCCTGTTTACCATTGTCCCGGACTAAAATATATTGCAGATGTTCTCTTACATATTTTGCAAGAAGCGGTACACTCACATATGGTTCTCCTGTCTGTTCATTAAACTTTATGAAATCAGGATGTTCCATTTTCGACCTGTGAAATACACCATTACAGGCTGAATTTCCTGCATTGATTGTGTTTTCCCTGTAATCGTTCCTTTCCCATTTGCTTCGATATAAAGCAGAGCTGCGAAACACTTCATCAATCGCATCCGGGTCTGCTCCTGTCCTAAATGCTATCAAAGCACAAAGGGCAGCATCCGCCTCAGACTGGGAACCATATTCACTGAAATCACCTTTATCATAAAGCCGGATGAACTTATCTCCGTTCTTCTGCTTACGAAGATCACAGACAATATCAAATACTGCTCTATCACCATCACGCTTTGCACTGTACTTCGCTTTCGGCTTTTTCCTCATTTCCTTATCCAATGTAGTAAGAACCGCCTGTGTACAGTCAGCTATCGGCAGACCGTTAATTGTGTTTCCTGTAAAAGTGCCATATCGGTTTGTAATATCACCGATATAAAGTTCCAATCCAATATCAGAGCATTTCTGATAATATTCACTGTCCAGCACAAGTTTCTTCCTTCTGTCATCAAAATGTACCGGAAGTTTTGTAATATCACACTGACCAATAATATGAATCCCTTTGCCACTTGGAGATACTTCTGCATAGGAAGAAAACCGAAATAACATAAGCTGTGCAAATGGATCTGAAATATCCTTATGGTCTATATCTAATAAGAAGAAGCCTTTCGGAATCTTCAAGCCAAGCCCCGATGCCCGAAACTGATTTCTGGCTGATTCTGCATCATCAAAAGATACCCATGTACCCTTATGTGCATCATCTGTTCCTGTAGCTCCTCCGTTTGCTGCGAATGGAACTTTGGTAACTTTCCCATTCCTGCCAGGTTTTGCTGACCATAAAAACCACAGCTTTTTATCCTTTAATTCATCCACTGTCATATCTCCCATCCTGTTCACCTCCTCCTTTTCTGCAATCCTGTTTAATGATTAATAGATGTTCTTACAAGCCATTCTTTATAGGCTTCAATCGGAATCAGAATTCTTGCTCCGATTCGTATTGTCGGAAATCCCGGTGTCTTTACCAGTTCATATGCCTTTGGCAGGCTGATTCCCATCTGTGCAGATAATTCCTGCACACTCATAGTTGTTTTTTCCATAAGATGTTGCTCCTTTCGTAGATTTTGTTTCGTCCGTCTCTTCAATGGTCGTTTCTCTGCTACCGCTCATGGCGGCTACCAGTCCCCGCAGTAACAAAGGCTTGTTCATTGAGAACGGGATGAAATTGTCAAGGTACAAATCCGTTACAGCATTTTGTGTAACTTTTTATTGTTTTCATGAATATTTTAAGCTATAATGTAACCGAAGTCCAAAAACTGACGGTAACGCTAACGGTTACGAATTAACGATTGGAATGAGGTATGATATGCCATTAAACTGGAATGATGAAACGATTCCATCAGAAGCAGATAAAACAACAGATATATTAGGATTTAAAGAAATCGGTGGTATCGGGCAACTGATTTACCACCCTTTCCGATTCAAGAAATATGAACTTGATATTGATAAAAGCGATGATTATTGTGCAACACCATTTTGCCGCCCCGGATATGAACCCATCTTTCCTAAAGAAGGTTTTCTTTCCGGACAGGGACTGCTTACCAGCCTTTGCAATCTGGCAATGCAGATAAACAGCTTTGATAATAAAATTCCATATACACAGCTCATCATGGAATGGTGTACAAATAATATGCATCCATATAATATTGATTTCATTTATTCTGAATTGAATGAATCGTTTGATATAAATAGCTTCGATGCAGAAATGGTAGAAAAAGACGGAACATTCGAGATTAACAACTTCTTAGATGACCTCGGGAAATTATATAATGCAGTCATGTTTTATGTTGCTCTCGAAGGTGTCTGTATTGCCGATGACGAAGCTGCATATGATTTATCCAAAGAAGGAAAATACTTTGAGGGCTACTCTTTCTTTGATAAATATAAGCATCCTATCGTTGCAATACCGGATTACTTAGATTATGGGGAGGCAAAAGGCAATCTCATAGAAGAAATGCGAATTGATAATGAGTACATTAAAAATCATCCGGCAGAAAAACCTCCAACCGGAGAATTTGCTACTACACCATATGACGATTACGATGAATTGCGGAATGCGCTTATTGACATCATTCCGGAATTTATCATGAAATTAAAGGTAGATCCCCGCACTAACCGATTAGAATTTTCTACCGATATTAATTCTGTATTTGATATTGCATGGCTGACACTTGCAAGAATGCTTTCCGAAGACCCTGCACCAGAAGATAAAGGCAAATCGGATAATCGTCCAGAAGGCATTATGATTCGTTGTCGGAACTGTGGTAAATTCATAATACGAAAGAGTAACCGACAGGAATTTTGTGATGCCGAAGAATGCCAGAAGGTTCGTAATGCCCGAAAGCAAAAGGCCTACCGTGAACGAAAAGCCATTGAAAAGGCTCAAAAAAGCAAGAAAAAAGCACATTAATTTATATGATTTGGCGGAAAGGCAAATAGATTATTGTATCTAATGTCAGCCAGATACATGCAATTATGTGCTATGATATTATATAAAATATGTTTAAAAGACACCCAAATCCCCCCTATGCAATTTCGCGAAAAAACGTGTGTGAGGGGGCATCGGTCTTTAGGATAAAAAGCTGTAGAGATACTACTCCCCCATTGGGGATGAAGGAGGAATGCTTCAAATGATAAGAAAAAATAATCTCGAAGCGATGATTAAAGCTATTGGTTATATCCAGAGCTCACGTACAAAAATATATGAAAAGAAATATGCACAGTTCGACTGCGTAATTGAAGTTGATTTCAATGGCAGTGGTTCAATCAATTATCCAGAAGATAAAGGTATGAAGATTACAAGAAGGACTACTTGTAATTTTTCTCAGCCAGAGAACTTCGTTGTTCTTGAATGTATCACTCGATTAATGGACAAAGGCTATCGCCCCGAACATATTGAACTTGAAAAGGAATGGACTCTTGGTCATTCAGATAAAGGAGGATTTGCTGATATTCTTGTAAAAGATGCTGATGGAAAAACTCTTTTTATTGTTGAATGTAAAACACCAGGGACAGAATACAAAAAAGAATTAAATAATACACTCAATGATGGCGGTCAATTATTCTCTTATTGGAAACAGGAGGGGACTTGCAAATGGCTTTCTCTTTATGCTTCCGATTTTGACGGTAAAACTATATCTTATACAACAGAAACTATTGATTGTAGCGATGACGCCAATATCCTCGCTACTGCGAAGAAAGACCCTTCAATCCTTCTCTATCGTGATGCTGGAACGATAGAAGATTTATTTTCCGCTTGGGATGAAACCTATGATAAAAGACTATGTGGTGATGTGATCTTCAGAGACGATTCACAAGCTTATCAAATTGGTGTCAAGCCACTTCGCAAAATCGACTTAAAAGATTTCAGCGAAAACGATAAGGTTGTAAACAAATTTGAAGAAATTCTCCGCCACAACAATGTATCTGATAAAGAAAATGCATTCAACAGACTTATCGCTCTTTTCATCTGTAAATTAGTAGATGAGATTCAAAAAAACGATAATGATATAGTAGATTTCCAGTACAAAGCAGGAACAGATACATATGAAGACTTACAAGATAGACTCCAGCGCCTACATAAAGAAGGAATGGAAAAATTCATGCGGGAAGAAATCTTTTATGTTGCGGATGACTATGCTGAAAAGCTTGTTCAACAATATACTGGTCAAAAACGTAAAAACATGATCGAAGACCTGAGAAGCACCTTACGTATTCTTAAATTCTATACTAATAATGACTTTGCCTTTAAAGATGTTCACAATGAAGAACTCTTTTATCAAAACGGAAAAATACTAGTCGAAATGGTACAATTATTTGAGAATTATAGAATTATAGGTTCAAATGACCTGCAAATGTTAGGTGATTTATTTGAACAATTACTCAATAAAGGATTTAAGCAAAATGAAGGACAGTTTTTCACTCCTATTCCAATAACAAGATTTATATGGGATAGTTTGCCTTTATCAAAAATTATAAAAAAGAAAAATAGCATAGAATTTCCAAAGATACTCGATTACGCTTGTGGAGCTGGTCACTTTTTAACTCAAGGATTTGAGGCTATAAATGATAATGTATTGGCTATTGATCCAAATTATGATGTAGATTCAATATGGACAGAACACAAGATTTTCGGAATTGAAAAAGATTATAGGTTAGCAAGAGTATCAAAAATTTCTCTTTTTATGCATGGTGCAGGCGATGGAAACATCATTTTTGGTGATGGATTGGAAAACTACCCAGACAAAAATATATCAAATAATTCATTTGACATATTAGTAGCAAATCCGCCCTATTCTGTAAAAGCCTTTAAACCACACCTAAAACTTAAAGATAACAAATTTTCTATACTTGATAAAATATCTAATAATGGTTCAGAAATAGAAACATTATTTGTTGAAAGAATCGCTCAAGTATTAAAGCCTTTAGGAATAGCCTCTGTAATTTTACCTGTATCTATTCTAAATAAAGATAACAATAGTTTCATAGCCGCACGTGAAGAAATACTTAAAAATTTTAGAATTAAAGCAATAACACATCTTGGCAAGAATACTTTTGGCGAAACAGGACAACCAACCATTATTATGTTCCTAGAAAAATACGATGAACCTCCTAAACGTTTTAATCTTGTTCAAGACAGTATTGAAGCAATATGGGAGCAGCATTGTTTAGATGATTGGGAAGATAAAGAAATTCTTACTGGTTATCTTAATAAAATTGATGTTGATTATTTAGATTACGCATCTTTTATCTCGGGCACTCTTCATTATGATTATTGGGCGAATAACGAATACTTCTCAATGTACTATGATAGCTTTGTATCTTCGTCTGAATATTCAAACAAGATTACTCAAAAATCTTTTCAAAAGTTATCTTCCGAAGAGCAATTAGCTTGGTTTGATGAACATTTTTATTACAATGTGAGAGCAATAGAAACCGAAAAACTAATGTATTATGCTCTTGTATACTCACAAAATGTAGCTATCATTTCTTCGCCGGATGACAAAAAGAAAGAAGAACAATTTTTAGGTTATAAGTGGAACGGAAGAAAAGGTCAAGAAGGAATACAGACCCTCAATGCAGGAGGTCTACTATATGACCCTAATAATAGGAAAACACAGAAAAAATTATGTAATATAATACGGAATTCTTTTTCATCAAACACTGAATTAATAATTGATGAATTGAAAGAATATTACTATTACCTAAAATTGCAAGATATGATTGACTTCTCTTCTATAAATTTTACAAAAGCAATCAAAACCGCAAAGGTGAGGGAATTAAAAACCACACCTGGCCTAACAAATTACAAATTGAATGACAAAACTCGTTTTACTCTTTCAATTGGAAATCGTGTTCTTTCATCAGAAGTTAATATTGATGGTACAATTCCAATTTTCAGTGCTAACGTATACGAGGAATTTGGAAAAACAAACAAACAAAACATTACAGATTTCTCTTTGCCCTCAGTTATATGGGGAATAGATGGAGATTGGATGGTAAATTATATTGAAAAGGATTATCCATTTTATCCTACTGACCACTGTGGTGTTTTGAGAATACATTGTCCAAATATACTTCCTCAATACTTTGCACTCGCACTTCAAGTAGAAGGAGAATATGAAAAATTTTCTCGTAGCAATCGTGCCTCTACACAAAGAATTAAGAGTCTCACTATTCAAGTGCCAGATTTGTCTATACAAAAGAAAATTCTTGACATGCTAAATAAATTTGCAGAGGACATACATTTTGATAAAATGAACGTATCAGACATAGACAAAAAGAGTCGCAAAATCTTAATTGACTATATTGGAGATATATGCAAAGAAGATTCCACTCTAGAAAAAATGTTACGTATTTTTAATTTATAAATATACAAGAGCCACAATCCCGGTAGTCTCCTACCAACGATTGTGGCTTTTATCATTCATATTCAACCTCTAAGTAGTCCCTTACTACTAAGGAATCATCCCAACACATCTGCCCTTATCCCGATTCCGCCCATGTGCCTTAGTAGTCTAAACCGTAGTAATTCCAAGGTTTTCCGCCATATTCTGCCCCATGTTGCCCCAGTCTGCGAAGGTATGCATTATCATAAAACTTGAGGGCCGTGGCACACGAATAGTACTTTTATCATTCCTTAAAAACTCCTTGAAAATACTGATTTTCCTTGATTTTACGCCACTTTCTAAGATTTATCCCGATAGAGTGTTTTATGCACTTTTGTTGCATATCGTGGCATAAGTTCGTATATTTTGTCATCCAAATTTAGTAAAAATCTTAGTAAAATGTCTGGATTTTTTCATTTTACTAAAGGCTTTTTCACTTAGGTTTTCTTTTAGTTGTATGTATATTTTTTATTTTTTAAGCCATTTTTGCAAATTTGCCAAGTTCTTCCCTGGCATCCTCTGCTCCCAGATGCGTATAGGTATTTAACGTAACACCGATATCAGCATGTCCCATAAGATACTGAAGCGTTTTCGGATTCATTCCACTTTTTGCCATATTACTGCAATACGTATGCCTGCAAACATGCGGTGTGATTTTTGGCAACTGTTCTTTATAGATCCGATTATGTTTTGCTAAAGCCCATTCAAAATGCTTTTCCCAATGCAATGCGACTTCCGGCATATCCTTCTTGTCTAAAAACAAAAATCCCTTATATCCATCTATCGCCGGTTCCTTCTTTGGCTTTTTCCGGTTTTCTACAATGCGTTTGAAGCACTCATACACTTCTTCCGTCATAGGAATCGTTCTGGTTCCGCTCGTTGTCTTGGTATCCTCAATGATATATTGCATATCTCTGGTTCTTTGAAGCTGATGGTCTACACTTATGTGTTTCTCTTCAAAATCAATATCAGAAAGTGTCAATCCACAGAACTCCGAAATACGGAGTCCTGTTTTAAAAAGAATGAACATACCATCATAATATCGTTTGTAATGCTCATCATTCTTAATGAATTCCAAGAACTTTTTCTCTTGCTTTCTGGTTATGGCTTCTCTTGTTACACTATCGTTTACAACTACTGTACATAGTTGAAACTCGAACGGATTTTTTCGAATTAAATCATCGTCTACAGCCATTTGAAACGCAGGTCTTACCACACCTCGGACTGAATGAATGGTACTGTATCCCCTGCCATCTGCCTGGAGCTTAATCAACCACGCTTTTGCATCGGATAGTTTTACTTTATCAATCCTTAATGTGCCAAATTTTTCTTTCTTAATAATGTTGATAACAAAATTATAATTTGCTCTCGTATTATGACGAACACCTGTCTTTTGCCCTATATACTTCTTTACCAGTTCAAGAACTGTCAAATTATCACCATATGGAGTAATACCATCATTGATATCCCTTAATATGGCTTTTTCCTTTTCTCTCAGTGACTGGCAAGGTCTTCTTCCTGCCGGAAGCGGATCTGTCGATTCCAACTTCCAACTGTAAAGAAATTTCTGTTTTCCATAGCAGTCTGTATAAACAAATGCATATCTTCCATCCGCTCGCTGGCTTTCTCCGTTTCGTAAAATACGTCCTTTTTTATCACGTCTTTTCTGATTGCGATTTCTTTCACTCAAACGTCTTTGCTCCTTTCTACGAAGAAGCCCTAGCACGATAAATTTATTATACCATACCAGAGCTTCATTTACCACTTTAAAGTGATAAAGTTTTATGTTTTTTATTTTCTACAAAGCTGTCGTCTGATTAAGAAATTCTTCAAATTTTCGTCGGTTGATCAACGATTTATTTCCCACCTGAACAGTAAAGCAATAATCAGAATCCGCATTCTCAGAAATCAGCATCCTTATCTTCTTTTCACCAATTCCAAAATATTGAACTGCTTCGTCAACCGTCAGCATATACTTCTCCCAGATTGGAACCATCTTGCCCTTTACTCTTTCTTCTATATTATTTATTATGAACACCTCCAAATTTTTAAAATAGGCAGCACATTATCTGCCAATGACAACCCACACACCATTGCAGGCTCTCATCGGCAGATAAAAATGCAATACAGGTGGCAGGTCATTACTCTGCCCACATCGGTCTTGCACCGTCATTCAAATTGACCGGACTGCAA
>ERZ773116.3150-NODE-3150-length-12278-cov-4.615806_pt1 | contig 12278 bp, 7 predicted proteins | sample MGYA00580563_ERZ773116 | MGnify/ENA primary metagenome ERZ773116 (study PRJEB29015, sample SAMEA2737864) | human gut metagenome | biome: human gut; feature: human-associated habitat; material: faeces | place: China | collected 2012 ... | reverse complement strand
AAGAGAAGTTGATAGCATAGCACAAGTTGTAAGATGTTTTGAAGATCCAAATGTAATACATGTAGATGGAAGTGTAAATCCATTAAGAGATATAGAAACAATTAATTTAGAATTAATATTTGCAGATTTAGAAACACTTGATAAAAGATTAGACAAGGCAAAGAAAAACTTAAAAGCAGATAAAAAATATCAAGCAGAAATAGACTTGATTGAAAAATTAAAAGAAAACTTAAATAACGGAATTCCAGCAAGAGCTGTAGAATGTAATGAAGATGAACAAGAATTAGTAAAAGATATGTTTTTATTAACATCAAAACCAATAATTTATATTGCCAATATATCTGAAGAGCAAATTCAAACAGCAGATGATGAAGAAATGGTAAAACAAGCATTAATTATGAATGATAATGTTACTGAAATTGTTGCTGCTGAACTGAAAAATCATCAACTGGTGATCGAGGACATAGCATTTAATTCGGAATATGTATTGTTCATGATAGCAGTTGATACTGATGGTAACCCTTCTTCAACCATAACAAAGAAGGAATACACCAGTGCGAAGCCTACTTACGTGCGAAAAGACAGAGACCCGGATTTATGGAATGCCAGTGTGCCGGAAGTGACGATTGACAAGATAGAAAAGGATAAGTTCTATACCGTTTCTTACACTGTGAAACCTAAGGCTGCCTGCAAAGTATTTTATGTATTTGCCGGACCGGCAGATTATCTGACTGGTATGTATGATGAACAAATCAGGTATGTAATGAAAAACGGAGTAAAACAAACAACTACTTATTCAGGAAGTGTTTATGGAACATTACCTACTAATATCAATGTAACCTGGATGGACGAAGAAGGACGTTTTTATGAGGTTTCTAAAACCGTAGTAGAAGCTCCGGCACAATAATCTTTTTAATTTTTCTAATTTAATAATAATGATAGATGAAAAACTTATTTAATAGCTTTTATAGTATAGTATTGCTTGCCTTGTGTCTGATTGCTTTCAGTAATTGTTCGGATAGCGACGACGGGGGAGATGTCGGTGATACTGATAATGGAATCACTGCGATTGGTACTGAAACGGAAAAGACGGCTTCTATTTATGGAGAGACTGTTGAAATTTCGTTTACGGCTTCTGGAAAATGGACTCCTTCTCTACAATATTCTACAGGAGCAGATTGGGCTACTATAACTAATACCAGTGGTAATTCTGCTGCCGGTAAAGGGGGATTAAAGGTGAAAATTAATAAAAACGAATCCGGAAAAGAACGAATATTGACTGTGGTTGTACAAGTGGAAGGATATAAAGCTCCTGTTACAGTATGTACTATCACACAAGGAGGAGGATCCGGAGCGGCAGAAGATCTAGCTCTTAATGAGTATATGGATAAATATTTGAAGGAACATTATCTCTTTAAAGAAGAATATAATACACTAGATGTAGATTATGCATCGGTTTCTTATGATAATTTTCTGTCAACTTATCTTTTACCAATGAAAACCAATATAGAGGATGGCGGAACTTATCGTGCATTTTCAGTCAATGCAGGCAAGCGTTATATCTATTCTTATATTATGGAAACTGGTGCCAGTAGAACTCGTGCAAATACTCGTGCAACAAGTGTTGTAGGATCGGGGCTTGGAACGTTTTTCTCTTCTTACATGCCGGATAAAACTACTATTGGATTAGCCATTGGATATGTATATCTAGAATCTCCTGCTCAAAAAGCCGGATTGAGACGGGGTGACGTAATCGTTGCTGTAAATGGTACGACTTTGAATAAGAGTAATTACCAGCAATATATGAGCACTTTGTTTTATGCAGGTGGAGGTGAAACTTTTAAGATCGGCTATAGACGTAAAATCCTTGATGAAAGCCGGGGCGACTATGATTTGGTGGATGGTACTACTACATTAACCACTGGTAGTTACAATAATAGTCCTATCTTGAATTCAATGTTTATCAAAGACAAAAAAGAGAATAAATTCAATATCGGTTATTTAGTTTATCTAGGTTTTGATTTGAATTTTGCGGAAGACTTGAAATATGTAATTCAACAGTTCAAGGCAGAGGGCATCACAGATTTGATTTTGGATTTACGTTTTAACAATGGAGGTTCTGTTGAATTAGCTCGTTATTTAGCCGCTTCTATCGCTGGTACATCACATCGTTCGGATGTATTTATGAGAATGCAACGTAATTCCGGTGCAGATGAATATATCCGTTTTGGAGATGGTGATGATCTAAATCTTAAATCTGTAAGAATCATCTGTTCGGAAGAAACGGCTTCCGCCAGTGAATTGATAATTAGTGGATTAAGAGGCATAGATTTTCCTGTGAAATTATTTGGTAGCCGCACGGAAGGAAAGAACGTAGGAATGGAAGTGCAAGAATATAAATATGGAAATAAATATTATGAATTTGCTCCGATTACTTTCCGTTCTTTCAATGCAAAAGACTGGGGAGATTATGCTGACGGTATTGACCCGGATGTCATGTTGAATAATCAAAACTCAAGCTATGAAGATGATATTGATAATGTATTCCCTTATGCTTTCGGAGATTGGGACAATTTTGATTTCAATTATCCATTATATTGGGCACTATGCGATGTTCAAGGGGTGGATCCGACTACAGGAGAACCTGTGAAACGTAGTGGAAGAGCTGGTTTGACACGTTCTTCAAAAGATGAAATCATCAGAGTACCATCTGTACCTTTGAAACGCCCTGCGGGAACTTTTGGCTCGCTCATTTACAACAAGCCGGAAGTAGAAAACTTATATTAGTAAGACTAAATCTCTTGTGAAATAAATTTTCTCTTAAGTTAAAGGGGATGCTTCTCGATAAGGTGTTAGTGAGAGCATCCCCATTTTGCTTCATAAATGAATAGAAACAAAATGGAATATTATGATGAATAAATCGTTATATAAATTAATTATATTCATTGGAATGTTAGGATTAATAAGTAGTTGTTCGGATGATGATTCTGAAAGTAAATCACAATATGAAGTCGTGGATAATGTGGTAACTAGCTGGTATTCAACCTCTCATTACGAAAAAACACTACCTTTAAGTGAATTATTATGTATTGGGGAGAGTGATAAATGTCCTTTGTCTAATACATACATATCAATAGTAAATTATGATTCTGAATATCCGATAGTCATACCGAGAGGTACCTATCAAGGGAATGAGTATGGATTTTGGATAGATAGACCTGTACCTGCCGATGGGGCTATGAAGGAAATATTTAATTCTAATTGGTATACGACTGTTATAGTATTATATGGTGGTGAAGGAACATACAATTTTGCTGTAAGAATTTACAATCCTACTTTAAACAAATATTTTGTAACCAAGCCATATCAATTGAAAGTATGGAGAGAAGGAGCAGAGGGGGAGTATAAGTGGTTTCGTTCTATTACGCAGGTAAATAATTAATTAACTTTAAAGAATGGTTACTCTTCTATTCTTGAGGATAATAAAGAGAAATGGAATATTGCTATTTCTTTAATAGAAGGATGAATTAACCCAAAGAATTAATAGTATGAATACAAATATTTTATATAAGCTAATAATATTCTTAGGAATATTTTGGTTGAGTAGTTGTTCGGATGATGATTCTGAAAGTAAATTAGAATATGAAGTCGTGGATAATGTAGTAACTAGCTGGGATGCACTTTCTGAACATTGTGAAAACACAATTCCTTTCACTGAAATGTTATGCATTGGAGAGAGTGATGAATGTCCTTTGTCTAATACATATATATCAATAGTAAATTATGGTTCTGAATATACAGTAGTGATACCTAGAGGTACATTATCTGAAAATGAATATGGATTTTTGATTTATAAATCCGTACCATCTAATAATTATATGAAAGAGGTACTCAATGCTGATTATTACGCAAATGTTATAGTAATGTACGGTGGTGAGGGAATATATGATTTTGCTGTGAGAATTTATAATCCAACATTAAATAAATATTACATAACTAGACCATATCAATTGAAGGTGTGGAGAGAAGGAATAGAAGGAGAGTATAAGTGGTATCGAACTATCTCGTTGGTAAATAAATAATTAACTTTAAAATTATAATGCTATGAATGATAAAAATATGATGAGCTTTTTACTCTATTGTTTATTGACTTATTTTTGTGTTTCATGTACTAGTAATTTGGAGGAGTTGGTAATTAAAGATAAAATAACTTCCGAGAAAATAAAAACTAGAGGGATAGATACCCTTTCTGCTGATTATAAAATGGATATGGAAATATTGGCTGCCTATGGTTATGATACTATGGCGACAGTAGATTGTGACTCTTTTTATTTAGTTGAATCAGAGTTGATTTTCAAAAAAACAAAGTTTCAAGAATATCGTGAGCAAAATAATACACGTTTAAATCACTCAACTAAATTAGGAGCTCGATTTTATCGTTTACGTTTTGTACTTTATGATAATCAATTTACTAATAAAGATATCTTCAGGGAAGCGATTAGTGAATGGAATGAGTTGGAAAAATGTTGCCTTAACTTTAGTACAGATTTTGATAATGATCAACATATTGGACGTCAATTGATAAATGTTTTTATTCAAGATAGTCCTCAATCAATGGGGGGATCCGAATTGATTCGTGTGGATATGGGATTAGATGAAAAACCAGGGACTAATATATACATAAATTCAAAATATAAATATTGGTCAGAATTGTCTAGGGAACAGAAGAAATATACTATAATGCACGCTATAGGACATTTGGTTCGGCTAAAACATTCCAGTGAATATGATACTTCTATTATGCAACCTGAATCGGGATTAGCAACAAATAAAAATCTCTGGAATGGATTTTCTTTTGAAGATAAAGTTCTTATTCCTGAATTATATCAATTGAATCCGGCTAAAACTCAAATTGATTATAACCCGACTCCTGAAGACAACAAGGGTACAATGAAACTAAAAATAGGAGTGAAATATACTGTTACAACTTCATATACGTATGAGTGGTGCTATAATCCCAAATATACAATTACGGCAGAACCAATTAGCAATCCAGGATCTTATGAATTTAAAAAAACAGGTGAGAACTCATTCGATTTATGTTTCGTAGAAGCGGGAGAATGTATTGTTACTTTTGTAGTAACTGATGCTATAGATGGTACCGAACATAAATATAAAAAGAAGTTTAATGCCGCATATGATAAACCAACCTTTACAGTTCCAAGTAGTATTGAACTTGGAGAGTATTATGATTTCAAAGTGGCGTATCAGGAGGATGGATTTACACCTACCTTTAAAATTACCGTAGAAGAAAGTGCGTTTGATAATAATACAGCACAAAGTGTTTCGATAGTACAAGTAAACAATGGACATGTGCGAATTAAATTTAATGACTATGGGAATTATAAAGTTACTGCAAGAGTCTCTAATAATAGAAATATTCCGGCGAGGTATTTTTATTTTTCCAAATATTATCGTCCTGATTATAATGTGACTTCTACAGAAGAGGGAAAAGTGAATGAAGGAAATGTTAATTTACCTCCAAGTAAACCAAGTCAGCCAACAGGAGAAAATAGATTAGAACGCTATAGATATGATATAAGCATGGGGCAAGCACCGACATTTGAACATCGTGTGGCTTGTGATATTAAAACTACATATATTCAGAACTTCTTAAAGTTTCGTCGTATCGATCGTAGCTATATCGAGGACTCTGCACCTCGTGTCTTTCGTGCGGGAGAATCTGCCCAATTGGAGTTAACTGTTTATAGCATGTATCATCCGGACTCAATAAATTACGTGGATCATCATTCTATTCTTTATCCTCTCAAATGTGAAGTCATATATCCTAAAGATGCTTGCTATTTGAAAAAATAAGGGTGAAAAAGAAATTAATAGATTACAATTTAGAACTTAGAAAAATGAGAATTATTTTATTTTTATTATTGAGTTGGTACACAATCGGGAATATACAAGCACAAATCAAAGAGCCTGTAAAGTTCAAAAATGAGTTGAAAATGACATCTGAAACGGAAGCGGAAATCGTGTTTACTGCTTCGATAGAGAAAGGATGGCATGTGTATTCGACCGGGCTAGGGGATGATGGGCCTATTTCCGCTACTTTCAACATCAATGCGAGTAATCATGTAGAAACAATGGGTAAATTGCAACCTGTTGGAAAAGAAATCAGCATCTATGATAAGATGTTCGAGATGAATGTGCGCTATTTTGAAGATACGGTACAGTTTATCCAAAAAGTGAAATTTACAGGAAATGATTACTTTATGGATGGGTTTCTGGAGTTTGGAGCTTGTAACGATGAGAGCTGTTTACCTCCGACTCAAATTCCTTTTAAATATGGGAAAAAAGCAGAAGCAGATTTAATAGTTGCAAAAGGGAAAGAAGAGGCTCCGGTAAATGTGGTAGAGAAACAATCGGAAAGTGATCTTTGGAAACCGGTAATCAATGAATTGCAGGTGTTAGGTGAAGAACATTCTCAAGAGGATAAATCTTGGTTGTATGTCTTTGTCACTGGATTTCTTGGCGGATTATTGGCTTTGTTCACTCCCTGCGTATGGCCGATTATTCCTATGACTGTGAGTTTTTTCCTGAAAAGAAACAAGGATAAGAAGAAAGGGATTCGGGATGCATGGACTTATGGTGCTTCAATTGTCGTGATTTATGTAACACTGGGATTAGCAATTACTTTAATATTTGGTGCCAGTGCATTGAACGCTTTATCAACAAACGCCGTATTTAATATTCTTTTCTTCCTGATGTTGGTTGTTTTTGCAGCTTCTTTCTTTGGGGCATTTGAACTTACTTTACCTTCTAAATGGAGCAATGCAGTGGACAGCAAAGCGGAAGCGACGAGTGGTCTATTAAGCATTTTTCTGATGGCATTTACGTTATCTCTAGTGTCTTTCTCTTGCACAGGGCCGATTATCGGCTTTCTGCTCGTACAGGTTTCTACGACAGGTAGCGTGATTGCTCCTGCTATCGGAATGTTAGGCTTTGCCATCGCTTTGGCTTTACCATTCACACTGTTTGCTCTTTTTCCTTCGTGGCTGAAATCAATGCCTAAGTCAGGAGGGTGGATGAATGTAATTAAAGTCACATTGGGCTTTCTGGAACTGGCTTTTGCCTTGAAATTCTTGTCGGTTGCGGACTTAGCCTATGGTTGGAGAATCCTGGATAGGGAAACCTTTCTTGCGTTATGGATTGTGATTTTCGGACTAATGGGGTTATATCTATTGGGAAAGATCAAGTTTCCGCATGACGGTGATGAAAACAGGGTAGGCGTGGGGCGTTTCTTTCTTGCGCTTGTTTCTTTAGCATTTGCTGTATATATGATTCCCGGACTTTGGGGTGCACCTTTGAAAGCTGTCAGTGCATTTGCTCCTCCTGTGATGACACAGGACTTTAATTTATATTCGAATGAGGTCCACCCCAAATTCAAGGATTATGAAATAGGTATGGAGTATGCACGACAACAAGGAATGCCTGTGATGATCGATTTTACCGGATATGGTTGTGTGAATTGTCGTAAGATGGAGGCGGCTGTGTGGACAGATAGTAAAGTGGGTGGTATCATCAATGATAAGTATGTACTTATCTCTTTGTATGTGGATGATAAAACTCCATTGAATGAGCCGCTCAAAGTAACGGAAAATGGAACGGAACGTACCTTACGCACAGTAGGCGATAAATGGAGCTATCTGCAACGGGTGAAGTTTGGAGCAAATGCCCAACCTTTTTATGTATTGCTGGATAATGATGGTAATCCGTTGAATAAATCTTATGCATACAATGAAGATATTCCAAAATATATAGAGTTCCTGCAGGAAGGGCTGGAGCGATATGTGAAATGATGGATATTAGACATTCAGCTTGTATGTTATGGCTTATAGCTAAAGTTTGGAATGAGAAAAAGAATAATTCTTTTTGGGCATTTTCATAGAAATACATAGAATAGTGTTATCTTTGTAAAGTGACATCGGGTTTAATAGAGCAAATTGTATAATAATATTTGTATATGACATATAAGCAGCATGAGGGCGAAAATTTCTGCTGTGATGCTCTGAATTACATGATCTGAAAATGTGAATGTTGCCCTTGTCAAGATGGGCAGATTAAGATAAAGATCCCTCGTGGATCGGCTGCCTGTGAAGGTCGCTCTATTGTTTGTTTTGTTTGTGTTTTGGTGCACCTTTTTTCTGATAAAGAATAAGGTGCACTCTTTTTATAGTTATGTATATGTAATATTAAATATATTTTTGAAGAAAAAAGGAGATGGGTGAAAAAGCTTCAATGTGGAATCTTTGGCACGGCTGTCACAAATTGAGTGAGGGCTGCCGTCATTGTTATGTATATCGGACGGATGGTAAATATGGAAAAGACAGTTCGGTGGTGACAAAGACAGAAAAATTTGATTTACCCTTGCAGCGTAAAAAGAATGGTACGTATAAGATACCTTCGGGGAATTTGGTATATACCTGTTTTACTTCAGATTTTCTCATTGAAGATGCGGATGAATGGCGTGCCGAAGCGTGGGAGATGATGCGGATACGGCAGGATCTTCGTTTCCTCTTTATTACTAAACGGATAGACCGGTTGCAACAGTGTCTGCCTCCCGATTGGGGAGATGGCTATGACAATGTGACCATCTGCTGCACGATGGAGAACCAAGATAGAGTGGATTATCGTTTACCTATTTATAAAGAAATCCCTATTAAACATAAAATCATTATCTGCGAGCCGCTTCTTAGTCGGATTGATTTCAGAGGTGAGCTGGGAGAGTGGGTGGAACAGGTAGTGGCAGGAGGAGAGTCAGGCAAAGAAGTCCGAGTATGTGATTACGAGTGGGTATTGGATATCCGGCAGCAATGTATAGATGCGAATGTCGGTTTTTGGTTTAAGCAGACAGGGAGTTATTTATTAAAAGACGGACATGAGTATAAGGTTGCACGACAATTTCAACATTCGCAGGCGAGAAAGGCGGAGTTGAATTATACACCTGATAAATAAGAAATAAAGATTAATACAGATCTTTTTTACTGAAAGCGAGGGTTGCTTAGCAATCTTCGCTTTCGTTTTATTGAGTACAAAATACGGATAATCACGTCTTTTTATAAAGATATTGTGTAAATTTTAAATTATCCATATTAATGAAACAGATAAAACTGTTACTTCTTTTAGCTTCCGCCTCCGTTACGGGAGCACTTGCGCAAAGCAATGGATTGACGGATATGAGTCAGAGCCGTTTTGCGAAGATGGCGAATACCGGAATCAGTGCCGTACATTGGACAGATGGATTCTGGGGAGATCGCTTTCAGGTATTTAGCCGGACTTCCCTGCAAAGTATGTGGAACACTTGGAACACGCCGGAGATCTCTCACGGTTTCCGTAATTTTGAGATTGCCGCTGGTGTGTGTAAGGGTGAACATTGGGGACCTCCGTTCCATGACGGAGATATGTATAAATGGATGGAGGGTGTGGCTTCTGTCTATGCTGTCAATAAAGATCCGGAACTGGATAAGTTAATGGATAACTTTATTACTTGTGTTGTAAAAGCCCAACGTGCAGATGGTTATATACATACGCCTGTTGTTATCGAAGAACTGAATAAAGGGATTGACTCTCATGCATTAGGGGATCAGCATAAACAAACGGTCATCGGAACGAAAGTAGGTGACGAGAATGAAAAAGGAGCTTTTGCCAATCGGCTGAACTTTGAGACATATAACTTGGGACACCTGATGATGGCGGGTATTGTGCATCGTCGTGCCACCGGAAAGACTACTCTTTTTGATGCTGCCGTAAAAGCAACGGATTTTCTTTGCCACTTTTACGAAACGGCTTCTGCCGAACTGGCTCGTAATGCCATTTGCCCTTCACATTATATGGGAGTGGTCGAAATGTATCGTGCCACAGGAAATCCCCGTTATCTGGAACTTTCAAAGAATCTGATTGATATTCGCGGTATGGTGGAAAACGGAACGGATGATAATCAGGATCGTATTCCTTTCCGCGACCAATATCGTGCAATGGGGCATGCCGTACGTGCAAATTATCTGTATGCAGGAGTAGCGGATGTATATGCCGAGACAGGCGAACAACAATTGATGAAAAATCTGATTAGTATCTGGAATGATATTGTCACCCGGAAGATGTACGTGACCGGAGCTTGCGGTGCTCTTTATGATGGAACGTCACCGGACGGGACTTGCTATGAGCCGGATAGTATTCAGAAGGTACATCAGAGCTACGGACGTCCTTATCAGTTGCCAAATAGTACAGCGCACAATGAAACATGTGCCAATATCGGAAATATGCTTTTCAACTGGCGTATGCTGGAAGTGACAGGGGATGCGAAATATGCTGACCTTGTAGAGACTTGTCTTTATAATAGTGTATTGAGCGGTATCAGTCTGGACGGAAAGAAATATTTCTATACCAATCCGCTTCGTATCAGTGCCGATCTTCCTTACACGCTTCGTTGGCCGAAAGAACGGACGGAATATATCAGTTGTTTCTGCTGCCCGCCGAATACATTGCGTACATTGTGTCAGGCACAGAATTACGCCTACACATTGAGTCCGGAAGGCATTTACTGTAACTTGTATGGTGCAAATACGCTGACTACGACTTGGAAAGACAAAGGAGAACTGGCATTAACACAAGAGACGGATTATCCCTGGGAAGGAAAGGTACGTGTAACGTTGGATAGAGTTCCTCGTAAAGCAGGTGCTTTCTCGCTCTTCTTACGTATTCCTGAATGGTGCGAAAAGACTACGCTCACAGTGAATGGACAGCCGCTGCAAACCAATGCAAAGGCAAATTCGTATGCGGAAGTAAATCGTACATGGAAGAAGGGGGATGTAGTGGAGCTGGTGATGGATATGCCTGTCCGTTTGCTCGAAGCTCATCCGTTAGCAGAGGAGATTCGTAATCAGGTGGTCGTGAAGCGCGGGCCGTTGGTTTACTGTCTGGAAAGTATGGATATTGCAAACGGGGAAAAGATTGATAACGTATTGATTCCCGCTGATATAAAACTAACTCCGAAGAAAATCACAATTGAAGGCAGTCCGATTGTTGCACTTGAAGGAATGGCACGTCTGGCATCTGCAACTTCGTGGGAAGGAGTGCTTTACCGGCCGGTTGTTCAGGCTGAAAAGACAGTAAATATCCGCTTGATTCCTTATTATGCCTGGGGAAACAGAGGAAAGGGAGAAATGACTGTATGGATGCCTCTTGCCAGATAGTCCGGATTGTTTAGTATACAGAAATGAAAAAAATCATGAAAAAGTTATTTGTAACGGCTGTATGTATCTTGTGCAGCCACTGGCTATTGGCCGGTGAGATATGGATTTCTCCCAAGGGCAGTGACTTCAACGACGGAACTCGTCAATCTCCTAAAGCCACGCTGACTTCTGCCTTGCGACAAGCACGAGAATGGCGCAGGACAGAGGATAACCGTATTCAAGGTGGAATCACAATCTATATGGAAGGTGGAACGTATGCCTTCCATGAACCGGTTTTTATCCGTCCGGAAGATAGCGGAACCAAGGAATCGCCCACAATCATTCGTTCGGTAGGCGATGAAAAGGTGATATTGAGTGGAGGAATCAGCATAAAAGGTTGGAAGAAGCAAGGGAAAGTTTGGGTAGCAGATGTCCCGGCATTTAATGGACGTCCATTGGATTTCCGCCAGTTGTGGGTGAATGGAAAAAAGGCAGTTCGTGCCCGTGATGTGGAGGATTTCGAAAAGATGAATCGCATTTGCAGTGTAGATGAAAAGAATGAAATTCTTTATGTGCCTGCAGTTTCCATTCGCAGACTTATTGATAATAAAGGGAATTTGAAAGCTAAATATGCCGAGATGGTATTACACCAGATGTGGTGTGTTGCCAATCTTCGGATTCGTTCAGTTGAAGTGCAGGGAGACAGCGCGGCAATACGTTTTCATCAACCGGAAAGCCGGATTCAGTTTGAGCATCCCTGGCCGCGTCCGATGGTGACGACGGACGGACATAATTCTGCTTTCTATCTGACAAATGCCCGCGAATTGCAGGATGTACCCGGAGAATGGTATCATGATATAGATGCCCGTAAAGTATATTATTATCCACGGGAAGGAGAGAAGATGCAGGAGGCGGAAGTGATCGTGCCTGCTGTTGAGACATTAGTACGGGTGGAAGGAACTTTGGACCGTCCTGTGCGTCATATTCGTTTTGAGAAAATTACTTTTTCCTATACTACATGGATGCGTCCGTCAG
>ERZ773116.3148-NODE-3148-length-12279-cov-4.801211_pt1 | contig 12279 bp, 15 predicted proteins | sample MGYA00580563_ERZ773116 | MGnify/ENA primary metagenome ERZ773116 (study PRJEB29015, sample SAMEA2737864) | human gut metagenome | biome: human gut; feature: human-associated habitat; material: faeces | place: China | collected 2012 ... | reverse complement strand
TTTACCCGGAAAACTGGGGATATGTCGAGGATCTTCTCTCCTACGTTGCCATCGGTGCACGTTCTGTCGAGGATCAGCAGCACCGTCTGACGGTCAGTGGTTTTGATGTCGCATCCGGTATGAAAAACCCGACCAGCGGCGACTTTTCTGTTATGCTCAACTCCGTATATGCAGCACAGCACCCACATCATTTCGTATACCGTGGTTACGAAGTGGAGACAAGCGGCAACCCGCTGACACATGTTGTTCTGCGCGGCGCAGTCAGCAAACACGGTAACTCCACACAGAATTACCACTACGAAGATCTGATCCGTCTGTGTGACATGTACGAAAAAATGGATCTTGTCAATCCGGCAGCCGTTGTGGACGTAAACCATTCCAACTCCGGCAAAAAATATAAAGAACAGATCCGTATCGTAAAGGAAGTCATGCACAACCGTCAGGTTTCTTCTGAAATTCAGAAGATGGTAAAAGGTGTTATGATCGAGAGTTATATTGAGGAAGGCTCCCAGAAGATCGGCGAACACATCTACGGTAAATCCATCACGGATCCTTGCCTTGGCTGGGAAGATTCCAAAAATCTGATTTATACGATTGCAGATATGTGCCGTTAAGATTTTTTACCTGTACCGGCAGCTTCTTGAAATCTCATAATGAAAAAAGGAACTCCATTTCTGTGAGTTCCTTTTTTATTATTCATGACAATAGAGTGTTTGCAGAACATGCATTCTATTGTTTCTACTACTATCCTCTCGGATGTGCTTTCAGATACACTTCCCGGATTCTTCCCTGCCCCATCTGCGAATAAATCTGTGTCGTAGAAATATCAGAATGTCCTAACATCTCCTGCACCGACTTTAAATCTGCTCCATTGCTGATCAGATGTGCCGCAAACGAATGGCGCAGCGTATGCGGTGTGATCTCCGATTCGATCCCCGCCTTCTTCCCATAAAACTTGATCAGTTTCCAGAAACCCTGACGGCTCATTGCACCACCGGTACAATTCGTAAACAGCCACGGACAGTCCGCCTGGCTGATCAGATGATCTCTTCCATCCTGCATATATCTTGTCAGTGCCTCCCTTGCGACATTCCCAAATGGAATGATCCGTTCTTTATGGATATCCGTACAGATCACATACTCCATCTGAAGATTCAGATCCGAGACTTTTAACGATATCAGCTCCGACACACGGATCCCTGTCGCGTAAAGCAATTCAAGCATCGCCTTATCCCGCAGCTCTTTCGGTGTATTTCCGGACGGCTGCTCTAACAAAAGCGTCACTTCTTCCGTGGTCAGGATACGCGGCATCGTTTTTTCAATCTTAGGTGCTTTCAAACGCCATGCCGGATCCGACTCGATTCTCCGCTCCTTTTCAAGAAAATGAAAAAAAGCTTTCATTGATGCAATGCTCCTTGAAACCGTCGCCGGTTTCCGTCCTTCACGTTCTAAAAACATAACATATGCATTCAGATTTGTCTCCGTAACGGCAGACACCCCGTATACATTCTGCGCTTCCAGATATTCATTCATCTTGCGGAGATCACGTTCATAGGAAACCTCCGTATTCTTTGATGTCTGTTTTTCATTGTGAATATATTCAATAAAATCCATAATGTCATGTGTCATGTTTTTTTCCTGACTTTCTTTTTATCCTGTGTATTTTTTCATTATAATGATAAGCAGACCGAAAAGCAATCTTTTCAAAAATTTTTTACGATCATCTTAAGGAGCGGAATATTGATATAAGCTTCTGCAAATACGCCGCCGATTACCAGTATTACTGCCACCCCATAAAATACAACAGATTCCACCGCCTGTTTTATGCGGATTTTCGGATTACATACCGGTGACCGGTACTGTCTGCTGTTTTTGCCACAAAAGCGGCACCATAGTACCGCAGCCACATAAAAAAATGCCTGTGGAAGCAGACCGACAAACGCAACTGCAACACCACGGATTCCAAGATCCGCAATCGCCATTGCAAGAAAAAATCCAAATGTTCCTGTCAGAAGACACAACCATACCGTCGATGCCACCGCATATCCACACCCTTCCCCAAACAAAAAGAAAAAAAATGCGAACTTTCCCCGTTTCCAAAGCAGCAGCCAGAACAGTCTTTCCGGTGAAATGCTGCTATATGCGAACTGTTCTAAAATCCATATATTTAATATCCGGCAAAGATCCCCTGTCTTATACTTTAACAGGTTTGCAAGAAAAACACCCACAAAAAATACAGGCAGAAACAGGCATCCTTCTTTTTTCACACACGCCCCACATACACTTTTCTTCAGTTTATGCGTTTTTCTCCTGATTCAGAAGATTTTTATATGCCAAAAGTGCAGAAACTGTTTTGGCATCCTGTAATTTTCCATCGTAGATCATCTGACAGAGTTCATCGATGTCATGTGCCTCGACATCAAGGAACTCTCCCTCATCTAAATGCTGATGTCCCGGTTTTAAATTACGCGCTAAATACACATCAATGAACTCGTCACAAAATGCAACTGTTGTTTTAAGTGACAAAAGACGCGTAAGATCATCACTGCGGTATCCCGTTTCCTCCTCTAACTCCCGTGCAGCACACACCTTTGTGTCTTCTGTAACACTGTCTCTTGATCCCGCCGGTATCTCAAGTGTCATACGGTCGATTGCATTCCGGTACTGACGCACCATCAGAATCTTTCCGTCTCCGCGTACCGGAACAACGGCTGCCGCCCCTTTTCTGTGTGAAATAAAATCCCATTCTTCGAGTTTTCCGTCCGGCAGCTGCATCGTATCTGTATAAATATCCAGAATGGCTCCATTTTTTACCAGTTCTCTTTTTACTCTCTTAACCTGTTGGTCCATACAATATTCCTCCGCTTCAATATATTCCAAGTCTGTTATTTTTTTACAGTATCTGTTCTTATTGTACCACCCTCTGCCTTTATTTTCCATCTACTTTTATACAATTTGGACACGACGAAGGCGACTTGTTACTGTTCGCAGGCAAGTGAATGGCATAGCACCGGACACTGACACACCTTTCCATCAGCTCTTATCACGTGCGTATGAACAGATGTACTTGGCAAAACAACGTCTAAAAGCAAAAAATAAAGCGGCAGATAAATAAAACGTTAAAACTTTCCTCTTCTCTTTCCAAAAAAGATTAAGGAATACACAAAAATCTCCCTTTTATAAGTTTGACTGTTATACTGATAACATCAAATTTACGAAAGGGAGATTTTACTATGACAGTCATTGAGATTGTTTTTTCTGTCATCGGGATTGGCATTATCATCGGAGGGTTTGTTTACGCAATTTACGATTCTTACTGTCAGTCAAAAGATTATCGTACATCCAGAAAAAAATAAGCTGCACACCTCTGTGTGCAGCTTATTTTTATGCCATCATACGGATACCATTTCTGATATTCTGACCTTCCATCACTTTCATGTTTCTGCCAGTCTGATTTTCCAGCATCTGCATGCCACCTTTCTCAGCCTGACTCTCCAACATCCGGTATCCTACCCGCGGGACCGTTGTAATATACTCCGGTTCTAAAGGAGAACTTTCTATTTTTTTCCGGATATTCGTCATATTGACACGAAGAATCCTGCTGTTTTGCTCTGCATATGGTCCCCATATTTTTTCCAAAAGCATCTGATATGTTACAACCGTACCAGAATTTAACGCAAGACTTTCTATGATCCGGTATTCCACCGGTGAAAAATGAACCTCCGTTCCTCCAAGCAAAACCTGTCTTTTTGTAAAATCAACCTTAAGATTTCCTGCCTCGTAATATGTATGCGCACCTGCCGAAATTCTTCTGCGTAATGCGGAAAAAATCCGTGCCGCAAGTTCCTTCTCATGAAACGGTTTTACCATATAATCATCTGCTCCGGCATATAATGCCTCCACTTTATCAAGGTAGCTGCTCCGTTCCGACAGGATTATAATCGGGCAATCCGTCCACTCCCTGAACCACTGGATCAAGGTGATCCCTTCCATATCAGAAAATTTATTATCCATCAGAATCAGATCCGGACAGACACCGGTACTCATCTCCATTCCCTGTTTTCCACTTCCTGCAATATAAATCTTGTAATTTTCTTTTTCCATTGCCCTGCGGATCAGATAAGAAATGCTTGTATCCTCATCGATCAGTAATATTTTTGCTCTGTCACTTATTCTATTTTCTATCACGTTAATACGCCTCCTGTAATATCATCTTTTTATTCAATTACAGGAATACGTTTTGCCTTCTTACCATCAACAAGATGTATGTATTTTATATTCTGCCACAGTATGATCATATGGCTGCTAAATCTTTTTAGTGCCATATGCAGAATAACTGCTGGGATCATTAAAAGTACATATACTTCTACTAAAAACCGTAACATCTGAAAACGGCTCTGATTCTGTTCACCCAGCGCAGCTTCACTCTGTGTCGTTCGCGCCAGTGTAGCCGCCGGTGTTTCTTCCGGGAGACCGCATGCCTGACGTTCTGCTATTTCCGGTCCCGTCAACCGGTCTGTGTGATATTCTTCTAGTTCACATTCCCCTGCCTGGTCTGCATTTTGTCCTTCTATTCCATACTTCAGGAGCCCGCCTGCGGTCAGCTCAAAACTCTGTGGTGTCTTTTCATACAAATGCAGTGTATCTGTCTGCGGTAAAAACTGAAAGAAAGATATTACGATAAATCCAATCAGGATAAACAGAAACCACTTATGCTGTTTTACTCTCTGCATTTGCCACACCACCTTTCTTTCACTCATTTTCAGATGTATTTTAACATATATTTTACATCCTGGCACTATTTTTTTTCAGAATTCCGTCTTTCTCTGATTCCATATATGCAAAAACTGCCGTACCTGTCATTTATGACACCGGTACGGCAGTCTCTTTATTTTTCATACAATAGATCGCACGCTCTGCGAGCAACCCCATTGTCACGAATTACTTCGCGTAATCTGTATCATTATGTTTGAAAGCATTGATTTTACTATGGTTTAACCTACTTATTTTTATATTTTTTTAATTTTGCACCAATTTTGCACCAGTTATTTTGTTATATTGCAACGTTCATTTTTTTTATTTCTTCTGACATATGATCATCTGTGACATGTACATATAAATCCATTGTAACTTGAATAGATGAATGCCCGAGTATCTTTTGCAATGTTTTTGGTTGTACTCCTTTTTCTATACATCTTGTAGCAAAAGTATGCCTTAATGAATGCATATAACAATGTTCAAATATTTCATATTCACCTCCAAGAGCATCTGCCTCTCTATCCTTATTGATATTTTTTACAATACGAATCATTGTAATTCTAAATGTAGATGCACCAACCGGATTGCCATTTATTGTAGAAAACACTAAATCATTCCATTCGTTATGCCATTCAGAACTTTGATGTTTTAATTTATATTGAAGTTTTTGCTGATCTAGTAGTATATTTTTAGCTTCATCTGTTAGTGGAACTTTTCTTTTACTACTTTTTGATTTGGGGATTCCATAATAAAAACCACCTTTTTTACTATCTTGTAATAATGTTCTCTTTACATATAAAAAACCAGAATCCAAATCAATGTCCGACCATTGCAATCCACCAATTTCCCCACATCGCAATCCCGTCTCAAGAACAAGCGAAAAAGCATTATAATATATAGATTTTTTTGCATATTTAATAAAATCTCTTTGCTCGTCTCTTGTAAGAACTCTTCGGTTATTTTCATCATCATCTACGTTTCGTTTTTTTAGTTTTAAATTGTCAGCAGGATTTCGAATAATGTAACCGTTTTCAACAGCTCCTTTAAATAAAGCATGAAGCGTTATCATCGTTAATTCCATTGTCCCATAAGAATATTTTCCGTCATCAAACATTTTGTTTAATATTTGCTGACAATTTATATTCTTTACATCTGCCAAAGGTATATTACCTATATATTCTTTAATATTATTCTTGTAACGATTGGAATAATTTTTTTTAGTATTATTTGCAACAATCCCTTCTTTATAATTATTCAACCAAAAATCAAACCACTCATCAACAGTCATGTTACAATTGTTCAACAGACTATCTTTGTATTTGGCTTCTGTTAGCCAATTACGAGCTTCTGTAATTTTATCAAAGTTTTTTTCTTTACGTTTGCCATTTACAGACGTAAATCTTGCTTGATATCTACCATCTTTTCTTTGATTTAAACCCATTCCAAGCTCTTTACCTTTTAAATCTTTACCCATTTGTTACTCCTTTCTATGGGAAAAGACCAAACCTATATGAACAATATATCACAAAGTCTGGTCTTTTACAAATTTTTATATGTACGATTTATTTTCTAAATACTTTTCAAATTGCTCACGTTTAAATAGAATTGTTTTGCCGTTGTGCAACGTATAAATATTTCCTTCTTCTTTTGCAAGTTCATATAATTTATCTCTTCCTATGTTAAAATAAGCACTTGCTTCATTGATAGTTAAATTGAATTTTTCTTCGGGTGAAAGTTTAATCATATTACGCCTTTCCAGTAGAACCAAATGATCCTCTATTAACATCATTTAAATGTTCAATCTCTTCAAGCTCAATATCTGGCTGAATTTTATTAATGCGGAACTGACAGATTCTATCATTCTTGTTTATAATAGTATCTTCCATAGCAATTACTGGATAAAGCCACTGATCATTATCTCCACTATATGAGTTGTCAATTACCGCAAAAGAATTTGTCTGTAATACTTTAAAATTCTTATATGTGCTGCTTCTCGGTACAATATTAGCTTCATATCCGTCTGGTAACTTCATTCCAACACCCAGCGGAATCAAATGAAACTCGCCTTTCTTCAGATGAACTGTTTCGGCAGAACGAAGGTCAATCCAATCACCTTTGCTGATTTTTCCAATTCTATCAATTTCGTTATCAAAATATTTAATCTTAATTATCTCCATTTTCTTTATTCTCCTTTGATTCTATTCTTTTTTGTAATTCAATGATGCGATAATATAAATCTGTCAATAGCGAACACATAACAGTCATTGTTAAAAACATTCCTATTACTATTCCTGAAATAAGTGTAAAGAGTATAAACAAGTCATTAGCCATCTGCTCCACCGCCTTTTACGATCTCGATTATATCAGTCAGCATTCCACCACATATACTACTGCGGAAGGTTGCATGATGATTGCTTGGTTTTGTTATCTGATTCTAAAATTTAAATGTTAGGCGAACCGAAGAAATTTTCACTATATTTTTAATAGGAACATATTTATTTAATAACACTTTTTCTATGACATCTATTCCATATTCCTATAAGTTTAGGTATCCAATCGAACTCTTCTTCTTTTATTGTTCTAACGCAATCACATTCTATATAATATTTATTTTTGTTTGATTCTATAATTTCGCCTTTTCCACACATATAACACTTGCAAATATTTTTGTTATATTCTTTTATTTTTTCTCTTTTTCTTTCTCTTTCTCTGTATTTACATATTGGGCATCCGTCATCTCTATAATTTTCTACATATTGTATTGGAGAATTACATCCATAATGACCTAAATTCCATGAATCATATCCATATACGGGGGTTAAATCATATACAGTACCGCATACACTACACTTTCTTTGTTCTTCCATTGTTTTCCTCTCTATATATTATTTATCTTTAATCACAATATAAAACTACTTTGTTTTGAGTGAGAGATTGTTTCACGTCAATTACTCGTTGATTTTTTGAACCCCTCCACTTCAATGTAAGGTCTTTTAAATTGTCTACATACTCTCCATCAATACAGATATCTATATTAGAAATAATTTCATTTCTTCGATTCCAATTTAAAAACTCTTTTTCTTTTCCTACACCTGATGGCATTCTACTATATACAAGTTGTTCCCATGTATACCCCGTATACAACCATATTGTTTTCTCAGGAAAAGAAATACGGATTTGTTTGACTAATTTGAGGACTTCATCAAGATTATTTTCGTGTAGTGGATCACCACCACTGAAAGTAATGCCTGATATATAGTCTTTAGACAGTTCGTTGAATATCTCTTGTTTTGCCGATTCGTCAAATGGAATGCCACTATCAGGATTCCATGTTTGAGGATTTTGACAATTATAACAATGGTGAGAACAGCCTGAGAGCCATAAAACTACCCTCAAACCAGTGCCGTTGCATACATCTTCATGCTCTATTTTGAGATAATTCATTTTAAATTACCTCCTTGTCATAGTCTGCTACAATGTCATCACACGTAAAACCATACTTCTTTTCGGCTTCTTTTCTAACATTTACAGCATCATTAAAATTTGTATAATCACCTAAGTATTTGGTTTTATAATTAACAGTTATATATACTGTCCACATATTCTTTTCTTTGTTGTAACTTACCCCTGTTTTACCAGAAGTATTTACTTTGCTTAAACCTCTATTGTGGGAATTTCTTTGATTAGATTTTAGAATGATATTGCATTTTCGATTGTCGTCAGTATCACGAGATAAGTGATCTGGAATTGAATTTGACGATTCATATTCACCATATTTTATTTCTGCAATTACTTGATGAATCATTAAAACAGATTTATTGTATTTATCATCTATTTTTACATTTGTCACCCAATAACCTTTGTCGATATTGCCACGTTTATCAATTTTACGCCAATGCCATCTTTTAACAATGTCGTAATCATCTTTGTCAATAAGACACTTGTTATTATTATCGTCTAATAAATAGTATGTATTATCGCCATTATCAATAAATTTATTTGTTTTAGTAGAATATTCCTTGTTCCTTTTTGCGATTTGTTCAGAAGCATAACATCCACAAGATTGTGTATGTCCAGTTTTTAACTGATATCCTGTAACGCTTTTAATTTGTGGATTACCACAATCACATTTACATAGCCAATGTGCATTCACCCTAGTTCCATTTTTATACTCTTCTTCGTCACGTTGTAAATCTCTTCCAATTACAGTTAGTCTTCCGAATTTTTGTCCAGTTAAGTCTTCAACTCTTAAGGGATTGTTGAACTTGGAACATCCGCATGATTTAATATGTCCACACTGAATAGCAGCTAATTGATTTGGTGGTGGGATTTCGCCACAGTCGCATTTAGTTCTAACATATATTCTATGATATTTCTTATTAAAGTAACTGTCATATGATTTTTCATAGTCAATATCTGTTATTGTCAGTCGATTGTACTTCTTTCCTATTTCCAACTTTGCTTTTTCTATTGCTTTATTATAAAATACAATTCTTCGCTTTTTCTTTGTTTCTTCTGTTAAAATTCTTCCTATAAAAATCACTCCTTAAAATAAGTAGTAGAGGAATTTTTATATTATCCTCTCTACTTATTTATTCTCTTATTATTTAAAAGTTTCGTGTGAAACTCTCATCTCTACCTCTTGCTGTTTACCTTTGTTGAATGCGCTCTTGTAATCACCTGTAAGATAACCAGTTACTCTGCGAAGTCGTCTAATCTCTTTACATCCACACATAGGACATTCGTCAGCAATATCATCTGTATATCCACAATTGGTGCACATGTCATTTGGAACATTTATTGCAAAATAAGGTACGTCTTTATCCATTGCATAATTTACGATTGTTTCAAGTGCATCAATATTATTTTTTACGCTACCATTAAGTTCCGTATAAGTAATACATCCTGCACGACTATATCCTGTAAGCTGAGATTCAATATCAATTTTTTGCGTTGGTGTAATTTCAACCCACACAGGAACATGGACACTGTTAGTAAAGAAATCTTTATCGGAAACATTAGGAATTACACCATACTTATTCTTAAATTTTTGCATTGAGGTATAACATAAATTCTCGGCAGGACTAAAATATGTTCCAAAATTAAGCTTATATTCATTTTTGAACTCAGTACATCTATCGTAGAATAACTTTTCAATTCTTTTAGCAAGTTCCATGCCTCTATCTGTTGTATGGTCACATCCAATAAGAATCTGAAGTGTTTCTGCTAATCCAATCTGTCCGACACCCAAAGTCCCATGTTTTAATGCAGATGCAATCCCTTCTTCTGGGATATAACCTTCCATTACACCATTTTCGTACATAAATTTTGCTGAATCTGGTGACTGTGAACAAATCCATTCAAATCTTTCAAGCAACATATCTTTTGCTTCATGGATTTTTGTGTCAAGAATATCCATAAATTCTTCTACAATATTAGAAGTTCCATACATTTCTTGTTCTTGTGCAGTATTACTTTCAGCTTCCATTGCTAAAGTAGGCATAATAATTGTCACAGGACAGATATTACCTCTTCCATCTTTCAATTGACCAAATCCATTAATGTCCCATGTATTAGCGGTACGGCAACCCATTGTGCTGAAATATGTCTTCGGATCGTTTTTATCATATTCCTCATTACCAGACCAATCCACATTAGCATAGTTTGGATATAATCTCTGAGCAGTTGAACGTAATGCTAATCTAAATAAATCATAGTTCGGATCTCCTGGTTTTCTATTTACATCTTTCATACACTGGAAAATACAACATGGGAAAATTGATGTCTTATGCAACTTACCAATACCTTTAATAGAAACATCAAGTAATGCTTTAGTTACCATACGCCCTTCTGGTTCTGTACATGTTCCATAATTGATTGAAGTAAATGGGAGTTGATTACCTGAACGGCTCTGAAGAGTATTAAGATTATGATAAAGACCTTCTACTGCTTGATATACTTCTTTAGTTGTCATGTCCATTGCATATTTATATACCTCTGAATCAATAAGGTAATATTCTCCATTTGTGATGGATGGATTATCTCTTTTTATATCTTTTTCATTCATTGATAACCAATCTTCATCCATATGTTCTATATATTTCATTCCTACTAAGTAATGTTTTCCAAAACTTTTTCTTACATATGGAATCATTGTCCAGTCAAGATGAGTGGCAGCTACACCTCCGAACTGCTGTAAAGACTGTAACTGAAATATAACAGCCACCAACTGAAATGCGGTACTTACTGATTGAGCAGGTCTTACATCCGTTTGTCTTGTATTAAATCCATTGGCAAGTAATTTATCAAATGGAATACTTAGACAGTTATGCATTCCAACGGCATATGAGTTAAGATCATGTATGTATATCTCATTGTTCAAATGATTATTTCTTGACATTTCTGACATGCAATTATCTAATGCATACTGTTTTAGCACAGTATCACTTGCCTCCCCAACTCTACCTCCAAATGATTTTTCATCAATATTGGCATTTTGATTTTGAATGTTTGATGCTGTAAGTTTTTCTTTGATAGACTTCATAAGATTAGTATTCTGTTCACGCACTCTCGTTCTGTCATTTCTGTAAATCACAAATGCTCTAGCAACATCTTTGCGCTTGCCATCCATAAGCATCGTTTCAATAATGTCCTGAATATCTTCAACATTCATAGGCTTCTTATTTAATGATTCAATGTGATTTGTAATTACTGTAGCCTTTCTTTTTGCTTCTGGTGTAATTTCACCATCTACCTCATCGAAAGCAGCAAGAACCGCTTTTATAATTTTGTTACGGTCAAAATCAACTTTTCGACCATCTCTTTTAATTACTTTTGTCAATATGTATATCCTCCTATCTGTTTCTCATAATTCCATCCAAATTATAGTGGCTTAGAAATTCATCTAATTCGTCAGAAGTCTCAGGATTACCAGCTAAGAACTCTTCTACATCTTTGCCAATGGTTGGATTATTGTTCCATACTGTCACAATGTCACTCAACACATCGTACATACTTCTGAATTCATCATCGTTATCTGGATTTCTTGTAGCAACGCCCAATGTATTGATATACTCTTCTGCTTTTAATAAATCATTTGTCATTGTTGTTTTGACTTCATATTCTGCTTTACTAATATTCATTTTTATTTCTCCTTTAATGTAATTTAATCGGCATATCAATCCCAATCATATTTATGAATATTTTCATAAGTCTCATTACTGCCAATTTCTTTTAGAAATTTGTCAAATTGTTTCTCAGACATGTTATCATCAGGTAAAAATCCGTCATATACCATTTTAATATCTTCAGCATGTTCTAAGCTACTCAGAGCTTCTTTTCTTGCTTTCTTTAGAGCCATATGAATATATTGTTCTTTTGTAATATTCCATTTTATAGGTACATCATACATACCATCGTAGAAACAATACAATCCATTAGGTTGCTTTACTAACATTTATTTTACCTCCACTTGAAATCAACCTTTCTTTGTATTTTTAGCATAAGATAGATCAAGTTATA
>ERZ773116.3147-NODE-3147-length-12279-cov-30.795648_pt1 | contig 12279 bp, 11 predicted proteins | sample MGYA00580563_ERZ773116 | MGnify/ENA primary metagenome ERZ773116 (study PRJEB29015, sample SAMEA2737864) | human gut metagenome | biome: human gut; feature: human-associated habitat; material: faeces | place: China | collected 2012 ... | reverse complement strand
CAATCCTAACTTCTTGCTAAAGAAGTATTTATTAAGCGACCATTCTGGGCGCACGTGCATAGATTTGCGTGGTCTGAATGTTGTTGTGACCAAGCATTCTGCTGATAGTCTCTATCGGAACACCTTCTTCGAGCGTAACGAGCGATGCGAAACTGTGCCGTCCAACATGATAGACCAAATCCATACTTATGCCAGATAGTACTCGGAGACTTTTCATGTTACCTCTCAGCACTCGAAATTCCTGTGGCGGTAAAAGAGTAGGTCTTGTCGGGTCTTTGTATTTCTCCAACATGGCAAGCGCCTCTGGCAGTAACTTCACACGTGCAAGCATCTTGTTCTTCTTTCTGTGGTATTTCAGCCAAAGGCTACCCTCCTCATCACGAAAGAGGTTTTCTTCCGTGATGGAAACAGTATCGGCATAAGCCGTGCCTGTATAGCAGGCGAAAAGAAAAAGGTCACGGGTCAAAGCCAACGATTTTCTTCGCTCTGGTATTTCGAGGTCACGAATTTTCAGGAAGTCCTCATGTGTCAATGCCTTTGGTGGATTCTCTTTCTTTTGAGGTAGCTTGAAGTGCATGAAATGATAACGCTCGGAGTGTCCTGCCTTGAAAGCTATTCGGCAGGTCTTCTTCAAGATGGCGAGATAGTGGCGGACTGTATCAAGTGCAAGACCTCTCTCGTCCAAGCAAAAGTCCATGTACTCACGGATAAACTGCTCGTCAAGCTCACCGAATGCCACATCGTCAGTTCCATAACGCTTCTTGACGAACAATACCAATGTCAGGCGAGTGTACTGATAGTTTGGGAGCGTGCCTTTCTTGTAGTCGATGCCGATTCTTGACTCAATGTCCGCAATGATGGCGTCAAGCTGCTTCAACAAGGTCATCTGAGTGTCTGCACTGCATTGAAAAAGATCCTTTATCGCCTTTGCGTCAAAATCCGTCTTGCGCTCCACAAGTGACTCGTAGGCTGAGTTTATTGCCAGCAACAGCTTGTCAATCTTGGCGTTCACTTCCACAGCCTCCTTGCTCTTGCCGTCAAGTCTGCTCTCCCGTGGATTCCATAACTTTGGCGTACATGACAACTTGCAACCGAACTGCGCCATTGTTCGGTTGAGGGTGATGCGTCCCATGATGGGAGCCTTACCGTTCTTGTCCAATCCGCTCTTTTTGAGGTAGAGCAGCACCTTGAATTTTTCAACTTTCATCTGCTTACTTTTTTAGTTTGCAAAAATAATCAATCAGTAAGCATTCTCTGTCATTGAAAGTTGTGCAGAACAGTGCAACAAACACTGGTGACAAACTATTTGTTTTTCACCTCGTTAGCAGTGTTGGTTTCGGTAACTGACCGCTAACGGTTTGGTAACTGAAATAACTCAATATCCTGCTTGGCTTTGCTTTGCAGCCAATTGGCAGAATTATGAAATATTGCTCATTCTCAACCACTTGCAGTTCATTTCTCTCATCTTCACTTTCCGTTGCTTTTGCTCAAATTGTGCATTGTACACGTCATACATACGCTACCCTGTCACTGGCCCTCGGTACAGATATTATTACTATCAAGAATGTACTCGGACATAAACAGGAAAGTACCACAATGCGATATACCAAAGTCGTGAACCCTTTAAAGGAACAAGCTGCAAAACGATTAAGCATTAATACAATCAGTCAAAACACGGAACAATATGAAAAAGGCAATTTCTAAAATCAATCCATTCAGATATGCAAAAAAGTTGCATATCGGTTATATCTGGCTAATAGCAGTGCTTCTGCTATTAGTCGTTGGTGTTATCTGCTCAGGAGCAAAGGTGTATAAATACAGTCCCATACTCTCGGTTGTCTCCTACTCTTTGGCCGCTATCAGCCTTATAGCTATAGTTATTATGATAGTGCGGAAAACCTCCGATATGAAGATTCAAAGTGAACTGGACAAATATATTCTTGTGCTGAATGAGCATAAGGATGATCAGGCATGGTTACATAAAGAACTTACATATGTCAATATGAGAATATATAACAAGACAAACGGACATTTATACCGGTGCAAGAAAAAACTGCTGGAAGAATACAAAAATGAGGCAAACAATGAAAGTGTAGCCGAAGAGCTGATGGTACGACTTAAAGAACAGGAAAACCGCCATCAACAGCAGATCGAAAAGATAGAGGAACTTCTCGTAAATGACCAGAAGCCATTACAGTATTATCTGGATGCAATAGAGAATAACGGCAATGATAATCCGGCCGATGAGAGATCTACAAGATTATGCAAACTGTTTTCCTTTATTTATAATTATATCAGCACGGAATTGGACGATTGTCTCAAGCCTTATGAAATTGAATATTTTAAGAAGTATGCCTTTGCTCAAATTACAGGCATGCCAATAGAGGAAGATATACAATACCCGATTTCTGAAATCTACAGAATGTCAAAGACTGACTTGGGAGCTTTCATTCATAACCTCTATATAATGTGCCACTATTGTAGAACAGACCTAAAGAAAACCGATTTCTTCAATGGGTGCCAGAAGTTCATATCAGCTTCTTTCTGCACTGCCAATGTATTATTCAAGAACAGTACAAGACTGGCTACCAATTCCCGTATTGAGGCCATAAATATGAAAAAAAGCAATTTCTTCAGCGAATATCTGAAAGAAATCCAGTAGAAACAAATAAAATCCTTATAACTGAAGATTCCTGTAAAACTGTATTTAAAGTTTTATGGGAATCTTTTTTGTGTCAGCCGGACACATATAAATCATAGTATAAACACGCAGAATTACAGTATATTACATTGTAGTTGTTAAAAGTTTGAGGAAAGCATGAGGACCGCATGAGGAATTCATGAGGACATGCTTTTTTATCCATCATTTGCCATTCTTTTGCAGAGAAATCAAATTTTTACAAATGATGAAAAACGAAAACAATGTTTTTGGCAAAGTTACACATGATAACTTGCCGCAGGCTGTAGAGCACCTCATAAAAATGATGGAGGAACAGGCTCAGAATTCTAAAAATAACATGTCGGTGGAAGATGATGAGTATCCATCGAGGAAGTAAGTTCTCTTATAAAGAAAAGCGTGAGCACCATTTACCGGTATACTTGTCAAAACAGTATTCCTCATTCTAAGCAGGGTAATACACTCCATTTCTACCGGTCTGAGATTCTTGAATGGATGAAGATGCACAAGAAGAAATGTATTAATGAACTCTCTGATGAAGCACACATTGAGTCTTTCAGGGTATTAAACCGTGATTAACAGGTATGGGAGAAAGTAGAATAACTCCAAGTGGTATAATAAATGACGCTGTCAGCATGATAGGCAAAATGAACGACTCTTTATTTCCTATTGATGTTTTCCCCAATAAGATAAGAAACATCATTCTGAATATGTATGAGTACCTGGCATTTCCTATTGACTACACTGCCTGCAGCATGATGACAGCCATTTCCACTTGTATAGGCAATACACATATCCTTCATTTCAAAACGGGATGGGATATCAAGTGTATCATATATATGGCTCTCGTCGGAAGGCCGGGTGCCAATAAAAGCCATCCTCTGAAAACAGCCTTCGAACCTCTGTTCAGATTTGATAAGGAGCAGAAGGAAATATATAACGAAGAGTACAGAAAGTATGAATCAATAATGAGCTTGAGTAAAAAGGAACGTCTGGAACAGGGATTTGACATGTTTCCCAAAGAACCTGTACGCACCCGATTTCTGGTTTCTGATATCACACAGGAAGCTATGGCAAAGTCTATATCAGAGAATCCGCGTGGCATTTGCCTTTACATGGATGAACTCCAAGGATGGATCAATAATTTCACACGCTATAACAAAGGTTCGGAAGAACAGTTCTACATATCACTGTTCAATGGGTACATGTATATTTCCGACCGTAAAATGAATACAAACAATATCATGATTGACTCTCCGTTTTCCAATGTGATAGGCACAATTCAGCCGGAAATACTTATCGATACATTCAAAGGAAGTAAAAGCAATAATGGTTTCCTTGACCGTATTCTTTTTGCCATACCTGAAATTCAGGATAAGTTATACTGGAAAGATGATGATATTGACATGAGCCATTTCAATGAATGGAACACAATCATGCAATCGTTCATCAGGATGAAAATAGAACATAATGAGCACGGGAATATAAATCCTACAAGACTGGAATATGAACCTGGAGCCAGACGAAAGATTATGGAATGGCAGCATCAATGGGCAGATATGTTGAACATGGAGGAATCGGATAAAAGACGCAGTATATACAGCAAATTTGAGACTTACATTCATAGATTCTGCCTGATTATACAACTGTGCAAATGGGTATGTAATGAAGGTGACAAAAACTGCATTGATCTTGACAGTGTACTGAAATCCATACGTCTGGTGTCCTATTTTAAAAATACCGCCCTGCAGATATGCTCCATGATTGAAGGTGTGATGCTCACTCCCAAACAGACAGAACTGTTGGAAAAGCTGCCGGATAAGTTTACACGTTCTGAAGGATTGGAAGTAGCCGTCTCCATGAACTGGAGTACCAGCACGTATGACCGTTTCCTGAAAAAAGCAACAGGAACTTACCTTTATCACGAATATGGAAATTATAAAAAAGCACAATGACAAAGTGATAAAGTGACAAACTAAGGCTGACTTTATCACTTTGTCACTTTGTCAATCACTAAAAACAGAAAATTATGGAAAACTTCAGATTTATATTGGAGCCGTACAACAGGCACCAGAGAAACAGATACACCTGCCCCTCGTGCGGAAAGCATCGTGAGTTCACCCGTTATATTGATACCCAAGGGGCTATCTTCTTTCCCGAATATGTAGGAAAATGTAACAGAATCAATAATTGTGGTTATCACTATACTCCCGCAATGTATTTTGATGAACATCCGGAATGTAAAGAATACAATAAATCATTCCCTGTTGTAAAAGATAAGAAACCTGTTGTATGTCATCCAAAACTTCCTCCTGTACGCCGGCTTACCGACACATCTTTTATACCAGATGAAATTATGCAGCAGACAATGAAATGCTATGAACAGAATAACCTGTTTCTGTATCTTGCCAATCATCTGGGTTATGAGTCAGCACTACGTCTGATGAAGACTTACCATGTAGGTACCGCCAGGAAATGGAAAAATGCTACGGTATTCTGGCAAACAGACATATCCGGAAAAATAAGAACCGGGAAAATCATGCAGTACAATGCAGAGACAGGAAAACGTATAAAAGAACCTTATGCACATGTTTCATGGGTACATACAGAGCTTGATATACCAGAATTCCACTTACAACAATGCTACTTTGGAGAACATCTCTTATACAACAGCAGGAAACCCGTTGCCATAGTGGAAAGCGAAAAGACTGCTATCATTGCTTCATTCTATATACCGGAATATATCTGGCTTGCAACGGGAGGTAAAAACGGATGCTTCAACGAGCAGAATTTTGGCGTACTCAAAGGCCGGAATATTGTTCTGTTCCCTGATATCGGAATGACACAGGAATGGAAAGAAAAGTGTATGCAGATGAGAAAAAGAAACATCCGTACTGAGATTTCCGAGTATCTTGAAGAAAATGCAAATGATGTTGAAAGGGTGAACGGATACGACATTGCCGACTATCTTATAAAGGTAAAATCAGGTGAAGCCGTTCTCCAATCCATGACTAGAAAGAATCCTGCCCTAAAACTTTTGATCGAGACTTTCGACCTGGAGCTGTCAGGTTTCGGTACTCAATAAAACTACGTTACCCATATCCAACAATATTCTGGGAAAAACGGAATGACAAAAGGAATGTAGTTTTTTCGGTTGGCAAGTTTATGTTTTGGTAATACCAAAACCTCTGAATCCATCCGGGAAATACCCAACAGAAATCAATTATAAACCGAAAAAAATAATCAACAGAATGGAACAAAAAAGCGACAACAAAAATAAGGCTATCGGTGGCAGACCTCCACTGGACAAAATGGAAAAACGTACAGAGATATTATCATTCAAATGTACCGTATTGGAGAGGCATATCATAAACGGTAAAGCCATGACAGCCGGTGTTACATTAGGTGAGTATATAAGAAATACAGCTATAAACGGAAATATAACAGCACGTCTTACACCTGAAGATGTAAAACTGATAAGGAGTCTTTCAGGCATGGCAAACAACCTAAACCAGCTTGCAAAAAATGCAAATACTTTCGGATATGTTTCAGTGTCAGAATCCGTATCAGAACTGGCTGATGAAATAGACAAAATCATTAAACTGATAAAGGCATGATGGGAAAGATTATGAAAAGGAATGACTTCGGTAAGATTGTAAATTATACGATGAAAGGCAACAATAAATCCAAGCTGCTTGCTACCGAAGGTGTACGTTCAGACAGCAAACAGCATATAGCTGAAAGTTTCAGTTGTCAGGCAGGTTTAAATACAAGGATCAGAACTCCGGTCTATCATATATCATTGAGCTTTTCAAAGCAAGACTCCGGAAAATTGACTGACGACCTTATGGTAAAGATTGCCGGAGAATATATGGAAAAGATGAATATCAAAAACACACAATATATTGTTGTAAGGCATTACGACAGAGAACATCCTCATATACATCTTGTAATAAACCGTGTGGACAATGACGGTAAAACCATAAGCGACAGCAATGACCGCATAAGAAACAACAAGGTATGCAGGGAACTGACAATAAAATATGGCTTGTATATGCCGAAAGGTAAAGAGAATGTCAAGTATGACAGGCTTCGTGGCAAAGACAAGCATAAGTATGAAATGATGTTTACCATACGCAAGGCTTTAGAGAAAAGTAATAATTGGAACGAGTTTAAAAAGAAGCTGAGCAGAGACAAAATTCATTTTACCATAAGAACAGACAGCAAAGGTAAGCCATGTGGTATAGTCTTTTCACGTGGCGAATATACATTCAGTGGTTCCAGGATAGACCGTAGTCTGAGTTATTTTAAAATAGCTAATATGCTAAACAAATATGAGAACAGTCTGGATACATCGAACTGCTTAGGAAATACCCAGCAAGACAAAATTCAGGAACAAGAAAAGGATACAGTCACACCAACAGAGCATGATGAAATATATGAAAATGACGTTATCTCTCCTACTGGTAATTCTATCATAAATGCTGTTGCAGATTTACTCCTTCAGCCTAATGCGGTAATTTCTTCAGGAGGTGGTGGAGGAAACAGTAACCAGTTGGATGATGATGAAAGAAAAAGGAAAAATCGTGAACATATTAGAAGTAGAAGAAGATGATCAAAAAAGAAATAGAAGGAGCCGCTCTCCTATCCATATACAATGAGCTTAAAGATGAAATAAAGGCCATACGGACAGACATTCAGCATTTGAATATTCAACAGCCCCAACAATCAGAGAACAACAAGGAATTGAATGCCATGTTGAAGGAAACGATTGTCAATGCTGTAAACGACACTATTAATGCCCACATAAACAGTAGAGAAAACTATGCCGATGAAGTTAGCAGAAGATGTAAGAATACTATTGATTTTGCAATTGAAAGGGAAACCAAACTGGTTAATAATGTGCTATTGCCCAAACTCTCCCCTATTGTTCAAGTCGATAAAAAGATTGATGCCATAAATGCAAAGCTTAACAGAATCGAAAATGACATACAGAAGATACCCAAAGATAATTTAGGTAATACCAATAATCATAGATTTTTCTACATAATGTTGGTTATTATTACTTGTGTGTTTTGGGTATTGGGGAATTTTCTTTACATGGATTTAAATCAAAGGTATAATGAGTTAAAGGAGAGGTATGAAATGGTGATGAGGAATATAAGTTCTGATAAAATAAAGAAATAAAAAAGGCCAAGTATATTCAGTATGCTATACCTCCAAATCGAGAATCTTCTATACTAAAATTGGGTATTTACTTTTTGGCAAATTTCTCTAAAAAATCATAAATAAAAACTAATAACGACTAATAATATTTTTTATAAATATTATTTTGCTACATAAAATACTGTAAGCATTCGGTAAACTACGTTGTAAATTTTGTGAATTAGTTCCGAATCGGTGCTATTAGTAGTCGATTCGGAACTAATAGTATCTATTCGTAACAAGTTTGATGGGATTTTATCCAATTACGTGGTAGAAGTTCTTCCATATTCTTCTCATCCCTCTGATAATATGGGATTTTGCTCAGGACATCTTCCATCCAGATTCTAGGGCCTACTTCTGCTGATTTGCAGGTGGCAATCAGTGAGTACACGATAGCAGCCCTGTATGCGGATGTATCGTTGTCACAGAACAGATAGCTCTTTCTTCCAAAGCCAAAGGTCTTATGGCATTTTCTATGCGGTTATCATCAATTTCGATTCTTCCGTCGTTTACGTATCTGGAAAGTTTTGGAAGGAGCGTGTACGTATATTCGATAACTTTACCCATACGGCTTTTAGGAAGCACTCTAAGATAAGCATCCTGCATCCACTTTTCAAATTCAAATATCAGCGGATAGGACTCACTGATACGTTTTTCCTTACGCTATTCAGTAGTGAGCCTTGCATCATTGGTTTCAGATTCTATCTTGTACAATTTACTAATGTAGTGTATTGCCTGTATGACCAGACTCCTGTTCTCTTCCAGAGCATCCACGTATTTTTTCTGACATGTGCCCAGCAGCCGGCCAGAGTGATTCCTTTCATCTGCTCAAACTGTTCTTAAGCTGCCTAGCCGTCACATTGCACAATGCCCCGGTAGCATCCCAGCAGTTCACGGGCTACCATACCCGAACGGCTTCCACGGTCATAATAGAACATGACGTCCCCAGTGATGCCATCGCGTACGCACCACTCATACCCCTTTTTCGCCTCATGTTTCTCATTACAGGAATGACACTTTCGTCCACTTGTATATACTCACTGGAGAGTATCTTCTGTTTGAGCAGGTTGTACAGCAGCTTGAGTTTCTCTACCGCCATTTCATACCATTCGCACATGGTAGATTCGCTTATGCTGATTCCTGATTCGCGATACTGTTGTATCAGACGGTAGAACGGGAGATGATATATGAACTTGCCGATGATAATGTCTGTCAGAACCGAGGAGCCTGCCATACATTTGCTGACCGGAACAAGAGGTAGAGAGTGAATCAGAATCTGCCTTTCCTCGGAGTATTTCTCCATATCGGATTTACTTATCACTTTGTGACGGATGGTCTTCAGGATATATAATTTTGCCGGAACACGTTCTAGGCGTAAACTCTCTTCCTTTCCGATTCCAATGAAATCATCCTTAAGCCTGCCTTCCTCGTCCGTTGTCCCTTCTGGGTAAAGATCAACAACCTCTACCGGAAGAGAAGATGTATCCAAGGGCTTGCGGGCCGGCTTCTCCTTGACTTTTATGGTTCTGGTGATTTCTTCATCGCTTTTGCGGACTTCCTCCTCCATCCGGGATATTTCCATGGAGGACACTTCTTCTTTTGAGAACAGAAGAAGCTAGTTAGGATCAAGCGGAAGATTTTTTTCGTTCATCCGTCCGAAGACTTTTTTCTGGAGCCAATACAGCAACTCCTCCAGCGAAGCAACCCTGCTGATAAGCATCGCTTTATCCTGGCGAAGCGTCTCAATCTCTTCCAATAAGGCTTTTTCCTGTTCTTCCGTAAGCATCTGTATCTCATTGTTTCACAATGTAAATATGCTAAAATCCAATGACATACAAAATCAAACAGAGTAAGAAAACGGCACTATTTTCGAAGTTTCTGCAGGTATTCAAGTCTCGTGCGGTGGGAGTAGCATACATATTCCGGAGCATACCCGTTCACTTTCCGGCAGCTTATTAGGGTATAAAACCATACCTTAAAAGCGTAATTTTTATCCGTTCATCCCCTAAAAGGATGAAAAAATGGATAACCAGACATTAAAATCTCAATTTTTCCGGAGCATATCCGTTCACCTCCGAGAATTGCAGGTTGTAGCACCCTTTTTCCGGAGCATACCCGTTCACTTTAGACGTATGCTTTCAGATTTTCCGGAGTATATCCGTTCAGCCGTGCATGGAATTGTGAGCGTATATCTTCGTTTCCGGAGCATATCCGTTCATTCTTTCCCCGGTTTCAGTTTCCTTTGTGCTGGTAAGCTAACAAGAAACAGCACAGTCATGGCAGGAACAACAAAGGATATGAGTCTGATAAAACAAGTACTCCAGCTCAAGCAGGCCGGAGAATCCAACCGCGGTGTAAGCCGCAAGTTACCGATTGACAAGGAAACCGTCAACGGTTATGTGAATACAGTAAAAGCCAACGGATGGAACATCAGCGACCTCCTTGAGATTGACGATCCCGAGTTGGAACGGATGTTCCATGCTGGTTCTCCGGCATATACGGACAGGAGAATGGAAGAGTTTCTGATCCTGCTACCCAGATACAGGGAACTGCTGGCGGACCCCAAATCCCATGTAAGCCGTCAGGTCCTGTTCGATGAATACCGTGCGACTCATCCCGATGGTTACGGCAAGTCACAGTTCTATTACCATCTGAAGCAGAATCTCGTTGCGAAGAAGGATGTTACGGCCGTACTGGCCAACACCTACAAACCGGGTGAAAAGCTCATGGTGGACTTTGCCGGTGACAAGCTCAGCTATGTGGATGCCGAAACCGGAGAAATTGTCAAGGTGGAGGTGTTTGTCGCCTGCATGCCTTACAGCGACTATACCTATGTGGTATGTGTACCTTCGCAGAAGACGGAGGACTTTCTGTATGCCATAAGGATGTGTCTGGAACATCTGGGCGGTGTACCTTCCATACTGACTCCTGACAACCTCAAATCGGCTGTAATCAGCAATGACCGGCATGAGCCGAAGCTGAACAAGGCTCTTGAGGACATGGGCAACTACTACCATTTCGTGGTACTGCCATGCGACCCGGCATCGCCGACACAGAAGGCTCTGGTAGAGGACTCCGTAAGGATTACATATAACCGTGTCTATGCCAGATTGCGTAACCGTACCTTCCATTCACTCCTGGAACTGAACCGTGCCGTATGGGAGCTGATGGAAAGGCACAACCAGACCCGTATGCAGAAGCGTCCCTACAGCCGTGAGGAGCGTTTTCATGCCATGGAGAAGGAGCTGCTGAAACCCTTGAAACCGGAACCCTATGAGATGCGCCTGTATGCCGATCTGAAAGTACAGGCAAACTGCCATGTGGAGCTGAGACAGGACAAGGTGACCCATTTTTACTCCGTCCCCTATATCCATGTAGGAAAACAGGCAAGAGTAGTCTTTACGCGTTCATGGGTCAAGGTCTATGTGGAGCAGAAACTGGTGGCCTCACATATCCGCAGCCATACATACGGCTATACCACAGTCAGGGAACATCTCGCATCCAGCTGCAGGGTGATTATGGAGCGTTCGGCAGCCTATTATGTGGAGAAAGCAAAAGATATATCACCTGACTGCCATGAATATGTAAAAAGAATCTTTGACCCCAAACGTACCGCACAGCCTGAAGAGGTGTATTACAAGCTGTGCAACTCCATAGTCAGCCTCAGAAGGAAGTATGACCTTGCCACGTTTGACCTTACCTGCCGTCAGTGCATGGAGTACGGTATTTACTCCTACAGCAAGTTTGAAGCCATACTCAGACGTAACGGCATGAATGCATCCGCAGACGAGACGGTAATCTTCCATGCGCCTACACCGTCAAACCACGGGAACATGCGCGGAAAAGACTATTTTACAGGAAATGACATAAACCAACAACAATAAATGATTATGAGCAACGAAACAGAAAGAACACTGCACGAGCTGAAGCTTCCGGGAATGGCAAGCTGCTGGAGCTCTCTGGAAGAAACACATCAGTTGGACAAGCTTACCCTGCGTGAAGGCATGCAGATCATGCTCCAGTACGAACGTGACACGAGAGGGAACAACCGCATCCAGCGTCTTATAAAGAATGCCGGCTTCCGTCTGAGAGCCTCGATGGAAGAACTTGAAACGGACACGGCAAGGGGCATACAGGCCTGCTCTGCAGCCGACCTTGCAACCGGAAATTACATCACGGGCGGAATGACGGTCATCATTACCGGACCGGCAGGAACCGGGAAGTCCTACTTTGCCTGTGCCCTGGGTGACAGGGCATGCAGGAACGGCCGGAAGGTACTGTACTTCACGATGAACATGCTCATCGAGAACCTGAAGCTTGCACATCTGGAAGGACGGGAAACAAACTTCTTCCGGAAGCTGAACGCACATGACCTGCTGATTATCGATGACTTTGGG
>ERZ773116.3141-NODE-3141-length-12302-cov-3.113742_pt1 | contig 12302 bp, 13 predicted proteins | sample MGYA00580563_ERZ773116 | MGnify/ENA primary metagenome ERZ773116 (study PRJEB29015, sample SAMEA2737864) | human gut metagenome | biome: human gut; feature: human-associated habitat; material: faeces | place: China | collected 2012 ... | reverse complement strand
ATTAAATGGTGGTTTTCCTTTGTAAGCGGGCAGTGCAGCGAAATAATATCGCTTTTTTTGAGCAGTTCTTCAAGAGCAACATATTTACCTTTGAATTCGGGGCTTTCGTATGGGTCAAAGCCTAAAATATTCATCCCGAAGCCGCTGCAGATATCCGCAAAGCATCTTCCGATTTTGCCCGTGCCTATAATTCCCACGGTTTTGCCGTGCATATCGAAGCCGATAAGCCCCTCCAGCGAAAAGTTATGGTCGCGGGTTCTGATATACGCCCGGTGCAGCTTGCGGTTTAAAATAAGCAGAAGTCCCGCCGCATGCTCTGCCACGGCATAGGGTGAGTATGCGGGTACTCTTACCACCCTCACGCGCCCTGACGCCGCCTTTAAATCCACATTGTTATAGCCCGCGCACCTGAGCGCAATTATTCCCACGCCGTATTCTGCCAGTTTTTCAATAACTGTTCTGTCAAGCGTGTCATTTACAAAAACGCACACGCCGTCGCAGCACGCAGCCATGCTCACGGTGTCGGCATTCAGCTTGTTTTCAAAGAATCTGATGCTTATATCCTCGTCCTCAAAGCGCTTAAAGCTTTCGCGGTCATAGCTTTTTGCGTCGAAAAAAGCAACTGTCTTCATTTTTTCCTCCGTTTATGCCTTGATAATATTATCATAATATCATTAGTATTTTCCCTGAAATTCGGGGTATTCACTATTGTTTATTTTTATTTTTTTTAGTATAATTATTACAATATGTATAAAGAAGGGGAAAAATATGAAGAAATATCTTAACCGACTTTTTATAGACGGACTTTCCGGAATGAGCTACGGGCTTTTTTCCACGCTTATTATAGGTACTATTATCTGCCAGATAGGAAAGCTTGTCGGCGGTAATGTTGTTGGTACATATCTGAATGCCATGGGCAGCGTTGCAAAAACGCTCACGGGCGCGGGTATCGGCGTGGGCGTTGCCTGTAAGCTGAAATCCTCGCCGCTGGTTGCGGTAGCCGCGGGGGTTACGGGTATGATAGGCGCTTTCCCCAACCTTGCAAACGAAGCGTTTAAAATAGGCGCACCCGGCGAGCCGCTCGGCGCTTTTATAGCCGCCTACATAGCTATTGAAATAGGAGCACTGGTTTCGGGTAAAACAAAGGTCGATATAATTATAACGCCGGTCTGCTGCATTTTGGCGGGAGCTGTTGCGGGTTATTTTGTAGGGCCGTACATTTCTACGGCTATGAAGTGGCTCGGTGAGCTTGTTAATATAAATGTCGAAAACAGTCCGATTTTAGGCGGAATTGCAATTTCGGCGCTTATGGGCGTTATTTTAACACTGCCCATTTCCTCTGCTGCAATAGGTATTTCAATGGGAATAACCGGGCTTGCCGCAGGCGCCGCCACAATAGGTTGCTGCTGCAATATGGTAGGCTTTGCGGTTATAAGCTACCGCGAAAATAAGCTCGGCGGGCTTATAGCCCAGGGGCTTGGTACCTCTATGTTACAGGTTCCGAACCTTGTGCGCAAGCCTATACTTTGGCTGCCGCCCGTGCTTTCAAGCGCTATACTCGGTCCGATTTCCTCGGCGGTGCTTAAAATGGTAAGCAACCCCGTAGGCTCGGGCATGGGCTCATCGGGGCTTGTGGGGCAGTTTATGGCGTATGACAGTATGACCGCGGCGGGCTTTTCACCCGCGGTTACAATAATTGAAATAATAGTTATGCACTTTATTCTCCCTGCCGCCGTAACCCTTGCTATTGCCGAGGGTATGCGCAAGCTGGGGCTTATAAAGCAGGGAGACTTAAAGCTGGAGCCTACCAATGCGTAAAAAAGAAATAACCGAAAGGGCGGTAGCGGGTCTTGAAAAGCTCTACCCCGACGCTGTGTGCTCCCTTACCTATACCGACGCGTATCAGCTGCTTATCGCAACGCGGCTTTCGGCGCAATGCACCGATAAGCGGGTAAATATGGTAACTCCGGCGCTTTTTGCCGAGTTCACCACGCCCGAGAAATTAGCCGCCGCCGATATAAGACAGGTGGAGGAGCTTATTAAAACCTGCGGGCTTTACAAAACAAAGGCAAAGGATCTTTGCGGCATCGGCAAAATGCTGACAGAGCAGTACGGCGGCAAGGTGCCCGATACTATTGAAGAGCTGACGCGCCTGCCCGGAATAGGCAGAAAAACGGCAAACCTTGTATGCGGGGATATTTTTGGCAAGCCCGCCGTGGTTACCGACACGCATTTTATAAGGCTTTGCAACCGCTTGGGGCTGGTTAATACGACCGTTCCGCTGAAGGTTGAAACCGAAATGCGAAAGCTGCTGCCGCCCGAAAAATCCAACGCGTTTTGTCACCGCGCGGTGCTTTTCGGCAGAGATATATGCACCGCCCGTAAAGCGCACTGCGAAATTTGTCCGCTTGAAGGCTTTTGTCCTAAAAAGGGAGTGAAATAGCTTGCAAAAGCGAGTTGTTGCAATAAGCGATATTTCCTGTCTCGGGAAATGCTCGCTCACGGTCGCGCTGCCCATAATTTCGGCAGCGGGAATTGAAACCGCCGTTATTCCCACGGCGGTGCTTTCAACCCACACGGGCGGCTTTAAAAATTATACATTTAAGGATATGTCGCCCGATATGGTAGCCATAGCCCGCCACTGGAAAGAGGAGGGTATTACCGCCGACGCGGTTTACACAGGCTATTTGTGCTCAAAGCAGCAAATTTATTTGGCGCTGGAGGCTGCCCGACTTATAAGCCGCCCGAATACAAAGCTTATAGCCGACCCCGTTATGGCGGATAACGGCAGGCTTTACCGCGGCTTTGAGCCCGATTTTCCCGATTATATGCTTAAACTGTGCGCCGCTGCGGATATTATAACCCCTAATATTACCGAAGCCTGCCTTATGCTCGGGTGCGAATATAAGGAGCCGCCGTATGATGAAAATTATATAAAGACGCTGCAGAGTGGGCTTTATTTGAAGACCCACGCCGATATTGTGCTGACGGGCGTCAGCTTTGACGAAAGAAAAATCGGCGCCGCCGTTTTTGACGGCGAAACCGCCTCATATGTATTTGCCGAGCGCATTCCCGTGGCTTACCACGGCACGGGGGATATTTTTACAAGCACGCTTACAGCTGCTTATCTTCGCGACCGCAGCCTGAAATCCGCCGCGCAGATAGCCGCTAATTTCACCGCGCGCTGCATAAAAAAGGCACTGACCGATAACCGCGAGGAGCGCTTCGGGGTAGACTTTGAAACGCAGATACCCTATCTTATTAAATATTTGGAGCTGTGATATGCGCGAAGAACTTTTAAGAACCGCCTCGCTTATAGGCGAAAAAGGAATAGATAAGCTTTCACACTCCGCCGCCGCGGTCTTCGGAATCGGGGGCGTGGGGTCGTATGCCGCCGAGGCGCTTGTACGTTCAGGGCTCGGCACGCTTTATATTTACGATAATGATACGGTTGCAAAAAGCAACATAAACCGCCAGCTTATAGCGCTTAATTCAACAGTCGGTAAAAACAAGACCGATATTGCCGCCGCAAGGTACAGGAATATTAACCCCGAGTGCAATATAATTCCCGTTTGCGAATTTATAACGCCCGAAAGCGTTATACCCTTTGAAAAATTCGGCGTTATGATAGATGCGGTGGATAACGTGACCGCAAAGCTTTTTTTGGCAGAGCAGGCGTATAAAAGAAAAATCCCCCTTATAAGCGTTATGGGAACGGGCAATAAGACCGACCCCACGCGCATCAGGGTGACAGATATATCAAAAACAAGCGTTTGCCCCTTGGCGCGGGTAATGCGCTGTGAGCTTAAAAAGCGCGGTGTTTCGGGTATTACCGCCGTTTGGAGCGACGAGCCGCCCATAAAGCCGCAGGATTGCGGCGAATACCGCAGCACAGGCAGGGTAAGCCCCGCCAGTATGGCGCCCGTGCCCGGCGCTGCGGGGCTTACCGCCGCCGCCGAGGCGATAAAAAGACTTATATCGGCAAATCCCGGGAGCTTTTAAAAGCCGATTTGGGAAACGGTTAAAAAATTAAACCGAGTCATGAATTTGCTTAAATAAATAAGCTTTTAAAAAAAAGTATTGACTTCGTTTTTATTTGTGGTAATATGTGTACACCCAATATTTAAATTTATAAGTGGGGTGTCTGCTATGACAACGGCAAAGCCGCAGTTCGACAGAGAAAAAATATTAAAAGAAGAAAAAACGCTGCTTGATTGTTATTCCGGTGAAAGCCGGGGATTTTTAGCAACGCTTTTTCGTTTTTACAAGGGAAATTACGGCAATCTTTTAATGTCGGCGCTTATGTTTTTCATTAAGGTTTCGCCAACATGGATAATTCCGCTTATAACCGCTGGCGTTATAAATATAGCAACCGAAAAGCCGGATGACGCTGTGAAAAGGTTTATAATTTACGGCGCGGTAACGGTTGTAATTCTTTTGCAGAATATTCCCACTCATACGCTTTATATGATGTATTTAAGCCGCGCGCAGCGCAGCGTTGAGGCGGGGCTTCGCGGCGCAATGATACGAAAACTGCAGCAATTATCCGTAACCTTTCATAAGGAAACCGAATCGGGCAAGATACAGTCGAAGGTAATGAGGGATGTCGAGGCAATTGAAAACTTTACAGGGCAGATTTTCACCACCACGCTTACCGTTGTTACCAATATGGCAATATCGCTTGCAATAGTAATAACCAAGAATATATATGTTTTTCTTATGTTTTTGGTCTGCGTGCCCTTTGCGGTATTTTTGAGCAATATCTTTAAAAAGAAAATGCGGGCGCAAAGCCACGATTTCCGCAAGAAAATGGAGAGCACTGCGTCGGATGTGCTCGATATGGAAGAGCTTATTCCCGTAACGCGGGCGCACGCGCTTGAGAAAAACGAGATTAAAAAGCTCACCGCCAGTGTTACCGATATAGCCGAAAGCGGCTACAAAATGGATAAGATATACGCCGTGTTCGGCTCGGTAAACTGGGTAATGTTCTCACTGTTTCAAATGATATGCCTTTTCTTTACGGGATTTCTGGCGTTCAGAGGGCAGATAACAATAGGCGACGTATCACTCTATCAAAGCTATTTCGGCGCGCTTATAGGGCAGGTTTCAGGCATAATAGGGCTGCTGCCCATTATTTCAAAGGGTGCAGAGGCAATAAACTCAATAGGCGAGATACTCAATTCGCACGATATTGAGAATAACGACCGAAAAATAAAGATGAAAAACCTTGAGGGCGGCTATGAGTTTAAGGATGTCTGCTTTAAATACGACGACCGCACGCCTGTTTTAAACGGCTTTTCGCTTACGGTAAGCCCCGGCGAGACTGTGGCGCTTGTGGGAGAATCGGGATCGGGTAAATCAACGGTGCTCAATCTCGTTATAGGCTTTAACCAAATAGACAGCGGCAGCTTTAAAATAGACGGAATTGATGCGGATAAAATAAATATGCGCTCTTACAGAAAATTCATATCCGTAGTGCCGCAAAACTCCATACTTTTTTCGGGCACAATAAAGGAAAACATAACCTACGGCAGAAAAAATGTTACTGCGGAAATGCTGGATTACGCCGTAAAAGCGGCACAGCTTGAAAGCGTTATTGAAAAGCTGCCCGACGGAATAAACACCGCGGTAGGCGAGCACGGCGCTAAACTTTCGGGCGGTCAGCGGCAGCGGATTTCCATTGCCCGCGCAATAATAAGAAATCCGCGCGTTATAATTTTTGACGAGGCTACGAGCGCGCTTGATTCCGTAACCGAAAAGGAAATTCAAACGGCTATAGAAAATCTTACCGCCGACAGAACCACATTTATTGTAGCACACCGCCTATCTACTATAAAAAATGCCGATAAAATTGCCGTTATGGACGGCGGAAGGTGCGTTGAATACGGTACATACGAGGAGCTTATGGCAAAGAAGGGAAGATTTTACGAGCTTAAAAAACTGCAATCGTAGTGTCCTGCCTAATCTTACGACGGTTGTTGTTACAGACTCCCTGCAGTGCGGGAAAGAACATTGTGGCTTCTTTCTTTTGTGCCGATAAGCAGATGGGGGAGCCTTTTGTGCAAACAACAGAGGTATTTAATCTGACATCTGCCGTTTGATATCCTATGCTTAGTGTAAAATAAATGTAGGAAAAAACAGTACAAGAGTATGCCGAAATGTGTTTTAATAAGGTTGAAGGACCCAAAACACTAAGGAGGCATACTCTTGTGAAAAACAGTATAACACAGATAACGGGAGATTTCATCAAAAAAATCGGAGAAATATTCAAAGAAAGTGAAAAGCTTTACGAGACAGAAGAAAAAATCAAATTGCAAACGCAAAATTCAGCAACAAGCCTTGTGAACCTCTTTATTGAGCATATAGATAATGAAATATTACGGGATAAAAAAAGAAAAGCAGAGGGCTATAGCGCCGAAAGACGCGGAGACAGAAGAAGCATATTGTTTTCTTACGTTCAGGTTGAATTTGAGAGAACCTATTACAAAAAAGCTTCAGGCGGATATGAATATCTTGCGGACACAGCCGTAGTGTGACAGGACTCTAACCTTTTTTTCAAGTTACTTGACATTTTTTTCACAAAGCATTATTATATATAATGTAATAATCCCGAAGGGGGAAACCGAAAATGAGCAGCAATATTTCCGATTCGGTAATAAAACGGCTTCCGCGCTATTACCGTTTTTTAGGTGAGCTTAAAGCTTCGGGCATGACCCGCATATCCTCGCGTGAGCTTTCCGAAAGGATGGGGCTTACCGCAAGCCAGATACGGCAGGATCTGAATTGCTTCGGTGGCTTCGGTCAGCAGGGCTACGGCTATAACATCGAGCTTTTACAGTCCGAAATAGCGCGAATACTCGGCATTGACGCGCCTAAAAACGCGATTCTTATAGGTGCCGGCAATCTCGGAAAGGCAATAACCATGCATATCGGCTTTGAAACAAAGGGCTTCAGGCTCATAGGTCTGTTTGACTGCAAGGAGTCGCTTATCGGGCAGATGATAAAGAACCTGCCCGTCCGCAATATAACCACGCTTGATGAATTCTGCCGCGAAAATCTGCCTGAGGCGGCGTTTCTGTGCATACCGAAAAAGGCGGCTGTTCAGATTTCAGATCAGCTTGTAAGGCTCGGCATAAAGGGCTTTTGGAATTTCAGCCATTATGATTTGGCACTCAAATATCCCGAAATCAAGGTGGAAAATGTACATTTCGGCGACAGTCTTATGACGCTGTCATACCGTCTTCACAATGAATAACAATAGAAAAAAGCGGTGATTTGAATATTTTCCCATATTTCCGTCCACAATATTTACAGCTTGAAATAAGGGGCGAAAATATGGTAAAAGGTGTAAGCAAGACGGTAATTGTCGTAAATAATACGGGCAGTAAGCTCTTTGAAAAAATTGTGTTTTATGTCACACCGGAGTACGGCACATTAAGTGCAAAGCAGCTAAAAAAAGCGGCGAGCAGCTTTTCGTTTCACTATGACGACAGCTGCCGACCGAAGACGGTCAGAAACAGGATAAAGCGCAAAAGGCAGATACACCTTTTAACAGCCGCCGTTTTAACGGTAATTATAGGCGCGGTGGTTTTAGCCATAATTTTGTAAATAAACTATTAAAAATGCGGGAAGACGGTTTGTCCTCTTGCATTTATTTTTTTTTTGGCTTATAATAGATATTAACTAAAATGAGGTGCTGAAATGAAGGAAAATTTTAAAACCGGCGCAAAGCTTTTTTTAAAGCTTATAGTCGTTAACATTATGTGCTTTTTTGTTGTTATGTCGTTCAGCGTGCTGTCAACGGCGGCATTTACCAAAAATGTGGGGTATAAGGCTTACGGTACTTCAAGCGATTCGAGCGAGCCGCAGGAGCTTTATACATATTATTACGCCGACGGCGAGGACACAAAAAAAGCGGAATACGAGGGCAGGGGATTTACCGTAAGCGAATCGAAGATCCGCTCGGAAATGACAAAGGGCGGAACGGCGGCGTTCCTCACGGTATCGCAGATATTCTGTATTTTAATACTTTTCTCATTCATTTACCCGAATATCTGGCATATCGGCACGACCGACAGCAACCTTGTGAAATTCAAGCATAAGGCGGAGGATAAGCTGAAAGGTCTTAAGATCGGGCTTATAGCGGTTGCTCCGGAATACTTGTTTTTGCTCTTTGTGATTATTGCAAAGGCAGGCGCTGCGCCTAAATTCCCGGTGGTGCTGCTTAAATTTTTAAACGCGGCGTTTTATTCGCTTACACAGGTAATTTGCGGCAGCGCCGTCCACGTTTCCGAGCTTTCGGTTATAAGGCTTATACTTTTGCTTTTACTGCCGCTTGTAATACCGGCGGTAAGCTGCGTTTCGTACATTTTGGGCTATAAGAATTTCTCCGTGGGAGAAAAGCTTATCTACAAGAAAAAATAAGATAGGGGAAAATTAAATGGCAGGCTTTTTCGGCTTATTCAATTATGAAAAGGAAGGACCGGGAATTTCAAAAAACGCGCCCAAGAAAAAGGGCTTTATAGTATTTTTTGAAACCTTTTTCCGCAATTTCTGGAAATTCATAGTAATAAATCTGGTTTACGGGCTTATATCACTCCCGGTTTTAACAAACGGGCTGGCGTCTGCCGGGCTTACCAATGTAACGCGCAATATCGCGCGGGATAAGCATTCGTTCGGCGTGAGCGACTTGTGGGATACGGTTAAGAAAAACTGGAAACAGGCGCTGCCGGCGGGTATAATAAAGCTCGTGATTTATATAATTCTCGGGTTTGACGTTTATTTCTTCTATTTCGGCAGCAAGGGCATAATGTCAACAATAGGTCTCGGCATATCGCTTTGCATGCTTTTTATATTTACGGTGATGGATTACTTTGTATGGACACTTATAATCACCTTTAAGTTTTCATTAAAGCAGATATACCGCAACAGCTTTAAATTTGTTTTTATAAATATGAAAATGAATTTAGTCTGCTTTTTCTCAATTCTGCTGGTATACGCCGCAAATGTGGGAATACTTTTCCTGGCGTGGAGTTACAGTATTGTTGTGCTCACCTTTGAAATATTGCTTTACATTCTTTTGTTCCCGTCGTTCAGGTTCTTGCTGGTTCAGTTCTGCACATTCCCATCAATCAAGAAGTGCATAATCGACCCGTATTACCGCGACCACCCCGACGAGGATTTGGATAAACGCCGCGATCTTGGTATTGAGGTTGAGGAAAAGAAGCCCGAAAAAACCGAGGACGGTGAAGAAAGCGACGAAGAACCCGAAAACGTTTTTGAAGACTAATTTCAAAGACTTGCTCATATACTCAAAACAGGGAGTGAGAGTATATGAATTGCAAAATTGCGGATCTTCGCAACAAACAGGTGGTCTGCGTTAAAAACGGTTGTGTTTTGGGTTATGTTTACGATGTGGAGTTCAACACGGCAAACGGCGCTTTGAGTGCGCTTGTAATACCGGGCAGACCGCGCGCCTGGGGGCTTTTCGGGCATGAGGAGGATATAATAATTCCGTGGTCGGAAATTGAGGTTATAGGGCAGGAAACAATACTTGTAAACACCGATTCCGATCGGTATATTACCAAACCGCAAAAGGGCTTTTTCGGCTGAATGAAAGAAAATTAAGGTATTGTCTATCTAATCTTTAATTTATAAATAAGCTTTATTCTTTGGCAATCCCTCAGCCGCTGACGGCGGCGGTCCCATCTGTCGGCTGTGTTGACATCTCCCCACACCGTGTGGAGTCACCATAAACACCTGAAGCTTATGATTTGCAAAGCTTTACAGCATAATAATTATTATATATAAAAGCAGCCTGCCGCTATCGGTTTTCGGATAGCGACAGGCTGTTTTTAGGTTATAAAGCAACGGAAGTCACGGCTGCCGGGGAATCGGAGTATAAATGCTTCGGTTATTCTGCGGCGGCGGGGCACTGCTTGCCGGTGTGGTCTATTGTGTAGTTATCCTTTAAAATAAGGTCGCTTATAAATACAAATTCATAGCCCTGCTCCTTTAGACATTTAAGTATTCCGGGCAGCGCTTCGGGGGTGTGGTCGGCATCGTTATGGAAAAGCACTATGCTGCCGTTTGTTACCTTGCCTGTGACTCTTTTAAAAATGCTGTCGGGGGTGGCGCTTTCCTTCCAGTCAAGGCTGTCAACCGACCATTGGATAGCTGACATGCCGAGGCTGTCAACCGTTTCTATAAGCGCGTTGTCATAATCACCGTAGGGCGGGCGCAGAAGCGTGGGGCAAACGCCTGTGATCGCTTTGATCTTACTGTTGCAGCTCTCAAGCTCATCACGCATTTGGTGCTTAGATAATTGCGGCATATGCGGGTGGGTGTTTGAATGATTCTGTACCTGATGCCCCGCGTCGGAAAGCGCCTTGACGGACTCGGGATATTTATCCACCCATGATCCGACTACAAAAAATGTCGCCGGCACATTGTATTCCTTTAAAATATCTATAAGCGTTTGGGTGTCGTCGTTGCCCCAGGCTGCATCAAATGAAATTGCGATCTGCTTTTTCTCGGTCTCCACGCAGTAGATGGGCAGCTTTCGGTCGTTTCCGGCAAATGCGGTTGCAGAGCCTATAACAACGGCGATTACCGCAATAAGCGCGCATATGCCGAGCATAAGCTGTTTTTTGGTTATTATAAGAAATCTCATTTTAACGGTCTCCCTTTTGTTTTCTAATAAAGAATATGTATGCCTGCTTGTATACTATTCTTTAAAATTCAACACAGAAATATTTAATTGTTTTTTGACCGAATAAGCGTTATAATTATGCTGGTGAATGTCGTCTTTCTTTTTGATATTAAAGTGAATCTTGAATTTTTCCAGCGTCTCGTTGTTATCCCGCGACTTCATATCCGGGAATGCCTTCATCAGACGCTGAAAACCAAAGCTTTTCTCCTCGTACAGCTTCTCGTAGCGCTCCATAAGTTCTGCGCGCTCGCGCTTTTTCTCCTCGAGTGCAAGTTCGCGTTCGCGCTTTTTCTCCTCACGGGAAGCTGCATAATTCTCTGCCTTCTCGGCAAGCTTGTTCTTCGCTGTCTGCGGCAGTTCCGAAATGCTCTCCTTGGTCTCTGAAAGCTTATCCTTCGCCGCTCCCGTCGTCTCCGCAAGCTTATCCTTCGCTGCCCCTGTCGTCTCCGCAAATTTATCCTTTGCTGCTCCCGTCGTCTCCGCAAGCTTATCCTTCGCCGCTCCCGTCGTCTCCGCAAGTTTATCCTTCGCTGTCTGCGGCAGCCCGTAAATATTTTCCTTCGTCTCGCTGATCTTATCCATCAGCTCCACATGTGTTTTCTGGAATTTCTCGGATTTTTCAATAACGTCTGTCACATTTTCATAGATATTTTCGCCGATCTCATCGGACAGCCGGTGAATAGACGCCGCCATCTCATCCATGACCTTTAAGCGCTTATTGAATTTCAGAATCGTCGTGACCGTGATGATGCAGTCTGCCGCGAACACGCACATGATAATACTGAGCAGCACTACGCCAAGCACGAACGGAATAAAGCGGATGGCTGCATAAATGATCGGATGAATGATATCCATGATAAAGGTACATGCCAGTCCCCAGTAGATCGAAAACTTCAGGCAGACGTAACCTTTGATGTTGAATGGCTTGTCAGAATAGTCCCACCACTTGTTGTGAAATACTTTTTCCAGAATATAACCCGTAATGTACTCCAGCACAGAGGTGAGAAGAAAAGATCCTGCAAACAGGATCAGCAGATTTTCTTTCAGAGGTGTCAGGATGGCCACAACAATCACCACGCCGCACCCATAGATCGGACAGTACGGACCGTTTAAAAATCCACGGTTCACGAACTTTCCGGTATCGAGTGCAGCGTAGGATACCTCGGTACACCAACCGATAAATGCATAGATAATAAAAATCCAGACCAATTCATAAAAATTCTGCGGCATAATCATTCTCCTTTGTTCCGTGCCTTCTCCACGTACTCATAAGAATCATTATAGTCCATTGAATTTTATGAAACAATCCTTTACTATCCGATTTCTCCGTGTTTTTCGTAATTTGTCACCTTTGTGACTTTATTTTTCTCATCCACGAAGAGCACCGTCGGGCGAAGCTCTGATGCTTCCTCCGGTGTCACCTGCGCGTATGCCATCAGAATAATCTTGTCGCCGGTCTGCACCATGCGTGCCGCCGCACCGTTTAAGCAGATCATCCCGCTTCCCGGCTCTCCGGCTATCGTATAGGTCTCAAAACGATTTCCGTTTTCAATATCTACGATCTGGACATTTTCATATTCTAAGATCCCAG
>ERZ773116.3123-NODE-3123-length-12355-cov-36.293252_pt1 | contig 12355 bp, 10 predicted proteins | sample MGYA00580563_ERZ773116 | MGnify/ENA primary metagenome ERZ773116 (study PRJEB29015, sample SAMEA2737864) | human gut metagenome | biome: human gut; feature: human-associated habitat; material: faeces | place: China | collected 2012 ... | reverse complement strand
GACCAACACCCGCACTGGCGCTGCGGCGCTGCGCCATTGCCATCGGCAGCGAGGGCCGGGGACTGACGGAGCAGGTGCTGGGCCTGTGCGACCGGACAGTGCGCATCCCCATGGCGGCCCACTGCGAGTCACTGAACGCGGCTGTGGCGGCGGCGGTGCTGCTGTGGGAGGCCTATCGCTGAACGAAAGAGGAGATGAGGGGATGGCGGCGCTGAAATACTGGCTGTGGCTGACCACGGCACCGGGACTGAGCAATCGGGTCAGGCTGCTCCTGCTGGAGCATTTTTCCTCGCCCGAGGACGTATACTATGCCCAGCCGGACGAGCTGTGTCTGGTGGAGGGCATCACGAAGCAGCAGGTGGAGAGCCTGTCGGACAAGTCGCTGACCCGGGCCGAGAGGGTGCTGGCGGACTGCGCCAAGGACGGGCAGTTCATCGTCACCATGGAGGACGCGGCCTATCCCGCCCGGCTGCGGGACATGTACGACCCGCCGGTGCTGCTGTACGGCAAGGGCTCCATGCCGCTTTTTGATGAGGAGGCCGCTGTGGCGGTGGTGGGTACCAGAAAGTGTACGCCCTACGGCACGGGAACTGCGTCCCAGCTGGGCTATGAGCTGGCGCGGCAGGGCGGTTTGGTGATATCGGGCCTTGCCAGAGGCATCGACGGCGCGGCTTTGCAGGGCGCGCTGCGGGCCGGTGGGTTCACCGCCGCCGTGCTGGGCGGCGGCGCGGACGTGATCTATCCGCCGGAGAACCGGCGGCTCTACGAGGACATCGCCGCCACCGGCGTGCTGCTGTCGGAGTACCCGCCGGGCACGGAGCCGAAGGGCAGCCACTTCCCAGTGCGCAACCGCATCATCAGCGGACTGAGCCTCGGTGTGCTGGTGGTGGAGGCACCGGAGAAAAGCGGCGCGCTTATCACCGCCAATACCGCGCTGGAGCAGGGTCGGGACGTGTTCGCCGTGCCGGGGCCCATCAACGCCGATACCAGCCGGGGCTGCAACCAGCTGATCCGGGACGGCGCGGGGCTGGTGATGGAGGCGTGGGACGTGCTGGGCACCTACCGGCAGCGGTTCCCGCAGAAGCTGCGGCCCATCCGGGCCGCCATGCCGGAGACGCCCAGGGGCGCGGAGGAGATATCCCCACAGACACCGGCGAAGCCGGAAACGCAACAGGAAAAGCCACCGGCCATGCCGGTGCTGGATCCGGCAAAGGAGGGCGCGGCGCTGACCGACGACCAGAAGCGCATCCTGCGGGTGCTGCCGGCGGATCGTCCGCTGCTGGCCGACGAGGCGGCGGTGATGACGGAGCTGCCGGTGCGGCGGGTGCTGTCGGCGCTGACCATGCTGGAGATCGACGGATATGTCCGCCGGCAGGGAGCGGGAAGCTTTCTGCGGACGGTGGAACTCAGGGAGGAATAAAGTAAGCTATGGCAAAGACGAAGAATCTGGTGATCGTGGAGTCCCCGGCCAAGGCCAAGACCATCGGCAAGTATCTGGGCCCCGATTATCAGGTGAAGGCCAGCATGGGCCACCTGCGCGATCTGCCCAAGAGCACGCTGGGTGTGGACGTGGAGGGGGACTTTACCCCCAACTACCGGCCCATCAAGGGCAAAGAGGACATCATCAAGGAGCTGAAAACGGCGGCCAAGGGCAGCAAGACCGTCTATCTCGCCACCGACCCCGACCGCGAGGGAGAGGCCATCAGCTGGCATCTGAAGCACCTGCTGGAGCTGCCGGACGAGAAGGCACGGCGCGTGACGTTCAACGAGATCACCAAAAAGGTGGTGACGGACAGCATCCAGCACCCAAGGGATATCGATCAGGATCTGGTGGACGCCCAGCAGGCCCGACGCGTGCTTGACCGCATCGTGGGCTATCAGCTGTCGCCCCTGCTGTGGAAGAAGATCCGGCGGGGTCTGTCGGCGGGCCGTGTGCAGTCTGTGGCCATGCGGCTGGTGGCCCAGCGGGAGAAGGAGATCGCCGAGTTCGTGCCCCAGGAGTACTGGACACTGGACGCCAACCTGAAAAACCACGCCGGGGCCGTGTTCACCGCCCACTACTACGGGAAGGACGGCAAGAAGTACGAGCCGTCCAGTCAGGCGGACACGCAGGCGGTAATGGATGAGCTGCAGGGCCTGCCCTTTGCGGTGAAGTCCGTGAAGCGGGCGGACAAGCAGCGCTCCCCCGCGCCGCCGTTCACCACCTCCACTTTACAGCAGGAGGCGTCCCGCAAGCTGAATATGACCCCCCGCCGCACCATGGCCATCGCCCAGCAGTTGTATGAGGGCGTGGACATCACCGGCGAGGGAACGGTGGGCCTTATCACCTACATGCGTACCGACTCGCTGCGCATCTCCGTGGAGGCGCAGGCGCAGGCGAAGGATGTGATCTGCTCCCGCTACGGCCAAAGCTACTATCCGGCGGCCGCACGGGTCTACAAGACTAAGGCCGGGGCGCAGGACGCCCACGAGGCCATCCGCCCCTCCGACCCGGCGCTGACGCCGGAGCAGGTGAAGGGCGACCTCACCGGCGAGCAGTACCGGCTGTACCGCCTGATCTGGAGCCGTTTTCTGGCAAGCCAGATGGCCAACGCCGTCTATGACAGCGTCAGCGTGGAGATCGGCGCGGGGGCCCACAGCTTCCGCTGCTCCGCCAGCAGCCTGAAATTCGCGGGCTACACCGCTGTGTACGAGGAGAGCCGTGACGACGATAAGGAGGAAAAGGAATCCCCGTTGCCGGAGCTGGCCGAGGGCGAGAGCGTGACGCTGGAGGGCTTCGCGCCGTCCCAGCACTTCACCCAGCCCCCGGCGCGGTATACCGATGCCACCCTTATCCGCACCATGGAGGAGAACGGCATCGGGCGGCCCTCCACCTACGCCCCCACGGTGTCCACCATTCTGGATCGTGAGTACGTCATCAAGGAGGGCAAGTACCTGCGCATTACACCGCTGGGACAGGTGGTCAACGACCTGATGTGCCAGCGTTTCCCGGACATCGTGGATGTAAAGTTCACCGCCCGCATGGAGAAGAAGCTGGATGATGTGGAGTCCGGCGAGGTGCAGTGGAAGGATCTGATCCGCCAGTTCTATGTACCGTTCCACGAGAATCTGGAGAAGGTGGAAAAGGATATGGACGGCGTGTACCTGAAGGTGCCCGACGAGGTGACGGAGGAGAAGTGCGACCTGTGCGGCCGGAACATGGTCATCAAGTCCGGCCGGTTTGGCCGGTTCCTGGCCTGCCCCGGCTACCCGGAGTGCAAGTTCACCAAGCCGCTGGTGGTGGAGATGCCGGGCCGCTGCCCCAAGTGCGGCGGGCGCATCCTGAAAAAGACCAGCCGCAACGGCTATACCTACTACGGCTGCGACAAGTTCCCCGCCTGTGACTTCATGACGTGGGACGTGCCGGTGAAGGACGACTGCCCCGTGTGCGGCCAGACCATGTTCAAGAAGGCGGGGCGCGGCTTCAACAAGCCGTTCTGCGCCAATCCGGCGTGCAGCAGCTTTCTGCCGGAGGATAAGCGGGGCTACCGCCGCCGCAAGCCGGCGGAGGAGGGGGAAAACACCGCCGAAAAGCCGGCGGAGGGCACGGAGGCGGCGGAGACTGCCGCCGAAAAGCCCGCCAAGGCGGCAGCCAAGACCACGAAAACGGCTAAGACCACTAAGACCGCCGCGGCGAAGAAGCCTGCTGCCAAGACACCCAAAAAGACGGCGTCCAAGACCGCCGCCAGGAAGCCTGCCGCCAAAAAGACGGAGGCCAAGACCACCACGGCCAAAAAGACCACGAAAAAGGCCGGAGAGAAAACGGAGTAAGATATGAACCATGTGACCGTCATCGGCGCGGGACTGGCCGGTTCCGAGTGCGCGTGGCAGCTGGCCCAGCGGGGCGTGGCTGTGACGCTGCGGGAGATGAAGCCGGAGAAAAGAACGCCCGCCCATGTGACCGATTATTTTGCGGAGCTTTGCTGCTCCAACTCCCTGCGGGGCGCAGGGCTGGAAAACGCCGTGGGCCTGCTGAAGGAGGAGCTGCGGCAGCTGAACAGTCTTATCATGCGGTGCGCCGACGCCACGGCGGTGCCTGCCGGCGGCGCGCTGGCGGTGGATCGTGAGGGCTTTGCCCGGATGGTGACGGAGTCCGTCCTCAGCCATCCCAACATCACCATGATCCCCGGAGAGGTCACGTCCATCCCGGAGGGGGACGTGGTCATCGCCTCCGGCCCCCTGACCTCCGACCCGCTGGCCGACGCCATCGCCGCTAAGCTGGGCGGCGGCAACACCCTGAACTTTTTCGACGCCGCCGCGCCGCTGGTGGCCTCCGAGAGCGTAGACATGGACAGCGCGTATTTTGCCAGCCGCTACGACAAGGGGACGCCGGACTATATCAACTGCCCCATGACCAGAGAAGAGTATCTGGCCTTCTGGCAGGCGCTGACCGCCGCCGAGGAGGCGGAGGTACACGGCTTTGAGGACAAGAACGTGTTCGAGGGCTGTATGCCGGTGGAGGTCATGGCCCGGCGGGGCGAGGATACCCTGCGGTTCGGGCCGCTGAAGCCACGGGGACTCATCGACCCCAAGACCGGGAAGGAGCCCTACGCCGTGGTGCAGCTGCGGCGGGACAACGCCGACGGCACCATCTACAATCTGGTGGGCTTCCAGACCCATCTGAAGTGGCCGGAGCAGCGGCGGGTGTTCACCATGATCCCGGCGCTGCGGAACGCCCAGTTCCTGCGCTACGGCGTGATGCACCGCAACACCTATCTGGATTCGCCCCGGCTCCTTGACCGGTACTACCGGCTGAAGGCCGACCCGCGCATCGCCTTTGCCGGACAGATGACCGGCGTGGAGGGGTATGTGGAGTCCTGCGCCAGCGGCTTTTTGGCGGGCGTGGAGCTGGCCCGCCGCCTCAACGGGCAGGCACCCATCGACTTCCCGGCGGAGACGGCCATCGGCGCGCTGGGGCTGTACGTCAGCAACGGATCGGTGGGAGACTTCCAGCCTATGAACATCAATTTCGGCATCATCCCGCCGCTGGATCACCGCGTCAAGGGCAAGCGCAACAAGAACGCGGAGCTGAGCCGCCGTGCGCTGGAGATCCTGGAGCCCATCAAGCAGGAGGTACTGTGGACATGAAGATCATCGTAGACGCCATGGGCGGCGACAACGCCCCGCTGGAGATCGTCAAGGGCGCTTTGCAGGCGCAGAAGCGGTTCGGCACGGACATCGTGTTCACCGGCGACGAGGCCGCCATTCTGGCCGCCGTCAGGGCCTGCGGCTTCACGGAGCTGCCGGACGGCGCGGCCATCATCCCCGCCTCGGAGACGGTGGAGATGTGCGACGACCCGGCCACCGTATTCCGCCGGAAGAAGGATACCTCCATGGGCGTGAGCCTGACGCTGCTGAAAAACGGCGGCGGCGACGCCATGGTGTCCGCTGGCTCCACCGGCGCGCTGCTCACCGGCGCGACTCTCATCACCAAGCGCATCCACGGCATCCGCCGGGCCGCCATGGCGCCGGTGATCCCCACCACCACCGGCAGCGCCGTGCTCATCGACTGCGGCGCCAACGCCGAGTGTACGCCGGAGTATCTGGTGCAGTTCGCCTATCTGGGCAATTTCTACGCGCAGCGGGTGCTGGGCGTGGCCAGACCCCGGGTGGGCCTGCTGAACATCGGCACCGAGGACAGCAAGGGCACCGACCTGCAGAAGCAGACGCTGGCCCTGCTGCGGCAGGCCGGGGAGCGGGGCGACCTGCATTTCATCGGCAACATTGAGGCCAAGGAGGCCATCAAGGGCGGCTGCGACGTTATCGTTACCGACGGCTTTTCCGGCAACATCATGCTCAAGAGCATCGAGGGCGTGGGCTCCTTTGCCGGCTCCGCGCTGAAGGGCATGTTCAAGAAGAACCTGCTGACAAAGCTCGCGGCGCTGCTGGTGATGCCGGGACTCAACGCCTTCAAGGCGCGGCTGGATCCCAACAAGGTGGGCGGCACCGCCTTTATCGGCATTTCCAGGCCGGTGATCAAGGCCCACGGCGCGTCCAACGCCGAGGCCATCGAGAACGCCGTCGGGCAGGCTGTGCAGGTGGCGCAGAGCGGTATTGTGGAGGCCATCACGGCCAACATAGACAAGATGCAGATGCTGTCCGAATAAAAAAGGCAAAAAGGTATTGACAGGCCGGTATGATTGCCGTATTCTATTCGCAGAAAAAAAGAAGGAGGAATACCCCGTGACAATGGAGGAGATCTTCAAGACGATGCAGGATCTTATCGCCGAGCAGTTTGCCATCGACGCCGATGAGATCAGCATGGAGAGTTCTTTCGTGGACGATCTGGGTGCCGATTCCGTGGATCTGGTCGAGTTGGTCATGGCCATGGAAGAGGAGTTCGACATCGGCGAGATCGACGAGGAGGATCTGGCGGCCCTGAAGACCGTTGGCGATTGCGTCCGCTATCTCAGCAGCAAGCTCGGTTGATCTGACATAGAGGAAACGAGACACGGCCCCGCTTGCGCGGGGTCGTCTTTTTGAGAAAGGAATGGTGTGAACATGCATGCCTTGGAGACGAGGCTGGGCTACAGCTTCCACAGCCCCGCGCTGCTGGAGAACGCGCTGTACCACAGCTCCTACGCCAACGAGCACCGGGGCGCGGGCATCGGCAGCAACGAGCGTCTGGAATTTCTGGGCGACGCGGTGCTGGGCTTCGTGACGGCGGAGTATCTGTACGCCAAGCACCCCGACCTGCCGGAGGGCGATCTGACACGCATCCGCGCCGCGCTGGTGTGCGAGGAGAGCCTGCACGAGGTGGCGCAGCAGCTGGGACTGGGCGAGTACCTGCGGCTGGGCCGGGGCGAGGAGCTGGGCGGCGGACGGCGGCGTCCGTCCATTCTGGCCGACGCTACGGAGTCCGTGTTCGCCGCCGTTTATCTGGACGGGGGCATGGACGCCGCAAGGAACCTCATCCACCGCGTCCTGCTGGACAAGGAGCAGGAGGAGCAGGTGGAGGAGCGCCGCCGGGACTATAAGACGGAGCTGCAGGAGCTGGTGCAGCGCAGGCCGGAGCAGGTGCTGCGCTACGAGATGACGGGTACCTCCGGCCCCGACCATGACCGGGTGTTCTCGTTCCGCGTCCTGCTGAACGGACAGGTGGCCGGTACCGGCGAGGGACGCAGCAAGAAGGAGGCCGAGCAGGCCGCCGCCCGCTGCGCGCTGGAGCATATGGCGCTGTGAGACAAAAAAGCGGACACAGACAGACGGGAGCTTCCGCCTGCGTGTGTCCGTTTTTTTTCGCGGGAGGGAAACTTTTCCCGCCGCATCTGCGTCTAAGAGGATAGAGAGAACGGAAAGGAGCTGATCTCATGGTAAAACGCATCGCGGCGCTGGTGCTGGCCGTCTGCATGGCGCTGCCGCTGTTTGGCTGCGGCGGCAGGATCGAGGCACAGTGTCTCAGCAACGGCATCACCGCGCAGACCATTGATACGCGCACCGACCTGACCGGTGACAGCACGGCTGTCATGGACTTTGCCGCCGCCCTGCTGCGGCAGACGGCGGACGAGGAGGGCGTGCTGCTCTCGCCGGTATCGCTGCTGTACGCGCTGGGCATGACCGCCAACGGCGCCTCCGGCGAGACGCTGGCCCAGCTGGAGCAGGTGACGGGTATGACGCGGGATGCCCTCAACGACTATCTGTACACCTACCGCATGAGCCTGCCGGAGAACACCAAGAAGTGCAAGCTGTCGCTGGCCAACTCCCTGTGGGTGCGGGACAGCTTCCGCATGGAGGACAGCTTTCTGGACGCCTGCGTCAGCTACTACGACGCAGAGGTGTACCGCTCCGCCTTTGACGCAACGATGGTGCGCGACCTGAACCATTGGGTGGACAGCAAGACCGACGGTATGATCGACAAGCTGCTGGAGCAGGCGCCCAGCGAGCGCACCATGCTCTATCTGGTGAACGCCGTGTGCTTCGATGCCAAGTGGCAGGAGCCGTATGAGAAGTCCCAGATCCAGGAGGGGGCCGCATTCACCGCCATCGACGGCACCCGGCAGACGGCGGATCTGCTGTGGTCGCAGGAGAGCCTCTATCTGTCCGACGACAACACCACCGGCTTTATGAAGTACTACGACGGCAGGCGCTACGCCTTTGTGGGTCTGCTGCCCAATGAAGGCGTCTCCATAGCGGACTATGTGGCCGGACTCACCGGCGGCAAGCTCCACGCCCTGCTGAACGACCATCAGTACGGGCAGGTGGAGGCCGCCATCCCCCGGTTCAAGGCGTCCTCCTCGCTGGAGCTGAACGACGCGCTGAAGGCCATGGGCGTCACCGACGCCTTTGACAGTGCGGCGGCGGATCTGCGGGCCATGGGCGGCGCGCCCAACGACCAGCTCTACGTTGGCGCCGTGCTGCACAAGACCTATCTGGAGCTGGACGAGAACGGCACCAAGGCTGCGGCCGTCACAGCGGTGGCGAATGATTCCGCTGGCGCTGAGCCGCCGGAGGTGCATCGCGTGGTGCTGGATCGCCCCTTCGTGTACATGATCGTGGACACCCATGCCAATCTGCCCCTGTTCCTGGGCACCGTGACCACCATGAGCTGAGCGCGCAAAACCGGCGTATCCCTGGGGGATACGCCGGTTTTTTTCGGGGTTTCAGTCGTCCTCCAGCAGCTTGGCCGGGGGAATGTGCAGCGTGTCGGCGATCTTGAACAGCGTTTCCAGCGAGATGCCGCGTACCGTTCCCGTGCCCTCCACCTGTGCCAGAAAGTTGACGCTCCTGCCGATGAGCTCGGCGAACGTCTCCTGCGTGTAGCCCGCCTTTTTGCGGTAATATGCGATCTTCAACCCGAGGGTCGTATATTTTTCAGGATATTCGGTATGCATACTTCTCACCTCTTACATATGCTACCAATGTTCTCAGTAAATTATAATTTTCTTTTTGAAAAAGATTATTTACTTTAAGTCAATAATCTGATACAATAGAGACGGGGAGACATCCTGTGCCCGGCGGCGGTGCCGCTGCGGGCGCGGGCCCGTTACAGGGGGAAGGCGCGAGGGCCGCGGCGTCCCGTGCGCTGTCAGGGGGACGGCGCACATGCACGGGGGCGCGGGGCCCCTCCGCACGGGAGCGATCTCCGACAAGGGAAAAGGGCGGGGCAGCTTATGCTGTCCCGCCCTTTTCCGGTATTTTCAGTTTTCGATATAGGCGTGGGGGTCGATGACGCTGCCGTCCTGACTGACGGAGAAGTGGAGATGGGGCCCCATCTCGCTCTCCGCCGCGCTGGTGGAGCCCACGCAGCCGATGACGTCGCCGGCGCTGACGGCCTGTCCCGCCTCCACCGGCACATCCGCCTGCAGGCTGCTGTACTGGGTGGTGTAGCCGCCGCTGTGCTGGATGATCACGGTGGTGCCCATCAGCTCGTCGTTGGCCACGGACAGCACCGTGCCGTCCGCCGCGGTCTTGACCGCCGCGCCCTCGTCGGCCTGTACGTCGATGCCGTTGTGGGTGCGCCAGTCCGCCATGGTTTGGTCATACAGCAGCTCCGTCATGCTGAACACCGTGACGGTGGTACCGTCCAGCGGGGAAATGACCTCCGGCAGCAGTTCCACCGGCTCCTCGATGACGGCGGGCTCCTGCACGGGTACCTCGATGGGCTCCGACTGGATCACGGGCTTGTCGGGTACTGTGGGCACGGGGGTGACGGGGGCGGGCTTGATCTCAATGACGGGGTCGGGTTCCTTGACGGGGGAGTCGGAGGAAAACAGGGTGATATAGCCGATGGTTCCGGCGGCCAGCAGGCACACCGCAAGGGCTATGTAGAAGCCCTTGCCGCCGAACATGGCCTGGAGTTTGCTCTTGTCGAATCTGCTCATACGCGCCTTTCGGGTGGGACGCACCCACCGCCGCAGTTTTCGGCCTGCGGCACGCCGGAATAAAAAAGTCTCTGCCTGCATTGTGACCAGACAGAGACTTTTTTATTCAGATTTCTGCGGGGCTCAATCGTAGAATTCCTCCGTAAGCCCCCGGCGCAGCAGACCGTCCAGCACGTCCCTGGGCACGGCCTGCTCGTAGAGGATGTTGTGGACGGCCCTGCAGATGGGCAGCTCCACGCCGTACCGCTGTCCCAGCAGCATCAGAGCCTTGACGGTGTAGTAGCCCTCCGCCAGCTGGTGGTAGTCCTGCCCCCGGACGAAGGCCTCGCCGAACTGCCGGTTGTGGCTGTAGGGTGAGAACACCGTGGCCTCATAATCTCCCAGATGGCACAGACCGTAGGCCGACAGCTCACTGCCGCCCATGGCCTTGATGAGACGGGCCACCTCCCGGGTGCCGCGGCTCATCAGAGCACCCTTGAGGCTGGACATCTCGAAGCCGTCCAGAAAACCGGCGGCAATGCCCACCACGTTCTTGGCGGCGGCTCCCACCTCATTGCCGATCATGTCGCCGCCGTAGTAAAACCGGATCAGGACGCTGGAGAACGCATGCACCAGACGGCGCTTGGCATCGTCGTTTTCACTGTCGATGACCATGCAGTTGGGGATGCCGCGATAGAACTCCTGCACATGACCCGGCCCCAGCCACACGGCCACGGTGTTGGACGGGTGCAGGCATTCTGCCGCGATCTGGCTGAGCCGCGCGCCGGTGCCCATCTCCAGTCCCTTCATGCACAGCACCACGGTGCGATCCCGCAGCGTTTGCAGCTCCGGCTGGGTCAGAAGCTTTCGCAGGCCCTGCGAGCCGATGGAGATGATGACCGTCTCCGCGCCGTCCAGCGCCGCCGGCAGGTCGGTGGAGAGGGCGACGGAGGGCGGCAGGGTCAGCAGGTCGTTCTGCCGGGTGGCCAGAAACGACTGCATGCGGGGGGAGGTGGCGCGGCCGTACAGGGTGACGCGGTGGCCGATATGATCGAGGTACCAGGTGATGAGGGAGCCCCACCGCCCGCAGCCGATAACTGTGATATCCATAATTGCTCCTTTTTGCGGAAAAGTCTCCCGGAGCGTGCCCCGGGAGACTGTCGGCGCTTGTGTTTACTTGACGATCAGCGTCTTGCCGTCCATCTCCTCCGGGCAGGCAAGGCCCATCACATCCAGAATGGTGGGGGCGATGTCGGCCAGACGGCCGGGGCGCAGCTCCGTGCCCGCACCGCAGAGGATGAAGGGTACCGGATTGGTGGTGTGGGCGGTCATGGGGCTGCCGTCAGGCTGCTTCATGTCCTCGGCGTTGCCGTGGTCGGCCGTGACCATGGCGATGCCGCCCATTTTCAGGGTGGCCTCCACCACGCGGCCCACGCAGGTGTCCACCGTCTCCACCGCCTTGACGGCGGCCTCCAGTACGCCGGTATGGCCCACCATGTCGCAGTTGGCGAAGTTCAGGATGATCACGTCGTAGGCGCCGGACTCGATGCGCTCCACGCACTTGTCGCAGACCTCCACGGCGCTCATCTCCGGCTGCAGGTCGTAGGTGGCGACCTTGGGAGAGGCCACCAGCACCCGATCCTCGCCGGGGTACTGCTTTTCCACGCCGCCGTTGAAGAAGAACGTCACATGGGCGTACTTCTCCGTCTCGGCGATGCGCAGTTGGGTCATGCCCATGCTGCTGAGGTACTCGCCCAGCCCGTTCTTCACGGCGATGCGGGGCCATGCCACCAGCACGTTGGGCATGGAGGCGTCGTACTCCGTATTGCACACATAGGTGGTGGGGAAGTACTCCCGCTGGAACCCGTCAAAGTCGGGATCGACAATGGCGCGGGTGATCTCCCTTGCACGGTCGGGGCGGTAGTTGAAGAAGATCACACTGTCGTTGTCGCTGATGGTGCCGTCGCTGTCGCAGACCACCGGCTCCACGAACTCGTCGGTGACGTTGTTGGCGTAGCTGCGGGCCACGGCATCCACGGGGTCGGCGTTGTGGTTGCCCTCGCCGTACACCATGGCGTCATAGGCCATCTGCACACGCTCCCAGCGCTTGTCGCGATCCATGGCGTAGTAGCGGCCCATCACCGTGGCGATCCTGCCCACGCCCAGCGCCGCGCACTTGTCGGCCAGCGCCTGCACGAAGCCCTTACCGCTGGTGGGGGACACATCCCGGCCGTCCAGAAAGCAGTGGATATACACACGTGTCAGGCCCTTATCCTTGGCCATCTGCAGCAGGGCGTACAGGTGGTCAATGTGGGAGTGGACGCCGCCGTCGGACAGCAGCCCGTACAGATGCAGGCTGGAGCCGTTTTGCAGGCAGTTGTCCATGGCCTTGTTGTAGGCCTCATTTTTGAAGAAGCCGCCGTCCTCAATGGCGCGGCTGATGCGGGGCAGATCCTGGAATACCACGCGGCCGCCGCCGATGTTGGTGTGGCCCACCTCGCTGTTGCCCATCTGCC
>ERZ773116.3121-NODE-3121-length-12357-cov-3.098033_pt1 | contig 12357 bp, 9 predicted proteins | sample MGYA00580563_ERZ773116 | MGnify/ENA primary metagenome ERZ773116 (study PRJEB29015, sample SAMEA2737864) | human gut metagenome | biome: human gut; feature: human-associated habitat; material: faeces | place: China | collected 2012 ... | reverse complement strand
AGCTTGCCCTGTACCTCCTGCGCAATTGCTTCCGCTGACTGCGCCGCTGCATTTGCCCGCCCTGCCGCCCCATCTGCGGTAACGGCGGAAACCGCCGCGTCCGCAGCTGCGTTGTTTGCTGCATCGATACTCTCGTTTGCCTTATCTATCAGGGATGAAAGCCCGCCGGATTCATCGGCCGATATCGGATCACCCTCATCCCTTGCATCGAAAAAAAGTTTTGCCCCGACAGAATATACAATCTGTTCCTCCTCAGACTGTGCATCAAGTATCGTAGCATTCAGACGGATGGATGCGTTTCCACCGGCGGCAGTCCAAGATGCAGGCAGCATAACCGAAACAGTATTGTCAGATGGGGTTAAAAAATCGGTTGTGTCAAAGCATCCGTTCCCATCCATAAATTCTATTCGGTATTTAAACTCATTGTTTATCCAGTTTTCTTGCAAAGAAAACTGAACTTTTGTCGCGTTGTGTTCACCCTGTACACCTGCAAACTGCGGTTTTAACATGCCGGTTTCGGGACTAGCAGTAGAAAACGTGAGTATGCGTATCGGTTCAGCCATTTTTCAGCACCCCTTTCCAAAGACGATCTACCGTATTCTTTTCATAAGCGTCCTTCACCTTCTTGGCTGTATCCTCAAAAATTTTCCCAAGCGCTTTGATCTTCTCCTCGTCCGTTGCCGTATTCCAAGATACCCACTTTTTGTGTTTAACCTCTTCGCCTTTGGCATTTGTCCTTCCGGTGCCTACCGTAATCTGCACCTTGTCTCCGTCTACGATGAAATCCTCCGCTGCCTGTTTCTGCGCTTTTCCCACATCACGCATGGCCTGCTCGTATACGTCGCTGTCTTTAACAAGCGTACCGTCTGGCAGTTTCCACGAATCGGTAACTGTTCCCGGAACCATTTTGTTTTTATTCTGGTTTTCAAGTGCGGAACGATTATACAGGTCGAGCATTGCTTGGGTAACTACATCGTCTGGATACAATTCCGTTTTGACGTTCGACGGAGAAACAAACTGCTGAACAGCATTCCAGATTTTATTTGCGTCTGAATTTCGCCCTGTACGCAGCACTTCGTTTCCCCAAACGTCAAGCTCTGGATCAAGTTTGCCGATGACAGGAAGATCTACCCCGCCAAGGCCGATGCTATTCTGTACGTTTTTAAAAAACGTTTCGATAAAATTGTCTCCCTTTGTGCTTCGCTGTACAGGATCAATTGTCCTACCAAGCGCACCGATCGGGGCGGGGATGTACTGGCGCAGATAATTGCCAAACAAATCTGCGTAGTTTTCGGAGGTGGAACCATATCCGCCTCCCGCCAGATCGCTCAGCGATTGCAGCATAGACAACTGAAATATGCTGTCTGTGCCCGAAAACAACGTGTCGATAACCGTGGAGTCTTCATTTGCAATTGCGTCGCCTACAGCTGCGCCCGCTATAATAGGAAAGGCGGTAGGCTGCAGCCAGTCAATCGATATGTTGTGTCCAAACATGTTGATGGAAAACCGGGATTTTCCTTCCAGTTCGTCGATGCTTTTCGCCTTACCGCTGGACATGCTTGTAGTCATCGCTCCGGTGGCACCTAGAAGCAGGCCTGCCGCAAGCATTTCTAGGGATCCTGTTGTAGCTTTCGCAAGCGTGTTAATCGCTTCCGCTGCGCTTTTCCCAGTCTTGGCGCGGGCGGCATTTTGCATTGCTGCGTGGACAAAACCAAGCGGAGAGTAATCAATTGCCTGAGTAACCAAATTCGCCGGTGTTTTGGTAAATGGGATAATACCGTCTACCACTTTCCCAACACCGGGGACTTTTTTCACGGCCTCAAAAGCTTTCCCGATGGCTGTATCAGCCTGAAAAGTTGCTTCAAACGCTTGCTCAAGAGCCAGTTCATGCAATTCCTGTGTCACCACGTCGGTGTGACGTGCAACCATCGCCTGACCAAGCGCATCGCGGTAGGCTTTAATCTTGAAGTAGTCATCCTCCTTCTGCAGCGCATCCGATACAAATTTCTGAACCCGCTCCATAGGTTCGTTTTCAAATATGCGCCGATACTTTTTGATGACATTTTCTGAAAGATCGTATTTACCTACCTTTTTCAGTTCTGGAATGGCCTTTTTGGTTTGTTCCTCTACGATATCTGCGATTTCTTTTCCGAACTCGCTCCGCTTCCACCCAAAATAGTGCGTACGCACAGAGGGATCCTGCATTCGTTCGTATAGTGTGGCAAACAGGTCGTTCAGCTTTCTCTGCGGGATATTGACGGCATTTGATATAATGTTTCTGGCGTGCGTCTTTGGATTTGACAGCATACCGATCTTGCGCCAAGTATTGAGCTTGTCCATCATACTGACAGGCATTTTTGCGGCAAGCGTTCGGTAAATCTCCTCGAAAATATCTGCCTGCTCTATGCCGCCATCAGCGACGTTTTTTGCCTGATTCACCAGATCGACCAGCGTTTGAGAGGTTTGTGCATCCAGAACTGGAAGATCCAGTACCTCTTTCAAAATGTCAAAATACGAAGTCTCCGGCAAGTTCAATTCGGATGCAGCTATTATACGTTCGGCAATCGACCGATTTTTATCGCGGAAAATTCGACGCATCAGATCTTCATTTTTAGCTGTTCTTTGACGCCTGACAATTTCCGCTGCCGCTTCCAAATCCCCACCGTTCCGATTGAACTTGTTAATAATTGTCCTCAATCTTGCACGGTCCGCATCTTCCAAGCCTTGCGCAGCTTTTTTGAATGCGTTTTCGATACTGTCGTAACTTTCACCGTTTTTCAATGCGTCACGCAATAATTTGCGCAATTTCTCTGTACTCTTGTCATCAAGTCCGTCCGTCGCATTGCGTATGAAAGTTTCAATGAAATCCAACTGTTCAACTGGTGTTAGGTCCTTTACTTTACGCTTAAGTGCATTCTGGATAGCATCTATATCCGAGTTTCTCGTCAACGCTTCAATTAAGTCATCAGACAAGCCCGGTTTATCAGCATTTTCCCGTAAAAACTTCCGCAATCGCTTTGATAAATTACTGTTGGATGGTATACCAGACTTCTCCATAACTTGTTCCCATATACCCGCTGCAGCTGCGGTCTTTTTATTGACGGGAACTTTGCGTAATTTATCGGCCTCATTTTTTAAAGTTGTTGCCACTTTTCGAGCGGACTCGACACCAGACTTTCCAACCACCTCCTCTGCTGCATTGTTCATCAGCCGCTGCGCATATTTGAGTGTGCCTTCCGGAGTGAGTATTTTCATAAAGCTGTACGCACGCAAGGATCGACCAGCGGCCGTACCTGAACGGCTGATGCCCGTAAGCAGATCTGCCGCCTCTTCGAGTGCACCATCGCGGATAAAGTCAGATGCCATAAGTTCGGCGGCAGCAATCTCTTCATCGGTAAACAGCGTATTGCTGTCGGCATTCATAAAACGGTTGTACAAGCCGTTTTTTGCCTCGTCACCGTCAATGAGCTTGCGCGCATTTTCCAGTAGCTCCGCATCCGCCTTCGGCGTGTACTTGTCCACACGGCCGGACAGCACCTCTACCAGTTCAGGAGTGCTGGTAATATCTTCACCCTTAAGCCGGTTCTGCAAATACCCGCGAACTTTGGTGCCATCCTCGCTGGGGGCGAGTTTCATCCATTCAAGCTTTCGTTCTGCGGCGTACTTCTGCAAAGCCAACTTAGATGCATCGTCCAGTTCTTCACCCGCCTCTTGGGCGAACAACTGTAAATTGATTTTCAATCTCGACGCCTTAGACAACTCCGCATCGCTGTCACGCACGAAGCGCTCCAGATAGTCAGGATCATCTGGCAGACGAGCCTCTATTGCGTCGGCAAACTCGCCTACTGTCGCGGTTCGATTCCCAACTGTGACCGCCTGATTCAGCGGTATGTCCCCTGAATCTATCGCATTGTATGCGTTGCGGAATGCGCGCTGATCTCCCACCTCGGATATAACGTCCGCATATGTACCAGCGTTTCCAACATGCGCTGTGTCTGAAATGATGTCCGCTGCTGCATTCGTCGTGCTTCGTGCCACATCAGCCCCGTCAGACGCAACATCCTGTGCGGTGGCAACAGCGTTTTTCCCCGGCATTATATCTGCCGTAGTTGGCGTGACATCCACTGCCGCTTTCTGCTGTACTTTCGCAACGTCTGTCGCAGTATCCGCCACATCATCAGCTACACCGCCGATTTCATCCCAAACCCTGCGGCTGTCGTCGATTGTCTGGCCGACATTCTCTGCCGCTTCCTTGGCAGCAGATGCCGCCTTTGATGCCGCTTTGCCATTCTTAACACCGCGAACAATGGCAGGGATCCCTTCCAGCACACCAGCTGCCGCGGTATCAAACAACACGCTTGTACCAAAGTCCTTGGCAATCTCTCCGGCGGACTTTTTGTCAGCAATGCCACGCGCTGTATCACTGATAAGGTCTTCTGCAATGTTTTCAGCAGCCGAGCCGGCCATTTTACCGACAACCTGTGCCGCTTTTCCGCCCTTCAGAAGCTTTGTTGTTCCGGAAGCCACCTTACTGCCTATCCCTAAAGGTGAAAGCATAATCCCAAGCAAAGCAGACTCTCCGATCTCACCTGCAAGCGTTCCGGTAATATCTGCAAACTTCTGCGCGCCAGTTTCCGCTTCTGGATAAACATATTGTGGCACAGCATCCTGTACTTCTTTTCCGGTAACAGCGCTGTAAATGTTTCCTGGCAGATTAAACATTTTCAAAGATCCGGTTATGGCCTTCGTTCCAAATCGGTAAAAAGGATCTTTCCTGCGCTCTATTTCCTGCTCAACACGCTTCTTTTGGTTTTCTTCAATTTCTTTGTCAAGCCGGTTCATATAGTCAACTGTGAGCTTCATCAGTATCACCTCCACAGTTTGTGATAACGTTGGTTTAATGCGCTTTTTTATAGGCCTGATCAAGCATTGCCATAATCATATCGGAAATATACTCCATTTCTCCTGAAGTAAAGTCATACTGTTTCGGCGCATGTGAGTTCATCATTTTAAGACTGCTTAATATTGCCGATTTGTTATATCCCCTGTTAAAACGTGGATCATCGCGATATTCAACATAGCCGTCACGCATCTGAAGATAACGTCGTACAATTTCTTTGTCCATTTTGTCACGACGCTCTTGCGGAGAAACATTAAATACCGCTGCGCCAGCATCGCCTACCTTTTCGTTAATTTCGGCGATCTCACTGTCCGACCAGTCTCCTGTGGGGACATTTTTTATCAACAGTGTAGGGTCAACTTCTGTCAAATCTTGGACAAATGTGGTATCTTCAGGCGAGCCTTCTCCAGTATAGGATTCTCCCTCTTTCAGTTTTGTCAATGCGCTGTGAAGACTTTCTGGCAGGCTATCAATCCGAAAAGAATTACCGTATTGATCCTGCACCACGTCGTCGTTATCTGTGCCCCAGAACCAGTTAGGAGTATCCTTTATTTTGGTGTATGTTCTTCGCTCAGCCGGAAGCAAATCGCTGTTAGCACTTCCGCTTACGCCGCCGCCTCCACTTCCGCTTTCGACCCCGCTTCCAGAAGATGCATACGGATTCACAGCACTTGTCACGATATTCCCGTTATCATCAATAGCATAGTAAGTTCCTCCCTCGCCATACTGCGCCCGCAACTTGTCCACATCCAGATTGTGCGACATAACCGCCTGAATGCGTTCCCACATCTGCTTATCCGCATTTGCGGCTGCCTCAATCTGCGCCTGATACTGCGAAGCCGCATTATTAAGCGCGTTCTGATAAAGACTCTGTTCCAGTGAACTGATACTGGAATTTGTCTGTCCCAGTATGTTGGCGGAGTTCTGCTGCTTCTGGCTAGCAATTTGTGCAAGATACTCGTTGATGGACTGGGTAATCTTGTCGAGAGCAGCTTGCTCCTGCATCCGCGCAGAGGCGTCCGCGTTCCCGCGTTGAAGCGCAATAGCCGTCTGCTGCGTGCGGTTGAGGCCGGAATCGGTAAGCCCCATGTTGGCCATTGTTTCCTGCACCTGCCGACGGTTGACAAGCTCCTGAACCGCATTCGCGTCATAAACCGATTTGTACTGGTTGGCGACATCTCCTTTGGAGTTCTCCATGCCTTCGATTACGGGCTTTGACGCTGCATCAATGGCGCTGTTCAGTTCATTGATCCAACTGTTGGCGTTCTCCCGCATGCTCTGCGCCTGCTGCTCGCCATACTGCTTATTTTTTTTGATCTGCTCCCGCTCTATCTGGCTGTAATCTACCATCACCGCACACCGCCTATCAATTTATACTGGATTGTTATCCCGGCAAATTCCGCGTGACCGGTTCCCTCCAGCCGCATCCCGAATGTTCGTTCACGAGAAATATTAGGAGTTTTCCGTGAAACACCCATCACAGGAACCAGCGAGCGAACATCGGTTATTTCGCCTTTCTCCAGAATGTAGGTAACCTGCGATTCGGTGCTTTCTCCCGACCGGATATATACCGACCCGATCGTTTTGCGTCTTTCCATGGCGTTGAAATCAAACTGCTTTGTTTGCAGCATGTATGGAATCCTGACCGGATCCCATCTGAACTCTTCATTATGTTCAAAATCAATCCATGGATGATCGTCCGCATCCTTCGATGTGTCCAGGACACAATATATATGGATCCCCTGATACACGCCGTGCAGAAGCAGGCTGTCCACCCGGGCCATCATATAAATCCATTCGACGCCCGGAACAGCGACATCCCAGACGTACCAGGCAATGTTTCGCTGCGCTGTTTCCTGCTTATAGTAAGAATTGATATACAAAAATCCCGAATCCCCGTAATTGAACAGGAAAATGCGATTGCCGGCCAGCAACAGATAATGTCCACGATAGTCTGCCGCGCGTGCATTCTCCCATTCTTCATAGGAAACCGTTTTTAACAGCGACTCCACCATTTGCGAAATGGCCTGTACATTCCGCTGGTTATACTGGTTCGGCGAAGCCAGGGTATACACATGCCCGTCGCTGGTGGCCCACACAAGGTGGTTGTTGCACAGGCGGATGGTTCCCGGACAATCGCATCCGATATACCCGTTGACCGGTGTAATGGGAAAGGTCGCCGAATAGGCGGTCACATCCACCACACGGCCATCTATGACATCCTCCGCTGTGTACGGTCCCCGCAACATACTCGGCATAAAACATCTCGTGTTCCTTAAAGATCACCAGAATATTCTGTTGTTTGCCGAATGCGGTGACCTGACTGCTCTTGTCCCCGATGTACGCATAATTGTTTTCCGGGAAATACAGCGGATTATTGATGTCACTCCAGTGCACCAGACCCGGGTTCGAAGGGTTCCCGGAAAGGAACAGGCGTGTACCGCCGTTCGTACTGCTGCGGTCGCCGCCAAACCACGTGGAAATATTCATCTGATAAATTTTATTTCTCTTTTCATAATCCGTTTTCCAAGCTGTGATCTTAACATTATTTCTCACATCGGATTTTGGCAGAGGCACACCCGTATCATCGCCATCAATGAAAAAAACCAATCCCCTGGAACGATTTACAGTGGCATATATCGCTTTTCCGCCTATTGTCTGTGTCCCGGTAGAGGTTGACTTATTATAAGGGATTGTCCAACTATGTGTTAAACCGCTGTTATCCAAATATTCAACAATGATATCTTCACCCGAATATGAGGTAAGTGCAGTTGCGGGAAGATGATAAATTATATTCGGCCCATCTCCGGCACTGGTAAACCATGCGCGGAACGCGCCGGTTAGCATGTTATATCCCTCAAAAAACGTTCCTACAGGTTGGCTGTCCTGCGTCTGCGGCTCTCCGTTTACCATAACAAGGGGAACATACGCCGAATCCGTTACATCCTTCATGCTGTTTTCATCCTTGGTTTCATAGTGCATAAAAATCTTTCCTTCGGAAGTAAACAGCAAAAACTCCGGACGATAATCTTCAATCTCTGCCGTACCGTTGATATATATCAGGTTTGTTTTGGTGCCGGCCGGCCCGATTTCCCAGTTGCCGGAAAAGTCGAATGCTGCTCTCCCGTCATACTGGACAAAATCCATACGCGCTGTCAGGCTGCTGCCGTAAACAGTATTCAGCAAGGCATATTGTCCATAATACGGCGCCGACTCAGAGGTGTCCCTTTTCTCTATGTCAATATCGAAAAAGGCGTAGTCGCCGTAAATATGTTTGTTGACCGTTTGTAACGACAACCCAGGCCTTGTCCTCAGCGCGCCGTTCATCCACCACAGGTTTTTGCCACCGGCAATCTGGTTGTCTTCAATGTATTCGGGAGAATCGTATAAATTCATCCCCCCCTTAAGCTCAGGAATGGATACCCGATAGCTCCGGGACGCATTCATCAACGGATATTGCATGGTATTCTCCCCTCTTACAATGTCGGAGACGGTAAAACATCCCGAACCGTCCAAGTGGGTCGCACAGCGGAGCGACGCTTATTGTTGTACAGGGTAGCAAAAAGTGCCTGATTGTCACCGTCTGATTCGCTCTGTGCAAATAACATCGCCACACCATAAGGCATGATGTCCTTCACCGTACGTGCTGACAGATTGATATCCTCATGCATTGTCCTTAGCGGCACAAAATCCGCATCAGGAGTCTCCGCAAAGAAAAGGTCGACATAAATCTGATTTACCATAGGAAGTGCCCGTTTCACCAGATCAGCATTCTGCATGCTGTCGGCTTCGCCGTAGATGTTGGTATAATTCAACAGGTTCATTGCCTGCCGAAATACATCATTTCCGTTCGCCATTTTGTCTCCTCCTCTTCATATCTGATTTCACCCGTGCAAGGTATTGATCTCGCTTCCTTTTCATGGCATCGACCGTGTCCGAAATTTCCCACGCAATGCCGAGCTGCGTCAGGCAATAGCGTAGATCTGCCTTGGTCACGTAATGCACGATATATTTACCATCCAGCATCAAAGGATTTCCGCCATCTTCGATAACAATTCGTTCAATCGGTTCCGCTAGTCCGGAATTTTCAAGTTGCTTGGCTAGTTCTTCCGGATCAAAAACTGCGCCAGCCTGAATTTCTATTTCAAAGGGTTCTTTCACCCGGTATTTCATGGTTAATCCCCTTTCGGGGCGGGAGGGGTAAGTCCCCCTCCCGCTTATGTTGTCTCGCAAAGTGTCAGCACGAATCCCGGCCGCCAGCCTCAGTGCAGGTCTTGTCGCCCTCGATAACAATCTTTTTCCGCGAAGAAGGCTTTGGCGCTTCCGCCGTGGTCTCCGGTTCCTTCTCAGGGGCCATCTGCCAGCCGTGGCGCAGCAGGTAGTCCGCCCGCGTCGGAGAACTGACAGTCTTGAACGCATTGCAGCCGTTGGTCAGATATATCATCGTCATCATCCTCACGCGTTGGCGTACACATACGCATAAACGCCCTTCTTGAGCGACTTGCGGATGAACATATCGTAGTAAATACGATACTGGAACAGATAGGCGTCCGCCTTCTGGTTCTGTTCCGGCGAGAAGGTGCGAATCGACTCAGTTTTCTTGACCAGCTGCGCGGCTCGCTTGGGCAGGATCAGCATACCGATGTTTTTCGCGCTGGACGTGGGAGCAAAGCCGCCGGCCTCCTGCGAAGAAGTCGTGCCGTCGTTGAAAGTGAATGCTGTTTTCATGCGGTCACTTGCCACCGGACGAAGGGCGATGCCATCGATGGACTTCACACGAAGATTCACGCCGCCCTGCTTGAAATCGCTGACCGTGATGCTGCGGCTGATTTCCGGCGTTTTCTGGAACGCTGCCCATGCTTCACCGTTAAGGAAGCAGACCAGTTCCTCACTATACCCAACCGCGTCCTGTACCTTAGCCACTGCATCGGAAAACAGTGCATACGCCGAATCCTGAAGCGTCTTACTGGATGCGAGCGCAACGGTCTGGCTGTTTGTGTCAGCATAGCCGCCGAGCTTGGACAGGTTGTATGCATCCATTTCCGGGACAACCTTGGTGCGCACAAATTCGCCCATCACCTGACCGGCAAGATTCGCAATACCGGTTTCGTCGTTGTCCTCCCGGTCGAGCTGGAAGCTCCGGCCGCGATCCTGCGTCAGGGTATACGACTCATTTGCGACGGTAATGCTGCCCGCAACAAAACCGGCGTCACGATCATAGTCGCCAAGCCCCTGCATATCCAGATCGGGGATGAGAACCGTCTGCGCACCGACGAATTTCGTCTTCAGCGCATTGTCCGCCAGAAAACCGGTTACCGATTCCTGGACAGCGATTTTATCCAGCTCGGCGGCCGTTTTCTTGGCAAACGCAAGAGTGTTGATTGCCATACTTTTTTCCTCCTATATTTTTGATTTATTTACAAAGACCGACGCAGCCCAGCAAGGAAGGCGTCAATCTCTGGGGCGGTTTCAACCGGCTTGCTTTCCATCGTGCCGGAAGAGCTGTTTGCGGCGGCAGTTTGCTTCGCTTTTGCCGATTCACGCTTCTGATTTTCACTGTGTTCAAAACGAAGGTAAGCATCGAGAAGGGAAATCCCCTTTTTCACAGCCATATCCACAACCGGCCGTGGGACATCCTTGAAGGACGCAAACTTATCCGGGATTTCTTTGACAAGTTCAATGTATCCCTGCGCGAGCGTATCCTGAAGCTGATCCCGCTTGGCCTTTGTCATCTCTTCTTTTGACCGAAGAGATTCCACCTTTTTCTCGCCAAGTTTGGACAAACGCTCCTTTTTCTGGTAGGCGTACAGCATTTTGGCAACCTCTTCATTGCCGCCGCACTGTTCCTTGAGCTTCTCCACCGCAGCCTCTTCGCTGCTGGCCATCATCGCATCAACCAGCGCCGGAATGTCCTTGCCGATGGTTTCCGCCAGATACTCAAGCTTGTCATAGCTTTCCTGAAATGCCTGCCATTTCAGCCCATTTTCTACAAGCGGCGCCGCTTCATCTGGCGTGTATTCCTTTTCCTCTCCGGCCACATTAAGCGTGATCGATACAGGAACCGGGTCGGCATCTGCTTCCTCCTGCTCCTCGCCCTGCGGTGCATTCTGCCCCTGCCCGTCGCTATCGCCGTCGGAAGGCTGCGCCTCTGCATCCGGCTCTGTCTGCTGAGCAGTATCTCCGCTGCCCATATCCTGCTCTGATGTCACCGCATTCGTATCCTCCGGCGGATCAACAATTTCCGAACCAGCGGTAACTGCTTCCATTGCTTCATCCATTTTTTCATCCTCCTTATAAGACTGTGCCGGTTGGCATATTTACAGGGTTGTTTGCCTGTTCGCCGGCCACATTTTTGTATAACGTGGACTTTACCAGTTCAGGCATGCTGTCCAAATTTGCCTGCGTATCCGGCGAAAGGCTCGCCATCATCTGATCCGGCGTTTGCACATTTGCAGGCAATGGACCGGTATTTGCCGCCACAGCAGAAGCAGCGCTCGATGCTTGGTTAGCATTCTGCATGTCCCGGATGATACCGTTCACGTTCGGAACCGTGCCCTTTGGCAACCGGGTAAGATACTGGATCACATCGATAACCTGTCGGTCAAACAGGTTATCAAGCGTGCGGATGGACTGCACCTCGCTCCACAGGCTCGACGCGCCCACATCAATACGCGTGGAAATGAGCAGGTCTTTGTACCGGTCGCCGTCAAACGGCATATACCATGTGCCGGTTTCATCCTCCACCTTCAGCGCGCGTTTGCCGTACATCATCAACCAGAATTCCGCCCATATGCGGGAAATGTCTTCAATGAAGCTGTAGTACCGGTTCTGCACCATCTGCATGGGCATGGTCGCGGCTTCCCGCACGGCAATAATAGCGGACGTGTTGTCCGGCCGTATATCACCAAGCGCGGCGTCGTTCGCCCCCGACTGCGTGAGCGTGTTCGCAATCAGCGAATCGATATTCTGGTCAAATTTTGGTGAAAACTGCGGGGGATTGACATAACGGATTGCGTTCACCGCGTCCGCATCTCCAAGCACGGGCACAATCTGTCCGGGATCGTTGGTTACCGGCGCCTGCACGATGTCCTGATTGACCACCATTATTGGCATACCCATGACCATGACCGCCCAGACGGAAGCCGTTATCATACGGTTGATGGCGATCTGGTTGGGAATCAGATAGGTAATTTCACTTTCTCCGTAAGCACAGGAACGGCGGCGCTCCCAGCTGAACTTTGCTAAAGGGTACAGCCGAATCTGCATATCCCATTCCGGCCGGATAGTAAGGCTGTTGCATACCTTAACCGCTTTGATGGTGTAGCTTTTGCCGTCCTTCGCCCATTCCTTCCACAGTTTGGTGATGAGGATTGCCTTTTTGGCGTCGTCGGCCTCTTTCTCGCTGCGGTCGCCTGCCTCATAAGCGGTTTCGTTATCTGCCGCGATTTGATCTGCAA
>ERZ773116.3108-NODE-3108-length-12404-cov-3.500769_pt1 | contig 12404 bp, 13 predicted proteins | sample MGYA00580563_ERZ773116 | MGnify/ENA primary metagenome ERZ773116 (study PRJEB29015, sample SAMEA2737864) | human gut metagenome | biome: human gut; feature: human-associated habitat; material: faeces | place: China | collected 2012 ... | reverse complement strand
TCGTGATCCTTTTGCCGCAATTGTTACCGCAGCTGGCATGGGCGCTGTTGGCCGTGACGGCATATAGCATTTCCTTAGTGGACACTGCGATTATTCTTGGGCCTGGCAATCCGCCAACCCTGGCTGTGTTGGCATGGCAATGGCTGAACGAGCCTGATATTCAGATTCAGGCTAAAGGGACGATCGCCGTCCTGTTGTTGACTGCGATATTGGCAGCATTATCCTTGTGCGGCTACGCCTTTTGGCGTTTGTTGCACTATTGTCCATTACCCATAACCGGCCGACGGTATGGTGGGACAGCTAAACGACTCTTGAGCGGGTTGGCGATGATGATGACAACCATCGGTTATCTGGTCCTGCTGTTATTGTTGCTTTGGTCAGTGGCTGGTAGTTGGTTTTACCCTCGGTTATTGCCTGAGGTATGGTCAGTGGTAGGTTGGTCACGAGGGGATTACGCGTCGTTACTCACTACGTTTACACTAGGTGGCGTGGCCAGTTTGTGTGGTTTGATTATTGTGGTTGCCTGGCTTGAATGGGGGGATGTGCGACGGGGGCAGTTTCTCTGGTTGCCGCTATTGCTGCCCGCTTTACCCCTGGCGATGGGCCAGTACGAGGTACTATTGAGATTAGGGCTGGACGGAACATTTTCTGGTGTCGTATGGAGTCATTTATTGTGGGTAGTTCCTTATATGTTGCTGATACTGGAGCCGGCGTATCGGCATCTTGACACTCGTTTGCTGGTAGCCGCCCGTTCTTTAGGGTTATCCGATTGGCGTGTGCTCTTAAGGGTAAAGTGGCCCTTACTTTCTCGGCCACTGCTCGCCGCAGTCGCGATCGGTTTTTCTGTCAGCGTTGCCCAATATTTGCCAACGCTCTATGCCGGAGCGGGGAGGTTTGCCACGGTCACGACTGAAACCGTGGCGCTGAGTGGCAGTGGCGATCCGCGGGCACTAGCCGTTCATGCTTTGCTACAGCTGCTTCTGCCAGGCTGCGTCTTTTTTATGGCTGTGTCGCTTAGCCGGCTGGTTGGCCATTATCGACGAGGATTACGCTAATATGTTGTCTGTCAGAAATTGTACTATTCACGGCGGTGATAATTGCTTATTGCAAAACCAATGTTTCGATGTGGCTCCCGGCGAGATATTAACCTTGATGGGCGCGTCGGGTACGGGTAAGTCCACCTTGCTCGGCTGGATGATTGGTGAGTTACCTCCGGATTTTTTCGGTTCAGGAAGCCTCTGGTTAAACGGCACCCGGAGAGATGGATTGCCAACAGAAAAGCGGCGTATTGGTATTTTGTTTCAGGATGACCTGTTATTTCCTCATTTGAGTGTAGGGCAAAATCTGGCATTGGCATTACCGGCTCAGCTGAAAGGTAAAAGGTCGCGCAGAGAATATATTGAGAACTGCCTTATAGATGCTGAACTGGGTGAGTTTTATCAGCGAGATCCCGCGACGTTATCCGGTGGGCAACGCGCCAGGGTGAGCGTTCTGCGGTCTCTGATCGCCGAACCTGAGGCATTGCTGTTAGATGAACCTTTTAGTCGTTTGGATGAGCATTTACGCGGGCGTTTTCGCCAATTTGTTTTCAGTCATATTCAACAGCGTGGCATTCCCGCGTTGCTGGTTACTCATGACGAACAAGATATTCCACCGGATGGACGCGTGAAAAAGCTTGAGGAGAGAGCTGATGTTTGACCGTTATTTGCTTAAAAAAAGCAGTAACATTCGTGAAGTGTGCGCAGTCACATTGCAACGCCGTGGTGTAAAGGCTGATTGGATCAGTTGGTTTGGCTTTGGCATCGGGATGATGGCGGTGCCATTGCTTATTGCTCATGCTTATTACTGGGCGCTGCTGTGTATTGTGTTCAACCGTATGGCCGACTTGCTGGATGGTGCTGTAGCCCGGTTGGATGGCCCAACGGATCGCGGTGCATTTCTGGATATTACTTTAGACTTTCTGTTTTACTCCGCCATTCCACTCGGGTTTGCTTTGGCAATACCGGCAAATAACGCCTTGCCTGCGGCCATTTTGATTTACAGCTTTATTGGGACCGGGTGCAGCTTTCTTGCCTTTGCCGTTATCGCCGCCAAGCGGGGGATGGAGAGTACCGCGTATCCAAGCAAAGGGTTCTACTATTTAGGCGGCCTGACTGAAGGGAGCGAAACGGTCTTGGTGCTACTGTTAATGTGTCTGTTTCCTGGCTGGTTTCCGCTGATAGCGTATGGTTTTTCAGCGCTTTGTTGCATCACTGTAGTGACTCGGGTTGTCGCTGGTGTTTCATTGTTTAAGAACAACTACGGAAAGGTCAAACAGACCGGCGCTGGCATCTGATATGATCACAATCATAGAGCTAGCCATTCAGGCTAGCGAGTCATGATAATAAATCTTTGAGCAACTCAAAAGTGATGCTAATAGCCCTCAGTGCTTATCAGGGATTCACGAATGAGCTCGCGTGCCCGATGCAAACGACTTTTAACAGCACCAACACTTACATTTAGTTGGGAAGATATTTCGGCTATAGTTAACTCTTCAAAATCTCGCATGAGAATCACGTCGAGATAATGAGCAGGCAAAGACCTAAGAGCTCTGGCCAGGTCTAGGCGAAGTGAGTCCGGGCTTCTTTCCTGCAGGAGAGTTTCAGCAATATCGTGATCCAGAGCGACATGCCGGAACATCATTCGCTGAAGTTTTTGGCACTCCCTCCTGATGACGGTAAACAACCACGAGGAAAAGGCAGCTGCGACTTTAAGGGCAGTGACCTTACGCGAAATTATCAGCAATGACTCCTGTACAGCATCGTCGACATCGCTTGCATGGCAGTGTCGGCGGGCATAGCGACGGGCATCAGCCTGAGTGGTGGCAAGCAACGCAGACATTGCTTTTATGTCGCCTCTCTGTGCTGATTCAATCAAACTTTTCGTGGCTTTGGTGCCCATACACTCTCCCGGTAGTATTAACCAATATATTGCAATCCCTCTGGTTTAAAGATTTAAAAGCACGTAGTCAGTCCCTTCAGTCATATAGGTATACTCTATTGGTTATTTTCATAATCAGCATAATCAATGTTCTGCAACGTAACAAACATTTAAAAAGTAAAGAGCCTGCATTGATACTGCAGGCCGTAAAATGAAAAATTATTTCTTCTTCCATTCATACTTACTGAAAGGTGCATCTAGTGGTGTGTCAGCAATATGGTTTGTGTAATTGCTAATTGTCTTCTGAGCGGCGCACAGAATGACCTCAAGAATATTTTTACGGGTGAACCCTGCTGCAAGGAAGGTTTCCACATCATTCTCAGTGACCTCACCGCGCTTGCGTATTACCGCAAGAGTGAACGACCTCAGGACTTCAAGGCGGCTATCCTGAAGCGGTGTTTCATCCCGCAATGCATTTATGATGTCATCACTGACTTTCATTGAATGTGCAATTGCCGTATGAGCAGGCACACAATAATGGCAGTTGTGCTCTACATTAATTGCCTGCCACACCACGGTTTTCTCGTCATTATTGAAACTGGTATGGAGAAACAATTCATGGAGCTTAAGATAAGCTTCCACCAACTCCGGCGACTCGGCCATTACCGCGTAGAGCGAGGGTACGAAGCCTGCACGTTTCTTTATGTTCTCAAGTAACACCTTGCTCTTTCCCGGTGCATTTTCCGGCGTGTGTAAAGTAAAATCTTTCATATATTCTCTCCAGTTAACGAATTAATGATTTGCGAAAGGGCGAAAATATCTCTGGCAACAAAGTCTGGTTTGGGTGCAAGGGGATAGAGAGTTTGCCCTTTTCTGGCTATAAATGCGGTTTTCATCCCCGCAAGTTTTGCTCCTCCTACATCCCAGCCATGTGCTGCAATCAGCATACATTCTGAGGCCGGTCTTCCCATCAAATGGACTGCCCAGTTGTAAACGCTCAGGTCGGGTTTGTATTTACACAACTCTTCAACACTGAGGGTCTTACTGAAATAGCCATCGATGCAGGCTGAACGGAGTTGGCTCTCAGCGAGTTCAGCAGATGAGTTGGTCAGGGCGACCAGTGTAAAGCCCTGTTGGCTCAGTGCTGATAATCCCCTGGCTACATCAGGATGTGCAGGTAATGAAGCAAGCACTGCCGAAAGTGGCTCGTCAGATTCAGCTAAAGATATGCCGTACCGCTCGGCAGTCATCTCAAGCACAGCCTCTGCAATATCGCCAAAGCGGTGCCAGGAACCGGTAACGGTTTCAACAAGTGAATAGTGTAACAAAGAGGTGAACCAGACGTCGGTAAGGTCCTGCCTGTTGGCAAGCCTCTTTCCTGCATACTCTTTGAGCGAAGCAGTATCCAGAAGGGTTTCATTCACATCAAAAAAGAGAATTCCTTTCGTTTCTGGCGTGTCACTATCGTCTGTCATATGAGCTCCGGTCCGGATGATGACTTTTATAAAAACGGATATTTACTGCACTCTGCAAATAGAGTAGGTTTAAGATAGATGAATTTGAGTGATCACTCAATAAAAACCTGAGCGTTCACTCAATAATTATATTATTTTATATAATTCAGTGAGATAAATGGCAAGACCAACATTACATGACAAGTCGGAAACGTTAGGCAGGGCAATTCATGTGTTCTGGCGTAAAGGTTTCAGCAACACATCAATAAAAGACCTTGAGATGGCACTGGATATGCGTCCTGGAAGTATTTATGCCTCTTTCGACAGCAAAGCAGGTTTGTTTACGCAAGCTCTGTCAGTCTATGCGACACACCAGGCAGATAAAACCAGGTCTGTTATTCAGGCGCAGCAGAACCCGCTGGACGGCCTTCTGACGCTACTCTGCTGCTTTGCACAGGAAAAACCAGACGGCCAGCCCTCTTACGCCTGTTTTTTGGTGAAAAGCCTACTCGAAATGGAGAACGACGAGGGTGAAATGAAAAACTTAATAAGACAGCATTTGCTGACAATGGAGAGTATTTTCAGTGATGCTTTTAGCGATGCGATTTCGATGGGATATGTCGCGGATCCTGACAGGCCAGAGCATGCTCCGTCGCGCCTGGCTCGCATGCTGCAAACCAAAATTATCGGTATCAGAATAATGTCCCTACAACTTGCACAAAATGATCTGCTACGAGAACTGACAGATGACTGCGCCCAGTTTATAGAAGAACTTAAAAAGAGTCCGGATACTGAGATACTTGTAAATGATGGCCTTTAGCGTGGCTGTGTTGAATAATTCGGACTTTTAGAGCAGATCACAATTAAACGAAGGCAGAGTCATCGCAATGGCGGCAGGCGTAAGATTTGGGCGGAAACCTCATCAGAAATCTTCCGCCGCACTGGAGCTTATCCGGCATGAAACGCCTATTAAAATGGTGATGGAGAAAACCGGTATATCCAGGGCAACTTATTTCAGGTTAAAAAAGCTCATGCGTCATCTTTTTCGTTTTATGCTTCATAACGCTTCTCACCTTACGTTCGGTGCGCTGCTGATAGCTATGTCCAGCTTTGGACAGACCTATTTTGTGTCACTTTACGGGCAAGATTTTCGCTAGGCCTTTGGGCTCACCGACGGCAGCCTGGGCGGCTTGTACGCGATCGGAACGGTGATGAGCGCCATCACGCTGATCTGGGCCGGACGGATGATCGACTACACCACGACCAGCCGCTTCACGCTGGCAGTCACCCTTCTGTTACTGACGGCCTGCCTGCTGATTTCTGGCGCACAGTCTGCGTGGATGCTCTGCATCGGGTTTTACTTTCTGCGCCTCGGCGGTCAGGGACTGATGGTACAACCGCACTGACCGCAACGGCGCGTCAGTTCCCCCTTGATGCAGGCAAGGCCCTCGGCGCCATTGCGCTGGGACTCTCGCTGGCGCAGGCCGTTTTTCCCGTGATTGCGCTGCAGATAAGCGCGCTGACGGGATGGAGGGTTGCCTGGGGCATCAATGCCGGTATGCTTGTTGCTGGCGTGGGGGTAGCGTTGATGTTTTTGCCCAGCGGCAAAGATAAGCCGCTGCGCACGTTCAGAAAACGGGGGTGATGAGAAGGAAAAAGAGGCATCGGTATGGAGAAACCGTAACCTGCTGCTAGCGCTGTCTGTCGTGCTGGCCTCCCCCTTTATCACAACCGGCTTCTTCTTCCACCAAGCGAGGCTGGCGCAGGAGAAGGGCTGTGTGCTGTCGTGGGTGGCGGTATGGTTTATTGCCTACGCCATTACCCAAGCGGTATCGTTGCTGTAGTTTGGCCCGCTGATTGACCGTCTTTCACCACGCAGGCTGTTGCCGTGGTTACTGATGCCACAGTCCCTAGCCATGTTGGCGCTGTGGCTCAGCAACGGTCTGTGGGTAACGCCTTTTTACCTGATTATGATCGGCGTATCGTCGGCTATTGCCTCAACGCTTGCCACCGCTCTCTGGGTGCAGTTGTTTGGTCCGGCGCAGCTAGCCAGGGTGCGCTCAGCTGTTGGGGCAGGTACCGTGATTGCCCGCGGGGCATCTCCGGTAAGCATGGGCGTCCTGATAGATAACCATGTCACCCTGCATCTACAGGCGTTGTTCTGCCTGGTCTACATTCTTGGGGCCAGCCTGCTGGCCACCGATATCAGGACTGATGCACCGCAATAATGCGACTTTTCCGTGATGCACATCATCCTCTTTCCCTATGAAGAAGGGCCTGATATCAGGCCCTTCTGTTTCATCGCAGCATCAGCAGGGGCTGATGGCTTTCTGACAGCATTTCTGTGGTGTGGCTGCCAATAAAGAACCGCCGTAACCGGGAATGCCCATAGGCCCCAATTACCATGAGGTCGATATCATTAGCGTCCGCGTAGCGGCACAGGGCGCCGGTCACGGACTCGTCTTCCAGCAGGCGGGCCTCCGTTGTGATACCAGCTTCCTGAAGAACAGCCTGCGCATCCTGCAGGGCTAAAGTGTCACCGTTGACCATCACAATATAACAGGTAAGGCCGCTTAGTAATGGGCTGATCGTCAGACGCGACAGGTTTTTACGGCTCTCACTGCTGCCGTCATACGCAAACATCACCCGTGCCGGCGGCATGAACGTCTCCGGCACAATCAGCACCGGTTTTTTCTGCAGGCGAATGACGCTCTCCAGATGGCTCCCCACCTGATTTTGCGTACCCCGGCGACCCAGCACCATCAGGCGGACTTCCCCCAGCTCAGCCAGAATATCGTCCAGTGCGCCGTGCTTTTGCAGCAGCTGTGCGTCCGGCTGTCCGGTCTGCTTCAGCCGCTCCGCGCAGTCGCGCAGCACGGCTTTGCCCTGCGCCATCAGCAGCCGGCTGCGCTCACCCTCGACGCGGACCAGTTCTTCAGTCAGACGCTCCTGGCTGTCAATACCAATGGCCCCGGTCAGGTCAAACACGGCGGGAGTCTCACTCTTCTCCAGTACGTGCAGCAGTGCCAGCGGCGTACCAAGCTTAGCGGCCGCCCAGGCGGCATACTCACAGACCGGACGGGTTGACGGCGAGCCGTCGACGCAGGCAATAACGGTGTTATTCATGATGCTTTCTCCAGTAAATTAATGGCCGCCCATCAGTTTTTCCACTTCTTCAGGCTTGTCATGAACCCCGAAGCGGTCAACGATGGTGCGGGTCGCGTCATTCATACCCTTAATCTCCACTTCCGTGCCTTCGCGCCGAAACTTGATGACTACTCTGTCCAGCGCACTCACGGAGGTAATATCCCAGAAATGAGCATGCGTCACGTTAATCACCACACGCTCAACGGCTTCACGGAAGTCGAAGTAGCTCATAAAGCGATCGGATGAAGCAAAAAAGACCTGGCCAGCTACAGTGTAGGTACGGGAGTTGTCCTCCAGTTCAGAAGAGATCGCCATAAAGCGGGCTACTTTAGTGGCGAAGTTCAGCGAGGCTATCAGCACGCCGGTGAGTACACCAAACGCTAGGTTATCAGTTGCCACCACTACCACTACGGTTGCCAGCATCACCACACTGGTTGACAGCGGATGGCTGCGCAGGTTGCTGATAGACCGCCAGGAGAAGGTACCGATGGAAACCATAATCATCACCGCGACCAGCGCTGCCATCGGTATTTTGGAGACCCACTCACGCAGGAATACCACCATCAAAAGCAGAACTACGCCGGCGGTCAGTGTTGAAAGTCGTCCGCGTCCACCCGATTTAACATTGATAACTGACTGGCCAATCATTGCGCACCCTGCCATGCCACCAATAAACGAGGTGCAGATGTTGGCCACACCCTGTGCCTTGCATTCGCGGTTCTTGTCGCTTGGCGTGTCGGTCATGTCATCCACGATGGTGGCAGTCATCATCGACTCCAGAAGACCCACAACGGCCAGCCCCGCAGAGTACGGCAGAATAATCATCAGCGTGTCGAGGTTAAGCGGAATATCAGGGATCAGAAACACCGGCAGGCTGTCCGGCAGCTTGCCCATGTCACCCACAGTACGCACGTCCAGGTGAAGCCACATGGAAATGGCGGTCAGCACGATGATGCAGATCAGCGGCGAGGGAATGGTTTTGTTCAGATACGGGAAGAGATAAATGATGCCCAGGCCCGCAGCGGTCAGTGCATAGACGTGCCAGGTAACGTTGGTGAGCTCCGGCAACTGTGCCATAAATATGAGGATGGCCAGCGCGTTGACGAAACCAGTGACCACCGAGCGGGAGACGTAGCGCATCAGGCTACCCAGTTTCAGGTAGCCGGCCGCCAGTTGCAGCACGCCGGTCAGCGCCGAGGCCGCCAGCAGATACTGCAGGCCGTGGTCTTTTACCAGTGTGATCATTAGCAGTGCCATCGCGCCTGTAGCGGACGATATCATTGCCGGGCGGCCACCAAGGAAGGCCATAACCAAGGGAATACAGAACGCAGAGTAGAGCCCAACCTGCGGGTCAACTCCGGCGATGATTGAAAAGGCGATCGCTTCGGGAATAAGCGCGAGCGCGACAACTATACCGGCCAGTACGTCACCACGGACGTTACCCAGCCAGTCCTTACGCGTCGAGGACAGCAACATAGTAATTTCTCAGTTTTAGATACAGTAAGCCCTTGAGGGCAATATTTTTATGTACGGTAGAACACATCCGCAAACGGGATGTTATTGAGTGCGTTCTGAGGCTCGCTCAGTACGACGGAGGAAGGGGAAGCTTAGGGTGGCGTAATACGCATAACGGTTGTCAGATTCTCCAAAGCGAGAGGGTACCTATTGCCTGAACTGTTGCCCGAGGCAAATGAAAGGGGGCAGATCTGAACCAAGATCAGACCAAAGCCGCTCAATACTATAAACTAATGGCAGGCAAGGTCAAATTTTGGGGCAGTACATAAATCCTCCTCAACCCTCGATTCAGGTATTTTTCTTTGAAATGTCTGGCACATAGCAAATTGTAAAGTCGTAGCTACATTTACATTCAGGATGAATGCTGTCCTGCCTTTACCCGAAGTATGGTTTGCCGGGTGGTATTAAATTCCCGGGCAATAGCGCTGATACTGTTCCCTGCGTTAATACGTGCAATCACAGTAAGTTGCTGCTCTTCATTCAGAGCAGAAGGACGACCAAACCGCTTTCCAGCTGCTTTTGCCCTGGCAATACCTGAGTGCGTGCGCTCGAGCAACAGATCCCGCTCAAATTCCGCTACTGCAGAAATAACCTGCATGGTCATCTTCCCCGCGGGGCTGGTCAGATCCACACCGCCAAGAGCCAGGCAGTGAACCCGAATATCTGAAACAGCCAGTTGCTCTACCGTTTTTCTGATGTCCATCGCGTTGCGTCCGAGGCGGTCAAGTTTGGTGACAATAAGCACATCGCCATTTTCCATACGGTCAAGCAGCCTGGCAAATCCTGGCCGTTCACTGGCAGCCACTGAGCCGCTGACATGTTCCTCAATAAGTCGCTGAGGTTTAACAGCGAAACCAGCTGCCTCAATTTCACGACGCTGGTTTTCTGTGGTCTGTTCCAGAGTGGATACCCGGCAGTAAGCAAAAACTCGTGACATAGGAAACTTTCCGTACTCAAAGGGTGTCCGAATTATAGCGCCTGTACGAAATAAAATTCGCTTACTTTCGGACATATTTTCAGACTGGTGTACGAAACCGACCGGTTTCGGTCAGTACAAATCAATAACTCAAATGAACTATATGCAGAGGAAGCATTTATGCCACGGAGACAAATACTCAGCAGTGAAGAAAAAGAACGCTTGCTGATTGTGCCGGATGATGACGTTCTTCTGACGCGCATGTGCTTTTTGAGTGAACCTGACCTCGCGCTTATTAATAAACACCGCAGGCCAGCTAACCGCATGGGATTTGCTGTTTTACTTTGCTACTTGAGAGGGCCGGGGTTTCCTCCCGACAAAAATATCTCCCCTCACGACGGGGTTGTTTCCCGGCTGGCGGCTCATTTGAAACTTCTGCCTGATTTGTGGGCCGAGTATGCATCAAGAGAGGTCACTCGCTGGGAACATCTGGCCGAACTTTATCGCTACCTGGAATTATCTCCCTTCAACCGGCCGCTACAAAAAAACTGTATTCGCCACCTTTATCCCCACGCAATGCGGACTGACAGAGGCTTTTTGCTTGCGGAGGAAATGCTCACCTGGCTCTACAATAATAAGGTGATTTTCCCCTCTGTTGATGTCATCGAACGAACTCTGGCCGAAGCAACAACGCTTGCAGACAGGGCGGTCTTTTCTGCGCTTACCGCGCAGCTTGAGCCGGAACATAAAGCGGCGCTGGACCGTCTGCTGGTATCCGAGGGTGAGCAACCTTCACGGCTGGCCTGGCTGCTTCAGCCTCCGGGGAAAATTAATGGCAAAAATGTCCTGCAACATATCGACCGGTTAAATTCGATTGAGTCGCTGGCACTGCTTGATGGCATTGCGCTTTCCGTTCACCAGAACCGGCTCCTGAAACTCGCTCGCGAAAGCAGAAAAATGAGTAGCCGGGACCTGGCAAAATTCACGGATGTTCGCCGTTATGCCTCACTGGTTTGTGTCATATCGGAAGCCAGGGCCACCCTGACTGACGAAATTATTGATCTGCATGAGCGTATTCTGGGCAGTCTGTTTAGCAGGGCAAAACGCACGCAGGCCGAACGACTCCAGCAAACGGGAAAGCTGATTCAAAGCAAGCTGAAGCAATACGTTACCGTCGGGCAGGCATTGCTTAACGCCAGAGAGTCCGGTGAAGATCCCTGGACCGCAATAGAAGACGTTCTTCCCTGGCAGGAATTCATTAACAGCGTGGAAGAGACGCGGTTCCTGTCACGTAAGGACAACTTCGACCCGTTGCATCTGATCACAGAGAAGTACAGTACGCTGCGTAAATACGCCCCCCGGATGCTGTCCGCGTTGCAGTTCATGGCTGTACCTGCCGCAATGCAGCTCAGTGATGCGCTTGATGCCGTCAGAGAGATGTATCGAAAACAACTCCGCAAAGTACCGTCTTCCGCGCCAAACGGGTTCATTCCGGAAAGCTGGAGAAAGGTGGTGCTCACTCCCACAGGCATTCACCGAAAATATTACGAATTTTGCGTACTGAATGAGCTGAAGGGAGCTTTACGTTCTGGCGACATCTGGGTCAAAGGATCGCGCCGCTACCGGAATTTTGATGATTATCTGATCCCATCTTCCGATTTTGAAAAGTCACTTCGGGATAACCAGTTACCCCTTGCCATTCCGATTGCCATGAATACATCAAGAGCCGCATGACGCTTCTGGCATCGCGACTGGAGGAAGTGAATGCGATGGCGCTGGCCGGTGATTTGCCCGATGTGGATATCTCGGATAAAGGCGTGAAAATTACCCCGCTGGATAATAGCGTCCCTTCATCAGCATCCCCTTTTGCCGATCTGGTTTATGGCATGTTGCCTCACCCTAAGATTACTGAAATGTTGGATGAAGTGGATAGTTGGACCGGTTTTACCCGCCATTTCACACATCTCAAAAATCATCACGTCAGACCTAAAGACAGAAAGTTGTTAATGACCACGATTCTGGCTGATGGCATCAACCTTGGGCTGACAAAAATGACCGAATCTTGTCCAGGAACGACAAAATCGTCACTGGAGGGGATTCAGGCCTGGTACATCAGGGATGAGACCTATTCAGCAGCGCTGGCCGAGCTGGTCAATGCTCAGAAAAAACGGCCTCTGGCTGCATTCTGGGGCGATGGAACAACATCATCGTCTGACGGGCAGAATTTTCGGGTGGGCAGTCACGGGCGTTATGCGGGTCAGGTCAATCTCAAATACGGTCAGGAGCCAGGTGTGCAGATTTATACGCATATTTCGGATCAATATAGCCCGTTTTATACCAAAGTCATCAGCCGCGTGCGCGACTCAACTCACGTACTTGACGGCTTGCTGTATCACGAAAGTGATCTTGAAATCACCGAGCATTACACCGATACCGCAGGTTTTACGGAACAT
>ERZ773116.3104-NODE-3104-length-12418-cov-4.582059_pt1 | contig 12418 bp, 17 predicted proteins | sample MGYA00580563_ERZ773116 | MGnify/ENA primary metagenome ERZ773116 (study PRJEB29015, sample SAMEA2737864) | human gut metagenome | biome: human gut; feature: human-associated habitat; material: faeces | place: China | collected 2012 ... | reverse complement strand
GGTGCAGGATATTTTCTCCATCATCCGGGAGATCAACAAGCAGGGCGTCACCGTGCTGCTGGTGGAGCAGAACGCCCGCGCGGCCCTCAAGCTGGCCTCGCGCGGCTATGTGCTGGAAGTGGGCAACGTGGCCATGGAGAACACGGCCGCCAACCTGCTGGCCGACGCCAGCGTGCGCGAAGCCTATCTGGGCGGCTAACCGCCTGCCCGGCACATGCGATAAAAAGAGCCCCTGCCTGGTGCGCAGGGGCTCTTTGGCGTTATGGGCTCCACCGGCGGCGTATGCTGCGCGGGTGGGAAACAGCGGCATGCTGCGGGCGGTTCCAATTACGGGCGGTTTCGATGCCGGGATGGCATCGGGCTGTGCGACAAACGGTCATGCGCAAGTGCCCATGATCCGCAAGCCGGGCGGGCATGTCCTGCCCGCCCCGCGTCCTCTTCTGCTCCTTGCTCTTGCCCGGCCTGCCGTGCCTGTGCCGCCTGCGACCGTCCTGTTCACCGGCCTTATTTGTCGATCTGGCTTTCCGTAAAGGCGTCCGCGCGGTGTCCCATGAGCGTGATCTTGGCGTATTCCCGCCCGAATTCCTCCAGTTCCGCGGGCGTCAGGCGCACGGTGGCGCCGCCGAGGAAGTCGTCCAGATGGGCCGGATCGGTCGTGCCGGGGATGGGGGCTATCCAGGGGGCCTGGGCCAGAAGCCAGGCGATGGCGAACTGGGACATGGTGCACTGCTTGCGTTCGGCCCACGCGCGGATCAGGTGCGGCAGGGGCATGTTGTGCTTCAGGGCCTCCGGGGTGAATTGCGGCAGGGTGGACAGGCGCCCTGTGGTGAAGCGGCTGTTCTCGTCGATGGCGCCGGTCAGGAATCCCCTCCCCAGCGGACAGTAGGGGACAAGGCCGATGCCCAGCTCCCGCAGGGTGGGGAATATCTTGGTCTCCGGTTCGCGCCACAGAAGGGAGTATTCGCTCTGCACGGCGCTGACGGGCTGGACGGCATGGGCCCGCCGGATGGAGGCCGCACTGGCCTCGGACAGGCCGAAGTGCAGGACCTTGCCTTCCCGGATGAGGTCTTTCACCGTTCCGGCCACGTCTTCCATGGGGACCTTGGGGTCCACACGGTGCTGGTACAGCAGGTCGATGTGGTCGGTGCGCAGGCGCCGCAGGGAACCCTCCACGGCCCGTCGGATGTGGTCAGGGCGGCTGTTGAGGGCCGTGGGCCGGCCTTCTTCGACGCCAAAGCCGAACTTGGTGGCGATGACGACCTTGTCGCGCACCGGGGCCAGGGCTTCGCCCACCCATTCCTCACTGGTGTGGGGGCCGTAGACCTCGGCGGTATCGAAAAAGGTCACGCCCCTGTCGTATGCCCGGCGGATCAGGGCGATCATGTCCTTTTTGGCATAGGTGCCGCCGTAGTAGCCCACCATGGGCAGGCAGCCGAGACCGATGGCAGAGACCTGCAACGAGCCGAGACGGCGTTGCGGCAGGGAGGGGGACTGCTGCGTCTTTTCCGTAGCGGATGCGGCGGGCGGTGTCGCGGCATGGACCATGCCGGACAGGGAGGAAGACAGAAGGACGGCCGCTCCGGCGGCCAGGCCACCGGCAAGGAAGCGTCGGCGGGCAAGCTGGTTTTCTCTTGTGATCGTATTCATGACGTACCTCCGTCAGCATCAGGCTGTCATCCCTGTATAGGCAGGTGACACGAAGGAAGAAAGAAACGATCGTTGCAATTACTTGCCTGTTTTTGGCGATACCGGCAGATCCGGCCGGATGCCGGAACATGTTGTCATCCCCTCATCCCCGTGAGTCAGCGACGGGGACCTGCCATCCCGCCCCAAAGGAACGTTTTACAGGGATGGGGGTGAGGGGAGAGGCGCTTTCCCCAGGCGACCTTCCCCCGCAAAACACAAGAAAAATGCCTACTTGCCCGCGAACAGGGCCAGGGCCCGCCCGGCGGCCATGCCGCTGGCCCAGGCCCAGTGCAGATTGTAGCCGCCCAGCAGGCCGGTGACGTCCAGCAGCTCGCCCACGATCCAGAGATTTTCCCGAACCGTGCTCTGCAGGCTGTAGGGATCCACCTGCCGGGTGTCCACACCGCCGCGGCAGGCCTCGGCTTTTTTCAGCCCGGCCAGACCGGCGGGGACCGTACGGAAGTCCTGGATGCGGGCACAGATCTGCTGCCGGGCGGCGCGGGAAAGCTCGGCTATCTTGCGGCCCGCGCTTTCCGGCGGCAGCAGGGCGTCCACCAGACGCTGGGGCAGCAGGCGGCGCAGCATCGCCGCCATGGAAGCGGCGTTTTCTTCAATGAAAAAGCCGTTGCGCCCATCGGTAACGTCCTCGGCGGCGCAGCTTCCGGCTATCAGCACGCTGGCAAGGCCGCAGGCCGCCGCCTCACGCACGACCAGACCGTTGGTATCGAAAGTGGAGGGAAACAGGAACAGGTCGGCTCGACAATACCATGCCCGGATAATTTCCCGGTCATAGCAGGGGGGCAGGAAGAATACCTTGTCGCCCAAACACAGTTCTTCAGCATAGGCACGGATGGCCTCTCCATCGGTACCCTTGCCTATAAACACCATGCGGAAGTCCTGCCCCTCGCCTTTCAACTGTTTCAGCGCATCCAGAATGATCCGCAGTCCCTTGTACCACATCATGCGTCCCACGAACAACAGCAGCGGCACACCCTCCGGCAGGTCAAGACCTTCGCTTACGGCGCGCACCGTCTCCTCCGGCAAGCGATCGGACGGAATGTCCACGCCATTGGGCATGACGATGTAGTCTCCCTGATAGCCCAGGGAACGGAGATTTTCTCCTGCGCCGCGGCTGACTGTCCATACCTCATCGCAGGCGGAGATGTTCTCCACCAGCAGCTTGATGGAGGCCTCCTGCAGCAGCCTGCTATGGATGGCATTGGCAATGTCGATGTCGAACTTGGTGTGGTAGGTGAACACCAGCGGCACATGCAGACGCTGCCGCAGCATCCGGGCGAGGATTGTGGAGGTGACGGGGCAGTGGCTATGGATCAGGTCAATGTGACGCCCCTCAACTTGTGCCATCAGCTCCGGGGACAGGGGCAGACCTGCCCGGTAGCCAACCAGCTTTGTCACATCGATACTGGGATAGCGCAGCACCGGAAAGGGGTAGATGCTGTCGTCGGCGTCGGGATAGTAGGGCGTTACTACGGTAGCGTCGCCATAGCTGCGCTGAATGACGGAGGCATAGTTGGTGACCGCATTGGCCACGCCGTCAATCACCGGAGGGAAGGAGTCGTTCATGAGACATATGCTGCGTTTTTCAGTTGATAAATCAGATGCGGTTGGCAAAGTATGCGAATTTGTATTCAGATTCATATATGTCCACCCCAAAAGTTCAGCTTGATAAAATGATTGTACCATATGAATGTGAAATAATCTACTGTATTTATCGGAAACGTTTCAGGACAGACAGCAGCGGGGCCGGAGGCAATCGCTGGTGTGATACTGGTTTTTAATGAAACGGTTAAAAACCGCAAAATAGACAATAAAAATGACGAGTGTTCTCAAAGGATCAAATCCTATAAGAACACTCGTCATGGTACCCCTGACCTGTCCAAATACAAACCCGGAAGAGTACCGACAAAATCAGACGTAGCCGCATTTTGCACCGCTGAGAACGGCACCAAAGCCGCCCCGGCGCTGTCTACGTTGAATATAATTTTCATATAATCGTCGTAAACAAAGACGGAATGAACCAGCGCTCCAAAAACATCTTTGCGGAACTCTGGGCTTTTTCTGTCCCCGTGGCGGAAACCGTCAAGCCAGCAGGCCACCGCTTCCGCTTTGACCTCCAAGGACGCCTGCACTGTGGCGCGGTCGATCTGCTGCCGGAGGGCTGCACGGTCTGCCTCTGCATCCATAAGCATTTGCTTTGTGGTCTCCGTTATAATGCCCTGTGCTATGGCATTGCCTATATTCTTCAGCTGCTTCTCCACTTCGGTCAACTGCACCCGAAGACTGGCGACCAATGCCTTGTTGCCGCTGTTTTCCGAGCAGCGTCTTTCTACCTCCGCAGAAATATAGGATATGTTATCGTCCGTCAGCACGTCAAGGGCGGATTGCAGCACGGCCTCTTCGATCAAATCCAGCCGGACATTTTTCTTGTCGCACTTTTTGGCGCGGCGGTTGTTGCAAATATAATAGTAATGGCGGACGCCGCTTTTCCCGGTGCCGGCCGTTCCGGTCATGGGGCTGCCGCATTTGCCGCAGAACAGCTTCCCGCTGAGAAGGTACGGTACTTCTGCCTTATAGGCACCGGGGCGGTGGCGGTTGGCGTCAAGCTTTCTTTGTACCCGGAAAAACAGGTCATCCTCTATGATTCGGGGAACGCCACCGGCAATGCTGACAGTGCCGTCATATTCATAGATTCCGATATATTTCTTGTTCCGCAGGATCGTGGTAAAGCTGCTCTTGTTGAAAGAATTCCCTTTTGCGGTTTTGTGGCCTTCCTTGTTAAAGTGGTCGGCCAACTCCCCCATTGACTTACCGCTGTCATACCATTCAAAGCAGCGTTTTACCAGCTCAGCACCAACGGGGTCAATTTGCCAGCGCTTGTTCGGGCCGGGGCGGTAGCCCAGAGAGGCGCCGCCGGTGATCTGGCAGTGCTGGGCAGCTTTGTTCATGCCGCGGGTAACGTCTTCGGACAGTTTGGCGCTGAAATATTCGGCCACGGTTTCGATCATGCCCTGAGTGATGACCCCCGCGCTGCCGTCAGGTATGAACTCTGTCACACTGATAAGGTGAACCCCGGCCGCTTCCAGCTGCTTGCGGTAAAGGGCGCTTTCGGCACGGTCACGGAAAAACCGGTCATAGCGCCAGACCAGCACACAATCCACCACGCCGGTGCAGGCGTCGCGGATAAGCCGCCGGAAGTCCGCCCGGTTCTCAGTCCTTGCACTGCGGGCGCGGTCTACGTACTCCCCTACCACGGTAATATTATGTTTTTCGGCGTACTCCCTGCAAATATCAATTTGCGCCTCTATGCTTAATTCCTGCTGCTTATGGCTGGAAAAGCGGCCATAGATAAACGCCCGCACTGCATTTCACCCCTTTGCCCCCGCTGTGGCGGGAAATTACAATTATAGGCCGTTTTGAGTTACGCCGTATTCGGCCTGCTCATTTGTAAAGCCTTCATATTTCAGCTGACCAATCAGCCCAGAACGAGAGAAAGAAGAATAGTCCAAATATTCCTTTGCTTTCTTTACTGCTTGTTCGTTCCAGTCTGCACCACAGTTATCTGCTGCGCGAGTGGCTTCCTCAGTCGTAAAGCCCTCATATTCCAGCTGCCCGATCAGCCCAGTGTAGGAAAAAGCGGAATAATTCAGATAGTCAGCAGCTTTCTTCTCTGCCTGCTCAAACCAGTCAGCGCCGCAGTTGTCTACCGCGTAGGTGGCTTCCTCAGTTGTAAAGCCCTCATATTCCAGCTGTCCAATCAGACCGGTATAAGAAAAAGCGGTATAGTTTAGATAGTCGTGCGCTTTTCTCAGTGCGTTCTTTTCCCCGACCGATGCAGTATCTGTAACGGCCTGCGTTTCGACGGCTTGCGTATTTGCCACCGTTTCTTCGGCTACCGTTGCAACAGTCACTTCGGCGGTTGTCTCCACGGCTGCCGTTTCCGTGGCGGGAGTAGTTTCTGTGGGAGTGCTGACCAGTTTTGTGCAGCCACCAAACAGAATAACGACCGCAATCAGCCAGAACCACCAGCGTTTATAAAAAGGCTTTTGGGCCTTTTTCGCATTACTGGCCGGTTGCTCACCATCAACAGGTGTGCCGCAGTGAGGACAAAATTTGCCGGAGTTGTCGATTTCCTGACCACATTTCTTACATTTCATAAAATGACCCCTTTTCTTTTTGCATATCTAAACCCGTCCATGTGGCGGGTTATTTTTTTACGCCGGGGAACTGGATGGTTTTGCATTCTCTGTAGGAACGGCCTGATACTCAAAGTCTAGCGCGTTCAGAATTCGCGCACGAGCCATGCTGTCAAGGGCATGAAATTTGCGAAGCAAATCCAAATCGGCAGCCGGAAGGCCGGCCGCTTTGGTAGCACAAGCATTCCGACCAAGAAGAACATCCACGGTAACACCGAAAAAGTCGGCCAACTTGCACAACATTGCAAAATTGGGTTCACGCTTTCCACTTTCCCACATTCCGACGGTCGCTTGAGATACACCCATTTTCTCAGCAAGCTTATATTGAGACAATCCAGCCGTCTCACGCTGTTTTTTCAATTCAACTCTAAACACAGAACCACCCCTTTTCCATATGATAATAACAAAGAGTTATAAAAGCAAGGGTTTTTAGAAAATTATCACATTTAGTGTTGACAATCACGCTTAGTGATGCTATAGTAATCACACATAGTGATTGATAAGGAGGCGATTGAAAAAATGACGGCAATCAGAGAGTACAGAATCAAAAAGGGCATTTCCCAAGCCCAGCTTGCAAAGCTCATGGAGACCACACAGGCCGCTGTAGCCATGTGGGAAACCGGCGCCCGTATGCCTAGGGCGGACAAGCTGCCAAAACTGGCGGAAGTTTTAGGCTGTAGCGTGGCGGACTTATTTGCAAAACCAGAAACGGCGTAAGGAGGTGCCGCCATGGGGCGGGTAAATAGCGAAGCTGCCGCCCTGCTGGTGGCGGGTATTTGCCGAGGGAAGTTCTGGGCATCCCCAGAGGAAACAGAACGGTGGTTAAAGACCGAAACCGGGCAGCGCATTGCAGCCCTTATCGAGAAGGAACGGAGGAAGCACAAAAATGACAGACCGAGAATTTAACGAGGGATTGCAGCGTCACCTAATGCGGTGTGAGCTGCAATACAGAGCCGAGAACGCACCGAAAGGCAGTGAAGTGGACTGGTTGGCACCGCACTGCGGCACCGTGCAGGAAATTGCGCGTTTCCTGCGGGAGCTTGGATTCAGAATCAAGGAAATATCGGATTGTTCCGACTGTGCGGGGACAAAGTTCCATTGGGTAGTTACGACAAGCGGAATCGTTGTTTACGAAAATGACAATTTGCTCCGCGGCTTTATCGCCATGTCCGCCGGAAATCGGGAGCGCAGGAAAAAGAAGGTGACACGGCCGCATGAATGAATACAAAGTTGGTTTTAGTTATCAGCAGACCAGCGGGGCAAGGCCTACTGTTTTCGATGAAATAAAGGCAGCCACCGCTCAGGAAGCCGTAACCAAGACAAGAGACTGGTATAGCGGTCTCCCGATCAATATTGAATCGGTGCAGATTGACCAAGGCAACGGCTGGGAACCCGTGAAAGAATGGGTATGAGCTGGGATTCTGAAATTTGGGCGCCGTGCCGCCTAGGAGAAGCGTTTACATTGTGGGATTTGGGGTTTGAGCGCACAACGTACCTATACGCAATTAAGGCGGATCGGATGGGACACAAGGGTGACGCTATGAGTGTTGACAGGCCGGAGCAGTTGACAAAAAGGCACCCGTACAATGTCCGCTTAGGAGCAGGCCCGCGCCCATGGTCAAATTGCTGGACGTATGAGCCCAAGATCAAGATAGAACCACCCGTCTGGTGCTGGGATATGCAGGACGACTACATGTTCGGTTTGGAGTTGAAGCCAAAGCGGAATGGTGCCCGGCGGAAAGCCAGACTTGACTACGTGAAGATCCACAACGGCCAACCAGTATATGAAATGGTTATAGAAAGACCTGACGGAAATGAACGGCAGTGTTTTGACAGTATTCCGACACTTGATTCTTACTTTGCGCCGATCTGGCCAGAATCCGTTATTGAATCAGCAAAAACCGTTATTGAACCGTTGAAAACTGTTTGCCCTACTGCCGGGGTCAGGCCGTTCTATTACTTTTGGTTTGAAGAAATGCAGGAGGGTTAACGGTGGCAGACACACGACATGCACCATGTAAGGGCTGCCCGGACAGATACCCGGCGTGTTCCGATCATTGTCAAAAGCCGGAATTTCTGGCTTTCCGTGCAGACCGCGCCCGTATAAGGGAAACCCAGCGCCGGGAATCGGAACTTCTGAGTTACACCTTGGGCGAAATCAGAAAGAACAGACGGGGCAGAAGATAAGCCCCAAAAATAAGGAGGAAATACCATGCAGTACATAGACAACAGAGAAGATCAGGAAGTAATCGACATGGTCAACCGGAATCACCGCTTGAACGTGGAAGTGACCAGAACCGTGGGGTATATCGTCCCCGTTGAGGAAGCCAGGCGCATTGCTGCCCAGCGGGCAGCCGCCAACCAGCAGCAGGGCAGCATCGTGGGCGTGGTGGCTGTCTTTCTAATCACCGCCCTTGCTGTCGTGCTGGGCATTGTCGGACTGGTAGGGTAACGCCATTGGAAAGAGTATTTCGGAAGTTCTCACCGCTCTGACGCTCTGCGGTGCCAATTACCGGGCAGACAGCTGTAAAGCCTGCCCACTTAATGATTCCTGCAAACCGGGTGACAATGCTGCTCTAGTGGACGCTGCCACCGAAGCGATCACCGATCTGGTGGCGTTCAATGCCTTGTGCCTGCAAGAGAAAGCGGGCCTTCTCCAAGTTCTGAAACACGCCAGAGTAACGGTCTATGTGGTGGTTCATCGGAGACGCAGCACCCGCGACGTGTTCACGCTGAAAACCGGGCTTTTCCGTCCCAATGATCTGAAACGTCTGGGCAAGACTGTCTTCCTGAACCGGGGCGACGCTGAAAAAGAGCTAAGGAGGCTGCAAGAGCTATGGTCATAAATGAAAGCGCCCTTCTGCGGGCAATGCGCGAGGACTACAAGGGGCAGGGCTACACCGTGGCCAGACGTGCGGAGATCGAGGCCGACCCGGAAAGCGAAAGCATCCTCCTTCTGAGCGCAAACGACTGGATGGTGGAAATTGGATGGAAGAATGTGTCGGCCAAAATCTTCGGTCTGGTAGCGGAACACATGAAGGGTCTGCCAGAGGTGGGGCAGGCTTTCAAAGTCAAGAAAAAGGAAACCAACACCGTTATCTTCGATATGGTGGAGAAATTCCCGAAGCATAACCCCGATGAGCGAATTATTGCCACCCACCGCACCCGGCTTATGTACGAAAGCATGGAGGTTTGGCAGGAGGAACGGAACAACAGCTGTATGCTTGTCCCAAGCGAAACGGCCGGTATGCTTTTGGACCACGGAAGAATTGTGCAGTGGATCGACGGCGGTCTGCTTATAACGGGTAGAGCGTCCCGTATCTTTGTGAGACATTGCCGATACCGGGCGGACGACCCGCAGCAGGACGCTATCAATTTCTTAAGTGGGAAGCGCTGGTGGTGACGGTGGAAGAGACTGCAAAAGGCTGGGCGGTTCTGCTTTCGATTCGGGCAGTACATGCGGCCAACATCTACGCCGGGACAAAAACGGTAGAACTGCGGAAGTCAGTCCCAAGGCGTCGTTGCCGGGAAAATTCCGCAAAGTATCCATTCCGGGTCTATTTGTACGAAAGCAAAAGCGCCGGAGGGCTGGGAGCGATAACAGGGTACTTTGAATGTAGCAGCTACGCAGGCACCCGCGGCATATATCTGGAAGAAATTTCCAGACGCGCACAGGTCAGCATGGAATACCTTACAGACTACGGGAAAGGCGGCTGGGTATACGGCTGGGAGGTCAAGAACCCTTGCCGCTTCCCCGCCCCGCTGCCTATTTCGGATCTGGGGTTCCAGCGCCCACCGCAAAGCTGGTGCTATCTGGACGCCAAGGCTTGCGAAATATTGGAGGTGGCGGCTCATGGATCATCAAAGTCATGAGCCTGCCCGGTTCTGGTACTACTATGATTTTTCCCCGCTGCAACCCGGACGCTACTACTGTGGCGACTGCTTCCAGCTGCTTCCTGCCATTGAAAGCGGAACCGTGGACATGGTCCTGATAGACCCGCCCTATTACATGGGCAAGGACAAAGCATGGGACTGTTTCGAGGGCAGGGCCGATTATATGGCCTTCATGGGTCGGGCATTCATACAAGCCCAGCGCATTCTCAAAGAAAATGGAACGCTGGGCTTTTGGCACAACGACCTACAGAAGATCACGTGGCTTTGTGACTGGCTGGAACGCAATACAGATATGCGGTTCGCTACATGGGGAATATGGGTCAAGCCCAACCACAGGCGAAAGATATGGGTAAACCCCGGCCCGGGCAACACCCTGCGCAGCTGGTTCAACATCGGCGAATTCTGCGTGTTCTTTGTAAAGGGTACAGCCGGCACCGCATGGAACAAAACCGGGCTTGAGCTGGCCAAGCTGAACACCGAGAACTTCGGCTCACTGCGCGACTACTTCCGCCGCCTACTGGAATACACAGGCGCCACCAAGCGTCAGATAATTGAAACCGTAGGCCAGTCCGCCGACCATTGCTTCCGTTTTGGTAGTACGCAATGGCTTTTGCCTACCCGCGAAACATATCTCAAAATTGTGGCGGCGTTCCATTGTGACAGTTGGGAAGGGTACAGGACTTTTGAAAGTCTGGAAGCAGAACGGAATAACGCAATGGCCAGCTATGCCGATCAGATTCAGGAAGCCAATGCCGCCCGGTTCGTCCACAATCTGGATGCGAACCACTGCAACATATGGATCAGTCAGGAGGCACAGTCCGGTCAGAAGCACCACCCTTGTCAGAAGCCTGTAGACATTACAGAGCGGATCATCAGGACACACACAAATCCCGGCGGGCTGGTGGTGGATTTTTTCGCAGGAAGCGGAAGCACCGGGGTGGCCGCGATCCGCGCCGGTCGGTCGTTCATTCTGATAGATAATGACGAACCGCACCGGGCGGAAGGCGCCGCATGGATTGAAAAAGAAAGACAGAAAGCCCTTTGCATTTAACTGCAAAGGGCAAAAAAGAAGCCCGGCCGCGGAAATGACCGGGGTTCCATAAGTGCCAAGGGTCAAACATGCCTGCATTTATATTGTGGGCAAACCCTTCGCAGGTGCTGCCAGAGGGCAGCGTGAAGGGCTTGTATGGGGTGATAAAAACAGAACCGTCCCAGAAACATATAGGAGGGTGCCGCATGAAAACGGTACAGAGGGAAAGGCGGTATGTTTGTGGGCAAACCAAGCAGAACGCCGTATATCAGGAAATAGAGATTTATACAGTAGGCACGGATCAGAAAAGCCGGCAGCGGGAAAAACAGAAAGTAACCCCTGTTCCCTTTCGGGGTAAGAACCCGGAACACTGGGACGGCCATAATGCCAAACGCGCCCGCAAGTGGTTCATCCGCCTGTTGAATACCAATTTCACAGAAGCCGACACACATACCAGCCTGACTTATTCCGATGAATTCTTACCGAAGACAGAGGAAGAGGCAGACCGGGACATAAGCAACTTCCTTCGCAGGCTACGGACAAAGTGCAAAGCCAGAGGGTTGCCCGCCCCGGAAGCCATTACAGTGACGGAACACCAAGACGCAGACCCGGACACAGGGCAGAAGGCCGTCCGTTTTCACCATCACGTCATTTTGAAATGCCAGCTTACCCGCGACGAGATAGAAGGCTGCTGGGTTCGGAAGAAAAAGCGGATGGGGACGACCAACGCCGACCGCCTGCAAATGGACAAAAGCAGTCTTGAAGCGCTGGCCAACTACTTGATGAAATACCCGAAGCGGAAGCACAGGTGGCGGCGGACACGAGGCATTAGAGACCCGATACTACCGACCCCGAACGATTCCAAATACACCCGGCGGGGCATTGAGCGCATAGCAAAAGACCCCACCAAGCTGCATAGCCCCGAGTTCTGGGAAAAGAAATACCCCGGCTGGAAGCTGAAAGAGGCCCAAGCGGAATACAACGATTATTGGGGCTGGTCCATATCTCTGAAAATGCACAGGATACCGGAGCGAAGGGGGCGACCGTGTGGGAGTTAGATTACAGGATTTAGGCCCAGCTGCCCAGCGGCAGGTTATTGAAAAACTGCGTCAGCTGGACAAGCAGCAGAAAAAAGCCAGAGCCGGACCGGCGACGGACGAAGGCAGCAAGCTGGAACAGGAATATTACACAGCCTTCATCTGGCCTAAAGAGCTGGCCGGGGAAATCGATCACGTAGAACGGCACGTCCGGTTTGAGTTGCTGCCAAAAGCGGAATACTGCGGCGTTTCCCTTCCGGCTGCCCACTACACACCTGATTTTCTGATTTACTACAAAAGCGGGGACGTGGAAGCCGTAGAGGTAAAACATGAAGCAATCCGCAAAAACCAGAGGGATTATATTTACAGGCGCCGCCTGTTCATCGACAACATAGCCCGACCAAACGGGTGGCGGTTCACAGAATACATAAAACGGGAGGACAAGAACAATGACAGCTTTAGAGAAAGCCATTGGGGCGATCACCGAACAACAGAACAAAATGGAAAAGGATAGCACCCCTTATTTCGTGGGCGAACAGCTGAAAGACATTCTCAAG
>ERZ773116.3100-NODE-3100-length-12451-cov-16.196676_pt1 | contig 12451 bp, 9 predicted proteins | sample MGYA00580563_ERZ773116 | MGnify/ENA primary metagenome ERZ773116 (study PRJEB29015, sample SAMEA2737864) | human gut metagenome | biome: human gut; feature: human-associated habitat; material: faeces | place: China | collected 2012 ... | reverse complement strand
TCGACAATCCTACCAACATCTATCCTGTAGAAAACTACGTAACTACAGAGAAGAACGGTGCAACGGTAGAGATTCCAGCCAGCTCGCTGAATATCATCCGTTTGAAATAACAGACTACACCAGGGCAGGATGCCCTGGGATCCATATATAGGTAATAACATTTTGAATAGTTGATAAGAAAGTTAGTTAGAAAAGAGAAGGCGACAACCTGCGTGATGCAGATTGCCGCCTCGTTTTTTATCTATTGGCAAAAAAATAATAAAAGCCTATATTGGCTCAAATCTGAATATAGGGTTCTTTATCATTTCGGGTTGAAGATACATTAACATATAGATAGGATTATTGAGGAAATTGAACTCCACTACATCCGCAAAGCATTCCTATATGGCAGTTTCTACGTTATTCCGTTTATGCTGTTCCTCCAAAGGAAGGCTTTCTATCTGCTTCCTTAGCTGATAGGCTTTAATGTCTTTGTCTTCAAAGTAACGCCAACCGGTTTTGTTGTTCCATGGGATTCTCCATCGCTTTCTGGAGCCATGCTTTGTGACGGCTTTGACGGCCTCATAGGTGTTGCCAGTAGCAATCTCCCTGACGGTAAGACCATCTTCGTCATATGGTATCAGTTCCCATCTGCTGCCACCTTGCATCTTATCTGTCTTGAGCTGCATGGCATTGTGATTCTTCGCAAACTGTTGGTCACATAGCCTTGCACCTTCTGGTCGTTCTTGCTACGATAGGTTGCATCAGGATCGTTAGGATTCTGAAGACTGTCTGCCTTTACCTCCTTCTTGTCTCGAAGTACAGCCTTTCCGTCCATTACGACATACTGTTCATCAAACAGAGGCTGAAGAAGATCATGTGCAGGAGAATTAGCAGGAAAAGCTGCCAGTATCTCCATGATGAACCATGCGTTGAGGGCAGAATACTTCTTTGAAACACGACTTCCTAACTGCATTGAGGGAGTCGTGAATATATCTAACTAAGGATTCGGATCTGTCTTTTTAAACATTGTCATTCTTTTAGTTGATGGTGTAAAGATACGAACGGGTGTGGTTTGTGTTGCTGCTGAGACGGACTGAGAGCCTGGTTCTCTGCAGTTTGATTCATTTGGTTCTTGTTGTATTGTTCCATTGATTAATTCTCTCTTACTATAATTATTTATTCCGGATGCAAAAGTACAAAAAAAAAGATTTCGTTTACCTAATGCTTTTACCATGTTTTTTGAGGAGGCTATTTGATTTGTTCAGGAAAAAGTTTTTATGCCATTATTATATAATAAGGTGTATTCCTTACTGTAACATGAATGAGCCAGTTTTTTTTCATCTTTTATATCATAATGTAATATGTATGCAACAAGATAGCCGTACTTTTGCAACCGATTTATAATTAACAAAAAAAAAAAATGAAAAGAAATTTATTGCTGGCACTTACATGGGTAAGTCTTTCTTGCTTTGCACAACAGACTCATTTCACCATTAAGGGAAGAGTTGTTGACAACAAAGGAAAAGGTATAGAAAATGTCGTTGTAAATGATGGTGTTCACTTCGCCACAACAGACAAGAATGGTAATTGGACTTTCGATACTGATACCCTTTTCAGTAAGTTCGTAAGCATTTCAACCCCTTCTGAATATGAACTTCCACAGAAGAAAGGACTGGCACTGTTCTACAAGCCGATGCGTGAGGTCATTGAACGCCAAAATAATAGATTTGAGCTTGTCCGTCGTAAAAAGGTAAGCGATACTTTCAGCTATTTTGCTATCTCTGATCCTCAAGTGCTGAACGAAGACGAGATGAACCGCTGGCGCAACGAAACGGTAAAAGATATGAAACATGTCGCCGACTCTCTTGGGAAAAGCAGAGAAGTCATAGGAATGACTCTCGGCGACCTGGTATTCGACAATATGCCTCTTTACCAGGAATATGTGAAATCCTGCCAATCTTTGGGCTTCACCATGTTCCAAACTATCGGAAATCACGATTTTGATAAAGCTTATCAGGATTTGCATAATATGAGAATCGGTGCACCTGTTTATGCCGAGCATTATTATAACCGGTATTTCGGTCCTACAGATTATTCTTTTAATATAGGAAAGATTCACGTGATTACGATGAAAAACATCAATTATGTGGGTCACAAGAAATACCTGGAATCAGTAACCGATGCCCAGTTGTCATGGCTTGAAAAGGATTTGAGTTATGTACCTAAAGGTACTACTGTCTTCATCAACATGCATGCTGCCGGATGGAACAAATATAATAATTCCGGTAATTTTAAGGGTGCTGCCGATGTGGCCAGGTTGCTGAAGGATTATCAGGTGCATTTCTTCTGCGGTCATACCCATTACTTCCAGAACATTGTGGTAAATCCTACTTTCTACCAGCACAATATCGGTGCAGCATGCGGTTCATGGTGGGCTGGCGACCTGAGTGTCTGTGGTGCACCTAATGGTTATCTCGTGGTAGATGTCAACGGAAATGATGTAAAGTGGCATTTCAAACCTACTAAGGGTAGTTTCAGCCAGCAGTTCTCTGTTTATCTGCCAGGCCAGTTCCGCACACAAGTGGGTATGGTGGTTGCCAATGTATGGGACTATGATCCAGTCTGCAAGGTAGAATACTACGAAGATGGCGTATCAAAGGGAACCATGGAGCAGTTTGCCGACATAGATGATCATTACATCTATCAGCAAAATAAGATTGGAAAGAAAGTTTCTTCCGATAGACTTACTGGTCACCTCTTCCGCTTCAAGCCAACCAAGGGAACCAAGAAAGTAACTATTGAATTCACCAACCATTTTGGAGAAAAGTACTCAGAAACTTACCAATTATAATTTGATACACACGATATTCATATAAAAGTTCAAATTAAAATGAAAAAGAAGAGTAGAAACAGCATATCAAGGTTAGCTTTGACAACATTGCTAGTAGGTACCAGTCTGATGAGCTATGCGGATTCAGAATCCACGCTTACAGGTACTGTCAAGGACGAGAAAGGTGAACCACTGATAGGTGTCACCATCATGGATAAGACGTCAAAACAAGGCGTCACTACCGATGCAGATGGTAACTTTACCTTGAAAGTGAAAAAAGGAGAAAGATTACACATCTCTTACCTGGGATATAAAGAACAGGATATTTATTTCAACGGAAAACCTCTCAATATTGTCTTGCAGCAGGATGTCAAGTCTCTCGATGAACTGGTAGTTGTTGGCTATGGCGTACAGAAGAAACGCGATATCATCGGTGCCATCTCCAGCGTAGGAGGTGAGGTGCTCGAAAACAGAAGCAATCCTAACATCGTACGCTCCTTGCAGGGCGAGGTGCCGGGAATGACCATAACCATGGCTGATGGTAAACCTATCAGAACGGGCAACATCAAAATCAGAGGTAGTGTAACCTCCATCGGCGCCGGCGGTTCAGCTCTGATTCTGATTGACGGTGTAGAGGGCGATTTGAATGCTGTTAACCCAGAGGATGTAGAGAACATTTCCGTACTGAAGGATGCTTCTTCTACAGCTGTGTATGGTGCACGCGGTGCTTTCGGCGTAATCCTCGTTACCACCAAGAAGGCAAAAGCAGGTAAACCGGTTATCAAGTACAGCGCCAATGCTTCTGTCCTTCAGCGTACAGTGAAACCGGAGATGGTAACCAATGGTTTGCAGTGGACTACTGACTTCTATAATGCCTATGTCAACTATAAAGGAAAGGAACCTAGCACCATCAACAACCGTTTCAATAAGTTTATCGTAAACTGGAACGACTGGTATTCTGAGTTACAGCGCCGTGATGCAGATAACACTTTAGAAAAAATCCGTGTCAACTCCAATGGATATTACGACTATTTTGGCAATACCGACTGGTTCGATGAAACCTATAAGAATACATCTTTTGCTACCCAGCATAGTATCAGTCTGAGTGGTGGAACCAAGCGTGCCACCTATCTTCTCTCAGGTGCCTATTATCAGAACGATGGTATTTATAAAATTGGCGATGAGAATTTCAAGCGATGGAACATGAAGGCGGTTGGAACCCTGCAGCTGAATAAATGGCTCAAACTCTCCAATAATACCGAGTTCTGGCGCAGAACCTATCATGAACCTGCCGTCATGTATTCCTACAGTCCTACTGATCTGTCAACCATCATTCCTATCCAGCGTCAGTATGAAACCCAAGGATTCCCTGTAGCAACCCTCCGCAACCTAGACGGAACATGGACCGAGGCTGCTGTTTATACAGGATATGCCGGTATGTATGAGGGAACTTCTTACAGAGAACTCAAGAAATTGACTTTCAAGAATACCACAGCCCTGACAGCCGACATCATCAAGGATGTGCTTCAAGCGAAGGCAGATTTTACCTACAACTATACTCATAATTATCGCAACCAAGTGGGTAACGTATATACAGGATATATCTCTCCTAAAGAATCGGTTGACCATCAGAACTTCAGCTATCTGGAATATCGCTATTACGATACAGAATATAAGGCTGCCAATGCTACATTAACCTATACTCCAAAGTTGGGTGATGCGCATCATGTGAAGGTCATGGCGGGATGGAATATCGAAGACAATGATTATAAAACCACCCGCATCATGCGTCAGGGATTGTTGGTAAAGGACAAGCCAAACTTCAATCTGATTAATGGAGACAGCTATTATATTCAGGATAACGGCAGCAATGAATGGTCTTTCCTGGGTTATTTCTATCGCCTGAACTATAATTTCAAGGGCCGTTACCTGGCAGAATTCAGTGGTCGTTATGACGGAAGTTCCAAATTTCCTACCAATCAGCAATGGGGTTTCTTCCCGTCCGGTTCTGTGGGATGGCGCATTTCTGAGGAACCTTGGATGAAGAATCTGCGTGACCAGTTCCTCGACAATCTGAAGTTCCGTTTCTCTGTCGGTGAGGCGGGTAATGGTCTTGTCAGTCCATATCAATATCTCTCTACCATGTCTGTGAACAAGAGTAATGTGGTACAGAATGGCAACTTCGTTACTTATACCAATGCTCCTACCCCAACTCCGAAGAGTTTGACTTGGGAGAAGGTAACTTCCTACGATTTTGGTGTAGATCTCGACCTCTTCAAGAACCGGTTCAATCTGTGCTTCGATATTTATCGCAAGAACACAACCGATATGTATGTTGTTGGCGATGAGCTGCCTGCCGTATACGGCAACAGCGCTCCTAAGGGCAACAATGCCGATATGCGTACCGATGGCTGGGAGTTGAGTTTGGGATGGAAGGACAACTTCAAACTGGCAGGTAAGCCATTCAACTACTTTGTAAAGGGTGCTCTGTGGGATAGTCATAGCAAGATTACCAAATATACTGCTACCACCAACACCTTGCCAACTATCTATGCCACACATTATTATAAAGGTATGGAAATCGGAGAAATTTGGGGATTTTCTGTGGACGGTTTCTATCAGAGTAAGGAAGATGTGGCAAACTCTCCTTCACAGAGCTGGTTTACTAACTATAACGGAGGTGGAACAATATGGGAAGCAGGCGATCTGAAGTTTAAGGATTTGGACGACAGTAAAGCAATTGACAATGGTAACAATACCTTGGAGAACCATGGTGACCTGAAGAAGATTGGTAATACAACCCCTCGCTATTGCTACAGTTTCTCGTTTGGTGCCGATTGGAACGGCATCGGATTCTCTATGTTCTGGCAGGGAGTTGGCAAGCGCGACTGGTATCCTCACAAGGAGTCATCACTCTTTTGGGGACAATATGGACGCGCCTACGGATTCGACTTGCCTTGGCATAATGCAAGTACCCAGGCTGGTGTAGATGAGGATGGCAACATCACCAATTCTAATGCTTACTGGCCACGTTTCCGTTCTTATATCGCCGAAGTAGATAAAGGTCCTCTTTCCCAGGCCAACGACAAGTATCTGCAGAGTGCTGCCTATCTCCGCCTGAAGAACGTAACCGTGAACTATACCTTCCCTAAGGTCCTGACCAGCAAGATAGGTATAGAGAAACTTATGTTCTATGTTTCAGGAGAGAATCTGCTCACCTTCACTCCATTGCACAAGCATGCCAAGAACTTTGACCCGGAGGTCATTGATGCAGGCGATCCTGACGGATGGAACCCTGTTGGATCTGCAGGAGATGGTTACAGTTATCCGATGATGAAATCAATCTCGTTCGGTCTTAACGTGACTTTCTAAAAACAAACATAGTAAAAAATCATATTATAACAACGAAATAATGATGAAAAAGATAATATACGGTCTTGCCATTGCAGCCGTAACACTTACTTCGTGCAGCGACTTCCTTGACAAGGAGCCTTCCAATAAATTGGATGCCGACAAGTTCTTTGCCAACCAGACTGAACTGGACCTTTATGCCAATGGTCTTTATGTAGATTTCATTCCAAGTGCAGAAGAACTGACCAGTAGCGGTAGCGGAACCTGCGACTATCTGGCTACCAGTACTACCAGTCCGCTGCTGATGGCAGATTTTAATGTAGATAAGATGTCGGGATGGACCTATGGTGCATGGACCAATCTCTTCCGCTGCAATTATTTTCTGAAGAATATCAACAAGGCGGCTTCTACCACCGATGCGGCAACCCTCGACTACTATCGTGGAATTGCCAGATTCTGGAGAGCCTATTTCTATTTTGACAAAGTGAAGACTTACGGAGATCTTCCTTGGTATGATGAACCTATCGATGCCAATGACCACGATTTGCTTTACAAGGTCCGTGACAGTCGGGAATTTGTCATGAACAAGATTCTGGAAGACATCAATTTTGCATGCGAGCACCTTAAGGCTAGCAAGGACGAAAAAATTTCCCGTTATGCTGCTCTTGCTCTGAAATCACGCATCTGCCTCTTCGAAGGAACATACCGCAAGTACCATAGTGTCAACCCTTCTACCAACGAAGCTTGGCAGGAGGCTGACGGATCACGCAAGTATCTACAGGCCTGTATCGATGCTTCTGAAGAACTGATGAATTCTGGAGCCTATAGTTTGGTAAATACCGGTAATCCGGCAACCGATTATCGCAGTCTGTTCCAGTCTGAAAAGCCTAAATATCAGGAAGTCATTATGGCTAGAGAATATAGCGCTGACCTGATGTCAACACATAATGTAACACAGAAATTCAATTCTGCAGGCAATGATACCCGTCGCTGGTCGCCTACACAGGAGTTTGTCAACACCTATCTCAATCTGGATGGAAGCCGATTCACCGATCAAACCGGATACGACAAGAAGACGTTTGTAGAGAACTGTACCAATCGCGACTATCGTCTCCAGCAGAGTGTCATCACACCAGCTTATATCAAGAGCATTAATGGTACGAAGAAAACCTATAACGCTACTTGGACTGTTACTATGACGGGCTATCAGGTCATCAAGTTCAATATGGACGATACCTATTACGAGCAGACTAGCCGATGCAGCAATGCCATTCCCATCTTCCGCTATGCTGAGATTCTTCTCAACGAGGCTGAAGCGAAGGCAGAATTAGGCTTAATGGATGAAAAGGTATGGAACAAGACTATCCGTCCTATCCGTGAGCGTGCCGGTGTAAAGGGTGATGCTCCTGTTGTTGCTGATTCTTATCTCATCAGCTACTATAATAATAAGGTCTCTGATAAGTGGATTCTGGAGATCCGCCGAGAGCGTGCCATCGAACTCTTCTTTGAAGGAGGTGGACTCCGTTATGACGATCTGATGCGCTGGGCAGAAGGCGACATGCTTACCAAATCATGGAGTAGTATTTATATAGGTAACAAGAATGAGGCTTACGATACCAATGGTGATGGCGTAAAAGACCTAGAAGTAGTTGACAGAAAACCAGGTTCTACCCCAGCTGGTGTCTATCTTGTAGACCTAAGCAAGTCACCTTATTATACATTCAAGGACGGCCGTCTCATCATTAAGAACGAGAATAGTTGGAGCGACAAGAAATACTTGCACCCAATACCGAAGGCTGCCTATGTGAAGAACCCTAATTTAAAACAAAACTACGGATGGGAATAAAGATGAAGACAAAGATTTTAAACTTGGCATTGATTGCCACTTTAGCTATATGCGGTTATTCTGTTAGTTCTTGCACCAGCGATGAGGAGTCATTTGTATTGAGAAGTGACGACAACCTTAGTTTTTCTTATGCACAGGATTCCAAGGATTTTACCATATGTACGAATGGCGATTGGAGCATCACTTCTGATTGTGACTGGTTAAGTTTCAGTTCGGTGCGGGGAAAGGGTGACGGAACAACACGCGAAAAGATTGTGGTCACGTCAGCCTACAATACCCAGGCGGCACGTCAGGGAACCTTCGTCCTCCATGCGGCAGGTAAGGATCTTACGGTAACCTGCCAGCAGGAAGAAGGAGCTCCTTTGACTTTCGGGAAGGGTAAGGTTAGCGGAGCATTGAAAGCTGGTCAGCAGATTGAGGATATTTCTATAGAAGTTCCTTATAGCTATGGTTATGCCGGTCAGAAGATAACACTTCATACCACGCTCAGCGGTGCAGGCTCTGAAGGTCTGAAGGTCAACGACAAATCGTTTACCTTGGATGCACCAGCTGGAACATTGTCTCTTCCGCTGGAAGGGAAACCTACTGCTTCTGGCCCCCTGTCCATTAAGATACAGTCAAATGATGAAACCGCCAATTCCATCGTCATCCAATGCAACGTTCTTTCAAAAATACTTCTGGAGCAGCACTTCGATCTTATGCTTTGGGGTGGAGATGTAATTGCATACAAACCGGGCATCAAAGGTGTCTTCGTAAGCGGAGCTGGTGGTAAGGTAATTGATACAACCCAACCTGCAACCACTTGCAAAGCTACTGATGATGGAAGTAACGATCTGATTCTCACCATGGCAGAATCTTATCGTCAGCTTCGTGGATTCTCTGGATGGGATGGTGCTAAAATTTATGAACATCCGGGATATGTCAAGATGGGTACGGCGTCAGCCATCGGTAAGCTGATTACTCCAGCTATCTCCAACCTGTCGGAAGGAACTACCCGTATCAAAGTAACTTGCCGTGTAGCCCAGTACTATAAGGAAAACGGTGGTGCGATGATCATTACGGTTTTAGGCGGAGGTACTCCTTCTGTCAGTTCCTATACCTATAAGAATGCCGGTACGGCAAAGGGTGGTACCTGGGAAGAGGTTGCTTTTATGGTTAATGGGGTAACTGCAGAAACACAGATACAGTTCAGTACCCAGGGAAATAAGCGATTCTGTATGGACGATATTGTCATATCAGAAGAGAAATAAAGAAATGTGTTAGATTAAGTTTTAGATTTTTCATGAAGAATTTTCTTTCTTATTCATTAGGAGTGGTGCTTGTTATGGCACTCTCCTTTTGCTGTTTATCGTGCAGCAGCGATAATGACATTACAGCCGACAAGGGGAATACTCCTACTCCATCAAAGCCGAAGGTGCCAACTCCTGATGCAGGAAACGACCTGTATGGCATCATTTGTGATAACGGGGGGAATCCTCTGAAGGATATTGTCGTTTCCGACGGATACCAATGTGTGGCAACTGATAGCCGTGGTTTTTATCAGATGAAGCGCAACGAAAAGGCTGAATTTGTAAGCTATTCCATTCCTGCTGAATACAAGGCTAAAAGCACACAGTTTTATCAGAAACTCTCCTCTGCAAAGGAATATGATTTCAAATTGGACAAACTTGCCGATAGTGAGAACCATTTCTATCTGGTAGCCATGGCTGACCCTCAGGTTACGAACAATAAGGAAATCAGCCGCTTTACCGAAGAGACTTTGCATGACCTGAAGGCTGTTTTGTCAACACTCCAGCTTCCTGTTTATGGCATCTGTCTGGGAGACATTGTCAACAACAAGCCTGAGCACATGAGGGCGATGAAGACGCTGCTCAATTCTACCACCATGCCTATGTTTCCATGTATCGGAAACCATGACAAGGATCCGCAAACCGACAAATCTGTACCTCGGACCACTACTACCTACACCAGACAGTTCGGTCCTCTCAATTATTCCTTCAACCGCGGAAAGGTTCACTTCATTTGTCTGGATAATATAATATTCAGTAATTCGGATGAATATGTGGGAGGATTCAGCGATGAACAGGTAGAATGGATGCGACAGGATTTGCAGTATGTACCAAAGAACAATCTGGTCATCGTATATTATCACATTCCAATCCGTAACAGCAACATCCAAAATCGGGATGCAATACTCAGTCTGTTGAAAGAATTCAATCACGTAAAACTGATGTGTGGCCATACGCATTACAATCAGAATTTTCAGATTACGACTCCTATCCAGGTAGAAGAGCGTATTACGGGAGCTGCATGCGGAGCATGGTGGCATGGTGTAATCTGTGCAGATGGCACCCCTAACGGATATGCCATTTACGAAATCAATGGTAATGAGTTTGTTGACAACTATTATAAGTCAACCCGCTTTGACCGGAGTTTTCAGATAAGGCTGCATCATGGGGATGCAACATTTGGTGGTGATTATGGAATATTCAATTATAATCTGACATCCGATTATGTGGTAGCAAATATCTGGAATTATGATTCTTCCTGGCATGTTGGCATTTATGAAGATGATGTGTATATGGGCGAAATGACTTATCATGCCTATAAGCCCGATGCCTGGGCCGGTGGATACATGCTGGGTGTACTCAACCGCAACCCGGATAATTATTCTCCTACGAGTGCACATGAGTTCGTCTATAAACTTCACAATCCTCATGCCAAGGTAAGAGTGGTAGCAACAGATGGATATGGAAACACCTATACACAAACTGATTTTGTCAGCGATATTTTCTCTGCCGTCCAGTATCAATAGAAAACAAAAATCCACAGCTGGCTAACATGCAAGCTGTGGATTTTCTACTCATTAAACTAAACCGCTTAAATCAATGGAATATTGGGCAGGCAGGTTCTGTTTCTTTTCTATAAACATAAACATGTAAATAGGGAGATAAGTAAGCTCCAGCATTATTGTCAATTTGAAAATAAGAAAAGCCTATATTGGCAGCATACTGGCTTGCCAACAACCCTACATCGCTCATGAACAACTTAAACAAATTGCGCTGTTCACCAAGTTTTAAAGGAAAGCGAGGTTCTTCTACATTATAAGTCGGGAGCGCCACACCAGCATCGGTTAGCCATAAGAAAGAATTTCTGTAACGCTCAAATTTTGCCTTTTCATTTAATGCCTTCAAAATAAAACGCTTGTTCTTGGCATTCAGTTCAGAAGGTATCAAGTCGAATATATCTTTGATATACAGCTTGTTCTTTGGGTCATACTTGGCTATATCCTTTCCGTAGAGGTGCATGATTTCTCGTTGTACCTCACGCACTATCTGTAAATTATTCATATTAATATACATTTGGACAGCCTCAGGCATTCCTCCTACAATAAGATAAAGATGAATGAGATCATTCAGCTTATTATGCACAACCTCATCCACCACCTTGCATTGCTCATAGCACTCCTTGACATGAGCCATTACTCCAGTACTCATCCCTACAGCCTCAGCAAATTCCTCAAAATCGAGAGGAAACATCTCTTTTTCTGCCATATAACCAACAGGTACACTACGGATATCCTTAAACTCTACCCCTAACAACGAGTCACTCATTACATAGCGATAGCTACCCTCTTCTACCAGGAATTTGATGGCAGTAACCATCTCCGGACATTCCTGCACCTCATCAAAGAAAACCAGAGTTGTGCCTGGAATAAGTTTTTTCTCAGCCAAGGCAGAAAGGAGCAGGAGGATTTTCTTAGCACCAAAAGGAGACTTAAAATCCTCTCTATACTTAGGATTATTGAGGAAATTGAACTCCACTACATCCGCAAAGCATTCCTTTCCAACCTTCCGGATAGCGAAGGTTTTGCCAACCATGACGAGCACCAGAAACGAGAAGAGCTTTCTTCTCCATTTTGAAGAAATTGTGTAAATAGCTGTATATCTTTCTGTTAAGCATATCTATATCACTTTTTCTTACCATAATTTATAGGCTTTACGGAGCTTTTCCAACCCTTTTTGGGGTATTTTCTGCCACTTTTCCAACTTCTAGCCGCTGCAAAGATACCATTTTTTCGAAACTCCTCTATTTAAACAAGAATATTTTCTCTAAATATCACTAATCAAAATAATTTTGAAAAATCTGTCGTTTAATTAACCGAAAACATAATTGAAGAGCAGAAACAGCCAAAGCCTGCTGCCAGGATGTAACACATGGTCAGGAAGGTAGTCTCATACCAGCTATCAACTCAGTCTTGACCGTAGTAGTCTTTGGGTCGAAACCCAATAATGCTTTTAATTTATTCATTTCTTATATTGCGATTGTTTTTCTCAATTTTTCAATATTATCTCTATATTCTCTTCCCCATTTCCACAACCCAGTTATATACCGGTCGTATCTTGATGTCAAGGCCTTTTTCTGTAACTTGGTTGTACTCA
>ERZ773116.3084-NODE-3084-length-12508-cov-5.140047_pt1 | contig 12508 bp, 10 predicted proteins | sample MGYA00580563_ERZ773116 | MGnify/ENA primary metagenome ERZ773116 (study PRJEB29015, sample SAMEA2737864) | human gut metagenome | biome: human gut; feature: human-associated habitat; material: faeces | place: China | collected 2012 ... | reverse complement strand
GGTGAACAGAAGGCCAGACCGATTCCCGCCTCGGCGCACTTGCCCATGAGGGCGGGAGAAGCTCCAGAATAGGAGAAGCTGACGATGGATTGCAGGGTATGCAGGGGATACCGGGCAATCGCCTCCTTGTCCCGGTTTGCCAGCACATTCTCCCCCTCCAGGGAGAGGTAAATGTCCTCGGAGGTAACGAATAGAGTGTTCAGCAGCTGCTTCATGGCGTATCCTCCATGGCCGATTTCAGATAGGCTGAAACGGACTTGGCTTTCATCAGTCTGGGCAGACACAGCTCCTTCAGGGAACAGGCGTTGCAGGACTTGGTGGGCTTGACCTTGGGGGTGTAGCCCCTGGCGTACAGAGCGTGCATTTCGGCAAGGAGGGTCTGCACCTGCTCCCGCAGGGTCGGGGTGAAAACCACCCTCTCCCGGCGGCGAAGCTCTCCATAGTACAGCGCCCCTTCGGGAATGCCGCAGCAGAGCATGTTCTCCAGGCACATGGCCTGACCGCACAGCTGCAAAGCATCACCGGTATCCTCCCGGGGCCTGCCCCGCTTGTACTCCACCGGATAGGGCTGCCACAGCCCCGCCTTCCCGGCCAGAGGGATGCCGGTAGTGCCCCGGTGGTATTCCAGCACATCGCACTGCCCGGATACTCCAAGCCGGGCAGAGTACACGCTGACCCCTCGGGTAACAAAGCAGTCCCTCCGGCTTTCGGAAAACGCCGTGTTGTGGGCATTTTCGTGGAGGATTGCCCCATCAATGGTGCGGAAATTCTCCTCCCACTGGTGCTCAATGTGAATCAAAGCCCATCTTCTTCGGCAAAACCGGAAATGTTGCAGACCGGAAAGCTGCAAAAAGTCATCTTCCTTATATTCCATCGATAATTTCCGGCTCCAGACCGGGCAGCGGCTCCAGACGGATGTCATAGTCCTCCGCACAGCTCGGAATCGCATCCGCATCCTTCTGTGCTATCCGGACACTGCGGTGGACCCTGGCGGAGGAATACTGCCCATCCTTGCAGTTGTGCTTCCACCAGAACAGCTTCACCACCTCCATGGAGCCATCGGGTCGGGCAGAGGAGGCATCGTTGACAAACAGTGTGCGCAGGCATTCCTTGACGGTTTCCGCATCCGCCTCGGTAAAGCCGGTCTTTTCCGCCAGCTGGACGTTGATCGAACCCTTGATCTGGTACAGGCCGAAGCGGACAAAGTGCTTCATGCCCATGGTGTCGGAGGCACGGTTCTCGTCTTTCCCCTTTTTTTCACCGTTGACACTTTTGGTGATCTGGATGGATTCAATTTCCACTGGGGAAATGCTGGAGGCCTGGTGGATGGATACCGGCCCCCGGACACCGCAGGAGAAGCCCTTTGTGTCCTTGAAGGCGAACACCTGGCCAAAGGTGCGCACATCCAGCCAGGTTTCACAGGCACGTCTGGCATATTCCTCCCTATCCTTGATGCCCTTCAGACTGGCGGAGGCTCGCTCGCTCAGACTTCCAAAGCCGTCGGTGCACCGATCCTCAGACTGAACAAAGATGGGGTTTCCCATATCCTGCATCCGATTGCGGATTTTCCGCTTGACGCATACATCGGAAATCTCACCGAAGCCGTTCAGGTCGGTACGGGGGCGGTTGCCGTTCAGCGGATCGCCGTTGCTGTTGGCACGTGTTACGGAAATCAGTGCTACAAAATCGACTTTATTCTGCAAAATGCTCATTTATTCTTCCTCCTGACTGTTTTCGGTTTTGTCGGATGTGTACAGGGCTTTTTTCTGCAAATAGTAGCCAAATAAGTAGGTATCCTTCAAAGCTTCCTCGTGCTCCGCCTGAGGGAGATTGGAAATTTGCTCGATGATTTCTCCAATCAGGCGGTCATATTTTACTCTGTTCCACGGTTTCAAGTGGGGATAATAGGCTTTTTTCAGCTGCTCCCAAAGAATACGGCTGGCATACCGCGGACGCTTCGCAAAAACGGATTGCATCCGGATGGCGTTTGGCTCCCGCTGCTCGTCCTTATCGTAGGTGTCCCGCTCGATTTTTTCAAATACCGCCAGAAGCCGCCCGTACTGATAGCTGATGTCTTTCTTTTCCGGTTCCAGTGACATGTTCCATTCCTCCCGATCCCAATCGTAGTAGTATTTCCGAAGCACCGCGCAGGCGGTGGACAGTACGGTCTCTCGCAGCTGGGTATCCATAATTTGCAGGTTGGATGCCTTGGCCGCTGCCGCCCGGGCAATGTCCGCAGGCATTTTTCCCTTATCCACCCGGCAGGACAAGAGCCGCTGCACCTGCTGACGGAGAATCCGATCATCGCTTTCCAGCTTTGTCTGGTTGCCGGAGGTACGCACAGTGCCAAAGGCGCAGTTCGCAATCTGATATAAAGACGGTGCCTGAATGCCGAAGGGGTCGCGGTTCCAGCAGCAGATGGCATCCCAGTTGTGGAGCCGCTCCAGAAAATCCGAAACCGGAAGCTCGCTGTAGTAGGTGAGGGCAAGCCGGCCGGAGGTGGCGGCGTCAAAGGCGGCAATCACCGCGCCGGCATCTGCCGGAATGGTTTCCTGCCAGCCCCGGAGGGTATCGGAAAGGGCTTTCCGATAGTCAGAATATTTCACCTGGTTGGCAGTGTTCCCCCGCAGAAACGTCGCCTGGGGTTTTGGAATCTCAATTCCCTGGGGGTTCCAGCACAGGAAGGTCCGTCCGCCAATGGCAACCCCCTGATTGGCCGACAGCCAGTGCAGCGCACTGTGAATTTTCTGGGAAGCCTCGTAGCTCATGGTCATTGCCTGGGCATCGGTCTGAAAGCGTCCCCGGTAGGTAAAGCCGCTGGTATCGTTGGCGGAGATCAACTTGGCGTTGGCACAGATATTGATGATCTTCTTTGGGTGCTGGTTGGCTGGCAGGGCATTTTTTCCGGAAACCATACAGTAAACCGGGTCGCTTTTCTGTCCGGCGGCATAGTAGTCGATAAATGCTTGGAATAGAGTCCGATCCTGCCAGCAGGCAGCAACATTTCCCTCTGTTCCGGCCTCCACCCGCCAGCGAACCAGCAGTTTTTCCTTGGTAGGCATTCCCTTCTCGTCCAATGAAATCAGCCCGAGTCGGGACATATCCTCCAGAATGCTGCCCTTTTCCACATATCCGGCAATGGCAGAAAGCTTGGGATGGCTGTAGGGGGAGCCTTCCCAGCGGTGCAGCTGGGTCAGATAGGCTTCATATTTTGCCGGATACCGGGGGGAGAAAAATCGGAGCTGATCGCACAGCGGATGGGCGCAGCAGGTATCGCCGGTGCGCCCGGCAGACTGCTCGGTGACGGGAATGATGGTGGTAGCTTCTTTGGGATCCACCTGCCGGGCATCCAGCAGATTTCCTTCCGAATCTAGGGTGATCTCCAGATCTGCTTTGGCAATCTGATGGGAGACGGGAACCAGAGGCTCCGCTGCCTCGCCGTATACCCCGACGTATTGCTTTTCCATGGCGCAGTAGGTGTTGTAGGCCTGTGTCATCAGTCCCATTTACTCCACCTCCCCAAATTCTTTCAGCCCGGTAAAGTTGCCCTGCTCCCCGGAGAACACCTTCATCGGCATCTGCCGCAGGTGCTTCTGCCCGGGGCATTCCTCCGGCGGCAGGAAATGGATCACGCCGTTTTTCATCACCGGATACCAGAAGCGGGCAGTCATGCAGTCTCTGGTTTCCTCCGAGTATGCCTCATCCGGGTAGGTGATTCCGTGATACATCAGTCCGAAGCCCAATTCCGGCAGATCATCGTAAGCCCCCTGACCGCTACCAAATTCGCATGGCTCCACATAGCCCTGACATTCCCGGGTTCCCAGGAAAATGTCCCGGCGGCCCCCTTTTTCAATCATTCGCCGTGCGATGCAGTGGTGCTTGTTTTCATTCCGGTCAGCAATCAGCTCCCGACGGTTGTCGTTCCAGTCAAAGCAGGCTCGCACCTGATAGCGGCAGTTTTTCAGATAGGTATAGTAGGCAAGGTCGTTTCCGCCGCCGTATTTGATGGGGCGAATGCCCTTGACCTCCGTTTGGATGGGGTTCATGACCCGCACATCCAGGATCCGCCATACAAAGGTGGGTTTCCAGTACACCGAGGATAAAATGCCCTTCAGTGCCTCATAGGTAGGCACCTGATAGCTGCATTTTTCGCCGCCAAGCCGCATGATTGGGTCGGAAAAAAGGGCATAATCGCCGGTTACCTGAAATTCTACAATGTTCGGATGGTTCGTTTTCAAATTTACACCTCCTGAAAGCCCAGTGTCCCGGACTGGATGGAAAAGCCCGTCCGCTGGTTATAAAAGCCGTCCGACAGGATTTGCACACTCCCGTCAAACAGTGCCGTCACTGCACCCAGCGCCTGAAGCTGCTCCAACTGATAACGGTAAACACTGACACAGTATTCCTTTCCTTCCTCCATCCAGCGGTGGATCGCCTCCCAGTCCTTTTGCCCGTAGTCCCGGGATGCAGCGGACAGCAGGTTTTGCAGCTCACGCCCCCTTCCGTAGGGAACCAGGATCGACGTGGTGTCCTCATCAAACACCCGAAACAGGCTGCCCGCCAGGCGGAAGGCCTGCCGCAGGAAATAGTCCTGGACCTGCTTACAATTGGCATCCGCATATCGGGGATTATCCGACAAAAGCTGGTAAAGAGAGCCATTTTCGGGGGTTTGGCCATCCTGGAAGCCTGTCGGCATTTCCTGATATAGCCGACGGTAGTAGAATCGAATGGCCGCCTCCGAGGAAAGGTCATTCTGGAAATCCGCCGGCTGGCGGGAGAATGCCGTCAGAAGGGATACGGTGGCATTCTGCCCACGAACAATGTCCGCCAGGCCATAAAGTGTTTCATCGGTGCAGCGCAGAATTTGAACCGGCGCAGGAGTATCCTGCTCGGCATGACGGTTACATCGCCCGGCCGCCTGAACCACGCTGTCCATTCCGGCAGAAAAGCGGATCACCTGCTGAAAGGAAATATCCACACCGGCCTCTATGACCTGGGTGGAAATACAGACCACTTTTCCTCCGGCGATGGGAAGACTGTCCAGCGCCGCCTGCAGCGCCATCAATTCCTGCCGCCTGTGGGCTACGCACATGGCAGCAGACAGATGAAACCGCTGGCACTCAGGCAGCCGATCAAAGAGGAACGCCGCCTCTTTCTTCGTATTGCAGACCACCAGGAGACTATTGCAGCCTTCCAATGCTTTCCGCACAGCGGAAGGAATCTCCTCCAGCTTTGCGCACCCTGCGTTTTGAATTTCCGTGCGTTTGAAAATATCCCACAGTGCCCTTGGCTGGGGAGAAAGCTCCACCGGCTCCCGGCACAGCGGGTGGCAGGCAGCTTTCAACTCCGGCTGGGTTGCGGAGCAAAGCACTACTGTGGTTCCGCATATCTCCGACAGAAAATTGATTGCCAGGTTAAACAGACTCAGCAGATTTCCCGGGACGGTCTGCACCTCGTCAATTACGAGAATGCTGTTACACAGAGCATGGAACCGGCGAATGGTACAGGTTTTTCCACTAAAACAGGTATTCATAAGCTGGACCAGGGTGGTGATGATAACAGGTGCACCCCAGGAATCCGTCAACAGCTCCAGCTCCTGCAGCCGCTCGGGGGTTTCCTTCGGCTCGGCCAGATTGGAGTGATGCTCCAGAATCAGGGAATCATCCCCCAGGAAGCTGCGAATCACCTGGGCATTCTGATCCAGAATGGACAGCAGAGGCGCAGTGAAAATGATCCGGGATTTGTTCCCCTGCATTGCATGGGTCAGGGCAAACCGAAGGCCGGAAAGTGTCTTTCCGCCGCCGGTTGGTACGTTCAGGCGGAAAATTCCTCCGGGGCGAAGTGCCCCTGCGGCGCAGGCATCGGAAATCCTCCGGCGTGCCTGATCAATGGGTTTTTCCTGGGGAAATTCAGCGAGCTTCTTCTCCATGTGGGCCAAAGCCCGCCCCCAAATCGGCCGCATATCCTCCGGATATTGAGGCGGCACATTCCCGGACAGAAAGGCGGCAGTATCCGCCCGGTCACCTTCTATAACCGCGGAGAGCAGCATCCGGGCAAGCAAACCGGTATAGAATGCGGTTTCCTGATTTGCTGCATTGTCATCGTCCAGAATAGAAAGGGCGGAAAGCCGATCCAGCAGGGGAGACAGCTCTGCGACTGACAGCCGGAACAAGTCCTCCAATTCTTCCGTGTCGGCGCACTCCTCCAAATAGTTGTGCAAAGCCTCCTCATAGCCGATTCCGGGCGTGTCCATTCGGTGGGCGAAGCCGCAATTTTGCCGGGAGTCGATGCAGTCAAACAGACCATGGTGACCACCGACAGCAAAGGCTAGCAGTTCAGCGGCCACTTGGGAATATCCCAGCGCACCGCCATGCCATCGGCTCAGCAGAAAGCGAACGCCTGCAAAGGTGTGGTTCACGCTGCCCCGGACGGCTTCCTCCCCCCGGGCAGCCGCTTCCAAATATTGCCGAAATTCCTCTTTGCATTTTCCCAGATCATGTAAAAGCCCAGCCAGATAGGCCGATCGTGTCAGTCCCATGGGCCGCAGTACCCTGGCGGCCAGCTCTGCGGTACTCCGGCAGTGCTCCCGAACCGTTTGCATCTCTCCGGATTCCAGAATATGTGCAGGGTACATATCAATCACCATCCTGCAACGTCTTTGTTTTGTTTTATCCTATCACATCAAGCATCCCATTTCAAGATGCTCAGTAAAAATGGAATAACAAAGTTTGTTGACTTTCTTTGTACATTGTGCCATAATGGGCGTGTCAGGCAGATGCCTGTGGATTGAAATAGTAAAAATGGTATTTGGTAAAGGACACAGCAGGATCGTGCTGTGTCCTTTACTTTGGTTGACCAAAGTTGCCCCCCGGCTTTGATATATACCCTCAATACTGGGAGTCCGGTATTGAGGGTATATATCAAAACAGGAGGGGTCACCAATGCAAGAAAACGAACTTTTGAAACGGGCAGGACGTTTCGGATTTGATACTAGTTTAGCGTGCCCGTTTTAACCATTTTCAGAAGCACCAGCATCCAATAATAGCACGGAATATGCTCGATTTGGAATTTCTCCTTCAAAAATTCCCTTGTATGCGCATTTTCCGCCCAGTAATGGATCCTGGCGTACGTTCTTGAAACCGCACAGGCTTCCCAGTACCACAGTTCCGATGACTTCTGCAATGCTGCAAAAGTACCCATCGTATTTTTCTGTAGTCTCGACATCTTCAAAGAAGTCCACTAATGTTGTTCTATCCATACACATACTATAGCACTCTTTATGACGTCTGAAAATTGATTTCCGTGATTCTTGCGTTTCTATCCTTGTTTTTTGGGGAAACCTGTGGTATGATACCCTCTGATAAAGGAAGTGTAACCATGTTCGATTTTCAGCGCCCCCAGCTGTCCCAGAAGGACGACTATGAGCGCATTTTATTTGCCTGCCCGCCCAGAGGATGCGAATATTCCTTCGCCAATCTCTATCTCTGGGGACGGCAGCAGCTGGTGTTTACCCGGGGCTGTGTGGCCTTTTTCTCCCACTTTAACGGCCGGAGCGTCTACCCCTACCCCATCGGCGACGGGGACAAGCGCGCCGTGATCGAAGAAATTCTCCTCGACGCCAAACAGCGGGGGATCCCGTGCCGCATCGTCAGCATGACCCAGGCCGACCAGGCGGAGCTGCAAGGCTGGTTCCCCGACAAATTCCTCTACCGCACCGACCGGGACGGCTTCGACTACGTCTATTCCGTGGACGACTTAGCCGATCTGAAAGGTCGAAAGTTCCAGAAAAAGCGGAACCACGTCAACCGCTTCCGGGCGGAGCACCCCCGGTTCGAGCTGCAAACCCTGACCCACGACAATTTTTCCGCTGCCCAGCATATGGTCAGCGACTGGTACCGCGCCCGGATGCAGGCAGACCCGGCGGGGGATTACATGCTGGAAAGCATTGCCCTGTCCCGGGCGTTCCGGCATTATGAGGGTCTGAAAATGGAAGGCGCCGTGCTTCTGGAGGACGGGGAAATTCTCGCCCTGACCATGGGAAGCCGCCTGTGGTCGGACACCTTCGACATTCATTTTGAAAAAGCCCGGGAGGACGTGGAGGGCGCTTATGCCGCCATAAACTGTGAATTTGCCCGATATCTGCGGCTCAAATACCCCGAGCTGCGCTACCTGAACCGGGAAGACGACGTAGGGTTAGCGGGACTTCGCAAGGCCAAGCTGTCCTACAATCCCCACCACATGGTGGAGAAATCATGGGCATATCTGGCGGAGGATTTCCATGGAGATTAACTACCCCACCGGCAATCAGGAAGCCCGGCTGCGGACGCTCTGGCGTCTGGCCTTCGGGGATCCGGAGGAATTGATTGCGGGCTTTTTTGCCAGTGGCTACTCTCCCCGGCGCTGTCGCTGCGGGGTGGAAAACGGGAACGTGGCCGCCGCCCTTTACTGGTTTGACGCAGAATTCCGGGGGCAGAAATTTGCCTATCTCTACGCCGTGGCCACCCACCCGGATTTTCGGAACCGGGGGCTTTGCCGCACCCTGATGGCGGACACCGCTGCTTGTCTGACGGAGCGGGGCTATGACGGGGCGCTGCTGATGCCCCAGGATTCGGGGCTTCGGGAAATGTACGGCCGCATGGGCTTTCGGGACTGCTGCACCGTGTCGGAATTTGCCTGCGACGCCGGGGAAGCGGTGGCTTTGCGCCCGGTTTCCCGGAGGGAATTCGCCGCCCTTCGCCGGAAGTATCTGCCTCCGGACGGCGTGATTCAGGAGGGCGCGAACCTTTCCTACCTGGAACGCTATGCCGCATTCTACGCCGGGGCGGATTTCCTGCTGGCCGCCGCGCCCAACGGGGACAGTCTGACCGGCATGGAGCTGCTGGGCAGCGCCGGCACCGCCCCGGGGATTCTGGGGGCGCTGGGGGTTTCCCACGGCCGTTTCCGCACCCCGGGGACGGCGCTCCCCGGCGCCATGTTCCGTCCCCTGCGGGCGGACGTGGACGCCCCCGGATATTTTGGGCTGATTTTCGACTGAGCTTCCCTAACCCTGTGGCATCCATAGGCCGCCACCGGCCTGTGCCTTTTGTAAAAAACAAGAACATTTGGAGGAATCAACGTGCATAGAGAACACCTGGCAAGCCGCTTAGGCTTCATTCTCCTCAGCGCCGGATGCGCCATCGGCATCGGCAACGTATGGAAATTTCCGTGGATGACCGGGCAGTATGGCGGCGGCGCGTTCGTCGTGATCTACCTGATTTTCCTGCTGATCCTGGGCGTCCCGGTGCTGACCATGGAATTCGCCATGGGGCGCGCGTCCCAGAAAAGCCCCCTGAAAATGTATCAGACACTGAAGCCCGGCAGCCATTGGCGCTGGCATGGCTACGCCTGCCTGGTGGGCAACGTGATTCTGATGATGTTCTACACCACCGTTTCCGGATGGATGCTGCAATATTTCGTGGACACCGCCGCCGGACGCTTCGTGGGACTTGATGTCGCCGCAGCGGAATCCGCCTTTGGCAATATGCTTTCCAATCCCGGCCGCATGACGGTTTACATGGGTCTGATCGTCGCATCCGGCTTTCTCATCATCTCCATCGGCATTCAGAAGGGCCTGGAGCGAGTGACCAAATGGATGATGATGGCGCTGATCATCCTGATGATGGCGCTTGCCATCCACAGTCTGTTCCTCCCCGGCGGCTCCGAGGGACTGAAATTCTACCTGCTGCCCGATATCCGGCGCATGAGGGACGTGGGCGTGGGCAACGTCATCGTAGGTGCCATGAACCAGTCCTTCTTCACATTGAGCATCGGCATCGGCTCCATGGCGATTTTCGGCAGCTACATCGACAAGGATCATGCCCTGGCCGGCGAGTCCGTCCGGGTCTGCGCCCTGGATACGCTGGTGGCGTTCTGCTCCGGCCTGATCATCTTCCCCGCCTGCTTCTCCTACGGCGTGGACGTCAGGAGCGGCCCCGCGCTGATCTTCATGACCCTGCCCAACGTGTTCAACAACCTGCCCGCAGGGCGCTTCTGGGGGAGCCTGTTCTTCCTGTTCATGACCTTCGCCGCCTACTCCACGGTTCTGGCGGTATTTGAAAACATCGTCTCCTGCGTGGGCGAGTTGACCGGATGGAGCCGCAGGAAGACCTGCCTGATCTGCGGCATTGCCATCTTCCTGCTGAGCCTGCCCTGCATTCTGGGCTATAACCTGTGGAGCAATTTCCGCCCCATCGCCGGTCGGGACGTGCTGGACAGCGAGGATTTCCTGGTCAGCAATTTGCTGCTGCCTCTTGGCAGTCTGCTGTTCGTCATTTTCTGCACCACCCGCTACGGCTGGGGCTGGGAGAACTTCCTGGCGGAAGCCAACGAGGGCAAGGGGCTGAAAATCGCCAAATGGCTGCGGCCTTACATGACCTACGTGCTGCCCGTGATCGTGAGCATCATTCTCATCTTCGGCCTTTGCAACTTCTTCGCCGCGTAAACGCTGCCCCGAAAGAGCGCACCTCTTTCGGGGCAATTTTATCGATTTGGCAAAACTCACATGGTTCCTCCCCAAAAAGCGGCAGGAATCGTCTTTCTGCGAGTTGACGGGGGTCGCCCCCGATGATATAATGATAACGTAACATCAACAAACCCTTATGACTGACGGATTAGGCTGCGTCCGGAGTTTCGATGCAGGCCGAAGTGGAGCACCACATGGAGTAAGGGCATATCCCCATTTCCTGCCGACCGTCTGGGCTCACTTTCCCGTTACAGCGGGCGAGTGCGCCCTTTTTTCTATGCAAACCCATAGAAAAAAAGAAAAAATGTGCCATTTCCTCGCCCCTGCGGGGCAACCGGAAATGATGCACAAAAACTTCATGCTTATGCCTTTGCGCATGTTCGCAGTGCGGTGTTCACGCATGAAGTTTCGTTTCCAACAAGGAGGTCAACACATGAAAAAAGTCGGAATCGTCATGGGCAGCGACAGCGATCTGCCTATCCTGCGCAAAACCATGGACACCCTGGCGTCTCTGGGCATTCCCTACGAGTGTCACATCTACTCCGCCCACCGCACCCCCGAGGAGGCTCGGGATTTTGCCGTATCCGCACGGCGTAACGGCTTTGGCGTGCTCATCGCCGCCGCCGGTATGGCTGCGCACCTGGCCGGCGCCATCGCGGCAAATACCACTCTGCCGGTCATCGGCATTCCCTGCAAAGGTCCCTGTCTCGACGGCATTGACGCTCTTCTTTCCACGGTCATGATGCCCTCCGGTATTCCGGTGGCCACCGTTGCCGTGAATGGGGGCGTGAATGCCGCTTTGTTGTCCGCCCAGATTCTGGCGGTGGAGGACGGAGAGCTTGCCGCCAAGCTGGACGCCAAGCGCGCCGCCGACGCGGCGAAGGTGCTTGAGAAGGACGCCGCCCTTCAGGCGGAGCTGAAGGGCTGAGGGAGGATAAAAACACATGGGCGGTTTCTTCGGGGCAATTTCCCATAAGAATTGCATTTACGACGTTTTCTTCGGTACGGACTACCACTCCCACTTAGGCACCCGCCGGGCAGGGCTTGCCTTCTACGACAGGGAAAAGGGCTTCCAACGGCAGATCCACAGCATTGAAAATACCCCCTTCCGCACGAAATTTGACGACGACATGGCCAAATTCAGCGGAAGCGCCGGTATCGGCTGCATTTCCGACACCGACCCCCAGCCCCTGCTGGTGCGCTCCCACCTGGGGATGTTCGCCATCTCCACCGTGGGCATTATCAACAATGCAGAACAGCTGGTGGAGGAAGCCTTCTCCGGGCCGGGGCATCAGTTCATGGCCATGTCCTCCGGCAAGATCAACACCACCGAGCTGACCGCCGCTCTCATCAACCAGCGGGGCAGCCTGATCGAGGGCATCCGCCACGCCCAGGAGGTCATCGACGGCTCCTGCACCATCCTGCTGCTGACCCCCGACGCCATCATCGCCGCCCGGGATCGCTTGGGACGGCTGCCCGTGCTGGTGGGGAAAAACAGTGACGGCCTGTGCGTGTCCTTCGAGTCCTTCGCCTACCACAAGCTGGGCTATCAGGATCATTACGAGCTTGGCCCCGGGGAGATCGTGAAGATGACGGCGGACGGCCTTGAGAGGCTCGCCGCCCCCGGTACCAAAATGAAAATCTGCGCCTTCCTGTGGACGTACTACGGCTACCCCAACTCCAACTACGAGGGCAAAAACGTGGAGGTCATGCGCTACCGCAACGGCGAGATCATGGCCCGCAAGGAAATGGAAGCCGGCACCATGCCGGACGTGGACTTCGTGGCGGGCGTGCCGGACTCCGGTCTGCCCCACGCCATCGGCTACGCCAACCAGTCCCATAAGCCCTTCGCCCGTCCCTTTGTCAAGTACACCCCCACCTGGCCCCGCTCCTTCACCCCCGCCAATCAGGAGATGCGCAATCTGGTGGCGAAAATGAAGCAGATTCCCGTGCCGGAGCTGATTCAGGGCAAAAAGCTGCTGTTCGTGGACGACTCCATCGTTCGCG
>ERZ773116.3083-NODE-3083-length-12510-cov-8.880931_pt1 | contig 12510 bp, 9 predicted proteins | sample MGYA00580563_ERZ773116 | MGnify/ENA primary metagenome ERZ773116 (study PRJEB29015, sample SAMEA2737864) | human gut metagenome | biome: human gut; feature: human-associated habitat; material: faeces | place: China | collected 2012 ... | reverse complement strand
ATCAACGTGGCGTCCTGCCCATGTTCTATCTGGAACTCATCAGCGGACTGCGCAAAGGCGAATTGGTGGCGCTCCAATGGTCGGACTTGGACATCGAAAACAAGACGATTTCCGTCAGCAAGCAGGCTGGACGAAACAACGCAGGCGAACCTGACATCACCCGTCCGAAAACAGAAAACTCGATCAGAAAAATCTCCATTCCGCAGGATGCCGTCGATCTGCTGATCGCAGAACACCAGAAACACCCAAGCAATCCATGGATGTTCCCATCCCCGAAAACCGGTGAAATGTACCACCCGGATTCAGTGGTCAACATCCACAAGAAAATCCTGAAAGATGCAGGGCTGGAACACCTGAGATTTCACGACTTGCGACATACATTCGCGACATTGGCGCTCCAAAACGGCATAGACGTGAAAACGGTATCGAGTATGCTCGGTTACTTTGACGCAGGGTTTACCCTTCGCACCTACACCCACGTCACACGCCAGATGCAGGAAAGTGTAGCCGAAAAGATGGGTACCATTGCTCCCTGCTTCATAGTGAGGATAGCATACAAGCGCTGCGTTTCACGATTGTTTGCGTTTTGTTTGAGAATTGTTAATTTTGAAAAACACGGATCGAAATGATGTCAACCGGCGCAATTACGCTGAAAGATAAGCCGGGCAGAGGACGGCGCAAAAGTTGCGCCGCAGGGAACAGAGAAATACGCAGGGGCGAACGGGCCGCGCGGCAATGGTCTTGGCTGCTGAAAACAGGACCATTGGATCAGGTGAAAACAAGAAGAGCGGCGGGGAGGATAAGATAACGATCCTCTCCGCCGTTCGCGCATCCATTCCGTAAAAACCATCCGGACAAACCGGAAGGATCCAAACTTTTCCGCGGCGTATAGCTGCCGCTGTTCTGCAGCATTGCGGTAAAAACACACTGCGTCGGGTCATATCGCTGGAACTGATTTTCTGCGTGAAATTCAGCGCAGCAGCTGAAAGACACGGGTCGGCCGGCCTCGACCATTGAGAACGCTGCGGCCGACCTCGACGATATAGCCGTTCTGCTCCAGCTTTTCCACGATGCGCGCGGCTGTGCGGAAGCTGATGTGCAGCTCCTCGGCCAGCTCCGCGGTAAAGAACGTGCCGTTATTTTTACGCTGCACGAAGGTGCTGATCTTCAGAACCGTATTGTTCGACAGCGCGCAGTCCTGCGCGACCTTGAGCAGCTGTGGGTCAAACTGGCTCCGCTTTACATGCATCAGCTCGTTCGGCTGGATGGGGCCGACGAAGCGATCCTCCGCGTAGACCAGATACGCCCGGTTGGAGCCCTCCTCCCATGCACGCTGCGTGCCGAGCTCCGCGTTTACCAGCGCCTGCTGGAAGTGCAGTCCTGTTCCGATCCCGACCGCCAGTCGGTAGGGCGTTCCGCCGTAGACCTGCGCCAGAAGATCAAAGTGGGAAAACCGATCCGTTGTGTCAGAAAGCACCTCGTAGCTGCAGATCACGGCGAAATCCTGCTCGCCCATGCGCAGATACGCGCCGCTCACCAGCTGCGCAAACAGAACGATCTGCTCCGCGAGCTTGGCCAGATCCAGTACGCTCTGCACCATCGTTTTCCGATTCAGATAGTAATCACCGCTGAGCTCTGCGTGGATCCGGATGATCACACTGCCTTCCTTTGCCTTTTCCTTCACGTGCCAGGACAGGATCAGACGGCGCACCTCGCTGATATAATTATCCGAGCTCGGCGCCATCAGCACGCAGGGGATGCCCTCGGCTGCGAGCGTGTCCTGCACGTTGCGGATATTTGTAATGCAGACGCTGCACAGGCCACTGCGGTAGCTCTCGCGGTGCGTCTTTGCCGTTGCGTCGACAAAATGCGCCGCATTGGTATCCACGCTGATGCTGACCGGCTGCACGTGATCCATGTCCAGCTCCAGCGAACGATACGTCTTCATAACGGTGACATAGTCCAGCGTGTCTACGCTGACTCTGTAAATATCCGCGTGGTATTTGCTCTGCGCGATCAAAAGCGCGTGGACGAAGCTGGCTGCGTCAACATTGACATACCGCGCCAGCACCGCCCCATGATCCACGCGGCTCACCATCAGCTTATACGGCTCGCTTCTTGTGTAGAGGACGCCGTCCAGCTCCGGCAGACAGCGCCTCAGCGACTGTGCCGCCTCATCGACCCGCTCATCACTGGGCATCTCAATTCCGACAGTTTCGATATTCTCAAATGTTTCGGCTACGATCTCCTGGATTTCTCTGATTGACGAGCCGTGTCCGACCAGCGCAAGCCTGAAGCTCATGACGCTGCGCCTCCTCTGTGTTTTTTACTATGATAATTTAATGACGATTTATTGTCAATATACAGTCCGGAACTTCTCTACTATAATTATCATGCAAGAAAGCATCAAATAAAATTCTTTTCGAGAGGTTTTGACATGCATTACTATGAGAAAGAAGTGGTCTGCGCTCTTCTGGACATGGGCGGCTGTATCAGGCTCATGCGGGATGTCCTGATCGACTATTCCGCGGGCCGCACCATCCAGACGCTGCGGAGCGTCCTGCCGGTCAGCGAGCGAAAGCTGCTGGGGCTGATGCCTGCGGCGAATACAGCTGCCGGAATTATGGGTGTAAAGGCGATCACAGTCTTCCCGGACAACTTCCAGCGCGGACTGCCGTCCCATCAGGGTGTTGTGCTGCTGTTTGACGCGGATACCGGCATGCTGAAGGCGCTGCTGGACGGCGACGCCATCACCGGCGTCCGCACCGCCGCCGTCAGTGCCGCCGCGACTGACGCGCTGGCGCGGAAGGATGCGCATACGCTCTGCATTCTGGGTTCCGGCCTGCAGGCAAGACGCCATCTGGAGGCGATTCATCTTGTGCGTGAGATCCGCGAGGTTCGCGTCTGGGATATCGTGCCGGAAAGCGTCCGGCGCTATAAAGCAGAGATGGAAGCAAAATTCGGCATTCCTGTGGTCGACTGTACCGGCGATGTACAGGCTGCTGTCTCGGGCGCGGATATCGTCTGCACCGTGACCGCGGCGCGCGAGCCGATCCTGTTTGGCGCGCATCTGTCCGCCGGGACGCATGTCAATGCCGTCGGCGCGTGCGGCGCGGCGAACCGGGAGCTTGACACCGAGGCGATCCGCAGAGCGCGTCTGTTCTGCGACAGCCGGGAATCGTGCATGCACGAGGCGGGAGATTTCCTGATCCCGCTGCGCGGCGGCGAGGTTGCTGAGTCACATCTGCTGGGTGAGATCGGACAGGTTCTGTCCGGCGAGCTTGCCGGACGGCTCAGCCCGGAGGACATTACGGTCTATGAATCGCAGGGGCTTGCCGTTGAGGATCTGGCCGCCGGAAACTATGTATTTGAAAAGGGGAAGAAAATGGAGGCGGTTGTATGATGATTGAACCCCTGTATGATTTTTCTCTGACTGCGGAGCAGGAGGCAAGAGCCAGAACGCTGCATGAGAGCAGCATCATTCTGGACATGCTGTTCCAGGGACCTGTCGGGACGTACTCCCTGCCGGAGGGCGCGGAGGAGGAGCTGCTGGCGCTGGCACAGGAAGCCTGCCCCGGCGACGAGATCGCCCAGTGTAACTGGGCAACGGCTGAGATCCTGCGCCGGATGATCGGCGGCTCATATTCGCAGCTGTATAAGGACTGCTGGTATGACAGCGGTCTGACTGGCGGCTGCCGCCAGCTCAGCGTTACGGACCGCGATGAGGCGCTGCGCTCGGCAGTTGAGTTGCAGGCTGAGTTCGATACTTACCCGTGGCTGGTCAAATGCACGTCGGTCGAACAGATCCGCCGCTGCAAAAAAGAGGGCCTGAAGGCCGGTATCGTCACCAGCCAGGAGGCGGAGGGCTACAGCAAGGATCTGAAGCTGCTGGAGCTTCTGTACAATTATGGCCTGCGCGTGCAGCAGCTGTCCTATAACAATCAGAATCTGATCGGCGCCGGCTGCATGGAGCCGAACGGGGGAGCGGGATTGTCCAAGTTCGGTATCCGGTTTGTGGAAAAGTGCAACGAGCTTGGTATCGTGGTCGATACCGGACACTGCGGCTATCATACCACGATGGATGCCTGCAAGTACAGCAAGGCGCCTGTCATCGCATCCCATACCGGCGTGGAGAAGGTCAACTTCCACGCACGCTGCAAGAGCGATGACGAGATCCGCGCGATCGCCGATACCGGCGGTGTTGTCGGTATTTTCGCAATGCCGTGGTTCACGGGCGCGGACCCCGAAAATACGACAGTAGATGATTTTATCGATCATATCGATTATGTCGTCAGGCTGGTCGGTATCGATCATGTCGGCATCGGCACGGACTGGCCCATGCCGCAGACCAAATGGGCGGCTATTACCTTTAAGAAGTACGTCGCCCCGACGATTGGCTTCGCGCCCGGCAACGGTCCGTCTACCGAATGGATCCACGGGCTGAAGGATTACCGCTCGTTTATCAATGTGACCCGCGGCCTTGTCGCGCGTGGATATTCCGACGAGGCAATCCGCAAAATTTTAGGTGAAAACTGGCTGCGCGTCTTTGAGCAGGTCTGGAAGAAGTAACGCCATTTATCAATCAAAAGGAGGATCTTTTTTATGAAACGTTTTGTAGCAATCCTGATGGCCGCAGCCATGCTGCTCACTGTGCTTGCCGGCTGCAGCGGCAGCACCAAGCCCGCTGACACCACACCCGCAGCTGACAGCAGCACGGCAGCTGCCGAAACAGAATCCGCGGCGTCGTCCGCAAGCGCCATTACCGTTGTACTCAACGACGTCGGCAACAACATGGACCCCAGTGTTGCCAACGCCATCAACACTTCTACCATCATGAGCCATGTCTATGACAATCTGCTCAACTGCAATCTGGATTTCTCGCTCCAGCCGGGCGTGATCGCCTCCTGGGAGCAGCCGGACGAGCTGACCTATGAGCTGACTGTCGGCGATGGATTTGTGTTCCAGAACGGCGAGCCGCTGGAGGTTGAGGACGTTGTCTATTCCCTGACCCGTCTGGAAAATGTTTCTCAGGCAGCCGACCTGTACGTGCAGATCGACAGCGTCTCCGCTGAGGGCAATGTCGTGACCATCGTTTTGAAGGAGGCCAACAGCGGCTTCATCCGCGATCTGGTTGAAGTCCCCGTCCTGAACAAGTCCTACTGCGAAGAGGTCGGCGACGCATATGCCAACGCACCGATCGGCACCGGCCCGTACATTATGTCCGAGTTTGTCCCGGGCGAGAAGGCTGTCCTGACCGCATGGGCGGATTACCCCGGCCAGAAGGCCTCTATCGAAACCATCACCTTCAAGGCGATCGCAGAGCCCTCCGCAGCCTATATCGCGGTTGAGGCAGGCGACGCTGATTTCACTGAGATCGACGCGACCGATTATGCCCGCGCCGAGGCCAACGACAACCTCGTTTTCTACACCGGCGACACGACCTACACTGCGTTCGTGGCCATGAACACGCAGGAGCCGCCGTTTGACAACGTCAATGTCCGTAAGGCGATGGCCTATGCCTACAATAAGGAAGGCTATCTGAATGTCAAGGGTGAGAACTACCACACCATCGACTCCATGTTCCCCATGATGTCCGAGTATTATTACGCATCCGACGATGCCATCACCTTTGATCTGGAGAAGGCCAAGGAGCTGCTTGCTGCCGAGGGCTATGACGAGAGCAACCCGCTTACGTTTGAGATTATCGGTTATTCCAACAATGACGTTGTTATGCAGGCGTATCAGGCAGATCTGAAGTCCATCGGCGTCAATGTGGAGCTCGTCACGCAGGAATTCGGCGTGTTTCTTGAGAACATGGTCGGCATGAACTTCCAGATGCTTACCGGCGGCTGGGGCGATACCACCGGCAACCCGCTGACATCTGCAGAGTGCTATTACTCCGGCAGCTTCGGCTCCCAGAACATCTCCTTCTACGATAACCCCGTCTGCGACGAACTGTATATCACCGCCAAGACCTCCAACGACACAGCGGAGATCAAGGATGCCTGCCAGCAGATCCAGCAGATCGCGTGGGAGGATGTCCCGATGTTCCCGACATTCGGCCGTACCGAGGGCTATGTCTACAATAAGAATCTGGACGGTGTTGTCATCTCGCCCAGCGGCACGCTTTCCTTCCGCACGGCGACGCTTGGCTAAGTCTGAAGACCCGTTTTTCACAACACCAAGGGGGCGCAAGCCCCTTTGGTGTTGAACCATAGTCTATTCACAGAGGAGCTGCGCCATGATCAAATATATACTCAAGCGCATCGTTCAGGTGATCCCCGTCCTGCTGGGCGTGTCGATCATCGTTTTCCTGATGCTCAGCCTCAGCCCCGGCGACCCGGCGCGTCTGGCGCTCGGCATGAACGCGAAGCCGGAGCAGATCGAAGCCTTCAACCATGAAAATGGTCTGGATCAGCCTGTTCTGGTTCAGTATGTGAACTACATGAAGGGCCTGGTGACAGGCAATCTGGGCGTTTCCTATACGACCAAGCAGTCTGTTGCCAAGATGATCGCTGTCCGCCTGCCCGCCACATGTATTCTGGCCTTCGGCTCGCTGGTTCTGACGTATCTGATCGCCATTCCGCTCGGAATTTTGCTTGCGGTCAAGCAGAATACGTTCTTTGACGACGCGTTCCGCGTGGTTGCGCTGATTGTATCCTCGATCCCGGCCTTCTGGTTGGGCCTGCTGCTGATGCTGCTGTTTTCCGTCATGCTCGGCATTCTCCCCAGCAACGGCTTTGATACGCCGCTGCACTGGATCCTGCCGCTGCTGTGTTCCTGCTTCGGCACATGGGCCGGCTCTTCCCGGTATATCCGCGCCATGGTGCTTGATACGATCCGGCAGGATTATGTCCGCACTGCCCGCGCAAAGGGGACGCCGGAGCGGCAGGTGCTGTTCCGCCATGCGTTCAAGAACGCGCTGCTGCCGCTTATTACGTCCATCGGTTTTTCAATCGGTAATTTCTTCGGCGGCTCCATCGTTATCGAGCAGGTCTTCGGCATCAACGGCATGGGCCGCATGATGCTTTCTGCACTGCGTGAAAAGGATATTCCGACGGTCATGGCCGGCGTTATCATTACCGCCATAATGATCGCGCTCGGCAATCTGGTCGCCGACCTGCTTTACGGTGTCGTCGATCCCCGTATCCGCGCCGTCTATACCTCCGGCGGCAAGAAGCTCAAAAAGAAGGAGGCCGCCGCATGAGCCTGCATCAAGACCCCACACAGACCGCCGTCCGCAGGCAGAAGCGCTCGCTCTGGACGGATGCATGGCGGCGCATGCGCCGCAGCCATACGGCGGTTATCGGCATGATCCTCTTTGCGCTGATCGTGATCGTCTGCTTCAGCGCCCCGCTTTTCAGCGACTATGACGCGCAGGTCATCAACAGTGACATTGCCCTGATCCGCAAATACCCCGTCGAGGGTCATCCGCTCGGCACGGATGAGCTGGGCCGCGATCTTCTGCTCCGTATTCTCTGGGGCGGCCGCACGTCTATTACCATCGCGCTGGCCGCGACGGTCGTTTCCTCCGTGCTTGGCATTATTCTGGGTGCGATCCCCGCTTATTACGGCGGCGCGCCGGACAGCATCATCATGCGCACACTGGACGTGTTCATGGCGATCCCGTCCATGCTGCTCATGATCACGCTGGTCAATATCATGAAGCCCACCACGTTCAACCTGATCATCGCCATGTCCATCAGCGGTGTGCCAAGCATCGCGCGCATTGTGCGCGGCCAGATGCTTTCGGTCATGCGCAATGAATACGTTGAGGCTGTGCGCGGCATGGGTGCGTCTGGCGTGCGCATCGTGGTCAAGCATGTGCTGCCCAACGCCATCAGTCCGCTGATCGCGCAGATCGTATCCTCTGTGGCGGGCGAGATCACCATGATTTCCACGCTTTCCTACATTGGGCTTGGCGTACAGCAGCCCGCGCCGGAATGGGGTTCCATGCTGGCGGCCGGACAGCAGTTTATCCGTGACCAGCCCTATCTGACCATTTTCCCGGGTCTTGCCATTGTGATCACCATTATCTCCCTGACGCTGATGGGAGACGGCCTGCGCGACGCACTGGATCCGCGCATGAAGCGCTGACAGGAAAGGATGGATTGAAGCTATGGAAGAAAAAATCTGCTGGAGATCCAGGATCTTGTCATCCGGTTTCATACCGACGACGGCGTGATCGAGGCTGTCAACGGCATTTCGCTCTCGCTGAAGGCCGGTGAGACGCTGGGGCTGGTCGGCGAGACCGGCGCCGGCAAGACAACGACGGCACTGGCCATTATGGGCCTTGTCGCCTGTCCGCCCGGACGCATTGAGCGCGGCAGCATCGTTTTTGACGGACAGGATCTGTCCAGACTCAGCAAGCACGAATACCGGAAGCTCCGCGGCAAGGAAATCTCGATGATCTTTCAGGATCCCATGACCGCGCTGAACCCCACCATGACGGTGGCCGATCAGATCGCGGAGGCTATCCGCAACCACAAGCGCATCTCCAAGCACGCGGCAAAGCTCGAAGCGATCCGCATGCTGGAGACGGTGCGCATTCCCGCAGAGCGCGCCTTTGAGTACCCGCACCAGTTTTCCGGCGGCATGAAGCAGCGCGTGGTCATTGCGATGGCGCTGGCCTGCAATCCCAAGCTGCTGATTGCTGATGAGCCGACTACCGCGCTGGATGTGACCATTCAGGCGCAGGTACTCGAACTCATGAAGGATCTAAAGGAAAAATATGATACCTCCATGATCATGATCACGCATGATCTGGGCATTGTCTCCGAGGTCTGCGATAAGGTCGCGATCATCTACGCGGGTGAGGTCGTGGAATACGGCTCGCTCGAGCATATCTACCGCAATCCCCAGCACCCGTATACCAACGGACTGTTCGGCTCGCTGCCGGACATCAGTAAGGACGTGGAGTTCCTTTCGCCCATCGAGGGCCTGATGCCGGATCCCGCCGCGCTGCCGGCTGGCTGCAAATTCAATCCCCGCTGCAAATACGCCTGCCCGCTGTGCGCCGAGCGTGCACCCGTCCTTACCGAGACGGAGCCGGGGCATTTCGTGCGCTGCCTGATCTATGAGAACGCGCTGGATGTGAAGGAGGTCGTAAAATATGAGTGACGAACTGGTCCGCGTCAGAGACTTGAAAAAGATCTTCTCCGTACCCGCAGGCGAGCTTCACGCCGTCGACGGCGTCGATTTCTCCATTGCGCGCGGCAGCACGATCGGCATTGTCGGTGAATCCGGCTGCGGAAAATCCACAATGGGAAGACTGCTTGCCATGCTGCTGGAGGCGACGAGCGGCGAAATTCTGTTTGACGGACAGAATATCGCGAAAAAGATGTCCAAGGCAGAGGCAATGGCATACAAAAAGCGGATCCAGATGATCTTTCAGGACCCGTTTTCCTCTCTGAATCCCCGCATGACGACCTTTGAAACCATCATTGAGCCGCTGAACATTCATCGCGCAGGTACGCTGCAGGAACGCGAGGCGCGTGTCTATCAGCTGATGGAGACTGTCGGCCTGTCTGAGCGCTTCGTCAACGCCTACCCGCATGAACTCGACGGCGGCCGCCGCCAGCGTATCGGCATCGCGCGTGCGCTGGCGCTCGACCCGGAGTTTGTCATCTGTGACGAGCCGGTGTCTGCACTGGATGTTTCGATTCAGGCGCAGATTTTGAATCTGCTGAAGCGGCTTCAGCAGCAGAACGGCTATACGTATCTGTTTATTACGCATGATCTGGCTGTCGTCAAGCATATCTCCAACGAGGTGCTGGTCATGTATCTGGGCCAGATGGTAGAAAAAGCGCCGACGGCAGAGCTGTTCCGCAATCCCCGGCACCCATATACACAGGCGCTGCTCTCCGCGATTCCCGTACCGAGTCTGGACGAGAAAAAGCCGCGTATGCTGCTGAAGGGCGAGTTGACCAGCCCTATCAACCCAAAGCCTGCGTGCCGCTTTGCGCCGCGCTGCCCCTACGCGAAGGAGCAGTGCCGCTGCAGCGTGCCTGAGATCACAGACCTTGGCAGCGGGCATACGATCCGCTGCTTCTATCCCCAGGGCTAAAGGAGGAAGAACCGCATGAATTACCTGACTGATAAGGTGTTCCACACCTATTTTTCCGGCGTTCCCAACGGCAGCATTATTTTCCGCGAGAAGAAGGCCGTTATGTGCGCCATTGACCGCCGTACCCGTGTACAGCTGAAGGAAGCGCCGATCCTTCCGCGCGAAGAGAGCCGCGCGATCGCCGAGACGATGATTGACTATGAAAGGCTCTTCCGGGAGCTGGATGCCTACGTCGGCTGCGCATGGGATCAGGATGAGCTGACGCTTAAAAACGGCGCGGTCTACAGCCGCCACATCACCTATACCGGTACGGTTGAGGGAAAGACCGTCGCCGCCCAGCTCTGGTGCCAGCGCAAGAGCCACGGCTGCATGGATATCCTGACCGTTGACCAGAAGATCATCGGCTTCATCAATCCCGGCCGCATCTGCTCCGAAATTACCGTCCTGGCCGGGTATGAGTCCGTCACGCCGCTGACGCGCTTTGACGATCCGCTTCTGTCCAAAGTCGCCTACGGTGTCAATCCGCTCGGCAATATCATGGTTCCCTGTAAGGACGGCGTCCGTCTTGCAACGGAGGTCTTCCTGCCCAATGGACTGGAGCCTGGCCAGAAGGTTCCGTCTATTGTCATCCGAACCTGCTATGGCAAGGCCCGCGATATTGACCGCAGCTGGCACTGGGTCACGCGCGGCTATGCGTTCGTGATTCAGGATGTGCGCGGCCGCAGCGACTCTGACGGTACGCTTGAGGCCTTCCAGCATGAGCGTGAGGACGCCGACGATCTGTTCAACTGGATCGCGGCGCAGCCGTGGTCCGACGGTAATATCGGCATGTGGGGCGCGAGCTATCTCGGCTATACTACCACCTCCGCCTGCACCGGCGGAAATCCGCATCTGAAGACCGCCGTCAGCGAGGTCAATGTCGGATCGCCGTTTTATGATACCGTCCGCAAGGGCGGAACCGTCTGCTCGTGGCCGTTGCTGTGCTGGACGCTGGCGCAGAGCGTTTCGAACCGCGTCGATATGGACGTATTCAAGGGCGTTTCCATCGATCCGCTCGAGGCTGTCCGGATCCGGCCTATTACTGCGATCCCGGAGAAAATCATCGGCTGCCGTTCTACCAGCTGGGACATGTGGTCGAAGCACTATCATTACGATGATTTCTGGCGGCACAGTGACAATACAGCCCACGCGGACAATATCAGGATCCCCATGCTGATTCTCTCCGGCTGGTACGACGGCGATGCGCTTGGCGTGCAGGAGACCTGGCGTTTCCTGTCCAAAAGCCCCGTTCCCGGCCACCGTATTGTGCTTGGCCCGTGGCCGCACGGTCTGAACGCGTGGCGCGACAGCATGGATCTGGCCTTCGGCAATAATGCGGTCGACTATGATTTCGATACGCGCATTATCCGCTGGTTCGACCATTACCTCAAGGGTATTGAAAATGGCGAGGACAAGAAGCCCAAGGCGACCTACTACGTCAACGGTGAAAATCAGTGGCACACCAGCGAGGACTGGATGCCGAAGGAAGCGCGTCTTGTCAACCTCTATCTGGATAGTGACGGCCACGCAAACTCCATGAACGGCGACGGACGCGTCACGCTGACACCTGCTGAGACCGGCAGCGACGCATATATCTACGATCCCGAATTTCCATGCGGCGGCGAGGGTGACGGCTTCGACGACGGTTTGGTTTCTCCTTACAAGTGCAATTCCCGTCAGATCCGCAGCGACGTTCTGGTCTATGACACGCCCGTGCTGGAGCAGGATATTGCCATTGCCGGCCCGCTGTATGCCGAGCTTTACGCAGCCTCCAGCGCCGTCGACACGGATTTTATCGTCCGTGTCAGTGATGTGGACGAGCAGGGGACTGCCCGTAATGTCAGCTTCAATATTATCCGCGCCGAGTTCCGCAAGGGCTGGGACAAGCCTGAGCTGCTCACGCCGGGGAAAATTGAAAAATATGAGATGGAGATGTATTTCTACGGCATGGTTTTCAAAAAGGGCCACAAGATCCGTATCGATATCTCCTCCAGTGAGCTGATGGAAGCATTCCCTAACACCAACACCGGCATCGATCCCTATACCGATCCGAAGCCCATCAAGGCCACCCAGACCATTTACCATGGCAGGGAATACCCCTCTCATGTCAAGCTCCCTGTCCTTTACGGCCTGTAAACAACTCCATGTAATATTTCTATACGCCTCGAAAAAGATGGGTAATTTCATGGCGCAGGTGCTGTGAAAAGAGTAAAGAAAAACCAAAGAGCGGCGGAGAGAATGACACGATCATCCTCTCCGCCGCTTTTCAGACATTTCCGCATGTGGGTCAGGCGGTTTCGCCGCCTGGAAAAGCAAACAAATAAAAGAGAAAACCGGCGAAAATCTTACAATTTTCACCGGTTTCTGGAGCTAGTGGCCGGACTTGAACCGGCGACCTGCTGATT
>ERZ773116.3076-NODE-3076-length-12525-cov-9.278107_pt1 | contig 12525 bp, 11 predicted proteins | sample MGYA00580563_ERZ773116 | MGnify/ENA primary metagenome ERZ773116 (study PRJEB29015, sample SAMEA2737864) | human gut metagenome | biome: human gut; feature: human-associated habitat; material: faeces | place: China | collected 2012 ... | reverse complement strand
TTTAAATGAGTGTGGAATTTACTTCTGCACTGGAATTTACTTTTTCAAGTTAGCATATTTAGTGGACTGAGAAAATTTAAGGTAATTCAAACATCCTTTTATGCGAGGAAATTAACTATTGTAATTTTTACTGGTAACTATTTTCTTTTATAAGCTACATTATCATTAAATTTTTGATATAATAATGGATGTAACATAATGCTATGGGACTTATACTATGCTGAAAACTTATTGATTTTAGTTGGACAAAGAAGAATACATTGATAACAGTGATATTAACAGTCCTAAAGGAAGTGAAATATAGTAGGAGGGATAAAATGAATGTGATATTTTGTAGACCAGAACTCACTATGGAAGATGTTGGAGATGCAATTTGTTTCTTTAATGAGTGTCATACAATTCTTGATAAGTACATATATAATCTGCGGACCATAGGTTCATATGAACTTATAAGACAGATCATGCTTGAAAATGCAGATAAAGATGATATTTTTATATTTTTCACATCAGAAAATGGAGTATACGATAAACAGATATTAAAACTGCTTGGAAAATATAATGATGTCCAAAGCAGGATATGGCCAGTGGCAATGGAAGCAAAACCAGAGTGCAGGAGACCGCCTGAACCAGTTTCTGACAGACAGAGTTTTGATGTGGCTTGCCGGAAAGAGAATAGGAATCCGTTGAAAAACAATATAAGGGCAATAGCACAGATATTTGCACGAAAAATCATTGCTCAAACATTGTCGCCTCTTTACAGTGATGATGTTTTGTATTTTATCAGCCACTGTAGGAAAGATGGAGAGCAACTTGCATCTAAACTTGCCGATGGATTAAGGCTTTTGACGAGAGAAAGGAATGTCTACCGCGATGTAGTAAATGTTGAGGTTGGGGATGACGCTCAAAAGGATATTGATGAAAATTTGAAAATAAGTGATGTGTTGATTTTTCTGCAGACCGAGAATGCTCAATATTCGAAATACATTATGAAGGAACTGTGCCACGCGATGCTTAATGATATACCCATATTATGGGTCCAGATTGACGATGCACCTTATGAGAATATGGAAATACGACCATGTGAGAATCCTGTGCTTCGATATTCCAGCGATGAGTTTTTCAATCCGGAGCGGCTTGAAGAGATTGTGGATGAAATAGAAGATAAATGTTTTCAATTAATTATGAATTCTTCAGGACAAGTGTATTCTTATCTGGAGTGCTTCATGGAAATGAATAGAGAGAAGAAGATTAAGCTGCAACGTGATGTGGCAAATACATTGGCGTATCAAATAGAGTATATTGATAATGTAAAAGATCGATATGATTCAGGAATTAGACGGCATTATATACAATGTTTTGGAAGAAATCCTAAAAAGAACGATATTGAACGATTTTGTACAAATGTAAAAAATATGGAACTATACAAAGAGTGTAACAAGTTATTTTTGCTCTCTACTCATGGGAAAAGAGATAGTAAGACTTCTGATAATAGGGTATGTGAGGAAAATTATGAGGATTACATTGCAAATATTCAAAATGTACTAGGAGAACACAGTCCCAAAAAGGGAAAAAGAATTATTATTTCGGGAGCATTTCCAGATTATGACGAAATATATAAGAATTCACTGACAGAAGCAGTCATTATATATACTAGGCAAATTATTCGAAATGGGTATACACTGGTGTTTGGCGCACATCCGACGTTTCAACAGATAATATTTGATATTGGGGAGTTATACTCTTCCGATGTAAAGGATTCGATAGAGATGCATATGTCCCAGGAATATGCAGATACATATGATTTAGAGTTGTTAAATAAAAAATGCAGTGTAGTTTTATCAAATGATATTCAGGAAATGCGGAAAAATATGATATGCAGAGATAAGGCAGAGATGCTGATTTGCCTTGGTGGTAAACTAAAAGATGATCCGTCACAGCAGGGTGTTGATATTGAAGTGGGGATGGCGAGAAAATGCGGTATACCTGTGGCACTTGTAGGTACTGTGGGAGGGCGTTCTAGTGAATATGCATATGAACTGTTAAAACAAGGAAAATGGGAAGCAATAAATTCTTGGGGAAGCGAATTAAATGAAGGATTATTTTATAATGTTAATCACAGACTTATGGTGGAGCGGCTGCTGAGAAAAATAACCATGTAATGATGCCGAATCTAGAACAGGTAGCTATGTTGCATTTTTATCATAATATAATTCATCAGATAGAACAGAGTGTTTAATGTTTGTCAACACGCCATCATCGGTAAAGTGGTCTGATATGATTTCAGAAGAATTAGCAACTGAATCTCCATGGATTTATGGCGAGTTACTTGCATCAAAACTGATAAGAAACAAATCAAGAAAAGTTCACAGGGATTTGCTTCATAAGTCATTTTCTGAACATGCAGATTCTTGTAGAAATGCATTTGAGGTCTTGGACAATTTTTACAGACAGATCGGAATGGATTTAGAGCGGGGAATCATCAATGATTAAAAAATATTTTGCAATTCTTGAATAATCCCTGCAAGGATTTACCGTATATTTGTCAGACACACTAGCAAGTTCGTTGATTGCAGCAGGTGATATCGACTTGACTGAGTCAGATTATTCCACAAGGAGACTCCTTAATTAGATGAATGCTAATTAATTTCTCCATTAAGGAGTTTTGTGCGGTTTGGGTTAAGTGGTTTTATATGAAATATTAGCAGTGGTAGAAAAAGAAATTTAGGCAATATGATAAAAGTTACTAAAGTAATTGACATTGTCTCTGTACAGTAATGAAGTATGACTATAAACAAATAAAAATGTCAGAAAGATAGTGAAAAACAGAGGTGTATGTAGTATAATAGTTTTATTGATAATTAGAAGTTATCCGTTATTATGGTATAGTTACCATATTTTATTCATTTGGGAGACAATTATATGGACGAAACATATAAATACGACGTGGCATTGTCATTTGCCGGAGAAGATCGAAAATATGTAGAAGAAGTTGCATTGTTTTTAAAAAAGAAAAACATTGCTGTTTTTTATGATTACTTTGAAGAAGAAGCTCTTTGGGGAAAAAACCTAATTTCATATTTAGAAGAAATTTATACCAACAAATCAAAATACTGCGTAGTTTTTATATCTCAATATTATGTTCAAAAAGAATGGACCTGCTATGAGAGCGCAGCCGCAATGGTTCGTTTATTAAATAGTAATATGAAGCAGAAAGAATATTTACTTCCTGTCAAATTTGATGAAACAAAAGTATCTGGGGTTTTAAGTACAATTGGGTTTATAGATGGCAAAAAAAAGACCCCGGATGAATTAGGTAATTTAATAATTAAAAAATTACATACCAGCGATTTAAAAAATAGTGAATTAATGTCTATTGAATTATTTAAAAATAACTTAATCACAGTTCTTAGCAAAGATTTTCCTCCTTATTGGGTTATTAACTGCGAAGAAACGGAACAAAATATACGATTTCAATATACATATCATGATTTTCTTTATTATTTGGAGTTTGTTTTTCAAATGGAAGAAAAAGTTCTGTTGCTAAATGGGGGATATACGGATTTATTTTTTGATACTCATACATTTATACCTTCTGCTAAGATTACACTTAATTTTGAGAATGAACTTATTTCCAATGGACAAATAGTAAATTTTGATTTTTTTGATGATATGAATACATATATTTTGCCTATATCGGAAATAAGTGGACAAATCAAAAAGGAACTGCTAAAAAAGGGAGGACTTTAAATGATTCCTTATGAAAAGCAATTAGAACAATTTTCTCAAGGGAATAAGAATTCTCTGACGTTCATAGTAGGAGATAAAGGCTTAGGAAAATCATACTTTATACATAAGTACTATAAAGATAAAAAAATATATTATATATTAAGGACCAACTATTTAAATCATATTTTTTAGAACCTATTATAACTGCAATATCACAATTTGATTATTCTTTCAAAATAAAACATGATGATTTAAATATGCCCCATACAATTCGTAAGATACTTCTTGACATCTGCAGAAAAAAAAACGTTGTCATATGTTTTGAAAGTTTTAACTCTTATTCGGAAGATTTGGCTGAATTTTGTGTAAGTTTTTTACAGGCATATCTGGATTGTGATAATAACAAAGCTTTTATATTAATTGAACTTGACAGCGATATAAATAGTCCTGAGGATATTTGGTCCCAAAAACTCTACGCATTAACAATAAATACTAATTTTATAAAATTCAGGAAAAAAACAGAGGATGAGTTATTTGAAATTATATCTTTAAAATTTAATAATAAAATATATATTGGAGAAAAAGAGCGTAAATACATTATAAAATCTTCCTTTGGGAATATAATGCATTTATTTATAATAATTAATTATTTAAAGCAGGAAGGATACATTCATTTTGATGGCATTAAGTGGATATGTGACCAGCTTCCAAATGGAATATTAAATCAGTCAATTGAAGAATATATTAAACACCGTTATAATAGGCTGAATAACGATTTAAAAATATTATTACAAAAATCTTCTCTTTTGGGACCTGAATTTTACTCAAATCAACTTCAAAAAACTTTTAATTTAGTCAGAGTCGATGAAGAACTATCACGGATAGAAAAATTATCGTCTCTAATTCAAAAAAATGACAATTACGATAAAAATAAATATTTGTTTGAAACCGAGGAGGTATGCAATAATATTCAGAACCTTATTCCAGACAATGAGAAAATAATTTGGAATAAAATGTTAGCAGAATACTATGAGATGCAATATAGAAAAAATGATCAAAATATGATCAAACGTCTCGAAAATTGCTGTAGATTGGCTCTTTATTATATCAATAGTAATAACACGGAGAAGGCAATCATATTTTATTTTCGTGCAATACGTTATAGCATATATCTATTAGATTATAAAGGTGCATTAGAATTAATTTCATCATTATTAGAAATATCCAACATATGCAATATATATGAAAACGTATATTTTGAGTCACTAAAGCTACAGGCGTATTGTCAGCATCAATTAGGAAAATATGAGCTATCAACAGAATTATATTCAAAATTGCTTAAAAACAAATCATTTACAAAACTAGAAAGAATGGAAATGTCCTATTTTTATGCGGATTCTTTGTACTTTATAGGAAAAGTCAGTAAAGCTCAAGATATATTGCTTACTTTGAAAGAAGAATTAAAATCTGACCATAATAACAAATTATTATTTAGAGTATTAAGTGAACTAGCTACTACATATGGTTTTTTTAGAGAGTACGGATCCGCAAGAGAATATTTTAGCTACTCAGTAAATCAATGCCGTTCCACAGGTTTGGAAGATGATTATTTCATTCAATTGAGAAAATCCAGCATGTTTTGGGAGTTAAAATTGACCGTTCCACTGATGGAACAGGCGGCAGAGTATTTTGAAAGAAAAAACAACATTCAAGAACTTGCAAAGACATATCATAATCTTGGAACTGATTCATTATATTTAGGAAATAGTAAAACAGCTATAAACTATTTAAATCAGGCTGTAAAAGAATTCCAAAAATATGGCAGTGATGAAATACATTATACATATAATTGTATTGGAGTATATTATGCAGCTTACGAGACAAATTTTGAAAAAGCAATAGAATATTTTCAAAAAGCAATTTATTTTAAACCTGTGCTGTTTTCAACAATGGTTCTTTATCTAAATATGTCAAGTTGTCATAAGGCATTGCAGAATAATGAGAGCGCTGAGAAATGTCTTGAAAAAGCAATGCATATACAAACAGAACTTGGAAATGAGGTACCTTCTTACTTACTATATCTTCTGATAAATCAGGGGCTTTACGCCAAACTAGATGGAAGGTTAAAAGAAAGTGAGCAATATTTTAAAGAAAGCCTCAAATATAAGCTGACCAACAATCAATTGTATTTAGTTGGAAAAAATCTTTCGGAAGTATCCCGAAATCTTGACAAAGATACACTAAAATATGTATCACTAGAGGCAGAACCATTGTATGAACGTTTTTATCAAAATAATATTTGCCTGAGCACATTACGTTTTTGGGAATAAATCAAATCGACAGCAAGCATTATTCAGTATATCATTAAATATATCTACAGGATTAATATTGTTTAATTTAGCTGCCATCATAAATGAAGCTGTTTCGCTTAAGGCTGGTAAAGGTGTTACTTCTAACAAATAAGGATTATCATTTTTATCCAGCCGAAAATCTATTCTGCAGTAGTCATTACACCTTAAATAAGAATACATCTTAAGAGCATAATCTTTTAGCAGTGATGCAGTTTCAGCAGATATTCTGGGTAGAATTTTTTTGCAGCCATATATTCTTTTTATCTCACTGGAGTAAATAGGCATAATTTCATTATTATGTTGTAACGATTCGACCATTCCAAATACATATGGACTGCCGTCTTTTTCAATTATAGATACAGTGATTTCTTTTCCAGGTATAAACTCTTCTAAAATAAGCTTATCCGAGTATTTTTGAAAGAGCAGTTTAGCATGTTCAATCAAGTCTTCTTTACTATTTATTAGCTTAACGCCCATGCTGCTGCCTTCATAATTGGGTTTTAAAATGGCAGGATAATCGAATAAGAGAGTTTCAGCATCTTCTATGCTGGCTATTTCTATAAAGTTAGGCGTAGGTACATTCAAATAATTTGCAATAAGTTTTGTTAAAATTTTATCTAACGTAACAATTAAAGTATACGCGTCCGAACCAGCATATGGAAGATTATGCAGTTCACATATAGACGCAATCCAGCTTTCCCGATTTCTGCTTTGTATTCCTTCTGCAGCCGTAATAATTAAATCAAATGTATTGTTCTGTTTTAAATATTCAAGTAATTTTTTATGGTTACCAACTAAAGTTACTTTATGTCCGCATTTTTCTAAACTTTCCTTAACAAAAGTTATAGCAGTAGGAGAAATGAAGTCACAAAATGATAAATCATTTGATGTATAACCATAATCTTCTTTACAATCAAAACAAAAACCTATTTTCATTTTTATTCCTCCCATATGTTTTTGATTATTTTATTTCCTTCCCATGTTTCTAAAATAACAGTTTCATCTGGATTAACGTTTTTTAGAATATCTTTATTTAATGCTATTTTCCCTAAGCCTTGTTCTGCGTTAAGAATATATGTTGGAATAGCCAAACCTGAAGTATTTCCCCGCAATTGTTCATATATACGAATTCCTTCTGCAATAGATATGGAAAAATGTTTAGTTCCAATGACGTCTTTAGGATGAAATATATAGTATGGTCGTACTTTTATTTTTAATAACAATTGATTAAGCAATTGTAAGTTGTAATAATCTGTATTTATATTTTTTAAAAATACCATTTGATTGCCCAATACAATGCCATTTTCAGCCAAATCCAAACATGCTTTTGAACTTTCTTCTGTAATTTCTGATGGATGATTAAACTGTGTATTCATATAAATAGGACCATATTTTTTTAAAATAGTAATTAGTTCGCTGGTTATACGCTGAGGTAATGTAACTGGTATCCGGGTTCCGATTCTGATTATTTCTACCGTTTCAATACTGCGTATTTTAATAAGAATATTTTCAATACAAGAATCTGATAACGTAAGCGGATCTCCTCCTGTGATTAAAACATCTCTTATTTCAGGATGACTCTTTATATATTCAAAAGATTCTTCTAAAGAAGCTTCATTGATATAAATATCCTTTTCTCCAATATTGCGCCTTCGTTGACAATGACGGCAAAAAGCAGCGCAACTATTTGTAACGTTAAGGATTACTCTATCTGGATAACGGCGCGTAATTGTTCCTGCCGGATTATTATTTGATTCATTCATAGGATCAATTTTACCACCATAATATAATTCATCGATTTGCGGAATACATTGGAGATAGATGGGGTCACTTTTGTTAAAATTCTGTATGAGTGATAAGTAATAAGGGGTAATTGCAAATCGGAATTTTTCGCTTACTTTAACAAGCTGTTCAAATTCATGTTGTGTAATATCAAATATTTCTTTTAGCTTTTCTGCTGTTTTAATTTGATTTTGTAACTGCCATTTCCAACTATTCCAATCGTTATCTGATACATTGAAATAATTACGAATCTTATTTGATTGAAAATGTTTGTTTTTTTCTAAGAATTCTCTTTTAAACGATAAAAATGATAAAGCCTTATCTGTTAATATACCAGATCGCTGAATTGATTCCTTGTTTGCCATAAACCTTTTTCTCCTATATTGTATAATGATAGTTCAACTCTTTACTTAAATTTAATATTGTAGTAGAAATGAGTATTGTTTGCGAGATAAGTAATGGATAACTTCTAATTATCCATTAAAATAAGAACAATCCATCATGAAAACGATGGATTGTAGAAGAGAATTATATATGAAAATCTTTTCGAGGATGTTTGGTGGTTAAAATGTCTCTTTGTTTTGCTATAGCTACATGGGTATATATTTCTGTAACATTGATAGAACTGTGTCCCAGCATTTCTTGAATATAACGAATATCAACGTCCGCCTCTAATAAGCTGGTGGCAAAAGTATGTCGAAACATATGCGGTGTGATATGTAAATCGATACCGGCAAGAGAGGCATATTTATTTATCATTCTGCGGACTGACTGATCGGATAACGCTTTGCCAGATTGATTTGCAAAAAAATGATTGCAGCTCTTGATTTCTGTTTTGAAATCGGTTTTATATTCTTCTAAGATGCTAATAACTGCATCGTTTCCAATCTGGATACGCCTTTCCTTATCTCCTTTGCCATATATGAGAATGGTTCCGTCGTAAAGATTTACATCTTCACTTTTCAGTGTGCAAAGTTCAGAAATTCTCATGCCGGTGGCAAATAGGAGCTCTGCAACTGCAGCATCTCTTAGAGCATTTCTTTTCTGATAATCAGTTTTGGCATTGTTGCGTTGCGCATAAATAGTAGTTAAAAATTCTTCAACAGTGTGTAGAGGTATTGTTTTTGGCAATATGACAGGTTCACGAAAGCGCACTTGTATTTTGTTGAAAGGATTCCGGTTAATTATCTCTTTGTACTCAAGATGATGAAAAAGAGCTTTTAGTGAGGCTATTTTTCTCTTTACTGTCTTAGGCTCATATTGTTGGTGAAGCTTTGCAATGTAGTCTTCAAGTGTTTTGGATGTGATTTCTATAACCTCGTGTGGAAATGTCTGTTCAGAGAATTGTCGTAAGTCAATTCTGTATGCCTTCAGTGTCTTTTGGTCTAAACATTTCTGCGTACTGCAGTATTCCAGATAGTTCTCAACAAGCGTTTCTAAGTTATCCATAATGATCTCCTTTGCTTTGAATTTAATTACTAAAGTTATATCGTACATTGATTTTGGTCATACCGCTACATGTCAAATAGTAAAAATGTGAACTTCCAGAAATTTTTAAACCTAACGTAAGTAGGTAATAAATGTGCCGCACGATGGGCGGAATTTATTAAAATACAAGGTACCGATGATTACTTACTTACGAAACAATTGTTTGTTTGGATAAGATTGGAATGGTGTGGAGTAGAAAAAATCATTAAAGACAGGGAATGGTATTTGTGCTATACTTAAATCAAAATACGATAATCAATAATAATTTGAAAAGTAGTACACAGGAAATGAATATGCAAAAAAATGGAGAAGAGTACGAACTATTTGTTCAAGATATATACAAAATATTAAATTGTGCAGATGGGTTGAAAGATGTTGTGGTTCAACATGATGTGAAAATTGAGGGTGTTAGTAGAGAACATCAGATTGATGTGTACTGGCAATTTACATGTGGTACAGTAACATATCGTGTAGCTGTAGAATGTAAAGATTATAAAAATCCAGTGACAGCTGAAAAAATAGAAGCTTTTCGAGCAACATTGTTAGATATAGGGGATATACACGGTATATTTGCTGCAAGGAATGGATTTCAATCAGGAGCACAAAAGGTAGCAAAAACATATGGAATACAGCTGGTGCAGATTCGAGAACCGTTGGAAAGCGATTGGAGAGGATATATAAAGGATATCCATATTAATTACACTTTTAGATTTGTTGTAAATGTTAGACCGCATATATATGTAAATAAAGAATGGATTGAAGAAAACGAAATAAAACAGAAAATTGCAGGCTTTAAAGAAAAATCGGATCAAACATATATTGTTAAGAATAAAGGGTTAACTAATGAGGATAGAATTACCGTAAAACAGTTAATTGATAAATTACCAAGTGATGAAGAAGGAAGAGATAGGCGCTATCTTTTTGAATTTGAAAATGCTTATCTTGAATATGAAGATGAGTATATTAAAATTGACAAAATTGAATTTACATATGATGTTGAATTTAGCTATGATACGCAACATATTAGCATGATGAATATGGCAAGAGCAATCGTTAATAATGTGATTACGGGAGAGTCATTTTTGATAGACATTAGCGGCAATGTGAAAAACTGGGGGAAAGCAGAGAAATAGGTATTATTCGGCGCGTATAATGTCATTTGTGAGGAAAATTGATTATGGAAGAAAATTATATTTTGTTAAAGTTTATATCTAGCGCTGATAAGAGCAATAAAAAGAAGTATTTAAAGGACTTTTTGAACGGCTCATTATATATGAATACTTTAAACTATTTTTGGAATGAATATTATCTCGAGTTGGCTAAGAAAAGAAGATATGCTGAGGCAAATGGGATTCCATTTCCGGATAAGATTGACATGTCGGAACATATTTTATCTGAAGGACAGGCGGATTTATTTGAAGGAGTTGTATGTAATTTAAGTGCTGATAAGCTGAAAATGGACGAAAATTTTAAAAGTGCATTAATGACAGATATTAGTTTACGCGCTAAGGGATTTGGTTATGCTAATACATTATGCTTTTACAGATTGATGTATGAAGAATATATGCAATGGGGATTAAGGAATTATATTTATCAAATATCCGAGAGAATGAATAATTTTGGAGAATATGTTGTAGTAATAGATAAACCGGAAGAATTGATCAGCAAGATAGAAAAAGCGGTAAAGCGAGAAAACTATAAGTTTATATGTGGACCTGTGAAATATAGAAAGCCTAAACTGAATGGAAAATCAGCTAGAGATGGATATTCTATGACTGTAAAAATGGACGATATGATAAATTTGAGGGATTATTCTAGTTCTATATTAAATAACAGGACCTGTTTTGATAAAATGGATAAATTTTCATGGCAAAATGAATGGAGAGTTATTTTGTATAGAGGCGAAAAGTCAGTTGAACCATATAGATTAGAAATCGGAAATATTAGAGATATATGTCATTGGATTACGATTGATAATTTAGAAAATGAAATTAAGTGCTGTCTAGAAAATGGTGTTATTAAAAATAAAATAAATGGATATTATGGTAATGCTTCTAAAGATGAAGTGCGCGAATTGTTTTGTGAATTGGGAGAAAATAAAGCTGAATTATTGGCAGTAATAGGTTGATTGGAGAAATATGAAATATACAATAACCAAAACAGATATGTCAATATAACTTATAGAACAAAAAAATATTTTTAGTGTATGACTGAAGCACAGATTCAAGGTGCCGATGATTATGTACTTCCCAAAAGCTGGGAATATTGGTGCCTGACACTATTAAATTATTATATAGAGAATGTAATCCGCAGGTATTGGAATTAGCTATTGAATCTTTTAAAATGGGTATGATTGTGGAATAAATTAAATTGTATTTTGCATGGCAATCCGCTATACTAGAATTAAGTATAGCGGATTATTTTTTGGAGGCTTTTATGACAAGTACTTTGAAGTTACCGGTTGGAATTGATGATTTTAGGAAACTGCGTGAATCGTCTTTTTATTATGTGGACAAGACAAGGCTTATTGAGCAGCTTTTATTAAATTGGAGTGAGGTGACTCTTTTTACCCGCCCACGGAGGTTTGGAAAAACTCTCAATATGAGCATGCTAAAGAGTTTTTTTGAGATAGGCACAGATAAATCTTTGTTTGATGGCTTATATATTTCAGGCAATAAAGAGCTTTGTGATGAATATATGGGTAAGTATCCTGTCATATTTCTTTCATTCAAAGGTGTGGAGGGATTGACATATGATGAAGCTTTTGATGCGTTTGTAAGAGTCATAGGCAAAGAAATAAGCAGAGTGTCTTTTCTGGCTGACAGTGATAAGCTTACGATGCTTGAAAGAGAACAGTATAAGGGATTGACTATTATTGAGGACGGCAATTTTGTTTTCAGTAAAGATAAGCTTATATCGTCATTACAGCTTCTTTCACAGATGTTGTATAAGCACTATGATCAGAAAGTAGTTATTCTCATAGATGAGTATGATGTGCCACTCGATAAAGCTTTTCAGAATGGCTACTACAAGGAGATGGTTTCTCTCATCAGGGGGCTTTTCGGGCAGGCTCTTAAGACCAATGAGTTTTTACAGTTTGCGGTGCTCACAGGCTGTCTTCGTGTGTCAAAGGAGAGCATTTTTACAGGGCTCAATAACTTTGAAATCAATTCTATTG
>ERZ773116.3069-NODE-3069-length-12559-cov-3.719290_pt1 | contig 12559 bp, 7 predicted proteins | sample MGYA00580563_ERZ773116 | MGnify/ENA primary metagenome ERZ773116 (study PRJEB29015, sample SAMEA2737864) | human gut metagenome | biome: human gut; feature: human-associated habitat; material: faeces | place: China | collected 2012 ... | reverse complement strand
GCGCGCGAGACCGTAGTTTATATGTATGCCGCGCAGCTCCATGAGGTTATACAGCTGCGTGTTGACCGGATTTATGCAGACCTCAATCGCTATATATAGTGTGTATATCACGGCGACAGCTGTGCCGTGCCCGGGTATCAGCGCGAAGGCAGCAAGCAGCACAAGCTCGAAAAGCTGCAATGCCCAGAGCGCGTGGTATACCGTGAGGCGTTTCGAGCTGTCAAGCCGCTCGGCGAGCATAGGCGAGAGGATGAAGCCGCAGATGTTGCCGGCGGCCATTATTCCGCCAAGCTCCGCGTTCGAACAGCCGCGCGCCTGAAGCATCACAGCGCCGAAGCTGAACGCTACGCAGAAGCCCATCCAGTATCCGGCCTGTACGAACGCGTATTTTATGTTTAGTTCTCTTGATGATGTTTCCATAGCAGCACTCCGTTCCAGAGACTATGATTATATCATCATCGATGGGGAATGTAAATGAGGTACTGCGATGCGCCAATGCCCAGTCTTTGCCGCATCGCGCTGCCCCTTCTAGGGGAAAGGGGTCGCCGGAGGGGGAGACGCTGGCAGAGGGGAAAAGAAAGTATGCACCGAACAAACAAAGAATGGGACGGAAGATGCCGTCCCATTCTTTACATACAATATGTAAATGATAATATGTAAATTACATTATGTTAATCTAACGTCGATCACGGCCTGCGGGATTTGTCGAATCCGCCGCCCATGTTGCCGCCCATGCCGCCGAGACCTCCGGCGGGGACGTTCGACGCGGAGCCCATATGCGCTTCACTCTGGGTGAAGCTCTGGGACGCGCTGCCGTAGCTGAGGGTATATTCGCTGCCCTCCGAAAGCTCCGGACAGCTCACGACGATGCAGGAATAGTCGTCCGCGGGGGTGTAGCTGAGCAGCACATTTCCGCTTGCGTCGGTGAGCCTGATCTCGCCGCTGCCGTTGAGGCTTATCATCGCGGAGCACTGGCTGCCGTCGCTGAAATTCTGGCTCATGCCGCCCATGTCGCAGGCCACGACGATGCCGCCGCTGATCGTGCCGCTGCCGTTATAGTCCAGGGCGCCGTCGCCGCCATTGCGCGGGCCGGAGATATAGACCTCGCCGCCGCTGATGACCAGATCATCGTTGGAGTCTATGCCGTCGCCCTGCGCGTTGATGCGCACCGTGCCGCCGCTGATCGTGACGAGACAGCTGCTGTCCGCGGCGAACAGATCGTCTCCGCCGCCGAAGCCGCCTCCCATTCCGCCGGGCATGTTGGTCGGGGCTTCGGGCATGTCAGCCGGAGCTTCGGGCGTGCTTCCGGACGCGGTGCCTGTATCCCCGCTGCCGTCCAGCTTCTCGGGAGGAGTGCCGCCGTCGGGGCGCCGCATACCTGCGCAGCTCATGTCGGGCGCGCTGTCCCCGTCGGGCTTTTCGGGCGGATCGCCGCTCATATCGGTGACACCGCCGGCAGACTCTGCGGGAGTGCCGTCAGTGCCATCATGGGCGCTGTCGCTGCTGCCGTTCGCGGCGTTGATACCGTCGTCGGAGGAGGTGATGTCGATCATGCCGCCGCTGATATCGACGGTGACGCCCTCAAGCCCATCATAGCACAGTGAGATGGTGATACTGCCGCCGCTGACGCTCAGCGCGGCGTCGCTGTGGACTCCGTCGTCCGCGGCGCTGATCTCCATGCTGCCCGCGAGAAAATCAAAGTCGCCCGAGCAGTGACATGCGTCGTTGCCGGAGGAGAGATCAAAGCTGCCGCCCGCAATATAAATGAAGCCCTTGTCGCTGTCCTCGTCATTGTCGGAGTCGAGACAGTTTTTGCCCGCAGTGACGACGAAGCTGCCGTCCGCAATGCGGATGCTGTCCTTGCCGGATATGCCGTGGTTCGCGGCCTGTATCATGTAGCTGCCGCCGGTGAACACAAGATCGTCCTTACTGACGATGCCGCGCCCCTTCGCACTGCTGACGCTGAGCGAGCCGCTGCCGTTGAAGCTTATGTCGCAGCGGGCGAATATCGCGGCATCAACGTTTGCGTAGTCGTCCTCGGCGGAATCGCCCGCCGCGCTGATGCCGTTTTCGCTGCCGTCCGTGAGCGTGACGAACACCTTGTCGGCGCTTATCACGTACAGCGCCGCCGCGCTCTGGCTCGCGATGTGCGCACCGTTGAGAATAAGGTGCAGCTTCGCGTCCTCAGGCGCGTTTATTATGACGCTGCCGTCGGTAAGCGTACCGCTAAGGACGTAATCCCCGGCCTCGGTGAGAGTGATGTCACCGGTCTGCGCGTCGAGATCAATGTACTGCGCGGCGGCCTCGTCGTAGTCCGTGCTGCTGTCGCGTTTGGTGAACATGCTGGAGTCGACAGCGGCGGTTTCAACTGAAGCCTGAAGCTCCGTCGCCGTCGGGGATGGGGTTTCCGCAATGGTTTCATTGCTGCCGCAGGCGCTGAGGGAGAACAGCATTGCTGCGGATACTGCGATGGAAAGTGCTTTTTTCATGGTAAATCCCTCCTGATGCTCAGATGATATCATCCGGGCTTCGGGAGGGATAGCGGTTTTTATGAAAATTTATCGGATATTTTTTGAATGTCGCTCACTCGGTGAAGTGAATGTGGTTGTTTATGTGATCCTGGCAGAAGCAGTGATATCCGGCGCACTTCGAGCAGTAGCGGAACTCAAGATCGGGATAGTCGGTGTCTGTGCGGCCGCACACGGCGCACTTATGGGTGTAGAGCTTGTCGCGCTGCTCCTGACGTATGCGCCGCGATTCGCGCCGGAAGTTTACGGTGTTCGCGCTGGGCTTGTGTATCTTCGCCGCATGAAACAGATCACCGCCGCAGAATATCATAAAGTTCAGCAGCGCCACGACGGGGAGCATGTTGAGAGGAAAGCTGGTGGTGAAGATATTTATAAGGAAGAACGCGGCGTTGACGTAGGCGAGCCACTTTATCTTGACCGGGATGATGAAGAACAGCAGTATGGTCATGTCCGGGTAGAGCGTCGCAAAGGAGAAGAACATCGAGAAATAGATGTATGTCGCCGTGATGTTCAGGCTAACGCCGGAGACAAAGTAGACGATGAAGGCGAATATCTCGGAGAGAATGACGCCGGAGAAGAAAAATATCGTGAACTGCGGCGTACCCCAGTAGCGCTCCAGCGTGTTGCCGATGAGATAATAAAAATAGAAAGCGAACAAGGCGAGAAAATCAAAGCTGACGGGGTAGAATATGAAGCTGATGAGCCGCCAGACCTGCCCGTGCAGAATGGCGGCAGGGGAGAACGACAGGTAGCTCATCAGAACGGGATTGACAAGACTCAGCAGCCAGAACACGACGTTTCCGCCGACGATGTATTTCATCAGGTTCGGGATGCCGAAGTTCGGGTGCTTATTGCAGAAGCGATAGACATAGTCCATGGGCTTTTTCATATAGAGTTCCTCCTTGGGAATGCAGGTCGTTTCGCGCGCAGGGTGTGCGCCATGTGAAGAGTATATATAAATATACCCTTATTTTAAGCTCAAGTCTATGAAAATTTTGTTAAAGGCGAAAAATTATCTTTATGTTTCGGTAACATTGTGTTATTATGAGACTTGTCATATTATGTTTACCGGAGATTTTTCTGATGATAGATAACAACGAGATAAAAAATGAGCTTATTGAAGGCCGCAACGCCGTTATCGAGGCGCTGCGCGCAGGACGCGCGATAGACAAGATATTCATCGCCCGCGGCGACGTGGACAAGACGCTGGGACATATAGCGTCCAAGGCGCGCGAGAAGGGCATAGTCGTCGTGGAGAGCGACCGACGCAAGCTCGACTTTATGAGCCAGACCAAGGCGCATCAGGGCGTCATCGCCGTGTGCGCCGTGCGCGACTACTGCTCGATCGAGGATATTCTGGCGCTCGCGGCAGAGCGCGGAGAGCCGCCGTTCGTCATCGTGTGCGACGAGATAAGCGACCCGCACAACCTCGGCGCGATAATCCGTACCGCGGAATGCGTCGGCGCGCACGGCGTCGTGATACCGAAGCGCCGCTCCGCGGGGCTGACCGCGATAGTTGACAAGGCGAGCGCCGGTGCGGCGGAGCATATGCTCATCGCCCGCGTCGCGAACCTGCCCGCCGCGATAAAGACGCTCAAGGACAACGGACTCTGGATATACGGCACCGCCGCCGGAGGTCAGAACGGCCTCTGGACGACCGATTTCACCGGCGCGCTCGCGCTTGTGATCGGCTCCGAGGGCGACGGGATGGGGCGACTTGTGGCTGAGAGCTGCGATTTTATCGTGAGCCTGCCGATGAAGGGGCAGGTCAGCTCCCTCAACGCCAGCGCCGCCGCCGCGATAACCATGTACGAGATACTCAGACAGCGCATGGACTGAACCGCGGCGAAACTTCACCGACATTTTTCTCCCCAGTCGGGGGTTTACATATACAGTAAGGGATAGATTTGATGGATAACTGGAACGAAGAGATAGATCTCGAAGCCATACTCCGCGAATACGGCGGCGAGCAGGACGTGACGTTTCCCGAACCGGAAGCGGACGCCGCGGAAGCTGCCGAACCGAAATTCGAGTTCCCGCACGAGATAGGTGAGCGCGGGGAACCGGACTTTGACGCGTTCAATCTCTCATTCGACACGGAACCGGAGGACGACGTGCGCGTCTATTCTCCGAGCCCCGCGGCAGACGCGGAGGACGAGGACGGCGTAAGGATATACTGTCCCGGCAGCGGCGCGAAGAGCTTCGCGGCCAGCGCCGATACGGACGCGGAGGAGATAGAGTTTGACCCGCGCTTCAATCTCGGCGGCAAAAAGAAGGACACGGAGCTGTCGTTCAACGGGAAAAGCGTTGACCTGAGCGCCGACTACGACTATGCGCCGCCCCTGCCGCATGACGCGGACTTCGTCTCCGCCTATGCGGGAGCCGACTCCGCGGAGAAGCCGGAGGAGGAAGCGCCGCGCGGATTTTTCCGCAGACTCGTGGATAAGCTCGATCAGGCTTCGCTGGGCAAGCCGCGTATAAAGCGCCGCCGCCGCACGGACGACGCATTTGCCGCTGCCGCGACGGCATACGACCTTTCGGAGGATCAGTATGAGCGCCGCGCCAGCGCCTATGAGGCGGCGGAATCGGAACAGGAATACGAGGACGATGCGTACGAGCCGGAGGAGCCCGCGTACGAGGCGGTGTATCAGCCGCAATACGGCGAGGCTGACGAAGCCGCGGACGAATACGAGGACGACGCCCCGGCGGAGACGGACTATGCCCCGCCTGATGAGACGCCGTGGCAGGAGCCGGAGTTCGACTTTGCGAAGTACGACGAGCCGCAGCCCGAACCGGAGTCGACCCAGCCGCCCGAGGAGCGGTCGCCCTATGAGTTTGACAGCTTCAACGCGTTTGACCCCGCCGGTGCGCACCGCACGGATGACGACGGGTACGCCGAGGGCTTCGTGGACTACGATCTGGGCGACGATTATGCCGAAAAGATCGACTATGAACGTCCGGAGTCGGAGTTCAGGGAGAAGGAGGACTTCTTCCCGTCAAGCTTCAAGGAATACATATTCTCCGTCATAACCACGCTGCTTTACCGCCTGCGCGGCGGCAGGGGCAGCTCGCTGACGATGGAGGACGAGCCGGAGGAGCTTGGGGCGGAGGTCAGCCCGCTCAACGCGTCAAAATATTATGCCAGCTTTACGAATTCATTGCGGCTGCGCCTGCGAGTGAGTCTTATAATGCTGGTCGTGATGATATGGATAACCGTGGGACTGCCCGTCCCCGGCATGCTGAAGGATTATAAGTGCGCGTCCGCGGCGCTGCTCGCAATGCAGCTTACCGTGTCGCTGCTCGCGCTGGACGTCGTGACGACGGGAATAATGAATCTCGTACGCGGCAAGCCCGGCGCGGAGACGCTGGCGGTGTTCTCCTGCTTCCTTACGGGGGCGGATGCGCTGGTAGTCTCGCTCGGCAATATCTCAAGCCCGCACGTCTCGCTCTGCTGCGTATCTACGCTCTCGCTCATCGGCGCGCTCGCAAGCTCGCTGATAAGCTGCCGCGGGATGCGCAAGGCGCTGCGCGTACCGGCGATAGGCCGCCGCGCGTACACCGTGACCGGTGAGATGGACGTCAAGGCGCATGAGATAACGCTGCTCAAGTCGCTGCGCCCGTTCTCCGGCTTCGTCCACAGGACGGAAGAGGCCGCGCCCGACGAGGAGATATTCCAGAAGGCGGCGCTGCCGCTGATGTTCGCGGCGCTGCTGCTGGCGATAATCGTCGCCGCGGTCAAGAAGAGCTTCGGCGACCTGATATTTATCTATTCGGCAATCTTCGCCCCCGGAGTGCCCATTGCGGCGCTGCTGTGCTTTGCGCTGCCGTTCCTGCTCGGCTCGCTGCGCATCTTCTCCAGCGGCGCGGCGATAGCGGGCTGGTCCGGGCTGAGCGACATCGGCCGCAGCAAGAACCTCATCGTTACCGACCGCGACCTCTTTCCTGAGGGCAGCGTTGAGCTTGAAAATGTGCGCATCTTTGCCGACGGTGATCCGGAGCGCATAATCTCCTTCGCGGGGAGCATGATATGCGCGGCGGGATGCAGTGTCAGCGAAGTGTTCGGCAAGCTGATGGAGGATAACGGCTATACCACATGCAGGATAGATAACTTTGAGTATCTCTCCGGCGGCGGTATGAAGGGCATCATCGACGGCAGCGTCGTCATCTGCGGCAGCACGGAGCTGATGCGGCTCATGAACGTGCGCGTGCCGTACAGGCTCGTCGGCAAGACATCGGTGCTGCTGGCCATAGACGGCGTGCTCTACGGCATCTTCAACGTCAAGTACACCCCGCTGCCTCAGGTGCGGCAGGCGCTGATAAATCTCATCCGCTCCGACCGACACCCGATATTTGCGATACGCGACTTCAATATCAACCCCGAAATGCTGGCGAAGACCTTTGACATCGCGACCGACGGCTACGATTTCCCGCCGTACGTGGAGCGGTTCAAGATATCCGCCGCGGCGCCGGGGGAGGACAGCAAGATCGCGGCGGTCGTATGCCGCGAGGGGCTCGGGCCGCTCACGCATGTGGCCGAGACGGGACGGAAAATGTACCTTGCTGTGCGCGCAAATCTGGCGGTGACGCTGGCGTCGTCGCTGCTTGGTCTGCTGCTGGTGTTCATAAAGCTTATCTCCACCGGAACGGTAAGCCCCGTGTTCCTGCTGGTGTATATGCTGCTCAGCGCCGTGCCGGTCGCCGTGATAAGCGTGGCGGAGGGCTGAGAGCACCACGTTTGTGCCATTTTTTCTTAATTTTAATATTGCCAAGGCTAAAGCCTTAGTGTATAATAAATTGATTGCTGATTAAATTTTGCAATTAAAATTTGCATCTTAATATATTCTGACAGAGAGGAAGCAACACATGAGCTACGAAACCAAGAACATCCGCAATATTGCCCTGCTGGGTCATGGCAATAACGGCAAAACCAGTCTGGCCGAGAGTATGCTGTACGTCACCGGCGCTATCGACCGTCTCGGCAAGGTCTCCGACGGCAACACCGTATGCGACTACGACGCAGAGGAAATCGCCCGCCAGATAACCATCGCCACCTCCATTGCTCCCGTCAGCTACGACGGCTGCAAGATCAACGTATTGGACTGCCCCGGCTTCTTTGACTTTGTCGGCGACGCGCTGTGCGCGCTGCGCGCGGTCGAGGCCGGTATGATAGTCACCTCCGCGAAGGACACGGGCGAGAGCATTCCCGTCGGTGCACAGCGCTGCTGGAACTACCTCAAGGCAGCTTCCCTGCCCGTCATGTTCACCATCTCCAAGTGCAACGAAGAGCACGGCGACTACTTCAAGGCTCTTGAGACACTGAAGGGCAAGTACGGCTCCATCGTCTGCCCTGTCACCATCCCCACCTCCGACGGTACCGGCGTTATCGACCTCGTCCACAACGTTGCCTACATTACCAAGGGCAGCAAGACCGAGAAGGGCGCAGTCCCCGCGGCAGATGCCGACCATGTTGAGGAGCTTCGCGCAGAGCTTATGGAAGCCGCCGCAGGCGCTACCGAGGAGCTCATGGAGAAGTTTTTCGAGACCATGGAGCTTGAAGAGGCTGACATCGTCGAGGGGCTGAAGGCCGGTATGAAGGATCGTTCCGTCGTTCCCGTCTTCGCAAGCGATGCAATGACCAACGTCGGCACCGTTGCAATGCTCCAGGGCATCGCCGACTACTGCCACGCACCCGTCGAGAAGAACGACGGCGTGACTGGCTTCGTATTCAAGACCGTTTCTGATAAGTTCGGCAAGTTCAGCTTTGTGAAGGTCGTCTCCGGCAAGGTCACCGCCGGCATGTCCCTCTACAATCTCCGCGCTTCCTCCAACGACAAGCTCGGCCGTATGTACACCATGTGCGGCAAGAAGAGCACCGAAGTCACCGAAGCCTGCTGCGGCGATATCGTCGCCATCGGCAAGATGGATTGGAAGACCGGCGACACCGTGACCGACAACAAGAACGGCACCGAGCTGCCCGCAATCGAGATCCCCGAACCCTGCTACTCCATGGCTATCTCCCCCAAGACCAAGGGTCAGGACGACAAGGTCGCCGCGGGTCTTGCAAAGCTCAACGAGGAGGACATCTCCTTCACTCTCGTCAACAACGCCGAGACTCACCAGATGGTCGTTTCCGGCGCAGGCGATATCCAGATCGGCGTTCTCTGCTCCAAGCTCAAGAACCTCTACAATGTCGAGACCGAGCTCAAGCCCGCCCGCGTCGCATACCGCGAGAAGATCAAGGGCAAGGTCGAGGCACACGGCCGTCACAAGAAGCAGTCCGGCGGTTCCGGCCAGTTCGGTGACGTTTGGATCCGCTTCGAGCCGCAGGATGAGCAGGACGACATGATCTTCGCCGAGGAAGTCTTCGGCGGCTCCGTCCCCAAAAACTTCTTCCCCTCCGTCGAAAAGGGCCTGCGCAACGCGGTCGTCAAGGGCGTTCTCGCCGGATACCCGCTGGTCGGCCTGAAGGCTACTCTGTACGATGGCTCCTACCATCCCGTTGACTCCAACGATATGGCCTTCCAGACTGCCGCCCGCCTTGCATATCAGGACGGTATCCCCAAGGCCAAGCCCACCATCCTTGAGCCTATCGGCCAGCTTTTCGTCACCATTCCTGACGAGTACCAGGGCGCCATCATCGGCGACATCAACTCCAAGCGCCGCGGCACCATGATGGGCTCCATGCCCGCTGAGGACGGCATGACTACCATCGAGGCCGAGGTTCCCCTCGCCGAGATGACCTCATACACCATCGACCTGCGTTCCATGACTCAGGGTGCCGGTTCCTTCACCTGCAAGTTCGTCCGCTACGAGGAAGCTCCCGGCAACGTGCAGCAGAAGGTCATCGAAGAGGCAAAGGCTCTGGCAGAGCAGGAGTAAGCTTTTAATTTCAAAAATGATCCGGCGGACTGGCAACAGTCCGCCGAGTTTTTAGAGGCAGTTTTTTGACCGATGCGGCAGGGCCGCATGGAGGATTTTTATGATGGGCAAACTTACCGGACTGAAGGATACGCTTTGGGCGATCGGCATAGGAATATGCCTCGTCGCGGTGCTCTTTGGGCTGATCTTCGCCATGGCGCACGGCTACGGCGGCAGCAGCGAGAAGCCGGGAGTCGATCTCGGCGCGGCGACGAACATCAAGGACGAGGGCACTGCACAGCAGGCGCCGCTCGCGCCGGGCGAGCTGAACGAACTGAAGGAGACAAAGAATGCCGGACAGGACTATCTCGCAAGCCTGACCTTCATCTGCGACAGCACCATGATCGGGATGCGCGACTACGGAATGCTCTCCGGCGGCAGCGCGAATACGCAGGTCTGGGGCAGCACCGCGGGCACCATACCCATCGAGAGCCTTTCGTCCTGCGTCATCAAATATCCGGCCGACGGCTCTGAGATATCCGCAGCAACTGCGGCGATGATAGCCCAGCCGAAGCTGCTAGTGCTGTGCGTCGGCAATGACGGGCTGGCCTCCGCATCGGAGGAAGCGTTCCGCGCGGCGTACAAGGGACTGATCGATTCCATCCGCTCCGCAAGTCCGGACACGAAGATAATTGTCTGCTCGCTCCTGCCCGTGACCGAGAATTACACCGGCGCGGACGGACTTACGAACGTGGCCGTCGCGCAGGCGACAACGTGGCTCAAGCAGGTCTGCACCGAGGCAAGCGTCTATTACGCGGATATCTCCTCCGCCCTGACGCTGAACGGCTCGCTCGCATCGGAGTATTCGACCGGCGACGGACACGCGCTCAGCAGCGCCGGATGCAGCAAGGTTCTCGAATACCTCAGCACTCACGCCGTGGGCTGACAAAAGCTGATAATAAACAAATCATCCGTATGATTATCATACGGATGATTTGTTTTGTGTCAGGACAAATATAGAGGCAAATATAGTGGAGACTTGATTATTTAACGCTGAACAGGATGTCACCGTAGGAGGGGTACGGCCAGTACTCGGCGGAGGTGTGGGTCTCAAGCTCGTCTACGACGATGCGCAGCTCGTTCATTGCGGAGAACACAACGTCCTTGTAATACTTTGCCTGTTCGAGCGTACCCTCGACATCCTTCACGCCCATGACCGCGTACTCAAGCTCGCGGGTCTTCTTGACAGCGGCGGCAGTCAGTGCGCTGATGCGCGCGGCAAGATCGGTCTCGAAGCTGCAGTCGATGTCGGCGCTGAGCGCTTTCTTCGCAAGTGCGGTGTCGGTCAGCTCCTTGGAGTATGCGCTGACGGCGGGGAGGATATCCTTCCAGACCATGTCGAGCATCGTCTGCGCCTCGATGTGCAGCACCTTGCAGTAGCCATCAAGCTTTATCTCGTAGCGGGCGTGCAGCTCGGTGGGGGAGTAGACGCGGTGGCGGGTGAACAGCTCAACGTTCTTGTCGGCGAGGTAGTAGGGGACGCAGTCGGGCGTGGAGCGCAGGTTCAGCAGTCCGCGGCTCTCGGCCTCGTGGATCCAGGACTCGTCGTAGCCGTTGCCGTTGAAGATGATGCGCTTGTGCTTTGCGATGACGGACTTTATCAGATCGTGCAGGTCAGCCTCAAAGTCGGTGGACTTCTCCAGAATGTCCGCGTACTGACGCAGCGACTCGGCAACGGCGGTGTTGATGACGACGTTCGCACCGGAGATGGACGCGGAGGAGCCGAGCATACGGAACTCAAACTTGTTGCCGGTGAAGGCGAACGGGGAGGTGCGGTTGCGGTCGGTGGTGTCCTTCGGGAACTTCGGCAGGACGTGAACGCCGACCTTGATGAGCTCCTTCTCCTTACTGCCGTAGGGAATGTCGTGCTCGATGGCGGTGAGAATGTCCTCAAGCTCGGTGCCGACGAACATGCTGACGATGGCCGGAGGCGCTTCGTTCGCGCCGAGACGGTGATCGTTTGCAGCGGAGGTGACGGAGATGCGGAGCATGTCCTGATAATCATCGACGGCCTGAATGACTGCGCAGAGGAACAGCAGGAACTGTGCATTCTCGTACGGCGTCTCGCCCGGCTCGAGCAGGTTCACGCCGGTATTGGTGACGAGCGACCAGTTGTTGTGCTTGCCGCTGCCGTTGACGCCCGCGAAGGGCTTCTCATGCAGGAGGCAGACCATGTCGTACTTCTTTGCTATCTTCTGCATCAGCTCCATGGTGAGCTGGTTGTGGTCGGCGGAAATGTTGGTGGTGGTGAAGAAGGGCGCCAGCTCGTGCTGTGCGGGGGCAACCTCGTTGTGCTCGGTCTTGGCCATGATGCCGAGCTTCCACAGCTCCTCGTTCAGTTCCTTCATAAATGCGGAGACGCGGGGCTTTATCGTACCGAAGTAGTGATCTTCAAGCTCCTGACCCTTGGGCGGCTTCGCACCGAAGAGGGTGCGGCCGGTGTACATCAGGTCTTTGCGCTTCTCGTAAACGCTCTTGTCGATGAGGAAATATTCCTGTTCGGGGCCGACGGTGGTGCGGATGGAGGTGACGTCGTCGTTGCCGAAGAGCTTGTTGACGCGCAGAAGAACCCCGACGCGCACCGCGATCTCATAGTGCGCGTGGGCGGATACAGCGATTATTTTGTGAATCTTCCCAAGGATCTCCAGGATAACGTAATAGCACGAACAATCTATCAAATATAAAAAGAACCGCCGAATGCGGTACGGGTGAAAACTTTGACTCTCTCTTACTTCAATATTCAGAAATTCAGCCTTCACGACGGTCCGGGAATACGCACCAACGTCTTTTTGAAAGGATGTCCGCTCAGATGTCTTTGGTGCCATAATCCGGAATCGCAGAATACTTTCCCCGAGCTTATGTTCAAATCGGATAAATGCACATCTTGCGGACGCTGCCTTGATATGTGCGGCGCACGCTTCCGCGGCGAAAACGGCAGGGTCATATTCGACCGCGAAAAATGCACCGTGTGCGGGAAATGCGTCGACGTATGTCCCAATTATGTGAACAGCGTGTGCGGAAAGCTCGGAACGGTAGATGAGATCGTCGCCGAGGTCGTAAAGGATAAAATGTTTTACGAGAATTCCGGAGGCGGAATGACGGTTTCGGGCGGC
>ERZ773116.3065-NODE-3065-length-12575-cov-5.872843_pt1 | contig 12575 bp, 10 predicted proteins | sample MGYA00580563_ERZ773116 | MGnify/ENA primary metagenome ERZ773116 (study PRJEB29015, sample SAMEA2737864) | human gut metagenome | biome: human gut; feature: human-associated habitat; material: faeces | place: China | collected 2012 ... | reverse complement strand
GGGCGCCGTGCTTCCTCTCCCTGGATGGTCTTGCCGGGGCGGCCCGTTTGCGGGCGGGCGCCGCAGGACGCGGGAGCGCGTCTAGCCCACGGACTTGCGGGCGTACTCGCACACGAAGTGCAGGGCCGAGGCGCGGTCCGTGACTTCGCCCGCGATCTGGGCCTGGAGCAGGGCATCGCGGATGACGCCCACCAGCGGGCCGGGGGCCAGTCTGGTCTCGCTCATGATCTCGTTGCCGTTGAGCAGGGGCTCCAGCATCTGTTCGGGGGTCTCGGCACGCTCCAGGTACTTCATGTTGTGGTTGAAGTAGGTGTAGCTGCCGTCGCGGGCCTGGATGTCGGCACGGGACATGGCGATGAGGCGCGGGTACTCGTCCAGGGCCTTGAAACGGCGGATGCCGCGGTCCGTGAGCATGAAGTGGAAGCGCATGTGGTAGCGCACCAGATGGCAGAGCAGGTCGATGTCCTCGGGGCTGAAGTGCAGGCGGCGCAGGATCTTGCGGGTGACCTTGGCGCCCACGCGGTGGTGCTGGTAGAAGGTCCACTGGCCGTCGAAGTATTCGCCGGTGAAGAGCTTGCCCACATCGTGGAAGAGCATGGCCATGGTGCCCAGCCAGTCATAGTGGAAGCCTTCCTCGGGGTAGTGGCGCATGCACTCCAGGGTATGGTCGAAGACCGTCTCCTCGGTGTCCTCGTCATCGTTGCGGCGCTGGCGGATGCAGGCCAGGGCCGCCACTTCGGGGATGAGGCCCTGGAGGATGTGGGCATCGAACATGAGCTTCACGAAGCGGTACATGGACTCGGCGGCCACCTTGCGCCATTCGTCCATGATGTCGGCGGCGGGCACGTAGTCCAGCACGCGGGTGGACGAGCGCACGATGGCCAGCCAGGTGTTGGGCTCGATGGGGATGTCGAAGTTGGCGGCGAAGCGCAGGGCGCGGATGGCCAGCAGGTAGTTGTGGCGCAGGGTCTCGTCCGGCAGGCCGGTGAGCTGGATGAGGCCGCCCTTGACGTCCATGAAGCCGTCATAGACATCGCCGGTGGGGGCCGGGCTGCCGAAGCCGGTCATGCGCAGCTGCAGGCGCTCCTGGGGATCCATCATGCTGGCCATGGTGGGGGTGATGCGCAGCAGGGAAAGCTCGGGATGGCTGGCATCCTCCACTTCCAGGGCATAGAAACGGAAAAGCACGCCGTCTTTTTCCATCTGGGCGATGGCACGCTGGTCCGGCTCGACGCGGGCTTCGGGGAAGAGCTTGAGAAGCGTCTCGAGGTCGGGCTCACAGGCGATGTCCACAGCCAGCTGTTTGCTGTGCTTCAAAAGATGTTCCTGCACGGGCGCATTGATGACATGGGCGTCATAGCCGTTGCGCAGCAGGGTTTTGCAGATGGTGATGGCGTCTTTCAGCGCTTTTTCCATGAAAACTCCTCAAGCGGCAGAGCCGCATCCAGGGAAGACCCCGGCATACATGCGTTGTGAAGGCCTGCCCGCAGTGCAGGCCGCTGATTTCAGTATCGGCGGCAACGGGGGCAAAGTCAAGCAACCGTGCGCTCCAGGCACGCTGCCTTCCGGGCCGGAAAGGACGGGAACCGATGCCCGGGCCTGCGGGAAGCCATGCCCGGATACCCGGCAGGGCTCCCCCGGGCACACCACAGCTGTTTCGGGAAGGCTTGCGGGGCCGGACGAACGTTCACGGGGCCCGCCATCAGGCGGGCTTCCTTCATGGGCGGGACATGCGCATGGGGAGCTGCGGCTGTCGCCGGGCCGGGCGCTGCCGTACCGCTTTTGCCGGTGATGTCCGGCAGCCTCGCGTGCCTGGATGCAGCCATAATCCGTGATGCCGCCGGGGGCTGCCGGGACGGCAGCCTTGCGTGCGCGGCAGGCTGGGCAACAAAAAAGGCCCCGTGCGGACACGGGGCCTCTGGAGTGCGGGATAGCGGACCTAGTCGCCGAAGTGACCGGTCTCGCGCTTCACGCCCAGGGCGATCTTCCAGAGCAGGGAGAGCACCAGGGCGCCCACGGCGTACACGCCCAGGGCCACGATGATCTCACGGCCGGTGGGAGCGTATTCGGTGACGGTCTCGAACATGTTGGGGGTGAAACCGCCGATGAGCAGGCCGAGGCCCTTGTCGATCCAGGAGGCGGCCACCAGCATCACCAGGGCCAGGGGCAGCAGGGGACCGGTGCGCCACTGCGGCGGGATCAGGATGATCAGGGAAGCGGCGGCCATGACCACAGCGGCCCACATCCAGTTGGTCACCCAGGAAACGTGGCCTTCATGGCCGGCGAACAGGAAGACCAGGGGATGCTGATGACCGGGGATGCCACTGTAGAACGCGGTGAAGACTTCCAGCAGGTAGAAGAACACGTTGATGCACATGGCATAGGTGATGATGGTGGTCAGGGTCTTGACGGCGTCGCGGCCGGGATCGAAGCCGGTGAGGCGGCGCACGATGAAGATCAGCAGCAGCAGGATGGCGGGACCGGAGCAGAACGCCGAGGACAGGAAGCGGGCGGCCATGATGGCGGTGAGCCAGTAATGGCGGCCGGGGATGCCGGCATAGAGGAAGGCGGTCACGGTGTGGATGGAGAAGGCCCACAGGATCGAGAGGTAGATCAGGGGCTTGATCCACTTGGGCGGCTCCACGTCATGGCGTTCGGCTTCCAGGGTGACCCAGCCGATGATGGCGTTGAGGGTCAGGTAGCCGATGAGCACGATCATGTCATAGAACATGACCGAATTGGGCGTGGGATGCAGCAGCACGTTCATCATGCGCTGGGGCTGGCCCAGGTCCACCACGATGAAGAGGGCGCACATGACCACGGCCGAGATGGCCATGAACTCACCGAAGATGATCATGCGCTTGAACTTCTTGTAGTGGTGGAAGTAGGCGGGCAGCACCAGCATGACGGCGGAGGCGGCCACGCCCACGAGATAGGTGAACTGCGAGATGTAGAGGCCCCACGAGACATCGCGGCTCATGCCGGTGATGGAGAGGCCTTCCTGCAGCTGCTGCAGGTAGACCAGGCCGCAACCGGCGATGACTGCGAGCAGGAAGAGCAGCCACAGATAGTAGGTCTTGGGACCGGTAAGCAATTTTTCAAGCATGGCCTGTTCTCCCTAGATGAGGTAGTAAACGCCGGGCTGGGTGCCCAGATTGGGCTTGCGGCGAATGCTGTAGTTGGAGGCGAGGGCCTTGCACACATCGGACTTGGGATCGTTGAGATCGCCGAAGAGGATGCGGCCGCCGGCAGCTTCCACGCAGGCGGGCATCTGGCCCACGGCCAGGCGCTCGGCGCAGAAGGTGCATTTTTCCACCACACCGATCATGCGGGTGGGGTAGGCGGGGTTCGGCACGGGATCGCTCAGGTACTTGCGGGGATCCACGAAGTTGAAGGAGCGGGCGCCGAAGGGACAGCCGGCCATGCAGAAACGGCAGCCGATGCAGCGATGGTAGTCCATGGCGATGATGCCGTCTTCCATCTGGTAGGTGGCCTGGGTGGGGCACACGCGCACGCACGGCGGGTTGGTGCAGTGGTTGCACAGCAGGGGATAGCTGGCATCCTTCACACGGGAGGTCAGGTGTTCGTTCAGGTCGTCGGGGAAGGCGTGGTCGAACTTTTCGAGCCACATCCACTTGATGTCCTGATGGCCTTCCATGGTGGGCACGTTGTGGGCCTTGTGGCAGGCTTCGATGATGGGGGCGTATTCCCTGGCGCTCTTGAAGGCGCGGGTGTCGATGACCATGGCCCAGCGCTTGGCCTTGAGGGCCTTGGCGTTGGGTTCATAGGAGCCGATGCGCGCACCGGCCTGGGCAGAACCGGCCATGGTCGCCAGGCCGCTGCTCAGGGCAAAGACCGAAAGGCCCGCCACCTTCAGAAAGGATCTTCTGCTTTTGTTCATTACTTGTTCCCCTTGGGAAGAATGTGGCAGGTCCAGCAGTAGGGATCGACGCTGTTGGACACGTGGCACTTGTCGCAGAACTCTTCGTAGTTGCTGTGGCACTTCAGGCAGGTGTTCTGCAGGCTGATGGTCCACTTTTTGCCGGTGGACGACACATAGGTGCGGTTCTCATAGCGCAGGGCCTGATCGCGCCATTCGTTGAGCAGGTACATATGCTCGGCGCGCATGTACTCGACGGGTTCCACGCATTCCTTTTCGTTCTGGGGCAGGACGATGGCGGGACGCTTGTAGTCCTTGGTGCCGCCGAAGTTGGCCCAGAAGGGGGTGGAGAACAGGACCGCGAAAACGAGGATCCCGAGAATGACAGCTTTGGCGTTGTACATGTTGTTATTCCTCCTCGGCCTCGGCGGTCACATTGGGCAGGTCTTCCTGGCGCAGGTCCATGGTGCGCTTGCATTCGCCCTTCATGACCAGGGCATTGGCCACCAGCTCGTGCACGCCGCTCACGGTCACGCCGGGGGCCCAGTAGTCGGCCAGGGGCGGCAGGGTGGCGCGGTCGATGGCGCAGACGCAGGCCATGTGGTTGACGCCGTACTTTTCCTGCACATAGCGCAGGGCGTTGCCGCGAGGCATACCGGAACGCATGCGCAGTTCCATGATCTCTTCGGTGTTCAGACCGGAACCGGCGCCGCAGCAGAAGGTCTGCTCGCGGATGGTGTTCTCGGGCATTTCCACGAAGTTGTTGCACACGGCCTTGAGCACGTAACGGGGCTCTTCCAGCAGACCCATGCCGCGGGCGGGGTTACAGGAGTCGTGGAAGGTGGTGATGATGTGGTCGTTACGGCTGGGGTCCAGGTTCAGCTTGTTGTGCTTGATGAGGTCGGCCGTGAACTCGGTGATGTGCACCATCTTGGTGGCGGCCGCGTTGGTGAACTTGGTGCCGGTGATGGGGGAGGTGGGCACATCCATCATGCAGGACGGGGCCGGGCCGTTGTAGGTGGCCATGTACTGGTTGATGACGCGCCACATGTGGCCGCATTCGCCCCCCAGGATCCACTTGGAGCCCAGGCGTTCGGCTTCGGCGTACATCTTGGCGTTGAGCTTCTTGGCCATGTTGAAGGAGGTGAACGAACCGAAGTTGCCGCCTTCAGAAGCATAGGTGGAGAAGGTGTAGTCCAGATCCAGCTCGTGGAACAGCATCAGGTAGCCCATGAAGGTGTAGATGCCGGGGTCCGCGAACACGTCGCCGGAAGGCGTGATGAACAGGATCTCGTGGCCCTTTTCGTTGAAGGGGGTCTTGGGGCGGATGCCGGTGATGGTCTCGCAGTCATCGGCCAGCATGTCCACGATCTCCACGAAGGAGTGGGGCTGGATGCCCAGGTGGTTGCCCGTGAAGGAGCAGTTTTTCACCGGGTCCATGATCCAGTGGATGCCCAGGCCCACTTCGTGCAGCAGTTCGCGCACGATGGCCGTGATCTCGGCGGTGTCGATGCCGTAGGGGCAGAACAGGGAGCAGCGGCGGCATTCGGTGCACTGGTAGGCGTAGTAGAAGAGTTCCTTCACCACGTCCTTGTCCCAGCCGCGGGCGCCGGCGCGCTTGCCGAGGATCTTGCCCAGCTTGGTGTAGTCGCGGCGGTACAGGGAGCGCAGCAGCTCGGCACGCAGCACGGGCATGTTCTTGGGGTCGTTGGTGCCCAGGAAGAAGTGGCACTTGTCGGCGCAGGCGCCGCAGCGCACACAGATGTCCATGAACAGCTTGAGGGAGCGGTGCTTCTGCAGGCGGTCCTCGAAGGCGTCACAAAGGATCTGTTCCCAGTTTTCGGGCAGGTTCCAGTCTTCGGCCGCCGGATCCCAATCATGGGGATTGGGCATGTGCAGCAGCTCCATGGTTTCCTTCTTGGCCGGATAGCAGAAGCTGCCCGGCGCGAACTTGGGCTTGATGTCCAGCCAGGGTTCCGAGGGGAACTCGGGACGGCTGGCGATGAGTTCTTGTGGCGTAGGTAATTTAGCCATGATGTCAGCTCCTTACTCGGCGGCCTTGGAAGAGGGCTGCTTTTCCAGCGGCAGGCCGGCTTCGGCCATGGCATCGCGGTAAACGTCCTCATATTCGGCATAGGTGAAGTACTGCTTGGGCGGGTTCCAGGGGTTCACGTGGCGCACTTCGCGGGTATTGGTGGGAAGGTTGCGCGTGGGGCTGAAGAACACGCCGGGCATGTGCATGAGCTTGGAGAAGGGGAAGTACAGCAGCAGCACGCTGACGAAGGTCAGATGCATGAAGAAGAGCGGGCTGATGCCGTCGGGGGCCACGGGCGAGAAGTGCACCAGACCCATGATGAAGACCTTGACCTGGGCGATGTCGGTCTTGTCGAAGTAGCGCATGCAGATGCCGCTCAGAACGATGCCCAGGATGAGGAGCAGGGGGAAGTAGTCGTTCATCAGGGAGATGTAGCGCAGGCGCTGGTTGAACAGGCGGCGGGCCAGCAGGAAGAGCACGGCCACCAGCAGCAGGCCGCCGGTCCAGTAGAAGCGCGGGCTGCCGATCTGCATGATGCCGTCGATGCTTTCCATGAAGGTCAGCCAGCCGGGCACCGGATCCATAAAGAAACGGAAGTGGCGGATGAAGACCAGCAGGAAGCAGTAATGGAACAGCAGGGCAAAGAACCACAACCACTTGGAAGAGTAGTAGATGGTGCGGGGGCCCTTGTTCACAGGGTCGAATTCACGCACGTCGGCCGCGGTGTTGCGGAACAGCGAACGGAAGAAGCAGACTTCCAGGAACATGCGGACCACCACACCGAACTTGGTGTTGGGGCAGTCCCACTTTTCCTGTTTGATGAAGTCCAGCGACTTTTCCTGACCCCCGGTCGTGGGGATGCTGAAAGGCACGGGCGATTTGGCCCAGTAAACCATGCGCCAGATGACGCCCAGGAAGAAGGTGACTACCGCCACATAGGGCAAAACCACGCCGAACAGGTACGACAGACCAACGGCCGAACCTGCCCAGGCAATGGCCCCGATGAGCGCCACCACCAGCAATGATGCGAACATTCCCTACCTCGCTTCGAAGAGTGTTAGCCTTTGCCCGAAACCGGGCTGCCATCCACCGATTGCGCCCAGCGCACCAGCTGGGCATGTTGGTTGCGTATTTCGGCGATGCGCGTTTCCGCCAGGGTCTCGCGCGCGGCCGAATACAAATCGAAGGCCAGCAGCGTGACGCTGTCCAGCCGGGATTCCGCGTCCAGATATTCCGCCAGGTCTTCTTTTTCCTGGCAGAGGGGGAGGATGTGTTCACGCAGCAGGGGCTTCATGAGGAAGAAGACCCCCAGGCCCTGGCTGGGCGTGTACTGCTGCACGGCACGCAGGCGCACGAAGCGGTCCAGGGCGTGCTTGATCTTTTGCGGCGTCACATGTTCGCCGGCGATCACGTCATAGATGAGGCCGGCGGCTTCCTTGGTCATATCCCCCACCGGATTGGTGAAAGGATCGTTCTTGGTGCGCAAAAAGCCAGTCGTTTGCAGGGGATAGGTCGAATAGACCGCGTTGATCCAGCCCTCCACGATGACGGCGCGCTGTTCACGGAAAATTTTTTGTGCGTTCATGGCAGTCGTTTGGCAAAAGGGTAAACGGGCTTTCCTATAAAGTGCCCGGCTGTTCTCGTCAAGCTTTCATCGTCCGGCGGCGACAGCTAGGGGCAGGGCGCCGGGCCGCCGCATTGCCCGGCCACCTGCGGTTCCAGGGGCAGGGCGGCGTCCGGGAACGCCTGGCCGCCGGCCGGTGAAAATTCGATGACCGGTTCCTGCGCGCGGGCAGGGGCGGCGGGCCGGGCCTGTTTTTTGAGCATGGCCGGCAGGCCGCGATACTCGAAAAAGGGGACCGTGCGGGAGCCGGCATTGAAAATATGGGCCCGGTTGCGCTGCAGGCGCAGACGCAGGCCCCATTGCCCCGGATGCAGGAATGCCCAGGGGCCCGGTTCCTCCACGTTCTGGCAGGCGGCCACGGCCTCCCTGAGGGACCTGCCTTCTTCCAGCAGGAGCAGCATGCGCTCCACGCGGGCCACGTCGGTGTCGTTCTCCGCCACCGGGCAGAAGGCCACGTCCACGCTGCCCGACAGGATGTCGATGCCTTCGCGGCAGGCCGAGCAGGACGGCGAGAAGAACATGCGCACCGTGGCCTGTCCGGGGTTCTCGCTGATGCTCCAGACCTCGCCCTGCGTGCGCATCACCTGGCCCGCGTTGACCACGAACAGCAGCAGCCAGGCATACAGCAGCAGCGGACGCTCTGGCGGGCGTTTGCCGGCCCGGTGCAGCGCCCGCCCGAAAAGCCAGTAGGCCAGGGCAAAAAAACAGGCCACCACCAGGCAGCTGACGCAGGGAGAGGTCAGCGCCATGAGCAGCAGCAGAAAAATATCGCCCAGCAGGATCAGTCCCGCCAGCAGATGCCCTGCCGGGACAGCCCCCAGCAGCGCCAGGAAGACCAGGGCGCCGAAGGCGGCCGTACCGATCCACCACATGGAGAGACCGCCGATGACGAGGTCCTGGTACAGGGAGCAGCCTGCAGTGACGCAAAAGGCCACTTCGTTGCCCAATGCCGTCCAGATGCAGAAGAGCATGCCCAGAAGGGCGGCCGCCAGTGCGCCGCCAGGGATCCCGTAGGCCTGTTTCATGGCTCTCCTTGGTAAGGGGACTACGTCCGGCAGATGCAGACGCACACTTTGTATACTCCATAATCCCGGCTAGGTAAAGGCATCTTGTCCCGCCTGCCTGAAGTTGTGCTGTGCAATACGCCATCGGGGGGATAAAAAGACTTGCAGGGCTCTCTTGCCGGAAAAAAAGACAAGGACATACAGGGTATACTACTGCAAGAAAGAGAGAAAAAAGCAAAAAAATTTTGCCATTACGATGAAAAAAGGCCATCCATACAAGAATGATGCTCTGCGAAACGCAGAAAAACATCATGGAACAGGCATCGTTTTTTCCTGTTCATGCCTGTCATGGAATGGCTGTCCTGCAAGAGAACATTGTGATTCTGTGCACGATGCCCCCAATATGGAAAGGGCGGCCATGCACGAAAAAAGAAGGGGCGCCCCCTTGGGGGCGCCCGCTATCAGGATTTCGCTGGGAAAACCCGGCGATGCTTACATGGTGGAACCGGAAGCAGCGCGCTGCATCTTGATTTCGACCTTTTCGGTCAGGCCGCCATAGTATTCGCGCAGGATGGCGAGCACTTCTTCACGACCGAAATGATCCGGCACTTCAGCGCCTTCGGACAGCATCTTGCGCAGCTTGGTACCGGACAGGATGACGCGGTCTTCCTTGCTGTGGGGGCAGGTACGCATGGAGGCCATGCCGTCGCACTTCTTGCAGTAGAAGGTCCAGTCGATCTTCATGGGTTCGCAGAGCAGGCGCTTGCCTTCTTCGGCGGGCATGGGGATCTTGTCGAAGATTTCCTGGGCTTCGAACATGCCGTAGAAGTCGCCCACACCGGCGTGGTCGCGGCCCACCAGCTGGCGGTTGATGCCGTAGTTCTGGCGGAAGGTGGCGTGCAGCAGGGCTTCACGGGGACCGGCGTAGCGCATGTCCAGAGGATAGCCGGCCTGGATCACATGCTCGGGCACGAAGTACTTCTGCACCAGGGTGTCGATGCATTTCACGCGGACTTCGGCCGGGATGTCACCGGGTTTCAGGGCGCCCACCAGGGAGTGGATCACGACGCCGTCGCACACTTCCACGCCCAGCTTGGCCAGGTATTCGTGGGAGCGGTGCATGGGGTTACGCAGCTGCAGGGCGGCCACGTTCTTCCAGCCGCGTTCGTCCATCTTGGCACGCAGCTGGGCGGGGGTCATGTACACGCCGGGGAACTTTTCGGGGAATTCGCCCTGGGACAGGACTTTCACGGGGCCGCCGATGTTGTATTCCTTCTGGCCCAGGACCATCTTCACGCCGGGATGGTCGGTGGGGGCCACTTCCCAGAACTTTTCGGAGTCGGGGCCGCAGCCCTTGAACACCAGTTCGCATTCCCACTTCTTGTCGGCTTCGGTCATTTCATAGATGTCTTCCACCTTCATGGTGGCCATGATCTGACCCTTGCGGACCAGGGCGACTTCTTCGCCGACCTTCAGGGCCTTGGCGTCGTCGGCGGACACGTCCAGGGTCACCGGCACGGGCCAGAAGGTGCCGTCGGAGAGCAGCATCTTTTCGCACACGCTCTTCCAGTCGGCCTTGTTCATGAAGCCGTTCAGGGGAGAGAAGCCGCCGATGCCCATCATGATCAGGTCGCCCTTGGCGCGAGAGGAGATCTCAATCTGCTTCAGGCCGGCAGCCTTTTTCAGTTCTTCTTCCAACGCCGCGCCTTCCAGAAGACAACACACCAGGCCCTTGCCGCCATGAGGGGGTACCAGTTTGGACATTGAGAAATCCTCCATTTGATTTGTTGCTATACCGTTGCGCAAATGGCGCATCCGTAACGTCTCTTTGTGAATTGCATCTTGTGAATAATCTAACAAAAAGTCAACCACCTTTCGGGATTTTTCACGGAAACGACACGAAAAAGACGTGGCAGGAAACGGCTATCACATTGATTTACAACACAAAGAGTGCGGAAAATTTTTTATTGTGAAAATTGACGCGCACTCGGGCCCCATGCCGGTCCGGCCGCAAGAGCCCGGCACGGTCATGGCCGGGGCTCCCTGCCGGAGTTTGGGCGGAACATAGCACGGCCGGCGGGGCATGAAAAGGGGGCCTGCGGGCCTGCTGCCCTGTCCTTTGCCCAGCCGTGCGGAAAACAAGGACAAATTCTTCGTGCCCTGTCCGGTGGCCTGGGGCCCGGTCCCGCCGGCCGGATAAAAAAAGGCCCGGCACCTTGTGGTGCCGGGCCGGGGATGCCGCGGACTGGATCAGGTCAAGTTAGCGGGCCACGGCCTCGCCCTGCACGGGATGGCCTTCATGACGGCCGGTCAGGGTGCGCAGGAAGCCCACGATGAGGGCGCGGTCCTTCTGGGGCACGTCCAGACCGGAGCAGTAGACGCCCATGATGCGCACGGCCTCGTCCAGCGTGGTCACGGTGCCGTCGTGCAGGTAGGGATGGGTCAGCTCCACGTTGCGCAGGTTGGGCACCTTGAAGCGGTGCATGTCCTCTTCCCTGCCGCTGGCATTGAAGCGGCCCTTGTCCGAGCCCAGGGGCTTGCCGCCGCGGTCGGCGAAGTAATCCTTCTTGAGATCCAGATATTCATAGGACTGGCCGCCCATGCTCTTGCCCACATGGCAGGAGGCGCAGCGGTAGGCCTTGAAGCGCTCGTAGCCTTCCGCTTCGGCGGCGGTCAGGGCGCTCTTGTCGCCGCGCAGCCAGCGGTCGAAACGGCTGTCGGGCGAGATGAGGGTCTTTTCGTATTCGGCGATGGCGTCCGTGATGTTCCTGCCGGACCAGCCGTCAGGATAGACGGCGCGGAACTTGGCGGTCAGTGCGGCATCGGCGGCCAGACGGGCCACGATCTCGTCCCAGTCCCTGCTGCCCATCTCGATGGGGTTCAGCGGCGGGCCGCCGGCCTGCTCCTGCAGGTCGGCCGCGCGGCCGTCCCAGAACTGCACGAAGTTGAACACGGCGTTGAAGGTGGTGGGCGCGTTCACATCGCCCAGCTGCTTGCGGATGCCTTCGGAGAAGCGGCCGTTGTCCGTGCCGGCCTTGTCCATGGCATGGCAGGTGGCGCAGGCCACGGTGCTGTCGGCGGACAGGCGGGCATCGTTGAACAGGGCCTTGCCCAGGGCCACCTTGGCCTCGTCCACGGGCAGGCGGCGGGGGATGGGCTGGATGGGCTCGTTGACATGTTCGGGGGCGGCATCCGTGGCGTAGTGGGCTTTGCGGCTCTCGGCCACCCAGGTCAGGATATCCTTCTTGTCCTGATCGGAAAGGCGGCTGCCCCAGTGCACCACGGCGAACTTGGCGGGCGGCATGGTGTCATTGAGGATGACCCATTCCATCTTGGCCAGCACGGTCTCGCCCACGGGGCGGTCCTTGCGCTGCACCAGCTCCTGGTTGAGGTCCAGGGCACGGATGCCGTCCCTGTAATCCTTTTCGATGATGCCGCGGATGCCGGGGACCTTGGCGTAGAACGGCAGGTCATAGCCGCGGGAATGGCAGGCCATGCACTTGTCCTGCACGATGCCCGAGACACTGGCGAACTTGTGCTGCACATCGTCCAGCCCCTGCGCCGTGGCGGGGGCACAGGCCAGCAGCACGAGGGCTGCGGAAGCCAGCAGTTTTTCCTTCATATCGTCCTCCTTGGGGGGCGATGCCGGGACGGCATCACGGGTTTTGCCGGGATAGCAGGAGCTTTTTTTCACAAGTGATGCATAATGTCAACAGTAATTTTTACTATTATCAAGATAACATGTTATTTTTTGTATATTTTTATGGACGATATCAGGACTGCCCATTCTATTATGCAATGGTTTCAATGGGATAGCATATGCTGTTCCGGCCCGGAGCAGGCGGGAGGCAGCGGGGCGAGGCGCCCGCGCGGAGCGGCGGTCATGGGGCACAAAAAAAGCAGGGCTCCTCCCGTAGGGGAGACGCCCTGCCGTGTGCCTGTATGCGGCATCCGTGCCTAGAAGGGCACTTCGTCCATGTTGGAAGCCTCGGAGGGGAAGGCGGGGCCCAGGTCATCGTCGCGCTGCTGGGG